>ENA-OFDP01000021-OFDP01000021.1-metagenomes-genome-assembly--contig:-NODE-21-length-118795-cov-7.224415_pt1 | contig 118795 bp, 113 predicted proteins | sample MGYA00153389_OFDP01 | MGnify analysis MGYA00153389
CCATCAATTGGCATGGGGTGGCCTGTTTTACAATCTGGCGATCTGGATTGACAAGCTCATTATGTGGTTTGCGCCTGAACGCACGCTCCTCCCCAGCAAAATGATTATGTATCCCGATTATGACAGTGCGATGTTTCTGGCATATGTGACGATTGTACCGTCAATGGCGGTATTTGTTTTCAGCGTCGAGACCAGCTTTTTCCAGCGTTACCGCCGCTTTTATGATGATATTCTGGAGCATAAGCCGCTCTCACGCATTCGTGAGAACGGTAAAAAACTAACCGATAGTGTGTTACATCATGCACGCACCTTTATGGTGGTGCAGGGGGCGATTACGTTTCTGGCGATTGTGATGGCGGCAGAGATTTTAGGTGCGCTCAATATCAGTTACCGTCAGATAGGTATTTTCCGCCTTGGTACGCTTGGGGGGATGCTGCATGTGCTGGCGATGTTTGAGATGATCCTGCTGTCCTATTTTGACAGCCGTATTAGGGTAATGTGGTTGCAGTTTTTCTTCCTTGTCAGCAATATTGTGTTCACGCTGGTCAGCATGAATATGGGCTTTGCGTTTTATGGGTACGGGTATTTCCTCTCCTCCGCACTGACCTTCCTGCTGACATCGTACGTGCTGTATCGTTTCCTGAACAACTTGCCTTACCATGCATTCATCACGCATAACAATGCAGTGAAGATGGCGCATTAGTTTAAATAAAGACTTACTTACAGCGGAATTGTGGCATTCCCTAGTACCCAGCGATAAATATCAAGCCCTGTGGCATTTGCCTTTTGATAGATCGCTGTTGTTGCAATGTCTGTAGAAGCACAATTTGGGTGCGTAGTGTTATTATAGGTCATAAGTGAGCCTGTCGCAGGCTTGCCATCGTCAATTTTATTATCAATACCATATGCCTTGGAAGCAGAAATGGCTGTGCCACGGGCAAAGTTATCCCCTGCCACTTCCAGACCATAATGAATGACATGGCGATAGGTCAGCCCTGTGTAATAAGCCGCAGGGATGGCACTATCTTCAATATAGGTTATATCATATCCTGAACGCCCAATTTTCCCTTGCGGCACATTTGTTCCAACCAAAGCTTGTGATGTGCCTGCCACCCCTGCCACCCCTGTGAAATTACCTGTGATAAAGCCACCAAGTGACAAATGCTGCCATGCAAGGAATATCTCTGCATTTTGCGCCGTAGACCGTCCAATGGTGCGATCACCATTGCCGTTGGTTGTAGTGGCAGCACCCCATAGGTTGGTGGCGTTAGTCATATCCCCCGGAAAAGCATCATATTTGTCATGAAAATCATCGATGGCGGCGATATATTCATGGGCGCGGGTGGCAATACCACGTATCTCCGCTGCATTCATCATGGAGTTGCCAACAGAAATGCTTCCCGCAAGCAATCCTACAATTACCAGCACCACAGACAACTCAACCAGTGAAAAACCTGTTCGTGAAATAGGCGTGTGACATAAATTATTTCGCATAACCCTCGTAAATAGTATAATCTGTTATTACATTAATTCTATTGTATTCATAATTCTTTTATAATTCCACATAGATAGCAAAACACATGAGCGATTCCACACATATCATTATTCCTGTTCTTCCTTTACGTGACATTGTTGTCTTTCCGGGAATGGTCGTGCCGCTCTTCGTGGGGCGGGACAAGTCTGTCAAGGCGTTGGATCATGTTGTGGCACAAGATAGTCCTATTCTGTTGGTGACACAAAAAGATGGAAGTCAGGATAATCCTGAACTTGCTGATGTGTATAAAGTGGGGACGGTGGCAACGGTGCTGCAATTGTTGCGTTTGCCTGATGGCACAGTCAAAGTGCTGGTGGAAGGTAAAAGCCGCGCCCGAATTGTAGAAACGCTCTCAGATGTAGACTTTTATCAAGTGACCGCAGAGATGCTTTCTGACCAAAATGTGCCGAATGAAGAAGCAAAGGCGATGTTCCGCTCAACTATTTCCCATTTTGAGGAATATGTGAAGCTGAACAAGAAGATTCAGCCCGAAACACTGAGTGCGATTACCAAAATCATTGACCCTTCAGTGCTTGCGGATACCGTGGCAGCGCACATCCATATTGATATTGCAGCAAAGCAACGCTTATTGGAAATGCTGCATGTGGGCGAACGGCTGGAGCAAGTATACGCGCTGATGGAGAGTGAAATCAGTGTGCTGAATACGGAGAAACGTATCCGCACCCGCGTCAAGCGTCAGATGGAGAAAACGCAGCGCGAATATTACCTCAACGAGCAGTTGAAGGCGATCCAGCGCGAGCTTGGCAATGAGGATGGCGAGGACGGCGACGAACTCGCCGAGCTCGCCACCAAGATCCGCAAGACCCGACTGTCGAAGGAAGCCCGCACCCGCGCCACCGCCGAGTTGAAGAAGCTCAAGGGCATGGCGCCAATGTCCGCCGAGGCGACCGTCGCGCGCAACTATCTCGATGTGCTGCTCGGGCTGCCGTGGGGCAAGAAGAGCCGCCTCAAGCGCGACATCGCCGTGGCCCAGGCGATCCTCGACGAGGATCATTACGGGCTGGAGAAGGTCAAAGACCGGATCGTCGAATATCTCGCGGTCCAGGCGCGCACCAACCGGCTCAAGGGCCCGATCCTGTGCCTGGTCGGCCCGCCGGGCGTCGGCAAGACCTCGCTCGGCCGTTCGATCGCCCGCGCCACGGGCCGCGAATTCGCGCGCCAATCACTCGGCGGTGTGCGTGATGAAGCAGAAATTCGCGGCCACCGCCGGACGTATATCGGTTCGCTGCCGGGCAAGATCATCACCAACCTCAAGAAGGCCGGGACGAGCAATCCATTGTTTCTGCTCGACGAGATCGACAAGCTTGGCACCGACTTCCGCGGCGACCCCGCGTCGGCGTTGCTGGAAGTGCTCGACCCGGAGCAGAACAACCGTTTCCAGGATCATTATCTCGAGCTCGATTACGACCTCAGCGATGTGATGTTCGTCACCACCGCCAACAGCCTCGACATGCCGCAGCCGTTGCTCGACCGGATGGAGATCATCCGCCTCGAGGGGTACACCGAGGACGAGAAGGTCGAGATCGCGCGCCGCCACCTGATCCCGAAGCAGATGGAAGCGCATGGGCTGAAGGCCGAGGAACTGGTGTTTGCCGATGACGGGCTGCGCGCGATCCTGCGCCATTACACCCGCGAGGCCGGGGTGCGCACGCTCGAGCGCGAACTGGCCAAGGTGGCGCGCAAGTCGCTCCGCAAGATCCTCGAGGCCAAGACCGAGACGGTTGAGCTTACCGCGGAGAACGTCGGCGAATACCTTGGCGTCACTCGCTATCGCTATGGCGTTGGCGAGGAGGAAGATCAGATCGGCGCAGTCACCGGACTCGCCTGGACCGAGGTCGGCGGTGAATTGCTGACCATTGAGGCGGTCACCGTCCCTGGCAAGGGGCTGGTCAAGACCACCGGCAAGCTCGGCGAAGTGATGCAGGAATCGATCCAGGCGGCGATGAGCTTCGTCAAGGCGCGCGCGCCGGCCTATGGCATCAAGCCGTCGATCTTCGCGCGCAAGGACATCCACGTCCATCTGCCCGAAGGGGCGGTGCCCAAGGACGGCCCGTCGGCTGGCGTAGGCATGGTCACGGCGATGATCTCGACCCTGACCGGCATTCCAGTCCGCCGCGATGTCGCGATGACCGGCGAGGTGACGTTGCGCGGCCGGGTACTGCCGATCGGCGGCTTGAAGGAAAAACTGCTCGCGGCATTGCGCGGCGGGATCACGACGGTGCTAATCCCGGCGGAGAATGAGAAGGACCTCGCCGAGATTCCGCAGGCGGTGAAAGATGCCCTCGAAATCCATCCCGTGGCGCACGTCGACGAGGTGCTCGCGCTGGCGCTAACGTCGCCGTTCCAGCCGATCGAGTGGACCGACGCCGACGAGCATGCCGCCGAACCTGTGGTTGCGCCCGCCGGATCGACAGAAAGTCCGGCGGTTCGTCACTAGGTTTTGACTTCGCTAACGAACCTTGGCTTAAAAGCGTTCTGGACGAGTCCGCGATTGTGCGCGGGTCAGGGGAGTATTGTATGAATAAGCAGGATCTCATCGGCCAGGTGGCGGATCGCGCCGGGCTCAGCCGTTCGGATTCGTCGCGCGCCGTCGAGACCATGCTCGAAGTGATTACTTCGGCATTGAAGCGCGGCGATGAAGTGCGGCTGGTCGGGTTTGGCAATTTCTCGGTGACCCGGCGCAAGGCGTCGGTCGGGCGCAATCCACGGACCGGCGAGCCGATGCAGATCAAGGCCAGCAGCCAGCCCAAGTTCCGCCCCGGACGGATTTTGAAGGACGCTGTTCAGTAGGCTGGCCAAGGCGCTGGACAGTGCGGGAGTGCTTGACTATCGGCACCGTCGTACCGCCGGCATGGGCGCGTAGCTCAGTGGTAGAGCACACCCTTCACACGGGTGGGGTCGCAGGTTCAATCCCTGCCGCGCCCACCATGCCATTCGCGGACATTGCCAAGACCGCGATGAAGGGGCAGGCTTCTGGCATGCGTGGCCTGTTGTCATTCGTCGTTCTAGGAATCCTTTCCGGCACGGCAGTCGCGGCGGATATGGCGCCGAAGCCAAAGCCGGCGTGGGTCGTCGAATATGCCGAGAAGTTTTGCGCGCTGGTGCGGATGCCCGATGCTGGACGGCCCGGGATCGTTATCCGTGCGCGGCCTTTGTCGCCCTATTTCGAACTGCTCATCCTTACGCCGCTTGGCGCCCGGCAAAAAGAGCAGTTCGGTCCTATGATTTTCAACTTTGGCGATGGCCCGCCGGTCGACGGCTTTACCATGTGGTCGGCCGATCTTCCCGAACGCGGCGTGCGCGTCATCCAGACATCAATGCCGGCCGAGCAACTGGATCAGGCCGAAAAGTTCGGCGCGTTCCGAGCGTCTTCCAATGGCAAGTTCGACCTGACCGTTCCACTGCCAGCGATGGCAAAGGCTCGCAAGGCGCTGGAAACCTGTTCCGACGATCTTCTCAAAAGCTGGAACATCGTGCGGACCTGGTCAGTGGCCCCGAAGGAGGTACGCGACGTGCGCACGTTGTTCAACGAGAGCGATTATCCCTCGTCAATGATGGACGCCGGTCGACAGGCGAAGGTGATTGCGCTGCTGGAGGTCGCGCCGAACGGGTCGGTGGCGTCGTGCAAGGCGCAGGAGCTTGAGGGCGATCGGATGTTCGAGGTCGCGACGTGCAAAATATTGTCCAAGCGTGCCAAATTCGTTCCCGCTCGCGACTCGTCAGGACAGGCAGTCAGAAGCTACTACCTATCGCCGCCGGTTCGCTTCGTACTGGCCGGCTGATCCGGTTCGATCAGTCCAGGTAACCCGGCTGGAAGCTCGCGACGCGCAGCAGTTCTGGCCAGTCGAGGAAGCGGATTTCGCGACCGACGCGCTTGATCAGCCCCTGGCGCTCGAGATCGGCGAACACGCGGTTGACGTTGACCGATGTCTGGCCGGTGATGTCGGCGATCTGCTGCTGGGTGAATGGGTTCATCAGCGGCTCGCTGGCGACGTCGAGGCCGTAGCGAGCAGCAGTTTCGCACAACAGATGCGCCACGCGCGCGGTTGAATCGCGGCGGCCGGTATTGACCAGCCATTCGTAGCCAATCGATTCGTTGCGTTGCACCAGCCGCCAGAAGAATTTGGCCAAGTCGGGATTATCCTCGACGATTTTGTCGAAATCCTCCGATTTGCCGAGGAGAACCTCGCTTTTGACGATGGCTTGGACGCCGTAGCTGGCATTGCCTTCGCGCGGCAGCACGCCTTCGCCAGGAAAACGCAGTGCGACAATCTGTCGCCGTCCGCTGGAATCATTCTTGAACTTGGCGATCAGCCCGCTGGTCACGAACATCGTTTCGTTGCGCGGCATGCCGGGCTCGCGGAACGGGCGGCGCGGATCGATGTGCACCACGCGATGCGGCATTTCATCGAGCGCGGTGGCGAGCGCCGGGGCCAGGCCAGTCCTGATTAGCGTGTCCCGGAGGGGCACACCGGAGGCCGGTCCGCGCCTTGCAGTTCGACTCGAATTCAAGCTCCACTCCCCAACAAACTGTGCGCCCATCGCAAACGATGCGCAAGCAAAATGCCCTGCTTTGTAAATCTCGGTCAACACGAGACGCGCGACGGCCAAGTCAATGGAACAGCTCGACCGCCTGCCCAATGGCGACCGAGTTCAACTCAACTGCCGATTTTAGGTCGGGAGGACCGGGCCAGCCATGATCGGTCAGCACCAGCCCCGCAATGGAGCGATTGCCCTGATAGCGGGGAAAAATATGAAAGTGAACATGCGGATCGACCATCATCAGCATTAAATAGTTGATTTTGTCTGATTTTATCGCGCCTCTGAGGAGGCGCTCGACCTCGGCTACGACCGCTGCTTGCTCGGTGAAGGCGGCTTGGGGCAAATCCCCATAGCCGGTCGCGTCGCTCTTGGCGGCGAGGATCATCGATCCCGCCGTGACCTGCGCCGGCCGAAGCAACAGCACCCAGTGCCGATACTCGCGGAGCAACGTCGCGGGATAACCGAATTTGGTAATCGTCGCATTCATTTGGGCCGCCTCGCTTGCCTTCGTCGGCCTCGCCTCTTAAGGAGCCGACGCGCCTTCTCCAAGGCGCTTGCGGCGATCGTAGCTCAGTTGGTTAGAGCATCGGTTTGTGGTACCGAGGGTCGCGGGTTCAAGCCCCGTCGATCGCCCCATTTTCTTTTCCGACCGGGAATCGACGGCTCACATGACGACACCTTGGGGTTACCCCGACTTCGACGCGCACGAAGCGCTGCATTTTGTCACCGACGAAGCATCCGGCCTGCGCGCGATTATCGCGATGCATTCGACCCATCTCGGGCCAGCCGCAGGTGGGTCGCGATTCTGGCATTATGCCGACGATGCCGACGCCTTGACCGACGCGCTGCGCCTGTCACGCGGCATGAGCTACAAGAATGCGATGGCGGGGTTGCCGCTCGGTGGCGGCAAGGCGGTGGTGCTTGCCAATGCGGATCGCAGCAAAAGCCCCGAACTGCTCGCCGCTTTCGGCCGCGCAATCGATCGGCTGGGCGGCAATTATGTCACCGCCGAAGATGTCGGGATGAGCGTCAGCGACATGATCGAGATCGCCCGCCAGACCAAGTTCGTTGCCGGGCTCCCGGTCGAAACCGGAGTCGGCGGCGACCCCGGGCCGCATACCTCGCTCGGCGTGTTCCTGGGGATCAAGGCGGCGGTCAAGCGCGCGCTCGGCAAGGACAGGCTCGACGGGCTCCACCTCACTCTACAGGGCGCCGGGAGCGTTGCTGGCGGGGTTGCTCGCCATGCCGCCGCCGAGGGGGCCAGGCTGACCATTGCCGACGTTGATGAAGCGCGCGCTCAGGCGCTTGCGAAATTGTGCAATGCGACGGTCGTTGACCCTTCAGAGATCATGTCGGTCGAGGCCGATGTGTTCAGCCCGAACGCACTCGGCGCGATCCTCGATGAAGCGAGCATCGCGGCCTTGAACGCCCCCATCGTCGCGGGCGGCGCGAACAACCAACTCAAAACCGACGAAGACGGGCAGCGGCTGATGGATCGCGGAATCCTGTATGCGCCAGATTACGTCATCAACGCCGGCGGGATCATCAACGTTTCGACCGAATATTTGCGCGATGGCGATATGGATCTGGTGCGCGAGCGGATCGACGCGATCCCCGGGCGGCTCGAGATGATCTGGAGCGACAGTGCGGCGACCGGTCGCGATCCCGCCGCGGTCGCCGATGCGATGGCGCAAAAACTGATCGGGCGCGGCTAGCCAAGCACCGTCATCACTGGCTAAGTCTGCATTACCTCATGCACGTCTTCGCCAATCCCGCCCGTTTCCTGAAGATCGCCCGCCCGGCCACCGCCTGGACGTTGGTGCCCGGAATCCTGCTGATCGCCGCGGGGGTGATCGGGGGGCTGTTCGTCACGCCGCCGGATTACCTCCAGGGCGAGACGGTGCGCATTCTTTACATTCACGTGCCGACCGCCTGGCTTGGCATGGCGGGCTGGGGCGGTCTTGCGGCGGCCAGCGTCTCGCAACTCGTCTGGCGCCATCCGCTCGCAGCGGTCGCAGGGCGCGCGATTGCCCCAGCCGGCGCTGCTTTCGCTGCATTCTGCCTCGCCACGGGATCGATCTGGGGTCGCCCGACGTGGGGCACGTGGTGGGAATGGGATGGGCGACTGACCTCGATGCTGATCCTGTTCTTCCTTTACCTTGGCTACATCGCACTCGCTTCGGCCGAGAAGGAGCGCGGCGGAGAGGGGCGGATGGCGGCGTTGTTCGGCCTCATTGGAGCGATCAACCTGCCGATCATCCATTATTCGGTGTTATGGTGGCGGACACTCCACCAGGGCCAGTCGATCAGTCTTGGCGGCGGGTCGAAGATTGCGCCCGAGCTGTTGTGGCCGCTGCCGCTGACCCTGATCGGTTTTACCTTGCTGTTCTCCGGGATCGTGCTGATGCGGATGCGCGCCGAGCTCGCCCGCAATCGCGGCGAGGCGCGGCTTCGGCGGAGTGCGACGGCATGAACCAATGGTCATTCGTGATCGCTGCTTATGCGGTCGTTATCGGGGGCAGCGCCTTGCTCACCTTGTGGGCGTGGCGATCGATGGTTGCTGCGGAACGCTTCGCCGATGAGGTCACGCGGCGATGAAGCCCAAGCATCAACGACTGGTGCTGGTCAGCCTGGCGATCGTCGCGGTGCTTGGTGCGGTGTTGCTGGCGATGTGGGGACTGGCCGACAAAGCGGCCTATTTCCGCACCCCGACCGACCTTGCGGCGGGCAAGGCAAAGGACGGCGAGGCGATCCGGCTTGGCGGAATGGTGGTCAAGGGATCGCTCAAGCATGTTGGCGGGACAACGGTGACGTTCAATGTGACCGACGGAACGGACACTGCAGCGGTTTCCTATGTCGGCATCTTGCCCGACCTGTTCCGCGAGGGATCGGGGGTCGTTGCGGAGGGGCGGATGGAGCGCGGTCGCTTCATTGCCGACACCATTCTGGCGAAGCATGACGAACGCTACATGCCGCCGCAAATGGGGAACCAGGCGGCCGAGCACGCCGTCGCCAAGACGCTCAAGGAATGATCGCCGAGAGCGGGCTGGCGGCGCTGTGGCTGGCAGCGGCGCTGGCGCTGGTGCAACTGGCCTCAGGCGCAAAGCCGGTGGCGGTGGCGCAGGCCGTGATGGCGGCGGTAGCGGCATTCGCGGTGATCGGAGATACGCCCGGTACCCCGTTGGTTTTGGCGGCAACTTTGTTCGTGTTGGCGCTGTACGCGATGCACCGCCGATCACGTTGGTCGCGCCGCGCGCCAACCGCGAATGTCGGCATCGTGCTTGCGTGCGCCGGTGCCGCGCTGCTCCTGCTGGGGGTGGCGTGCGATCGGGCGTTTCCACAACAGACGGTGGCAATCGCGAAGCCGGGTGATCGATTCCACGTCGGGCCGTGGCTGGTCGAATTCGCCACGATCGATCCGGTGGCCGGGCCCAATTTCACCGCGATCGAGGCCGAGCTTCGAGCAACGCGCGGGAGCGGGGTGAGCCTGCTTAGGCCACAGTGGCGGACGATGATCGCGCCTTGGTCGGAGGTCAGTCAAAGCGCCATCGCGACTTTTTGGGACGGGCGGCTCTCGGCCACCCTCGACGCATCGAACGACACCCGGCAGTTCCATCTGCAGTGGCAGCCATTCCTTCCCCTGGTCTGGCTTGGAGCGGCGCTGGTTGCAGTGGGTGGGCTGGTGGCGCTGATCGGCCAGCTGCTCCGGCAGTGGCGACGTCGGCCGCCACCGCGCGGGCGGTACCAATGACGGCGGCCATCATTATTTTGCTATTGGTGTCGCTCGCGATGAGCGTTGCGTTCGTCGCCGGACTACGCGGACGGTTGCTGCTGGTGACGGCGCTCGCATTGTTGGTGGGTGCGTCGGGTTACGCATTCCAACATCGCACAGGGTTGATCCCCGCTACCGCCAACCGCCGCGTGCCCGTCTTGCTCGTTACCCAGCGCAACGCCTTCCTCGGCGCGTTCAACCCGTCGAACCACTGGATGATCATCGCCGACAGTTTTGCGTCGCGCGGCAAGACCGAGGAAGCAGCGGGACTGTTGCAATCGGCGGTGCGGGCTCATCGGCGCGACTATGCGTTGTGGCTCGCGTTCGGCAATGCGCTGGTCGATCATGCCGGTCGGCTCACCCCGGCGGCGCGGCTCGCTTATGCGCGATCGGCCGCGCTTGCCCCGACCAGCGCGGCGCCGGGCTATTTCCTCGGCCGCGCGATGCTGCAGTCGGGTGACACCGAGGGCGCATTGAAACAATGGCGCGCAATACGCGCCAACGCCCCGGCCAATGCCAGCTGGCGGCCGATCGTCGAGGACGGCATCGCCAACGCCACTGCGCGCTAGGCGGGGACAAACTCCAGTTCGAGCGCCTCGGCCACCGGCTCGTTGCGAATCTTGCCGCCCGAGACGTTGAGCCCGTTGGCGAGATGCGGGTCTTCCGCCATCGCCGCATCGGCGCCGAGATTGGCGAGCTTGAGAATGAACGGCAGGGTCGCGTTATTGAGCGCGAACGCACTGGTCCGGGCAACCGCGCCGGGCATGTTGGCGACGCAATAATGGATCACGCCGTCGATCGTGTAGACCGGATCGTCATGGGTCGTGGCGCGACTGGTTTCGAAACAGCCGCCCTGGTCGATCGCAATGTCGACCAGCACCGATCCGCGCTTCATCGTCTTGAGCATTGCGCGGGTGACGAGCTTGGGCGCGGCGGCGCCGGGAACGAGCACTGCGCCAATCACCAACTCGGCTTCCTTGACCGCCTGGGCGATCGTCGCCTTGGACGCGAAGGCGGTCTTGATGGTCGATCCGAAATGCATGTCGAGCTCGGCCAGACGGTCGTTGTTGATGTCGTAGATGGTGACGTCGGCGCGCTGGCCGGTGGCCATTTGCGCGGCGTTGATGCCCGCGACTCCGCCGCCGAGGATGGCGACCTTGGCCGGGGCCACCCCCGGAACGCCGCCGAGTAACACGCCGCGCCCACCTTGTTCCTTTTCGAGGTAATGCGCGCCGACCTGGATCGACATCCGACCGGCGACTTCGCTCATCGGCTTGAGCAACGGCAACGCGCCCGAACGGCTCGTCACCGTCTCATATGCGATGCAGGTCGCGCCCGATTTCATCAGTCCTTCGGCCTGCGGCTTGTCGGCGGCGAGGTGAAGATAGGTGAACAGCAGGTGCCGCGACTCGAGCATTGCGATCTCGATCGGCTGCGGCTCCTTGACCTTGACGATCATGTCGCTGTTCTTAAACACGGCGGCGGCGGTCGGAAGGATCGTCGCGCCGACCTTTTCGTAGGCGGCGTCGGCGAAATCGATGCCCATTCCGGCCATCGTCTCGACGAATACTTCATGGCCCGATGCAACCAGTTCGGCCACCGAGGCGGGGGTCATGCCGACCCGATATTCGTGGTTCTTGATTTCCTTGGGCACACCGACGCGCATGTTGTGATCGCTCCTGAGATGGGATGAGCGGGGCTATAGACGTCGCTTTGCGCAATTGCAGCGCCTTTTTGGCTTTGCTAGAGCGAACCGCCGCGCCTTGCGGTGTGGCATGGGTAGGCAATGAACATTACCGCGACCGGGGGCGCCGATCATGACGCCCCGATAGATTTAGCTGAAGGCCATTCGCACGGCCCGCTGGGCAAGCTGATGGTCGGCGCCATCGGGATCGTGTTCGGCGATATCGGCACATCGCCGATCTACGCCTTCCGCGAAACCTTTGCCGGGCATCACAAACTGGTTCCGGATTCGCTTCACATCTACGGCGTGCTGAGCCTGATCTTCTGGTCGATGATGATCATCGTGACGTTGAAATATGTCATGATCATTATGCGCGCCGACAACAAGGGCGAGGGCGGCAGCCTGGCTTTGCTCGCGCTGATCAACCGTTCGACCACCAACAAGAAGCGCTGGAACACCGGGATCGTCATGCTCGGGGTATTCGCCTGCGCCTTGTTCTACGGCGATTCGATGATCACTCCGGCAATGTCAGTGCTGTCGGCGGTCGAGGGATTAAACACCGTAAGCCCCAATTTCCAATCCTATGTCATTCCGATCGCGATCGCGATCCTGTTTGGGGTGTTCGCAATCCAGTCACGCGGGACGGCCAAGGTCGGACTGATGTTCGGCCCGGTAATGCTGTTGTATTTTGCAGTAATCTCGTTTCTTGGCGTCGTTCACATTCTAGATCATCCCCAGGTCATACTGGCCATGATCAATCCGCTCAAAGCGCTCCAGTTCTTCGCGATCGAGCCGCTTCGAGCCTTTCTGGCGATGGGGTCGGTCGTGCTGGCGATCACCGGCGCCGAGGCGCTGTATGCCGACATGGGCCATTTCGGACGTCGGCCGATCAAGTTCAGCTGGCTGTTTTTCGTGATGCCGGCATTGCTGCTCAATTATATGGGCCAGGGTGCGATGCTGCTGTCTCTAGCGCCAACAGAGGCACTGGAGACGGTCAAGAACCCATTCTTCTTCCTGGCTCCCGAGCAGTTCCGACTGCCCTTGGTCCTACTCGCCACCGCGGCCACGATAATCGCTAGCCAGGCGGTCATCTCGGGCGCCTTTTCGGTCACCCAGCAGGCGATCCAGCTCGGTTTCATCCCGCGCCTGCGGATTGCCCACACCAGTGAGAAAGCGGCCGGACAAATCTATATACCAGTGATCAATTGGGCACTGATGGTCATGGTCATCTTGCTGGTGGTGATGTTCGGATCATCATCCAACCTTGCGGCGGCCTACGGCATAGCGGTCACTGGGGCGATGGCGATCGATACGGTGCTGCTGGCGGTGGTGCTATTCTCACTATGGAATTGGCCGAAGTGGAAGGCGATCCCACTGCTGGTCATTTTCGGCACGTTCGACGTCCTTTATCTTGGCGCGAACCTGGTCAAAGTGCCCGACGGCGGCTGGTTCCCGCTGCTGATCGGCGCGATCGCCTTCACCTTGCTGACCACCTGGGCCAAGGGCCGCAAGCTGATGATCGACCGGATGAACGAGGCGTCGCTACCGATCGAGGTCTTCATCAAGTCCGCCTCTACCAGCGCGCTTCGAGTGCCGGGGACAGCGGTGTTCATGACCAGTTCGCCCAACGGCGTGCCGCATGCGCTGCTGCATAACTTGAAGCACAACAAGGTGCTCCACGAGCGGGTGATCCTGCTGACCTGCAAGATCGAGGATGTGCCTTACGTGCCGGTCGAGAAGAGATCGCATACGCAGGATTATGGCGCTGGATTCTATCGCGTGGTGCTTCGCTATGGCTTCATGGAGGAGGTCAACGTGCCCGGCGAATTGGCCGATCTGACCGGTTGCGGGCCGCAATGCCGGATGATGGACACCAGCTTCTTCCTCGCCCGCCAGACCTTGCTCGCCAGTGCGCGGCCGGGGATGGCGATCTGGCGCGAGAAATTGTTCGCCTGGATGCTACGTAACGCCGAAAGCGCAATGGAATTCTTCAAGCTGCCGACCAACCGCGTGGTCGAACTTGGCAGCCAGGTCGAGATTTAGGCAACCTTGCGGGCTTTTGCAGGTTAGCGACGAATGGAAGATATTCTCACCTGGGCAGCGCCCGCGGCAACGATTGTCGCCGCCTTGATGACCGCCTCCAACCTCGGCGCGAAGATCACCGGCGCGGGGTTCATCGTGTTCACAATCGGGTCGCTGGCGTGGATCGGGCTTGGCGTGGCGAGCGGCAATCCGGCCTTGTTATGGCAGAATGTCGTGCTCACTGCCTTGAACCTGTTCGGTATCTGGCGCTGGCTCGGGCGGCAGGCAAAATTCGAGGATGGCGGGCAGCATGCGGCGCAATCAAGCGAGGCAAGGCAAGGGGAAAACCTGTTTCCCTTGTCGTCGGTGACCAGTGCTGCCGTGATCGGGCGCGGCGGCGAACACTTCGGCAACTGCGTCGATGCCATGGCTGGCCGATCGAGCGGTCGGATCGCCTATCTGGTCGTCGCCGAGGGCGGCGTCGGCGGGCTCGGGGAACGGTTGCGGCGGCTCGACTGGAGCGAGGCCGAAGCCGATGGCGAAAAGATTGAGGTCGCGATCGATCGACAGGGGTTCGAGCAACTCGATATCCTCGAGAAGGACAAGTGGCCGGGGCGCTGATCATTACTGCCGAACTTGGGGCGGCGGATTTCGCGTGGCTCGACGGGCAGCGGCGCGCGCATTTCCCACCCGATCGCAACCAGCTGGCCGCGCATTTGACGATGTTCCACGCATTGCCGCCCTCGCTCGAGCAGGAAGTGAGCGGACAGCTGAAGATGCTCGCCCAAGCTTCGCGACCTCCAGCGTCGATTTCCGGGCTGATGAATTTGGGCGGCGGCGTCGCGTATCGCGTTCAAAGCGACGCGCTGGAGGCGCTACGCAACCAGATTGCCGAGCATTTCGCCGGATCGCTGACCGCGCAGGACGGGCAGGGCTGGCGGCCGCACGTGACGATCCAGAACAAGGTGCCCGCCGCTCAGGCGAGAGCGCTGTTCGATCGCCTGACCCGCGACTTCGAGCCGCGACCGCTCGCGATCCACGGGCTCGCGCTTTACCGTTACCTCGGCGGCCCGTGGGAGCGGCTCGGTCGCTGGTCGTTCAGGTAAGGTCGCCGATCCCGTCGCAGCTGAGGTCGAACGCCGCCATTCCCGATTCGAGCACCGACGCCAGCATCGGCATGTCCATTAGCTCGCCGGGGATATTCTTTTCCTCGCCGGCTTCCTCGAGCGCTTCGTTCCATTCGCTGACGTCGTAGGTGCCCGCGCCAACCCAGCAAAACGCGAGCACTTCGGCGAGCTGGTCATCGGCCAAGTCCTCGAACACCGCGTTCAATTCCTCCTCGACCGCGGTGTTGATCGAATCGTCGAGCACCGACAGCGCCTCGCCATCTTCGCCATCGACATTCTCGGGCGCTTCGCCGCCGTCATAGTCGGTCGGGGTCTGGGCTTCATATTCGCGGGCGCGAAGCACGATCCGGCACAGCATTTCGATCGGGGTCGCGGGCTCCATGGTCTTAGTCTCCGGTTGGTTTGTCCCCTAACCCTTGCCGACGGGCACAGGTTCCCGGTCGATTGACGCTTATCGGGTCGCCGCCTATAGGCTCGCCCGCGTCCCCTTGGGGCGGAGTAGCTCAGCTGGTTAGAGCAGCGGAATCATAATCCGCGTGTCGGGGGTTCAAGTCCCTCCTCCGCTACCATTTTTCGAGAATCATCAGGCGGCGACCATCCGCTGCGGGCCGAGCGTCCTTTCCGCCCAGGCAAGCGCGTCGTCGAAGATCGATCGATGTTCGGCGAGGATGAGCGCAACCAGATCGGACTCGATTGCCGAGTGGCGCGCCCGGGCATATCCTGCCGTCGATGATCAGCCTGCTGATGGCCCTTGCAATGCTCACCGACCCGGTGCCAGCGACGGTCACCCGGTACGAAAGCGTTGCAACGCCTCAGCCAGCCGACGGCAACCCACCCGACAACATCGCGCTTGCCGCCGATTCATTCGATCGGATGACCGTGCCGGTGCGGCTCGGCGGGCAGGGGCCGTTCCTGTTTCTCGTCGACACCGGGGCCGACCGAACGGCGATTTCGAGCGAATTGGCGGGCAAGCTCGGACTCGTGATGGGGCCGCGCGCGTTGCTGCACAGCGCAACCGGCGAGAGCCATGTCGCAATGGCGGTGATCGACGATTTAACGCTTGGCCGGACGTCTGTACAGCGGATCGAGGCACCGCTGCTTGCCGCGGCGGATATCGGGGCCGACGGGATCCTTGGGATTGATTCGCTGCGCGCCCAGCGGCTGCTGTTCGACTTTTCGGCTCGCACCTTGTCGATGACGACGTCGCGCGGCCGCGACGAGCTCAGCGGGGAGGATGTGATCATCGTGCGGGCCCAGCGACGCGAAGGGCGGCTGGTGGTCACCGACGCGGTGGCAGACGGCAAGCATGTTAGCGTGGTGGTCGACACCGGGTCGCAATATTCGATCGGCAATGCCGCGCTCAGGCGGGCGCTCGAACGGCACGGGCGGCTTGAGGTGATTGGGCCGGTTGAATTGCTGTCGGTCACGGGCGCGAGCCTGCGCGGTGAGCTGGCGATGGTGCGCGAGCTAGAGATCGGGCGGGCAACGATCACCAACCTCGCCCTGGTCTTCGCCGATGCGCATACCTTTCACCAGCTCGACTTCGATCGATCGCCGGCGATCCTGCTCGGCATGAATGGGCTGCGGAGCTTCGACAAGGTGTCGATCGATTTCGAAACGCGCAAGCTGCGCCTGATGGTGACGGCGCCGCGTTGACATTAGCTGTGTTGCTAGAATAGTACAGTAGCGGGTAATTGGGGGATTTTGGTTATGATGCGTTCGGCGTTCGTGATTGGCTTGTTGCTTGCCTCGACTGCTGCGTCGGCGGTTCCGCCCGGGTTCAAGGCCAAGGCCGACCAGTTGCTCGCCAATGCTTACGCCGCCAATGGCCCCGGCGCGGCGGTGATCGTCACCGAGAATGGCAAGACGGTCTACGCTGCGGGGCGGGGGATGGCGGACATTGGCGCCGGGCGCGCGATCAAGCCAGGCGACAGCTTCCGCCTGGGGTCGATCACCAAGCAATTCGCCGCCGCGACCTTGCTCAAGCTGATCGAGCAAGGAAAGCTTTCGCTCGACGATCCATTGTCGAAATTCATCGCCGATTATCCGGCACCGGGCGCGTCGGTGACCGTTCGGCAATTGCTCAACCACACATCGGGGATCGCCGATTATACCGCGATTCCGGGGTGGATGGTCGAGGCCAATACCGCCAAAGCTTACACTACGCCGCAGCTGGTGGATGTGTTCAAGGACAAGCCTGCAGCGTTCAAGCCGGGCGAGCATTGGGCGTATGACAATAGCGGCTACATCCTGGTCGGCGCGATCATCGAGAAGGTTACCGGCAAGCCGTGGGCCGATGCGGTGGCCAACGCGATCACCGGGCCGCTGCACCTGGGCTCGATCCGCAGCGGCGTGGGCGAGGCGTCGATCCCGACCATGGTCAAAGGCTATACCGACAAGGACGGCACGGCAGTGCCGGCGATGATCATCCACATGAGCGTTCCGGGCGCGGCGGGCGCGCTGGTCGGCGATGCCGAGGATCTCGCGACCTGGGCCGATGCGCTGCACAATGGCAAGGTCGTCAACGCTGCCACTTACCAGGCGATGATCGCCCCGACCAAGACCGGCGACGGCAAGACCGCGCCTTATGGTTTCGGGCTCGAACTGGAAGATGTTCGGGGGCACCAGGCAATCGGCCACAATGGCGGGATCTTCGGATTTTCCACCGACAGCATTTATTTGCCGAAGCAGAAACTGTTCGTCGCGGTGTTCGCCAATAGCGATTCGCCCAAGACCCAGCCCGGCACGCTTGCCCAGCGGCTGGCGGCGGTTGCGATCGGCGATCCGTTCCCGACGCTGACCAAGACGGCGGTCGACATGAAGGCGGTCGAGCCGATGCTCGGGGTGTATAAGTTCGACGATACCGAACGGACCTTCTCCGCGCGTGGCGGCAAGCTGTTCACCAAACGCACCGGTGGCGGAGAAAAAGAAGCATTTGCCGCCGGTGGAAATCGATTCTTCTACGGCCCCGACGATTTGACGTATTTCGAGGTAAGCGGTGCCAAGGGCAGGCAGATCGGCTTCCACCGCAACGGCAGCCCGCAAGGAGCGATAGGCGTGCGCACCGGACCGGTCCCGACAGAAGCGCCACAAGTAGCGGTGCCACCGGCGACGCTTGATGTATACGCGGGCGACTACACCTCGATCGCCGGAACGTTCGTGATCAAGCATGAGGGCGAGGGACTGACGGTCAAGCTCGCCGCGCAACAAACACTGGCGATGAAGGCGATCAGCGCGACCGAGTTCGAAATCGTCGGGGTACCCGCCAAGATCCGCTTCAACGTGAAAGACGGCAAGGCCGGGTCGATTACCTTGTTCCAGGGCGGGCAGGAACTCGAGGGCGTGCGCTCGAACTAGGCCGGCCAAACAGGCTGAAATGCGAAGCGCCCGGGCCGTTGCCAGCCCGGGCGCCCTTGCATGACGATCGCTCGTCAGCCCCCTTGGACGTCTGAAGCGCCGCTTATGGGGCGGCATCCTCCCCGAACTTGAGTCCCTGAGGCTCAATCCGAGAACCTCTGGCTACGACCGTCCAAAGCGGCTTGTCACGCCGAAACGCTCCGTTCGGCGCGTTTGGGGATCGGGTGTGGCGACGGAGCAACGCAGCGGCGCCGGCGATGCGCGCGCTCGGCGGTTGCCGATTGGAGGTGCGCTGACTAGAGAGACGCGGCCCATTCCCTGCCGCAGAAAGTCCCGCCTTGCGCCTGTCCCGATCTTTCCTGCCCGTGATGAAAGAAAGCCCGGCCGCGGCCGAGATCGTCAGTCACAAGCTGATGCTCCGCGCGGGGCTGGTGCGCCAGACCGCGGCGGGAATTTACGCCTGGCTGCCGATTGGGCTGCGCGTGCTCAACAAGATCGAGCAGATCGTGCGCGAGGAGCAGGACAAGACCGGCGCGATTGAAATGCTGATGCCGACATTGCAATCGGCCGATTTGTGGAAGCAATCTGGGCGTTACGACGCCTACGGGCCCGAAATGCTGCGGATCACCGACCGGCACGACCGCGAGATGCTGTACGGGCCGACCAACGAGGAAATGATCACCAGCATCTTCGCCGGCGAGGCGCGCAGTTACCGCGACCTGCCGCGCACGCTCTATCACATCCAGTGGAAGTTCCGTGACGAAGTCCGCCCGCGCTTCGGCGTGATGCGCGGACGCGAGTTTTTGATGAAGGATGCGTATAGCTTCGACCTCGACGAGGCCGGTGCGCGCAACAGCTATTATACCCAGTTGCTGGCCTATCTGCGGACCTTCCAGCGGCTCGGCATCCAGGCGGTGCCGATGAAGGCCGCGTCTGGGCCGATCGGTGGCGACTTGAGCCACGAATTCATCGTCCTCGCCCCGACCGGCGAAAGCGAAGTATTTTACGATGCGGCGTTCGACGAGTTTGATTGGGCGCAGTCGGGGCTCGGCTATGATGACGCTGCAGGACTTGAGAAATTGTTCGAGCAAGTCAGTGCAACCTATTCTGCTACTGACGAAACTCATAATGAAGATCGCTGGGCAAAGGTGGCCGACGACCGCCGCCGCACCGGCCGCGGGATCGAAGTTGGGCATATTTTCTACTTCGGCACCAAATATTCGGAGAGCATGGGTCTCAAGGTCTCCGGTCCCGATGGATCGATGGTGACCCCCGAAATGGGCAGCTACGGGATCGGCGTGTCGCGGCTGGTCGGCGCGATCATCGAGGCCAGCCACGACGATAACGGGATCGTCTGGCCCGATGCGGTCGCGCCATGGAAAGTCGGCCTGGTGACAATGCGCGGCGACGATGCGGCGACGGTCGCTGCCGCTGACGATATTTACGCGCGCCTCCGGGCCGCCGGCGTCGAGGTACTGTACGACGACCGCGACGAGCGCGGCGGGGTGAAGCTCGGCTCGATGGACCTGATCGGCCTGCCGTGGCAGCTCGTCCTCGGCCCCCGCGGCCTCGCCAACGGCATGGTCGAGCTCAAGCACCGCCGCACCGGCGAGAAGCAGGAGCTGTCGATCGACGACGCGCTGGCAAGGCTGACCGCTTGATCCTCTCCCGCCACGAACGAATGATCGCCAAGCGCTACCTGCTCCCGGGGCAGGGTGAGGGGTTCATCCTGTTGGTCGCCGGGATCAGTCTTGGTGCGGTCGCGCTCGGGGTTGCAGCGCTGATCATCGTGATGAGCGTGATGAACGGCTTTCGCGCCGAATTGTTCGACAAGACGGCGGGGCTCAATGGCCATGCCATGATCCAGGGCTATGACGGGCGCCTGGCCGACTGGCAGACGATTGCGGTCGCTGCGCAGAAGACGCCGGGCGTGACCTCGGCCTTGCCGCTGATCATCCAACCGCTGATGGCCTCCGCCAATGGCCGTGTCGAAGGCGTGCTGGTGCGCGGTATGCGGGTCGAGGATATCCGCGCCAACAAGGTGATGAACCAGAACGTCAAGGCGGGCGACATGCGGTCGATCACCGCGGGCAGCGGCAAGGTCGCCATCGGGTCGGAGCTGGCGCAGATGCTTGGCGCTTATCCGGGTAGCGAGATTGCGCTGATCAGCCCCGAAGGACGCTCGACCCCGATCGGAACCGTGCCGCGGATCGTCAGCTACACCGTCGGCGCGGTGTTCGAAGTCGGCGTCTATGACTTCGACAAGGCGTTCGTGGTCATGCCGATGCAGGACGCACAGACGTTGCTGATGATGGACGACAATGTCGGCGTTATCGAAGTCCAGACAACCGATGCCGACAAGGTCGAATCCATCCTCGAGCCGCTCCGCCCGATGGTCCAGGGCAAGGGCGCGATCATCGACTGGAAGCAGATGAATTCGGCCTTGTTCGAGGCGTTGGAGGTCGAGCGGGTGGCGATGTTCGTGGTGCTGTCGCTGATCATCCTCGTCGCCGCATTCAACATCCTCTCATCGCTGATCATGCTGGTCCGCGCCAAGACCCGCGACATCGCCATCCTGCGCACCATGGGCGCGAGCCGGCAGGGGTTGATGAAGGTGTTCATGACGGTCGGACTGACGATCGGCAGCCTGGGGATCGTGCTCGGCCTGATCATCGGCGCAATCTTCCTGTTTTTCCGCCAGGGGATCGTCAACGCCTTCCAGTTCATCACCGGCCAGAATTTGTGGGACCCATCGGTGCGGTTCCTCAGCGAGCTTCCGGCCAAGACCGACCCGGTCGAAGTCGCCGTGCTGGTGGTGATGGCGCTGGTGATGTCGTTCCTGGCGACCATTTACCCGGCGTGGAAAGCCGCATCGACCGACCCGGTACAGGTGCTTCGCTATGAGTGAGGCGCTTTCGAATGGGCTCCGCGACGCCGCGACGCCCGTCCTCCAGACGACCGACCTGCGCCGCAGCTTCACCCAGGGCGACGTCACGATCGACGTGCTGCGCGGGATCAACCTGGCGGTCCGCCCGGGGGAGATTGTCGCTTTGCTCGGCCCATCGGGCTCCGGCAAGTCGACCTTGCTTCAGGCGGTCGGGCTGCTCGAAGGCGGGTTCGACGGATCGATCCGCATCGGCGGCAAGGAAGCCGCGAGCCTCGACAATGACGCGCGCACCGACTTGCGCCGCGACATGCTCGGCTTCGTCTACCAATTCCATCATCTGCTGCCCGATTTCGACGCGCTCGAGAATGTCCTCCTCCCGCAGCTCATCTTCGGTACCGAGCCCGACATCGCCCGCACCCGGGCGCGCGACCTGCTGACCAGCCTCGGCCTCGGCGAGCGGCTCGACCATCGCCCGGCCAAGCTGTCGGGCGGCGAGCAGCAGCGCGTCGCAGTCGCCCGCGCGCTCGCCAATCGCCCGCCCTTGGTGCTCGCCGACGAGCCGACCGGCAACCTCGACGAGCATACCGCCGACATCGTCTTCGCGGAATTTTTGTCATTGGTACGGAGCGAAGGCAGCGCCGCATTGGTTGCAACCCACAACGAACGTATCGCGGCCAAGATGGACCGCGTGCTGCGGCTGCACGAAGGGGTGCTCGAGTGATCGACGAGCGCGATCCGGATCCGCGTATTGGCCAGCCCACGCGGAGGATTACGCCGTTGCAGATCGCGATCATCCTCGCCGCAATCATCGTCGCGGCATTCGCGGTCTGGACGTTTGCGGGGACGCGGCGGGCCAATCCGGACAAATTGCCCGACGGCAACGCCATCGCCCCGACCAAGGCCGACGACCCCGAGAAAAGCTGCGGGTCGCAGGCGACGTATGACCTCATCAAGCGCGAACTGTTCCGTCGCGCCGCCGCCTTGCGCGGTACCGACCAGGCGGCGTTCGACAAACTGGGCGGTTACTCCGTGGTGCGGGTCGACCGGCCATTGCTCGACACTGCCGACGAGCGGACCCGGGCGGTCAGCTGCTCGGGCTCTCTGACGCTCGACCTGCCGCCGGGCGTGGCGGTGGTCGGCGGCCGGCGGACGCTGACCGGCGATATCGGCTATGCGCTGCAGCCGTCGGCCGACGGCAACGGCCGGGTGCTCACCCTGACCAATGCCGATTCGATCATCACTCCGCTGGCGACAATCGCCCGGGCGGCGGACGAGCAAGCCGTGCCGCTGCCAGCGCCGCCAGCGACGCAGTTGCCCCCGCCCGTCTTGGTGCCCCAACTACCGCAGACCGGGCCGCCGCCATCCAGTCGCGCGCCGACTCCCCCGCCAGCGCCAACCCCGCCGCCCGCGCCGACCGTCACCTCCCGCCCGAGCTTCAGTTGCGTCGGCGCGCGCAGCCGCGGAGAGATTGCGGTATGCAGCGACACCGGGCTGGCCGCGCTCGACCGCCAGATGGCGGCGGAATATAGCGACGCGTTGCGCGATGCCGCTCCGCACACCCGCGAGTTGCTTCGATCGACCGGCCGCCGCTTCCTCGGCTATCGCGACCAATGCCCGTCGAGCGCCTGCATCGCGCAAACCTATCGCGGGCGGATGCGCGAGATCCGCGACATCGCCGACGGCACGATCCGCTAGGGCGGACATAATTTCGGGGGATAAGTCGCCGCGCTCGGTGGCGGTTTCGCGCGCACCTGTCATAATGGCGCGATGTCCGGTCCCTATGTCCCATTGCGCGTCTTTTCCTGCTTCACGATGCTCGAAGGGGCGATCGAGCCTAAGGCAATCGCCAAGCATGCGGCGCGCCTCGGTTTCCCGGCCGCGGCACTGGTCGATCGCAACGGGCTGTATGCCGCCATGCCGTTCAGCGAAGCTTGTTCGAAGGAAGGCGTGCAGCCGATCATCGGTGCGATGCTCGGCGTGTCGCGACCGGCGGATATCGGGCCCAAGGGCAAGCTCGACTGGCTGGTGCTGCTCGCCCAGGACGAGGCCGGCTATGCCAATTTGTGCAAGCTCGTCAGCCAGGCGCATCTCGACCGCCCGATCACCGAGGAGCCGCATGTCGCGTTCGATGCGCTGGGCGGCAGCACCGACGGGCTGATCGCGCTGAGCGCGGGCGGGGAGGGGGCGCTCGCCCGCTTGTTCGCCGATGGCCAGAACGACAAGGCGCGGGCCTATGCCGACCGCCTCGTTGCCTTGTTCCCGGGGCGGCTGTACATCGAGCTGTCGCGCCGCGGCGACGCGATCGAGCAAGCCGCCGAGGCCGCGCTGATCGATCTCGCTTACGCCATCGACCTGCCGATCGTCGCGACCAACCCCGCGCATTATGACGAGCCGTCGTTCCACGCCGCGCATGACATCATGCTGTGCATCGCCAATTCGACCTATGTCGAAAATGCCGATCGCCCGGCCAGTTCGCCCGAGGCGTGGCTCAAGCCGGGCGCGGACATCGAGGCATTGTTCGCCGACTTGCCCGAGGCGATCGCCAATACCGCCGTCGTCGCGCAACGCTGCGCCATCGCCGCGCCCAATCGCAAACCGATCCTGCCGCGGCTGAGCGACGACGAGGATGAGACATTGCGGCGTGAGGCGCATGCTGGGCTTGAAGTTCGGATCGCGGCGCGCGCCGACGCCGACAAGGCAACCTACCGTGACCGCCTCGATTTCGAACTCGACGTCATCACGCGGATGGGGTTTGCAGGCTACTTCCTGATCGTCGCCGACTTCATCAAATGGGCCAAGACCAACGACATTCCGGTCGGCCCGGGGCGCGGGTCGGGCGCTGGCTCGGCGGTCGCCTGGTCGCTGACCATCACCGATCTCGACCCGATCGAACTCAACCTGTTGTTCGAACGCTTCCTCAACCCCGAACGCGTGTCGATGCCCGATTTCGATATCGATTTCTGCGAAACTCACCGCGACAAGGTGATCACCTATGTCCAGTCCAAATATGGCCGCGACCGGGTGGCGCAGATCATCACTTTCGGGCGCTTGAAGGCGCGCGCCGTGCTCAAGGATACCGGGCGCGTGCTGCAAATGAGCTATGGCCAGGTCGACCGCCTCGCCAAGCTGGTCCCCAACCACCCCACCGATCCATGGACGCTCGACCGCGCGCTGAACGGCGTCAGCGAGATGGCGGCCGAGTATAAAAACGACGCCGGGGTGCGGCGCTTGCTCGACCTGGCGATGAAGCTCGAGGGGCTGCCGCGCCACAGCTCGACCCATGCCGCGGGCGTGGTCATCGGCGATCGTCCGCTCGACGAACTGGTCCCGCTCTACCGCGATCCGCGATCGGACATGCCGGTCACCCAGTTCGACATGAAATATGTCGAGGCGGCGGGGCTGGTGAAGTTCGATTTTCTTGGATTGAAGACGCTCTCGGTGCTGAAGGAAGCGCAGCATCTGCTCGCGCGGCGCGGCGTCACGGTCGACTTCGAGCAACTGACGTGGGACGACCCGGCGGTCTACGACTTGCTCCAGCGCGGCGACACGGTCGGCGTGTTCCAGCTCGAGTCCGAAGGCATGCGGCGGACGCTCGCGGGGGTTCGACCGACCGCGTTCGGCGATATCATCGCGCTGGTCGCGCTCTATCGCCCCGGCCCGATGGACAACATCCCCTTGTTCGGCGACCGCAAGAATGGTCGCCAGACGATCGCTTACCCGCACCCGATGCTGGAGGCGGTGCTGGCCGAAACCTACGGCGTGATCGTCTACCAGGAGCAGGTGATGCAGGCGGCGCAGGTGCTCGCCGGATACAGCCTCGGCGAGGCCGACCTTCTCCGCCGCGCGATGGGCAAGAAGATTCAGTCGGAGATGAACGAGCAGCGCGCGCGCTTTGTCAGCGGGGCCGCCGCGAACGACATTGCGCCGCCCAAGGCGAATGAATTGTTCGACTTGATCGACAAGTTCGCCGGCTATGGTTTCAACAAGAGCCACGCCGCCGCTTATGCCGTGGTCGCTTATCACACCGCTTGGCTCAAGGCGCATCACGCGGCCGAATTTTTCGCCGCGTCGATGAGCTTCGACATGGCGCAGACCGACAAGCTCGGGCTGTTCGTCGAGGATATCCGGCGCTCGGGACTCGAATGCCTAGCGCCTGACGTCAATGCGTCGCAAGCCGCGTTCAGCGTCGAGGATACGCCCAAGGGACTCAGCGTCCGCTTTGCCCTCGGCGCGCTCAAGGGCGTCGGCGAGAAAGCGATGGAGGCACTGGTGGCCGAACGTGACGCCAATGGCCCGTTCGCGTCGCTCGACGATTTCGCGGCGCGGGTTGACCCGAAACTGCTCAACCGCCGCCAGCTCGAAAGCCTCGCCGCGGCGGGTGCGTTCGACAGCCTCAACCCCGACCGCGCCACGGTGTTTGCCGGTGCGGAAACCATTCTCGCCCACGCCGCATCGGCGCACGACCAGCGTACCAGCGGCCAGCACGGGCTGTTCGGCGGCGCATCGGGCGATCAGTCACCCGCGGCAATCCGCTTGCCCACCAATGCCGGCTGGACGCTCGCCGAGCGGATGACCGCCGAGCGCGATGCCTTCGGTTTCTATTTCTCCGCCCACCCGGTCGACGCCCAGCGCCACTTGCTCGCCGCGCACCGGGTCAAGAGCTTCGCCGAACTCGCCTCGCTCCCCGCGCCAGCCGATGGTGGTCGGTCGCAGGCGATGATGGCGGGGCTGGTCGAGGCGACCAACTGGCGCACCTCGGCCAAGGGGCGGCGCTATATGATGGCGACCATCTCCGACGCGTCGGGGCAATATGTCGCAACGGTGTTCGACGCCGGGCCGTCGGCCGATCTCGAGGCCGCGGCCAAAGCGGGGACATGCGGGCTGATGACGGTCGAACTCGACCGCCGCCCGGGCGACGAAGTCCCGCGCGTCACGGTCAAGCATTTCCAGCCGATCGACAGCCTGGCGAAGAAGACCCGGCTCCAGCTCGATTTGACCATATCCGACGCCAGCGCGCTGACCGCGATAATCCCCGAACTCAGCCGGTCGCGCGGCGGTAACGGACTGATCCGCGTCATGCTCCCGATCAGCGCAGGCCGCGACGCGTTACTCATCCTCGGCCGCGACTTCACGCTCGACGCCGACCTCGCCTCCCGTCTCGAACGACTGCTTGGCGAAGGCGCGGTCATGCTGTCGGCGCAGGAAGGGCCAAAGCTGGCGCTGGTCGGCTAGGAATTCCCCTCTCCCGCAGGCGGGAGAGGGAGGAGCCCGCGAAGCGGGAGAAGGAGGTCGCTAGCCGGCGTTTTCCGCCACTGGCGGCTCATCGACTGTCGTTGGCTCGGCTGGTGCCACCGCCGGCTCTCCTGCCACCGGCGCATCGGGAGTCCCCGGTGCGGGCGTCGGCACCGGATCGGTCGGCGGGGTATCGACGCTGATTTCGGGCGGGGGCGGGGTCGCGGTCTCGTAATCCGCGCCCGGCACGTCCTTGGGCGGCTTGGCGACCCTGGGCGGGGCCTTGTTCACCGGTACCATCTGGCCCGCATAAACGCACGCATCGAGTCCGTCGCGTGCCACCACGCCGACCCGCGCCGCGATCGAATTGCCATAGCGCAGGGTAAACCCCTTGGGCGCGACCGCGCCGCGCTTCTTGGGCAATGGCAGGATCGCCGCGATCCGCGCTGCTTCGGTCGGCGACATCGCGCTCGAGTCATGCCCGAAATAGCGCATCGATGCGGCGTTGGCGCCGTACGTTCCGATCCCGGTCTCGGCGACGTTGAGATAGACTTCCATGATCCGGCGCTTGTCCCACAAATGCTCGATCAGGAAGGTGAAATAGGCCTCGGCCGCCTTGCGCGCATAGCCGCCGCCTTGCCACAGAAAGACGTTCTTCGCGGTCTGCTGGCTGATGCTCGATCCACCGCGGATCCGCCCGCCGCTGGCATTGCGCTTCATCGCATCCTCGATCGCGTCAACGTCGAATCCCTGATGCGCGCAGAATTTGCTGTCCTCCGCCCCGATCGCCGCGCGCACCATGTCGCGGTCCATCGAGTCGAGGCTCATCCAGTCGCGCGCCGCCCCGCGCCCGGCGACCACATCGCCAAACATCGTCGCGGTGATCGGCGGGTTGATGAAGCGATAGGCGAGCACCCACAGGATCGAGAACAGGAACAGCCCGAGGACAGTCTTGAGCAGGAAGCGAAAGATTCCCCCTCCGCCGCTCCGCCCGCCACCACGGCGACGCTGGCGTTTGTACCTGGGGATGCTCGATTTCGGTCGCTTGGCCATGCCGCTTGCTAGCGGGGCGGAGGCAAAAGAAAAGCCCGTGGCTGTTGGCAGGAGCAACAAAAAAGCCCCGGCGGTCGGCCGAGGCTTGGAAGGGCAGGGCGCAACCGCCAGGTCCCAGAAATGGGTAAGCCCCGGATACCGAAGTATCCGGGGCTCCATGGTTTTGGACCGAAGTCCGCATCCACAGGATTGTTACAGCAGCTTCCTACTCGAGTCGCAAGGCCTGTTGCGCGAATTTTTCAATTTAATTTCAGATTGGCGATCTCACTCTGAATTCACCGCCCTTGCCGCACCGCACCCGGCACCGTAAATCGCCTCCATGACATCGACCAACGACATCCGCCGCGGTTTCCTCGATTATTTCGAAGGGCAGGGGCATGCCCGCGTCGCCTCCGCGCCGCTCGTGCCGCACAACGACCCGACCCTGATGTTCGTCAATGCCGGGATGGTGCCGTTCAAGAACGTCTTCACTGGCCTCGAAACGCGCCCTTACAAGACCGCGACGAGCAGCCAGAAATGCGTCCGCGCCGGCGGCAAGCATAACGACCTCGACAATGTCGGCTACACCGCGCGCCACCACACCTTCTTCGAAATGCTCGGCAATTTCAGCTTCGGCGATTATTTCAAGGAGCAGGCGATCACCCACGCCTGGACGTTGCTGACCCGGGAATGGGGCCTCAACCCCGACCGGCTGACCGTCACCGTCTACCATAATGACGATTTGGCCTTCGACCTTTGGAAAAAGATCGCCGGCCTGCCCGAAAGCCGCATCATCCGCATCGCCACCAAGGATAATTTCTGGGCGATGGGGCCGGACGGGCCGAGCGGGCCGTGCAGCGAGATCTTCTACGATCACGGCGACCACATCCCCGGCGGCCCCCCGGGCAGTCCCGACGAGGATGGCGATCGCTTTGTCGAGATCTGGAACCTCGTCTTCATGCAATATCTGCAGGAGGCCGACGAGATCGTCGCCGATTTGCCCAAGCCGTCGATCGACACCGGCATGGGGCTCGAGCGGATCGCCGCCGTCATGCAGGGCGTGCCCGACAATTATGACACTGACACGTTCAAAGCGTTGATCCACGCGTCGGAGGAACTGACCGGCACCAAAGCGGTCGGCGACCAGCGGGCCAGCCACCGCGTCATCGCCGATCACCTCCGCGCCTCGGGCTTCCTCGTCGCCGACGGCGTGCTCCCCGCCAACGAAGGCAGGGGTTATGTCCTGCGCCGGATCATGCGCCGCGCGATGCGCCATGCCCATCTGCTCGGCGCCAAGCACCCCTTGATGCACCGCCTGGTGCCGCAACTGGTCGCCGAAATGGGCCAGGCTTATCCGGAGTTGATCCGCGCCCAGCCATTGATCGAAGCGACGCTGGCGCAGGAGGAAGCCCAGTTTCGCCGCACCCTCGAAAACGGGCTCAAACTGCTCGACGAAGCCACTGGAACCATGGGCGGAGGCGGCACGCTGCCCGGCGCCACGGCGTTCAAGCTCTACGACACGTTCGGCTTCCCGTATGATCTCACCGAGGACGCGTTGCGCGCGCGCGGCATGGCGGTCGACCGCGCCGGGTTCGACGTCGCGATGGCCGAGCAGAAAGCCGCCGCCCGCGCCGCGTGGAAGGGATCGGGCGAAACCGCGTCCGACGATCTGTGGTTCGATCTCGTCGAGGAAGTCGGCTCATCCGAATTCACCGGTTACTCAGGCCATGAAGGCGAGGGCGTGGTGCTCGCCTTGGTCAAGGACGGAGCGCGCGTCGAAACCGCGACCGAAGGCGACAATGTCTCGATCCTCCTCAACCAGACGCCTTTCTACGGCGAAAGCGGCGGGCAGGTGGGCGACGCAGGGAAACTAAGCTCGCTCAATGGCTTCGAAGGCATTGTCGAGGATACGTCGAAGCCACTCGGCAAGCTCCACGCGCTCCGCACCCGCATCGTCAAGGGCAGCCTCAAGCCCGGCGACACGCTCGCGCAATCGGTCGATGTCGAGCGCCGTGCCGCGACCCGCGCCAACCATAGCGCCACCCATCTGCTCCACGCCGCGCTCCGCAATCGCCTTGGCGACCACGTCACGCAAAAGGGCAGCCTGGTCGCGCCCGACCGCCTGCGATTCGATTTTTCGCACCCCAAGGCACTGACCCATGACGACCTCGCCGCGGTCGAAACCGAGGTGAACGCGGAAATTCGCGCCAACCAGCCCGTCACCACCCGCCTGATGACCCCCGACGACGCCGTCGCGGCGGGCGCGCTGGCGTTGTTCGGCGAGAAATATGGCGACGAAGTCCGCGTGCTCAGCATGGGCCGCAATACCGACAAGCATTTTTCGGTCGAACTGTGCGGCGGCACCCATGTCGACGCGACCGGCGACATCGCCATCTTCAAGATCATCGGCGAATCGGCGGTGTCATCGGGCATCCGCCGGATCGAGGCGCTGACCGGGGAGGGCGCGCGCCTCTGGCTGGGCGCCCGCGACGACAAACTCCGCGAAGCCGCCGCCGCGCTCAAAGCCTCGCCCGACGAAGTCCCGGCGCGGGTCGCGGCTTTGGTCGACTCTACCCGCCGCTTGGAGCGCGAACTGGCCGACGCGAAAAAGGCCCTCGCCATGGGCACAGGCGCGGCCAGGACCGAAGCCGTCGGCCCCGATCAAGTCGGCGGCCACGCGTTCCTCGGCCAAGTGGTCGCCGGTCTCGACCCCAAGAACCTCCGCGGCGAAGTCGATGCGATGAAACAGCGTCTCGGCAGCGGAATCGCCGCGCTCATCGCCACCAACGACGGCCGCGCCAGCGTCGCAATCGGCGTCACCGACGACCTTGTCGGTGCGGTGTCGGCGGTCGATCTCGTCAAAGCGGCGGTCGCGGCGCTCGGCGGGCAGGGCGGTGGTGGCCGACCCGACATGGCCCAAGGCGGCGGCCCCGACGGCGCGAAAGCGAATGAGGCGCTTGCGGCGGTGCGAGCGGCTTTAGAAACCGTTGCCGTTTGATCGGAGCAAGACATGAAGATTGCTAAGGTCTCACTCGCATTGATCGTATCATGCTCATCGCTTTGCGCGTCAGCGGACGCTGCTGTCGCGGCAAAAGTGGGCGCTTACTCACCGATCAAGCTGACGTCAGGGGTCAATCATATCACTGCTTTTTCAGCGGATGGACGAGATGCGCGCATCGTTCTTGCTTGGCGCGATAATGCAAATGCCCACGGATATGATGTATTCTTGGTCTTGATGCCCACGCGCCGAGGCGGCACGGATTGGAATGTAGTTGGATTCGAGGATGGCAACGAATTCCAAGATCAGATCACAGATGCACCCCATACTGGCGAGGACGTTGCTCGGGCGGTGCGTTTTGTGACGACGCTTTCGCGCGGTCGTCGCGTGCCCCTTGTCGCAACCGCGACCAGATCAATTAAGACTTCTTATCCCGACCCTGCCACGACGGTCGTATCGCTATATGCGTTGGCTCAGAGCGAGGGTGTTCCTGGTACAACTACCGACTATTTCAAAGTCGTGCGCAAGTGGACTACGCAGCGAACCTATTGCAACGCGGAGCTGGCGCTGCAGGACGAGTTGGGAATCCCGGTTCGGCAGGACTATGCGGGCAGTAAGAACAGCGGTGGTTGCTAATTAAATCTGGTCAGGCGACGAATCCCTGACCCGCCGCCGCCCCAGCCTCGGCTCGCTCTCCAATTCCCCCGACGCCATGATCTCCCCGCGCAACTCGCTCCTCTTCTCGTGGATCGACGCGATCACCGGGCCCATCGCCACCCCGATATCGACCAGCACCGCTTCCGACAGTTGCAGCGACGCCTCCATCGCCTCGGGCACCGCGTCGGTCACCCCGGCATGGTACAGCCGCGCGGCGTGATCGGTATCGCGTGCCCGGGCGATGATCGGCAAATCGGGAAACAGCCCGCGGATCTGCCGCGCCAGGCGGATGATCAACACCGGATCGTCCATCGTCAGCACCAATGCGTCGGCGTCGCCCAGCCCGAGCTTCTCGACCATGCCGCCGCGCGCCACATCGCCGAACAGTACGCCATAGCCGTCCTCGCGCGCCCTCTGCACCATGTCGACGTCGCTTTCGATCGCAATGTAGGCCTTGTCGTGCTGGCCGAGCATGTCGGCGACCATCTGCCCGACGCGGCCGAAGCCGAAGATCACCGTCTTGCCCGCCGCGGCGCCGACATCGACATGCGCACTCGCCGCTCGATCGACCCGCCGCGCCGCCACCCGACCGAGCATCGCCAATAACGGAGTCACCGTCAGCCCCATCGCGGTCACCGCCTGCCAGAAGTTTGCGGCTTGCGGCAGGATCACCCCGGCGGCCGCGCCTGCGCCGAGCAGGATGAGCGTCGTTTCCGACGGGCTGGCCATCACCAGCCCGGTCTCCGCCGCGACCCCCGGCCGCGATCCGCTCAGCCACAGCAAGGCTGATGTCACGATGACTTTGGCCGCCAGCACCGCCGCCAGCGCAAGCAACAGCGACTGCCAACTGCCGAGCAACGCCGGCACGTCGAGGCTCATCCCGACGGTGATCAGGAACACCCCCAGCGCCAGCCCGCGGAGCGGCGCCGTCACCACCTCGACCTCGCTGTGATAGTCGGTTTCGGCGATCAGCACCCCCGCGATCAGCGCGCCGAGGATCGGCGACAGGCCGACCGCGCTGGTCGCCAGGCTGGCAAGGATCACGGTCAGCAGGCTGACCGCGAGGAACAATTCGGGGCTCTTGGTCCGCGCCGCCTGCGCAAACAATGGCGGCAGGACGAAGCGACCTGCCACCAGCATCACCGCGATCACCAGCGCGCCTTGCCAGATCACCGTCAGCAACGCGCCCGGCTCGGCCCCGCCACCAAGGCTGGCGAACAGGAACAACAAGGGCACCAACGCCAGATCCTCGAACAGCAACATCGAGAAGGCCGCTTTGCCCGCCGGACTGGTCGTCCCGGCCAGCGGAATGACCAACGCGGTTGACGACATCGCCAGCGCCAGCCCGAGCACCACCGCCGCCTCGATCGAATTGCCGATCAGCATCAGCCCGCCGCCGATCAGCAAAGCGCAAATGCCAAGCTCCGCCGCGCCGACCCCGAACACCGATCGCCGCATCGTCACCAGCCGCTTGAAGCTGAGCTCCAGCCCGATCGCGAACAGCAGCAGCACGATGCCGAAATCGGCGAATGGCTCGATCGCCGCGGGGTTGGTGATCGTCACCGCCTCGAGCCACGGGTACGCCGCGACATAGGTCCCAAGTCCGTGCGGCCCGGCCAAGATCCCGACCAGGATGAAGCCGATGATCGGCGAAATCCTGAGCCGCGCGAACGCCGGGATGACGATCCCCGCCGCGCCAAGGATGGTCAGCGTGTCGCTCAGCGCGGGGGTCATGTGGAAATCGCCGGCCATTTTGCCGTTCAAGCACGCCCGCCCGCCGCTGTCACCGGCACCGGATCAGGCGACGTGCGTTCCCCCATTGGTAAAAAGGAGATCGACGATGGCGAAAGAATTGAAGCAAGGCGACAAGGTCGGCTGGGAGTCGAGCGGCGGTCACTCGACCGGCAAGGTGGTGAAAAAGCTTACCAGCCCGATGAAGATCAAGGGCCACAAGGTCGCCGCGTCGGCGGACAACCCCGAATATCTGGTCGAGACCGACGACGGCAAGCGCGCCGCGCACAAGCCCGGGGCGCTCAGCAAGACTTGATCGCTCTATGCCGCATTCTAGAATGACGTCATGGCTTCATCATCTCGCGATGCCGACGTCCTGATCGTCGGTGCGGTCCCGCCGGCATGATGGCGGGATTGCTGTTTGCCCGCGCCAACTGATCGGCCTCGGCGTCCGGCGCGAACGGGTTCGCTCACCCGACGCCTATCGCTAATTTAATGCTGTCCTACAGCCGCCCGACTGTGAGACAGTGCGGTAAGCGATTTTTGACATCGTCGCGATTCGCGTTCGCCACCCGCATTTGGGTCTGCTCGCGCCACATTTCTTAAGTTTACAAAAGCCTCCCAAAAAGCCGTCGAACTCGGTAACCTTTGTCAACTCAAGCAGGCGTCATCGCCGTCTCGAGGTTGGCGCGCACCGCTTCGAAGAATTGCTCGGTCGTCATCCAGGCTTGCTCCGGCCCGACGAGGATCGCGAGATCCTTGGTCATCTTGCCGTCCTCGACCGTCGCGATGCACACTTTCTCCAGCGTTTCGGCGAATTTGATGACGTCGGGGGTGTCGTCGAGCTTGCCGCGGAACTTGAGGCCGCCGGTCCAGGCGAAGATCGACGCGATCGGGTTGGTCGAGGTTGCCTTGCCGGCCTGGTGCATGCGGTAATGGCGGGTCACCGTGCCATGCGCCGCTTCGGCTTCGACCGTGGTGCCGTCGGGGGTCAGCAGGACGCTGGTCATCAGGCCCAGCGAACCGAAGCCCTGCGCGACCTGATCGGACTGGACGTCGCCGTCGTAATTCTTGCACGCCCAGATGAAATTGCCGCTCCACTTCAAGGCGGATGCGACCATGTCGTCGATCAGGCGATGCTGATATTCGATCCCCAGTTCAGCGAACTTGACCTTGAAATCACGATCGAAAATTTCCTGGAAGATATCCTTGAACCGCCCGTCATAGGCTTTGAGGATGGTGTTCTTGGTCGACAGATACACCGGCCACTTGCGCTGGACGCCGTAATTGAAACACGCCTTAGCGAAGTCGCGGATGGATTCGTCGAGATTGTACATCCCCATGGCCACGCCGGCCGAAGGATAATCGAACACTTCATATTCGAGCACCTGGCCGTCCTCGCCGGTCCATTTCATCATCAGCTTGCCGGGCCCGGGTACGAGGAAGTCGGTGGCCTTATACTGGTCGCCATAGGCATGACGGCCGATCACGATCGGGTCGGTCCAGCCGGGGATGATGCGCGGGATGTTGTCGATCACGATCGGCTCGCGAAACACCACGCCGCCAAGGATATTGCGGATCGTCCCGTTGGGCGATTTCCACATCTGCTTGAGGTTGAATTCCTCGACCCGCGCCTCGTCCGGCGTGATCGTGGCGCACTTTACGCCGACTCCATATTGCTTGATCGCGTTCGCCGCTTCGACCGTGATCTTGTCGTCGGTCTCGTCGCGCTTTTCGATCCCGAGATCGTAATATTTGAGGTCGATATCGAGATAGGGGAGGATCAGTTTCTCGCGGATCCACTGCCAGATGATCCGGGTCATCTCGTCGCCGTCCAATTCGACAACCGGGGTCTTCACCTTGATCTTGGCCATATCGCGTCCTGTGATGTGCTTGAATTTGCCCGCGCATTAAGCGCCGCCCCCGTTCAAGGCAACTGGAGCCCCAAGGCAACCGGAGCGATTGTGGAGTCGTTAGACTGTCTCTAGGGAGCCAGCATGCCTGCAATCGACAAACCCGACAGCCAGCTGACCGCGGTCAAATGGCGTTTCCCCTCGGTTCACCCCGAAGGCCGCAAGTTCGCGCTCATCTCGGTGTTCCTGACCCTCGCCACTTATTCGCTGGTCAGCCATTTCCTCGGCTGGCTGATGGTGCTGGTGACGATCTGGGTCGCGACCTTCTTCCGCGATCCGATTCGCACCACCCCGACCGATCCCAGGCTGATCATCGCCCCCGCCGACGGTCTGGTGACGATGATCACCCACGTCAGCGCGCCGCCCGAACTCGCGCCCGAGCTGACCGGCGAATTCACCCGCGTGTCGATTTTCATGAGCGTGTTCGATGTCCACATCAATCGCTCGCCGATCGCCGGGACGATCCGCAAGATCGCCTACATTCCGGGCAAGTTCCTCAACGCCGATCTCGACAAGGCGAGCGAGGATAATGAGCGCCAGCATTTCCTGGTCGAGCGCGAGGATGGGGTGAAGATCGCGTTCACCCAGATTGCCGGCCTGGTGGCGCGGCGGATCATGTCGTTCGTTAGGGAGGGCGACCGCGTCTCAGGCGGCGAGCGCATCGGGCTGATCCGCTTCGGCAGCCGGGTCGACGTCTTCCTGCCCGCCGGAACCGGTAGCCAGATCCTGCTCGGTCAGCGGGCCATTGCCGGTGAAACCATTCTTGGCGAAATCGGGGTCGATCCGCAGCGGTCGGGCACCAGTCAGTGAGCCTTCCGCCCGAACAACCCGGGCTTCCGCTCAGGGCGTTCGTCCCCAACGCGATTACCGCGCTGGCATTATGCTCGGGGCTGAGCGGGGTCCGTTACGCCATTTCGGCTGCGGGCGATCCGGCGGCGACCAGTTACTGGCAATTGTCGATCGCGTGCATTGTCGGCGCGGGCGTGCTCGACGGGGTTGACGGGCGGGTCGCACGGATGCTTCGCGCCAACAGCCGGTTCGGCGCCGAGCTTGACAGCCTGTCGGATAATATCGCCTTCGGCACCGCGCCGGCACTGATCCTGTTCCTGTGGTCGCTCCAGCAGTCGCCAAAGTTCGGCTGGACGGTGGCGCTCGCGCTAGCAGTCGCCTGCGCGCTTCGGCTGGCGCGCTTCAATGCCCAGATCGACACCAAGGATCAGCCGCATAAGTCGGCGGGCTTCAACACCGGCGTTCCGGCACCCGTCGGCGCCGGGCTGGCGTTCATCCCACTCTATCTTTGGCTGATCACCGGCTATGAGGCATTCCGCAGCTGGACCCTGGTCATGCCGTGGACCCTGCTGATCGCCGGGCTGATGATTTCGAGCGTTCCGACCTACACCTGGAGTTCGATACGCCTACGCAGCGGATGGCGTTTGTTCGCGTTGGCCGGCGTGGCGCTGACCGGCGCCGCCCTAATCAGCGATCCGTGGGTGACCTTACTGGCAATCTCGTCGCTTTACCTCGCGACGATACCGTTCAGCATTGCCAGTTACGCCAAGGTCAAGCAGCGGCGCGCAGCGCGGGCCGGGCCGACGCCTGCTGCGAGCGGGCCTGCGGATAGCGCGGGCTGACGCGCATTGCGGCAGGCTGCAGAACGAGGGCAGGGGCGTCGCGGCGAAGGGCGGCGCTGACCTTGCCAAGATTGGCTTCAAGCGAACCGGCGATGGCGACGATCGCGGCCCAGGCGGCGGCAAGGAAGGCGATAGTGGCAAATGCTGCGATCATATTCTCATCCTTCGTTACGGCGCCAAACCCACGAGGAGCGAATTTCGTTCCGTTTTGGCGCCAATATCCTTGGTAATGTGCCAATGTTCTTCTTTTGTTCTCGGCTTGTCAAGCCCTGTTGAAGGGGTTGCGCTAAGTGACTGTGTTCGCTAGTGCGCCGGGCATTCCACAGGCGGAACCACCATACCGGTGCCGGTCGACATCCACGCTTTCGGGCAGGAACGGCCGGTTACAGGATCCGCCGAGGTAAAACCGGAAGGAGACTATCCTATGGCGACCCCCGTCGTCACGATGCAGCAATTGCTCGAAGCTGGCGCCCATTTTGGCCATCAGACCCACCGCTGGAACCCGCGGATGAAGCCGTATCTTTTCGGCGACCGCAACGGCGTTCACATCATCGATTTGTCGCAGAGCGTGCCGTTGTTTGCGCGCGCCCTTGAGTTCGTCAACTCGTCGGTCGCCCGCGGCGGTAAGGTGCTGTTCGTCGGCACCAAGCGCCAGGCGCAGGATGCCGTTGCCGATGCTGCCCGCCAGTCGGGTCAGCATTTCGTCAACCATCGCTGGCTCGGCGGCATGCTGACCAACTGGAAGACCGTTTCCAACTCGATCAAGCGCTTGAAGACGCTTGAAGAGCAGCTTGGCGGCGACACAATCGGCCTGACTAAGAAGGAAATCCTCCAGCAGACCCGCGAGCGCGACAAGCTTGAAAAGAGCCTCGGCGGGATCCGCGACATGGGCGGTCTTCCCGACGTCATGTTCGTGATCGATTCGAACAAGGAAGAACTCGCGATCAAGGAAGCCAATGTGCTTGGCATTCCGGTCGTCGCGATCCTCGATTCGAACTCTAACCCGAACGGCATTGCCTTCCCGGTCCCGGGCAACGACGACGCCGCCCGCGCCATCCGCCTCTATTGCGAGGCAATCGCCAACGCGGCGATGTCGGGCAAGACCGGCAATGCCACCGCTCGCGGCGAAGACATTGGCGCGATGGCCGAACCGCCGGTCGAGGCCGCGCTCGAGGCTTAATTTCGAGGGATATTGCCCTCAATCTCCGTTCGGGCTGAGCCTGTCGAAGCTCTGTTCTTCTTATGAAGTGCGGCACTTCGACAAGCTCAGTGCGAACGGTTTTGTTTTAAGAGGAATTTCAAATGGCTGAGATCAACGCCGCTTCGGTGAAGGAATTGCGCGAGCGCACTGGCGCCGGCATGATGGACTGCAAGAAGGCGCTGTCCGAGAACAATGGCGAGATGGAAGCATCGGTCGACTGGCTTCGTGCCAAGGGCTTGTCCGCCGCCGCCAAGAAGGCTGGACGCACTGCCGCCGAAGGGCTCGTCGGGGTTGCCGTCGAAGGCAATAAGGGCGCGATCGTCGAGGTCAATTCGGAGACCGATTTCGTCGCCAAGAACGAGCAGTTCCAGGGTTTCGTCCGTGACGTCACTAAGCTCGCGCTGACCACCGGCAGCGATGTCGCCGTGCTGGCCAACGCAGCTTATCCGTCGGGCGGAACCGTCGCCGAGGCGTTGACCAACAACATCGCCACGATCGGCGAGAACCAGTCGCTCCGCCGCGCCGCATTGCTCGACGTCGATCAGGGCGTGGTGGTGAGCTACGTCCACAATGCCGCTGCGCCGAATATGGGCAAGATCGGCGTATTGCTGGCAATCGACAGCGCGGCGCCAGCCGACGTGCTCAATGCACTCGGCAAGCAGATCGCGATGCACATCGCCGCCGCCAACCCGCTCGCGCTCAACGCCGACGGCCTCGACGCCGATCTGCTCGCTCGTGAGCGCGCGATCGCGATCGAGAAGGCCAATGAGAGCGGCAAGCCGGCCAACATCGTCGAAAAGATGGTCGACGGGACGATGGCCAAGTTCGCCAAGGAAAATGCGTTGCTTAGCCAGGTGTTCGTGATCGACGGCAAGACCCCGGTCGCCGACTTCGTCGCCGCTGCCGCCAAGGACGCCGGTTCGCCGATTTCGTTGAAGGCGTTCGAGCGCTTCCAGCTCGGCGAAGGCATCGAGAAAGCCGAAAGCGATTTCGCCGCCGAAGTCGCCGCCGCCTCGGGCGTTCCGCAACCGGTCGCCTAACTTCGCTTGAATCATGGTTGGCAGAGGGGCGGGTGCGCCGTAAGACGCGCATCCGCCCCTTTGTCTTAGTCGCAGGAGAGAGCATGACCCGCCCGCGCTTCAACCGAATCCTGCTGAAGCTGTCTGGTGAGGCGTTGATGGGAACGGGCCAGTTCGGGATCGACCAGGATGCGGTCGCCGGGCTCGCGGCCGAGGTCAAATCGGCGCGCGACCAAGGGTTCGAGCTGTGCCTTGTCATTGGCGGCGGCAACATCTTTCGCGGCATGGCCGGGGCCGCCAAGGGCATGGACCGCGCGCAGGCCGATTATATGGGCATGCTGGCGACCGTGATGAACGCGCTTGCGATGCAGAATGCGCTGGAGAAGGTCGGGGTCGAAACCCGGGTCCAGTCGGCGATCAAGATGGACCAGGTGTGCGAACCGGTGATCCGTCGCCGCGCCGAGCGCCACCTCGCCAAAGGCCGCGTAGTGATCTTCGCCGCGGGCGTCGGAAGTCCCTATTTCACCACCGATACCGGCGCCGCGCTGCGTGCTGCCGAGATGAAGTGCGATGCCTTGTTCAAAGGCACCAGCGTCGATGGCGTCTATGATGCCGACCCCAAGAAAGTGAAGACCGCCAAGCGCTACGACACCATCGGTTTCGGCCGGGTGCTGGCCGACGATCTCAAGGTGATGGACGCTTCGGCGGTTGCACTGTGCCGAGACAACGATATTCCGATTGTCGTGTTCAATATTCGCGAGCCGGGCAATCTTGCCGATGTGCTCGCCGGTCGCGGAACCGCGACGATCGTTCAGGGAGAGTAAGATATGCCGACCTATGACAAGGCTGACCTTCAGCGCCGGATGCACGGAGCGGTCGAGGCGCTGAAGTCCGATCTCGTCGGGCTTCGCACCGGGCGCGCGTCGACCAACTTGCTCGATCCGATCAATGTCGAGGTTTATGGCGCGCAAATGCCGCTCAACCAGGTTGCAACCGTCTCCGCTCCCGAGCCGCGCTTGCTGTCGGTGCAGGTGTGGGACAAAGGCAATGTCGGTCCGGTCGAGAAAGCGATCCGCAATGCCGGGCTCGGGCTCAACCCGATCACCGACGGGACGATGATCCGGCTGCCGATCCCCGACCTGACCGAGGAGCGCCGCAAGGAGCTTGCCAAATTGGTCGGTCAATATGCCGAGAAAGCCCGCATCGCGGTGCGTAACGTCCGCCGCGACGGAATGGATCACCTCAAGGTCGATGAAAAGAAGCATGAGATCAGCGAAGACGATCGCAAGCGGCTCGAGACCGAGGTCCAGAAGATGACCGACGAGACGATCAAGGAAATCGACACCGGCAGCCACGCCAAGGAACAGGAAATCCTCGGCAAGTGACGGCTCGCCCTGCAGCGCTGGAAGGGGTCGACCCGCCCTGCCAGCCTACGGGCGGACGCGATGTGCCGCGCCATGTCGCGATCATCATGGACGGCAACGGGCGGTGGGCGGCGAAGCGCGGGTTACCGCGCGCTGCCGGGCATCGGGCAGGGGCCGAGGCGGTTCGAGACACACTCCGAGCAGCATCTGACGCCGGGGTCGAAGTGCTTACATTATATGCCTTTTCTTCGGAAAACTGGCGGCGGTCGGACGCCGAAGTCAGCGATCTCAAGGGGTTGCTCGGTTTCTATGTCGAGAAAGAACTCGACACGCTCGAGCGCGAGAATGTTCGCCTGCAGCTGATCGGTGACCCCGCGGCGTTCGGGCCGCAGCTCGAGCAGCGACTGCGGACCGCGGTTGAGCGAACGGCCGGCAATGATAAGCTGACCCTCGTGGTGGCGCTGAGTTACGGGTCGCGCCGGGAGATTGCGGCGGCGGCGCGGCGGCTGGCGGAGGAAGTCGCGGCGGGCACGCGCGACGCCTCGACGATCGACGAGGAAGCGCTCGACCAGGCGATGCAGACCGCCGACCTGCCGCCGCTCGACCTCCTCATCCGCACCTCGGGCGAAGTGCGGCTGTCGAACTTCCTGCTGTGGCAGGCGGCCTATGCCGAATTGATCTTCGTCGACACATTGTGGCCCGACTTCGACGAAAAAGCCTTTGCCGAGACACTCAGCATCTTCGCCTCGCGCCAGCGCCGGTTCGGCGGTCGATGAACAATCTCGCCGTTCGCAGTGTCTCGGGGTTCGTCATGGCCGGGATCGCGCTCGCCGCGGCCTTCCTCGGCGGCTATTACTTCGCGGTGCTGGCGGCGTTGGCGGCGGGCGTGATGTTCACCGAATGGCGGCGTTTGACCGACGGCTGGGGGCTTAGCTGGACCGTCGGCGGCCTGTTCTACGCACTGATCCCGACGCTTTCGCTGCTGTGGATCCGCGACCGCGCGCCGCAAGGGCTCGAACTGCTCTACTGGGTGTTCGTCGTCACCTGGACGACCGACATTGGCGCGTATTTCGCGGGGCGGGCGATCGGCGGCCCCAAGCTTGCCCCGACGATCAGTCCCAACAAGACCATCGCCGGGCTGGTCGGCGGGATGGTCAGCGCCGGCCTCGCGAGCTGGGCGTGGGTGCAATATGTCATGCTGCCCTTGCCATTGCTGTGGCTCGCGCCCTTGTTTGCTGCGGCGGCACAGGGCGGGGACCTGTTCGAAAGCTGGATGAAGCGCCGCGCGGGGGTCAAGGATAGCGGGACGATCCTGCCCGGGCATGGCGGAATGCTCGACCGGCTCGACGGGCTGGTGGTGGTTGCCGCGCTGACGGCGCTGTGCCAACTTGCGGGAATATTCCAATGAGACGCATTTCCATCCTCGGCGCGACCGGATCGGTCGGCACTTCGACCCTCGACCTGGTCGAGCGGCATCCCGACCGGTTCGAAGTCGTCGCGCTGACCGCCGCGACCAACGCGATTGCCTTGGCCGATGCCGCCCGCCGCACTGGCGCCAAGCTCGCGGTGATCGTCGATGAAGCGAAGCTGCCCGAACTGCGCAAAGCGTTGGCGGGAACCGGCTGTCGCGCGGCTACCGGTCACGACGCGCTGATCGAAGCCGCCGCGGGCGATGCCGAATGGGTGATGGCCGCAATTGTCGGCTGCGCCGGGCTCGAGCCGGTGATGGCGGCGGTCGAAGCTGGCCGGACAATCGCGCTCGCCAACAAGGAAGCATTGGTTACCGCGGGGTCGCTGATGATCGATGCGGCCAAGCGGACCGGTGCGACGATTTTGCCGGTGGACAGCGAACATAACGCTATATTCCAGTGCCTTGCGGGGAATAATGCTGACGGCGTCGCAAAACTGATCCTGACCGCGAGCGGTGGCCCGTTCCGCAGCTGGTCGAAGGCCGACATGGACGTCGCTCGCCCGGAGCAGGCGCTCAAGCATCCCAATTGGTCGATGGGCGCGAAAATCTCGATCGACAGCGCGACGATGATGAACAAGGGGCTCGAATTGATCGAGGCGCATCATTTGTTCGGCTTGCCATCAGCGCGGATCGATATCCTCGTCCATCCGCAATCGGTGATCCACTCGATGGTCGAATATGTCGACGGATCGACCATCGCCCAGCTTGGATCACCCGATATGCGGATCCCGATCGCGCATTGCCTCGCCTGGCCCGAGCGAATCGAGACCCGCGCCGAGCCGCTCGACCTGATCAAGGTTGCCAGCCTGACCTTCGAAGCCCCTGACGAGACACGCTTTCCGTCGCTTCGGCTGGCGCGCGCGGCGCTCGAAAGCGGGAAGGGGGAGGCGATCGTCCTCAACGCCGCCAACGAACTTGCGGTCGCGGCCTTCCTCGACCGCCGAATCGCGTTCGGGGACATTGCGCGGATTGTCGAGCAGGCGATCGACTACACCAATGCGGCCGCGCCGCAATCGATCGCCGAGGTCATCGCGATCGACCAGTCGGTTCGCGCCACTGTCGGGCAGGCAATGTCCCGGGTTAACGCCTGATGCTCGCCCAGCCCCCCGCCTGGTTCGTCATACTGGCGTTCTTGGCCGCGCTCGGGCCGCTGATCATCGGTCATGAGCTTGGCCATTATTGGGTCGCGCGCTGGTTCGGGGTCGGGGCGGAGACGTTTTCGATCGGCTTCGGCAAGGAAATTGCCGGATGGACCGACAAGCGTGGCACCCGCTGGAAGGTCGGGCTGCTCCCGCTCGGCGGCTACGTGAAGTTCGTTGGCGACGAGGATGCGAGCAGCACCACCGCGAGTAGTGATGGGCTATCGCCCGACCTCCAACGCCAGAGTTTCCACCTGCGCCCCGCGTGGCAACGATTCCTGATCGTATTGGCCGGCCCGGCGACCAATTTCATGATTGCGATTCTGATTTTCGCGTCGTTCTTCGCCGTGTTTGGCAGGCCGCAAACATCCAATCAGGTAAGCAAAGTTGTTGCAGGAAGCGCTGCCGAGATCGCGGGTATCGCTGCTGGTGACCGGATTATCTCTATCGCTGGGCGGGCAACACCCAATTTCAACGACATAAGCGACTATGTCGCGCTTCGTCCTGGTGACAAGGTCGATGTCCAGATCGATCGTGGCGGCCAGGCGCTGCTGCTCCCCGCGACACTCGGTTCGGTGCAGCAATCGGACCGCTTCGGCCAGCAGTTCCGGATCGGGCAGCTAGGCGTTTTCCCGACCAAGGGCGCGCTGGTCCCGGTCTCCGCAGTCCGCCTCATCCCCGAAGCCGTGACGGTCACTGTCAAAATGACCCGATCGATGGCTGACGGATTATGGCAGATCGTCAGCGGCCGCCGGTCGATCACGGAACTGGGCGGTCCGTTGCGAATGGCGCAGATCGCCGGACAGCAAGCATCGCTCGGCCTGTTTGAATTCTTTTCGCTGATCGCGATCTTCTCGATTAATCTGGGCTTCATCAACCTGCTGCCAATCCCGACGCTCGATGGTGGCCATTTGGTGCTTTACTCGATCGAGGCAGTTCGGCGCCGGCCTGCGAACGGACGAGTGGTTGAATGGGCGTTCCGCGGCGGGTTGGCCTTCATCCTGGCACTGCTGTTGGTCGCAACCTTCAACGATCTCGGCTTTTTCGGCCTGTGGGATGGAGTTGGACGCTTGATTGGTTAGCGGGCTTGGGGCAGGGCCTCTCGGAACTATGACCCGGCGGTGCGCGACCATGCGCCCGCTCTTTCAGTAAAAGGCGGGGACGCGTGATTTCAAGCAACACCAAGTCGATCAGCAGTCGCACGGTCGCGATGCTCATGGTGGGGACGATCCTCAGCGGTTTTGCAACGCCGGCCTCTGCCCAGGGCGGCGCAGCGCCGACACCCGCCGCGCAGCCTGCGCCAGCCGCGCCGCTGGTCAGCCGTGCTCCGGTCACAGGGTCGATCCGCTCGATTTCGGTCCGTGGTGCCGAGCGGCTCGAACCCGCGACGGTGATTTCCTACTCGAACCTCGCGCCGGGCCAGCAATATACCGCTGAAACGCTCGATACCGCGCTCAAGGATCTTTACGCGACCGAATTGTTCGCCGACGTAGTCATCACCGGGGCCGAGACTGGCGCGCTGGTGCTCGAGATCAAGGAAAATCCGGTCATCAACCGCATCCTGATCGAGGGCAATAAACGGATCAAGGACGACAAGATCCAGCCCGAAATCCGCCTCGCGCCGCGGCAGATCTTCACCCGCTCCAAGGTTCGCTCGGACGTCGACCGGATCATTGAATTGTACAAGCGCAGCGGGCGCTTTGCGGCCACTGTCGAGCCCAAGATCGTCCAGCTCGACCAGAACCGCGTCGACCTGGTGTTCGAAGTCAATGAAGGGCCGGTATCCAAGGTCCGCGCCATCAACATCATCGGCAACGACCAGTTCGGCGATGGCCGGTTGCGCAAGGAAATGTACACCAAGGAAGCCGGCGGTGTGCTCGGCTTCTTCAAGACCAACGACAGCTATGATCCGGATCGCCTCGCCGCCGACCAGCAGAAGCTTCGCGCATTCTATCTAACCCAGGGCTATGCCGACTTCCGCGTCGTCTCGGCGCTTGCTGAATTGACCCCCGATCGCCGCGACTTCGTCATCACCTACGTCGTCGAGGAAGGCCCGCGCTACAAGTTCGGCACGGTCGAGACCGAGAGCAGCCTGCGCGATCTCAGCTCGGACACGCTCAAGAACCTCATCCGAATCAAGCCCGGCGACTGGTTCAACGCCAAAGCGGTCGAGGATGTCGTGACGGGGCTCAGCGAAGTCGCCGGATCGAAAGGCTATGCCTTTGCCGATATCAACCCGGCTTACGACCGCGACGCCGACAAGAAACTGATGAACATCCAGTTCCGCGTCAACGAATCGCCGCGGGTCTATGTCGAGCGGATCGATATCAACGGCAACACCATCACCCGCGACAAGGTTATCCGCCGCGAGTTCCGCGTCAATGAAGGCGATGCCTTCAACGCGATCAAGATCAAGCGCTCGCAGGACCGGATCCTGTCGCTCGGCTTCTTCCAGGAGAAACTGGAGGTCAAGCAGACCCAGGGTTCGGCGCCGGACCGGGTCATCCTCGGGGTCGATGTCGAGGAAAAATCGACCGGCGAGCTCCAGCTGTCGGCGGGCTATTCGAGCCTCGAGAAGTTCATCATCTCGGCCAACATCGCGCAGCGCAATTTCCTCGGCAAGGGCCAGGAATTGAACGCCGGGGTCAATTGGTCGCGTTATTCGCGCTCGGCCCAGTTGGGCTTCGTCGAGCCCTATCTGTTCGACAAGAACATCCTGTTCGGTGCCGATCTGTATCGTAGGGATTACAATAACTTCAGCTACAGCGGCTCGCAGCGCAACACGACTTACTCCCAGGGAAGCACGGGCGGCGCGATCCGGCTCGGTTTCCCGATTACCGAATATATCAGCATTGGCGGGCGCTATTCGCTCGAACAGACCAAGCTGACGCTCGACCGCGGGACCTTTTTCAGCGATCTCAACGGTGACGGCATCATCGGGTCGAATGAGTGCGATCCGCTCCGCGCGGGCCGCTATTTGTGCGACCAGCTGGGGACCACGATCAGCTCGGTGCTCGGCTATTCGCTGATCTACGACGATCGCAACGGCATCCGCGCCACCCGCGGTCAGCGCATCGTGCTGAGCCAGGACGTGGCCGGGCTGGGCGGCGACGTCCGCTATCTGCGCACCCGTATCGACGCGACCAAATATTTCGCTTTGCCGAAGGACTTCTTGCTGTCGATCCATGGCGAGGCGGGGATCATCAATGCGCTGCAAAGCGATCCCGAGCCCGGCCGCGACGCGATCCGCATCAACGATCGTTTCTTCGGCGCCCAGATGCGCGGCTTCGACATTCGCGGCATCGGCCCGAGGATCCAGCGCACCGCTTACGCCGATTTGCTTGGCAATCTGGTGACCGGCGGCAAGCCGGTGACCGACGCCATCGGCGGCCGCGCTTATTATATGGGCCGGATTGAAGTCGAAGTCCCGGTCAGCGCCAGCATCCGCTCGCTCGGCATCCGGCCTTCGGCGTTCATCGACGTCGGTTCGGTGTTCGGGATTCACCGGCCGAGGCTGGAAAATATCATCGTCGCCTGTAATCCGAACCGTGCGGGCTTACCGGTGGTCTTCCGCCGAGACATTGCGAACCTTGCCTGCCCGACCGACATCGCCGAGCTGACAGACCCGCAGATCGTCGATTACACACCGTCGCCGGGATTCAGGGAAACCTTCCTTGGCAATTCGATCAGCCCACGCCTGTCGGTCGGCGTCGGCGTCAACTGGAACTCACCGTTCGGCCCGCTCCGGATCGACATCGCCAAGGCGCTGCTCAAGCAAAAGGGCGATCAGGTCAAACTCTTCTCGTTCAACGTAGGAACCCAATTCTAATGCGCAAATCAATCTTCGCCGTGGCAATTGCCGCGACTGCTGTCCTGCTTCCCGCCGCCGCATCGGCTGCGCCCGCGGTGCTGATCGTCGATCTCGACAAGGTGCTCAGCGAATGCACCGCCTGCCGCGCGGCAACCGCGACCCTTCAGGGTCAGATTCAGGCCGGGCAGGCGCGCGCCAAGGCGCTCGACGCCCAGCTCAAGCCCGAGCTCCAGGCGATCGAGGCCGCTGGCCAGGCGCTCAACGGCAAGGAGCCCGATGCCGCGCTCAAGAAACGCGCCAACGACTTCCAGCAGCGTCAGCAAGCCGCGCAAGCCGAGCTGGCGCTCAAGCAGCGCAACCTCGAATCGACCCAGGCCAATGTCCAGCAGCAGATTGCAAGCCGCGTCGTGCTGATTTCGGAGCAGGTCCGGGTCCGCCGTCAGGCCGACATCGTGATCGGCAAGAATGCGACCCTCGCCAGCAACCCGGCGGGCGACATCACCGCCGAAGTGCTGACCGCGCTCAACGCGCAGCTGCCGTCGGTCAGCGTTGTCCCGCTGCCGCAGCAGGCAGCACCGACCGGTCGCTAAGCATCATGACTGACGGAAGCGCCTCCCTCGGCCCGCTCGATGTACGGCGGGTGATGGAGGCGCTCCCGCATCGTTACCCGATGCTGCTGCTCGATCGCGTCGAGCGGCTTGAACGCGACGTGTCGATCACCGCGATCAAGGCGGTGACGATCAACGAGCCCTTCTTCCAGGGCCATTTCCCCGGTCGCCCGATCATGCCCGGCGTGTTGATCGTCGAGGCACTGGCGCAGGCGGCGGGGGTGCTCGCGGTCGAGAGCCTCGGCCTCGCGGGATCGGGCAAATTGGTTTACTTCATGGCCATCGACGGAGCCAAGTTCCGCGTTCCGGTCGAGCCCGGCTGCCTGCTCACGCTCGACGTCGAATTCGTCCAGAAGCGCGCCTCGGTATGCAAATTCGCCGGGCGAGCGACGGTTGACGGCAAGCTCGCCGCCGAAGCCAATTTCACCGCGATGATCGCTGATCCGCCGAAGTGATTTTCCAGCCCGCGCCGTCGGGCTGAATTCGGAACGCCGCTGCGAACGCAGCGCTCGTCAGCACGTCGCTTGGCTTGCCGTCCCCGACCACAACACCGCCGCTGACCAGCAACACCCGGTCGAACCGCTCGATCAGCGCCAGATCGTGGACTGACACCAAGGCGCTGCTTTCGTTCCGCGCAATTTCACTGCGCAGCAGGTCGATCGTCCGCAGCACCCAATAAGGGTCGAGGTTCGACAGAGGTTCGTCGAGCAATAGCAAATGCGCCTTGCCCGCCAGCGCTCGCGCCAGCATCGCCCGCGCCCGTTCGCCGGTCGACAGGCAGTTGATCGGTCGCTCCGCAAGGAGCTCAAGCTCGAGCGCGGTAATCAATTCGGCAATTCGCTCATCGTCGGGCGCACTCAGGCCCAGCGCGATGAAATCCGCCACACGGATCGGCCACGGTGCTTCGCGGCTGGCCGGCATGAACGCCAGCAACCGCCGCCGCTGCGATTCGCCCGCCGCATCAAGGTCGTGACCATCCACAACAACCATTCCACCAGCATCCTCGGTCCGAGCCATCGCTCGAAGCAGGCTGGTTTTCCCGCCACCGTTTGGCCCGATCACCGCCACGAACTGCCCCGCTTCGACCGTGAGATCGGTAGGGGACAGGCGGCCCGCGATCGCCAGGGCCCTGGCGACCGACGTCATGACGCCATCCGCCCGCGCATCGACAGCAATATGGCGAGGAACATCGGCGTCCCGATCAACGTCGTCAGCACCCCGACCGGGATCGCGTGATCGAGCGTCACATTGCGGGTAGCGAAGTCGGCAAGCAGCAGCAGCAGTGCGCCGATCAGTCCCGCCGGTACCATCGCCCGCCCGGGATGCCCGCGCACCATCCGCCGCGCCATCACCGGTGCGATCAGCCCGACGAAACCGATCGCCCCGCACACCGACACGCACGCCCCGACGGCGATGGCGCTGAGCGCGACGATCTCGATCGCGATCCGCCGTGGCCGGTGCCCGAGCGAGGCGAGCACGTCGTCGCCGAGCACCATCAAATCGAGCGCGCGCGATCGCCGCAGGAGGAGGGCGCACGCGATCGTCGCGGGAATCAACGCCGCCGCCGCCTGGCCCAAGTTTCGATCGGTAAAGCTGCCCATAAGCCATTCGAAACTATCGTAGAAAGCAAACGGGGAGGGAGCGAGCGCGAGCAACAGGCTGGTCGCCGCGCCCGCCGCGAGCGACACCGCCAGTCCGGCCAGCAGCATCCGCACCTTGTCCGTCCGCCGCCCGGTGAGCACCACCAGCAGCGCGAGCGCTAGTCCCGCGCCCATTGCGCCGCACAATGCCAGCAGCAGCGGGCTCGCAATCCCCAGCCAATACGACCCAAGCACCGCGCCCATCGCCGCGCCGCTGCTGCTGCCGGTGATATCGGGCGAGGCGAGCGGGTTGGCGAACAATGCCTGCAATGCCGCGCCGCTGATCCCCAATGTCGCGCCATAGCCCAGCGCGAGCAACGTCCGTGGCAGCCGTAGCTCGACCAGCAAAGTCTGGCCGAGCGCCGGATCGATCCGCCACGCCTCGGCAAGCGACCCGAACGGGCTGAGCAAATGCAACGCCGCGACCGCGACCAGCAGCAGCAACGCCAAAACGTTCCTCACCTCAGGACCCGTCGCAGCCGCTCGACCTCATCGATCATCAGCGGCCCGGCGCAGGTCCAAGCGCGGCCGTCGGTCGGCACCGTTCGCGCCGCGAGCCGCTTGACGATCGGATGGTCGAACCACCGCACCCCCTGCGACATTTGTCCGCGGCGATAGTCCGATCGCACCAGCACCGCCGGCGGCCGCACCAGTAACGTCTCGAGGTCGGCGCGCCCACCGGCCAGGCGTCGCTGTTTCAGTCCCGCCAGCGCCATCCATTGCGCCCCCGGCGAGCCCGGCGCGAGGCTGGTGCCGCCGCCCGACACCCAGATCGCGTCTTTCATTGGCCTGTGCGCTGCTCTCAACGCATTCAGCCGAGCCACCCACGCATCGGCCCGGTGCCGATCGCCGAGCGACCCGGCGACCGTCTGGATATTCGCCGCGACATCGTCGATCGACGACGGATAGGGCAAGTCGACCACCTTCATCCCCAGCCGCGCCGCAATTGCGCCGGTCGATCGCCCGCCGCCGCCCATCGTCAGCAACAGCGTCGGACGCTGCCCGATGACTTGCTCGATTGCCGCGCGATTGGCGGGATAGGTCCGAGCTTGCCGCCACAATGGCGATTCCGCGGGATCCTGCGCCAGTCGCGACACGCTGACCACTTCGCCCGGCCGCGCGAGCAGCAGCAAATACTCATCGGTGCACAGGTTGAGCGACGCGGCGCGCAATGCGCTAGCGGCCAAGAGCGAGGCGAACCCCGGCATAGCCGCTCCTTCCCTCGGTGCGATAGCCGACCACGTCCTGGTAATGCTCGCCAAACGCATTGGCGACGCGGGCGAAGACCTCGACCCCGGGCCGTACCGAATAACCGAGCCGCGCGCCCGCCAGCCAGTAAGGCGACAGGCTGACCCGCTGGAACAGGTCGAAGTCGATATCGTCGCGGCGACCGACATAGGCGACGGACGCGCCGTAGCTGAGCCTGCCGCGCACGCCGTCGACGGTGACCGATCCGCTATGCTTGGGCCGCCGCAACTCGCGCGCTTGGCCCGATCCGACCACCGGCTCGCTCGCGTCGAGATAGGCGTAATTCGCCGCGATCCGCACGGCAGGGCTCGGGTTCCAGCTCGCCTCGGCCTCGATCCCCTGACGACGGCTTTTGCCCTGCGCATTGGCGGCCGAGCTCAGGAAGGTGCCGAAATCGAACGTCCCGACAATCTCGTCGCGAAGCCGCTGGCGATAGGCGGTCAGTGATCCCGCAAAAGCGCCGTGGCGATAGCGTGCCGACACCTCGAACCCACGCGAGGTTTCCGGCTTAAGTAACGGATTGCCAACGAAACTTCCCGGAAAGAAACCAAACAGGTCGAAGAAGGTCGGCTGCGCGATGCCCTCGCCGTAGCTGCCGGCAATGCTGACATCGGCGGTAAGGTGGGCAAGCACCGACGCCCGCACCGTCGTCGCATCCTTGAACCGGTTGAAGATGTCGCGGCGAACGGCGACGTCGGCCACCAGTCGCTCGGCGATCGTCGCGCGCCATTCGGCGGTGATCGCCTGGTGACGGCGCCCACGCGACTGGTTGGTGAACCCGCCGAACCCGACATCGCTGGCGGTGAAATGCTCATTCTCCGCGCTCGCCGCTACGATCAGCAGATGGTCGATCGTCCCGGTCGTAAACCGGCGGCTGACCTGCGCGTCGAGCGTTGCCCGCCGCCCGCTCGTGCGGTTGATTTCGGCATTGCCCATTAGATTACGGTTGCTCGACCCGAGCAGCGACCCCGACAGGCTCGCCTGCCACGCATCGCCTGCCTCGCCATAAGCAACGCCAATCCGCCCCGCCGACAGCCGGTTCTTCGTCCGGTCGAGCGTATCGGCGCGGAGGAAGGTGACGGGGTCGGTGCCGTCATAGTCGCTCAGCCCGCCAAGCCAGAAGCCCGACGCGGTCAGCTTGAGCTTCGCCGCCGTGCTCCACCGCACCACGCCGCGCAACGCGTCGTTGCGGTAGCCGTCGCGGTCGCCATGGCCGTTGAAACTGTCGATCCCATCGGCCTGGCCATGCCCGTAGGCGATTGCCGCGCCCAGCTGCTCGCTCCCGTAAGACGCCGATGCCGCCGCTCGCCGAAATCCAAAGCTTCCAGCCTCGAGCGTCGCGCTTGCGCCCGTCGACACCGCGTCGGCCCCATCGACCGAAATCACCCCGCCAATCGCCTCCGATCCCCACAGCGCCGACTGCGGGCCGCGCACCAGCTCGATCCGGCTGGCAATGTCGGCATTGAGCAATTCGAACCGCGGCTCGTTGCCCGCCGCGGGATCGTTGGCGCGGATGCCGTCGATGAACAGCAAGGTGTGATTGGCTTCGGCGCCGCGGATCCGGACCTGGGTGAATGATCCCGCGGGTCCGCTGGTAGCGACCGAGGTCGATGGCAGAAGCCGCAGGTAAGCGGCAATCGACGGCTCCCCGAGCCGCTCGAGCAATGCAGCGTCGACGACATTGACGCTCGCCGCGCTATCCCCGGCTTTCTCGGGCAGGCGCGACGCGGTGATGACGATGGCAGTCTGGTTTTCAGGCGGTTGTGCAGTGTCCATTTCGATTCCTCTCCCATGACAGTCGTCACGGAGGAATCAGGCCACATGGCCGCCCCACGCCCCACCACTGACCCCGACAGCAGGAACGGACGACGGTTCGAGACAAGTATCTGACTCGCCGGCCAAGATGGCTGGCTTACAGTTGCGGGCACAGCGCCGGATTTCCACCGGCTTCCTTGGGCCTCGAGCCCACTGCGGGGCTAGGGCGGCGCGCTTCATCTTGTCAAGTTGGGGCGGCTGGGGTAGGGGGCCGCGACTTACTCAGGACTGGTCGGAAACCAGCCCGCACCCCAAGGAATATGCGATGAAAGCCGATACCCATCCCGATTATCATCAGGTCACCGTCAAGATGACTGACGGATCGTCATACCAGACCCGCACCACATGGGGCAAAGAAGGCGACACGCTCACGCTCGAGATCGATCCGACTTCGCACCCGGCATGGACCGGCGGGCGCGGCCAGATGCTCGACACCGGCGGCCAGGTCGCACGCTTCAACAAGCGTTTCGGCGGGCTTACCCTCGGCAAGAAATAAGGCGTGATCCGCTCGGCTCCACGACTGGAGACCGAGCGTCTCATCCTCCGCGAATTCACCCGCGACGACCTTGATGCGCTGGCGGCGACGCTGGGCGATATCGAGGTCGTGCGCCATTTGACCGGCGAGCCGATCAACCGCGAGGACAGCCTGCGCCGCTTGTTCATGGCCGCGGGGCAGTGGCCGCTGACCGGAATCGGCATGTGGGCGGTCGAACTGAAGGCCGATGGCCGGATGATCGGCCATGTCGGCTTCTTCGACATGGAGCGCGACATCACGCCCAGCCTGCTCGGCCTTCCGGAAATGGGGTGGATTTTCGATACGTCGGTCCATGGGCATGGGATTGCGCAGGAGGCGTGCGAGGCCGCGCTGGCGTGGCTCGAGACGACCCATGGCCCGACCGAAGTGCCGGCGATCATCAGCGCGGAGAATATCGCGTCATTGAAACTGGCGGCCAAGCTCGGCTTCGTTCGCGAGGCTGACGGAAATTATAAGGGCGAGCCGATCGCGGTCGTCAGGCGTCCGCCGTCGATGGCCTGATCACCAGCCGCCACCGCCGCCGCCACCGCCGCCACCCCCTGACGATCCACCGCCGCCCGATCCGCTCGACGATCCCGGCGCGGTCGAGGCGGAAGACACCGCGCTCGACAGCGAATCGCCGATCGACCCGACAAACCCGCCAGTGTCGGTCCACGGGTCCGACGATCCCGAATACCACAGAAACGGTGCGCTCGACCCCTGCGCTGCCGCTGCCGACGCTGCAGCAAGCATCGACGTGAAGCGATCGGCCCAGCGATTCTCCACCTCCAGCGCGATCGCGTAGGGCAGGAAGCGCTCGAACAATTGCAGATTATCCTGCGGCGCCTGCATCCGGTCGAGCCGGTCGCGTTCGGTGATCGACAGATATTGCTTGAACCCCGCAATCCGGTCGAGCATCGCACGACCGTCCTTGGTTGGCGCCTCGATCCACGCAAACGCGCTCAGTGCCAGCGGAAGGCCGATGGCCGCGATCAGGATCGGCAGCCAGCGTCCCGACGTCAACGCCATCGGGATCGCGGGCAGGGTCGCAACCACCGCGGCACCGCCAAGCACCGCCAGCACCAAATGCACTGCGCAGGCCGGTGCGGTCTTCATCGTCGGAAGCGACGCCCACACGACGATCACTGCCACCAGCAGCAAGGGGGCAAGCATCATCATCGTCGATCCGCCAGACGCCTCGGCCCAGACGATGCTCAGCGCGGTGACCAGCAGCCCAAGCACCGCCACCCCGATTGCCGCAAACGCCCAGCCCAGGTTGCGGTTGAACGCCACGCCTTCGAACCGTTTGTCATAAGTGTCAGACAAGCCCTTGATCACCGCAGCGAATGTTTCATGGTTGGCATTATCCATCGCAATCGTCTCGCCGGGCCCGACGAGCATATCGACCGCCACTTGCTCGGCCACCTCGAGCGGTTGCGCTTGGGGGGTGTTGGCCGGCCGCTCAATGCTGCGTTCGGCCTTCTTGAAGAAGCCGCCGGACGCCTCGACCAACCGGATATGCCCCTTGACCGCGGCATCGACCAACGCCGCCGCAAAGCCGCGATTGTCGAACTTCTGCTTGGTCAGATAGCGCATTGCGGAGGGGGTCAGCTTATCGGGCGGCAAGAAAATCGGCACCATTGTCCCCGCGCGCGGATCGCGCCCGGCGCGCCGCCAGGCGACATAGAGAAACGCGATCACGCCGCCCAGCCCGAGCAAGGCAACCAGTGGTGGCGCCCAGTCGGCGATGAACCAGCCAAGCCGGGTCGCTTGCGACGGCGCATCGACCACCCCCTTGGGGAACGCCGCCGCGACTGTCAGCCCTTCGTTCGCCTCGAGCGGCGCATTGGTCTCGACCGACAGCGTCCCGGCGCTCTCGCCGGAGACTTGTCCTCGGCGCGTGTTTTCACCCAAATGCCCGGTGTAAATCGCCCGCTGCCCGAATGCCGCGGCTGAGGGCAAGGTGATCGTCGCCGAGGCATGGTCGATTGGGAAAATCCACCCGTTGCCGGTGACGTTCCAGTAGAGTTCGTCATAGTTGGGGAACCGCCCAAGTTCGCGGCTGGCGGTGTAATGGATCGTGTAGACATGCTCGCCAACGGGCACAGTGCGGTCCGCGCTGCCGATCTTGACCCGCACCCCGTTGCTCAGGCTCTCGCTCTTGTTGGGCTCGCTGGCCCCGTCGAGGGTCGTCTCGATGAGCGTGAAACCGATTTTGACGCGCTGCCCGCGTGCCCCGTTGTAGCGGGTCGGGAAGTCGCGATAGATGCCGTGATTGATCGCGACATTGTCGACCTGCACGCGGATCGTCTCGGTGACGTCAACCGTGCCGTCCTTCGCGATGGCGATCTGGCTATGATAATCGTGGATCCGCTCCTCGGCCGACGCGCCGCTGCCGGCGATCGCAATGACCAGCGCAGCGATCAGCCAGCGCATCAGCGTCACGCTGCCGGCGTGAAGTCGATCTTGGGCGCGGCCTGGATCGCGGGATCCTCGTCCTTGTAATATTCCTCCTGCCCGATCCCGAGCGGCCCGGCGAACAGCATGTCGGGAAAGCTCTGGACCCGCGTGTTGAGGTCGCGAGCGGTGGCGTTGTAATAGCGCCGTGCCGACTGAAGTTCGGCCTCGATCCCGCTGATTTCACCCTGCAATTGCTGGAAGTTCGCGCTCGCCTTAAGCTCGGGATAAGCCTCCGCCACCGCGAACAGTCGCCCGATCAGCCCGGTCATCTGCGCATCGGCCGCAGCGGTCGCCGCAACCCCGCCGCCACCGCTCGCCATCGCGCCGCGGGCGGCGGTAATCGCCTCGAACGTCGACTTTTCGTGGCTGGCGTAACCCTTCACCGTCTCGACTAGGTTGGGCAGCAGGTCGGCGCGGCGACGAAGCTGGACGGTAATCCCGCTAAACCCCTCCTTGACCAGCGCGCGAAGCCGCACCAGCCGGTTGTAGATCGACACCGCGATCAGCCCGACGAGCACGAGTAGTCCGATGATGATCAGCAAGGTCGTCATGTCATTCCCCCAATTATCGTGGGATCATAGCTGGCCGACGCGCGCCTAGAAAGCGGGAATACCGGTAATCGCCCGCCCGAGGATCAGCGCGTGGACGTCGTGCGTGCCCTCGTAAGTGTTGACCGTCTCGAGGTTGGCGGCGTGGCGCATCACCTGATATTCGGCCGAAATGCCGTTGCCGCCATGCATGTCACGCGCGACCCGGGCGATATCGAGCGCCTTGCCGCAATTGTTGCGCTTGAGCAGGCTGATGCTCTCGGGGATCAGATGCCCGGCCTCGAGCCGCCGTCCGACCCGCAGTGCCGCTTGCAACCCAAGCGAGATTTCGGTCACCATATTGGCCAGCTTGAGCTGGACCAGCTGGGTCGCGGCCAGCGGCCGGCCGAATTGCTTGCGATCAAGCGTGTAGCTGCGCGCCGCAGCGAAGCAGGCCTCGGCCGCGCCCATAGTGCCCCAGCCGATGCCGTAGCGCGCGCGGTTGAGGCAGCCAAACGGGCCCTTCAGCCCCTCGACGTTGGGTAGCAAGGCATCCTCGCCAATTTCGACCTCGTCCATCACGATCTCGCCGGTGATCGACGCGCGCAGCGACAGTTTTTCGCCAATCTTGGGCGCGGTCAGCCCCTTCATGCCCTTTTCAAGCACGAACCCGCGGATCGCGTCGCCATGCGCCTCGCTCTTGGCCCACACCACGAACACGTCGGCGATCGGCGAATTGGTGATCCACATCTTGGCGCCGGAGATGGTGTAGCCGGTGGCGGTCTTCTTCGCCCGGGTGCGCATTCCGCCCGGGTCGGATCCGGCGTCGGGCTCGGTGAGGCCAAAGCAGCCGACCAGCTCGCCCTTGGCCAGCCCAGGGAGATACTTCATCTTCTGCTCTTCGGATCCATAAGCGAAGATCGGGTACATCACGAGGCTCGACTGGACCGACATCGCCGAGCGATAGCCGCTGTCGACCCGCTCAACCGCGCGCGCGATCAGCCCGTAGGACACATAGCCTAGGCCAGCGCCGCCATATTCTTCCGGAATGGTAGCGCCGATCAGCCCCAGCGACCCCATTTCGCGCAAGATCTCGCGGTCAAAATCCTCGTTGAGATAGGCCTTGGTCACCCGCGGCTGGAGCTTGTCCTGGGCATAAGCCTCGGCGGTATCGCGGACCATCCGCTCGGATTCGTCGAGCTGGTCGTCGATCCCCAAGGCATCTTCCCAATCGAACGGCTGGATGACGGGCTCGCCCACTTTAATTCTCCGCAAACATCAGGTGAATTTCGCGGGTGCCTTAGCGGGGCAGGCTAGGGCGCGCCACCCCCGCTGGCACTTGCGGGCTTGCCCGTTCCACCGAAACTGCGTTTTAACGTCAGGGTCAGGGACATATGCGAATTGCGTTCGCGCGCTTCATACAAAGAGGGTCCGGCGAAAGACCGGTTGGGAAAGGTGAAAACCCGGCTCCGGCGCCCGCCGGTGTCGAACACATTATCGACCTGGAACGTCGCGGTGGTTCTGGCGCTCGGTCGATATTCGATGAATACATTGCCGAAGATGCCACCATTATACGGCGTGTCGATCTCGTCCGACCGGAAAAAGGAGAAACGCGCGCGGTCGGCGACGTCGAACCCGTAAGCGATCATGCCGATGTCGCGGCGAAATTCGGCGCTCCACTGCCAGTCGGGATAGAAACCGGTAAAATTACGAGTGACCCGCGAAATCGGGTCATTGACCCGCGTCCGCTGCAGCTGCCCGTTGAGCTTCAGCCGCCCGCCCTTGATCCCGAAGCGATCAAGCGGGGCGTCGATCGCCAACGCCACGAAACCGCGCGTTCCGGTGCCGATATTTCCCGGCGCGTCGAAGCCCTCGACGGTCAGGATCCGGTCCTGCAGCAAATCGATCCGGTCATAGCCCGCGTCGAGCTTGATCAGCCCGGTCTTGAACAATGGATGGTCGATGCTGACCCGTGATTCCCACGCGCGCTGCGGCAGCAAATTGGCATTGCCGCCATTAACCCGATTATTGGCCAGCTCGGCCGCGCTGATGAAGTCGAAGAAGTCGAGCTGCGCGACCGTCCGGCTCAGCGTCAGTTGCGAATGCCATCCGCCCGCGGGCTTCCAGTCGAAAGTCAGGCTCGGCTTGAGGAATTTAAGCGACCGGTCGGCGATGGTGTCGCCGCGCACCTTGAGCGCCGACAGCTCGTAATTCAGCCCGGCATCGAGCCGCAGCGTCTTCGACAGCTGGCGGCCAGCCTTCACATAAATCTCGCCGCGCCGCTCACTGACGGTCGCATTGTCGATTGGCAGGTCGATCCGATCTTTCGCCCCGCCAGGGCCGAGGATGAACAGGTCGTTGTGAAAATCGAGCGAGTTGAACGCGACTTCCGCGCCGGTCTCAACCGAGAAGCCGTGCAAATTGGCGCGGGTCCAGTTTAGCCGCGCAACCGTTTCGTTGCGCTGCGACGTCGAACTTTGCTGGAAGCCACCGATAATCTCGCTGCTGTCGCGAACTTCGACCACGTCGAAATTGTCGCTCTTGCGGCGATTGGCAAGCGCGACCAGTTTGATCGCGCCGCCCGCCAGCGGTCGACTGATGTCCCCGCCAATCTCGAATCCCGGCGACCGCGCAGTCTGGGTGAAGCGGTCGATGCGCGCTGGCCCCGCCGCTGGAAAAACCAGGTTGCGCTGGCTGAAGTCCTCGTCAAATTGCTGGAACCGCCCGTTGAGGTGAAGCGCCTTGTCGGGCGTTTCCTCAAGCGCATAAGCCGCCGACACATAGGGCCCGCGCGGCCGGTAATGATTCACCTTGCGGCGCCGCTCGATCAAATTGCCGCTCACCGGATCAGTAATCCGGTCGGTCCCCTCGTCGGTAAACGTGCCGTTTTCCGTCCCGGCGGACAGGCTGAGGCTCGATTTGCCGCGCTTGATCAATGTCGATGCACTGAGGTTGGGGACGATCTGGCCAGTCCAGCGCCGCGTCAGGCTCGCCGTCACCGTCCCGTCAATGCCCGAGGCCGCGGACAGGATGACGTTGAGCACCTGGCTCTTGCCCGAATATTCCGAGCCGTACAGATCGCCCGACCCAAGCTCGACGCGGACCACCCGGCTGGCCGGGATCCGCTCGAGGATGGTGAACAAAGACTCCGACTTGGACGACGGCCGCGCGCCGTTGAACACGACATTGCCCGCCGCGCCATTGAACCCGCGAATGTCGTTATTGCCACCATCGATCGCAAACCCCGGCACCCGCTGCGCAATATCCAGCGCGTTGCGGGGCGCGAACGGCGCGAAGAACGCGGCATCATAGGTCGTCGCGCGCGCCGGTGACTGGGCGGCGAGTGGCGTGGTAGCCACAATCGCCGACAGTGCGACCGACATACTCAACTGGCGTCGTGACATCCTTTACCCCCTGTGTTGCTGATATAACACAGTTAAGGATCGCTGCGGATCGTTACCAGCCCGCATCGACCAATCGACCAACGGTTCGACTGGGGAAGGTGGCGGAGAGGGTGGGATTCGAACCCACGGTGAGCTTGCACCCACGGCGGTTTTCAAGACCGCTGCCTTAAACCACTCGGCCACCTCTCCTCCCGGCGCTCATAGCCATCAACATGGCGCTGCAAAAGAGGGACGGTGCAAAGCCGGGGTTCATCTTTGCGGCTTACCAATGCTACCGGCACCCTTACCGTCGAACCGTCGAACCGTCGAACCGTCGAACCGTCGAACCGTCGAACCGTCGAACCGCAGGATTTTTTCGTGGCCGTTGAGCGCATTGTCCAGTTCCCGATCCTGCTCGCTGCGTTGATCGCGCAGCCCGCACCTTCGCAGTCGTCCGATCCGCTTGCGCCGTTGCCGCCGGTGGTCACGGTTCATCGCCCGGTCCAGCCAATCCTCCCGCCGACGCCATCCTATTTGCTCGCCCCGATCAGCAATTTCGAAAGCTACAAACAGCGCCTGACGTTTCTCGCGCGCACTGCGAGGATCAACGACGCGACCATCGCCTCGGTCATCCCCGGCTTGACCCTCAACAATCGCGTGATCCAGCTCGATCGCGGCCAGCCAGGACAGATCGGCAATCCCAACGCCACCCCGGCCTTCGAGCCTTATCGCCGCGAGCATGTCACCCCCGACCTCATCCGCCGCGGTACCGCGCGCTATGTCGCTTATTCGCCTCAACTGACCGCAATCGAAGCTCGCACCGGGGTCGCCGCATCGATCATGATGGCGATCTTCGGGCATGAGACCAGCTACGGACAGGTCACTGGTGGGTTCGACATCATCAACTCGCTCGCCACCTTGGGCTATGAGGGCCGCCGCCGTCCGCTGTTCGAGAGCGAATTCGTCGCTGCGCTCAAATTGCTCGATCAGGGCATCCCCCGCTCGCGCCTCAAGGGTAGCTGGGCGGGCGCGACCGGTTATCCGCAATTCATGCCCAGCGCGGTGCTCCGGCTGCGCACCGATGGCGATGGCGATGGCCGCGCCGACATCTGGGCGAGCGAGATGGACGGCTTGAGCTCGATCGCCAATTTCCTGCGCGAAGCCGGGTGGAAGGCGAACACCCCATGGGCGATCCCGGTGCGCATTCCCGGCGGCTTCGATCGCTCGTCGGTCCGCGGCCTTACCACCTCGGTCGATTGCCCGCGCGTCCACGCCCGCCACAGCCGCCCGCTGACGATGCGCGAATGGCGGATGATGGGGATCACCCCGATCAGCCGCACGCTGCGCGATGACGAGATCGCCTATCTGTTCGAGCCCGACGGGACATATGGCACTGCTTATTTGCTGACCGCCAATTACAAGGCGATCCTCAAATATAATTGCTCGAATTTCTACGCCTTGTCGGTCGGCATCCTGGCGGATCGCATCATTGGCCGCTGACAAGGCGGGGCGGGGGGGATAGAGGTCGGCCAAGCACATCTTACCGGAGTCGCCTGTTCCATGATCCGTCCGTTCCTGTTGTCGACCGTTTCCCTCGCGCTCCTCGCCAGCGCCGCTCCCGCCGCTGCTCCGCCGTTCGAGACTGGTGCGAAGGTCGCCTTTTTGCTCGACCTCAGCTCGGGCGCTGTATTGCTCAACAAGAATGCTGATGTCCGCATGCCGCCGGCGTCGATGGCCAAGATGATGACCACCAACGTCGCGTTCGAATTGATCGACAAGGGTGAGTTGCCGCTCGACAAGAAATGCCCGGTGCGCACCGAGACGTGGCAGAAATGGCATGGCCCCGCCGCCGGATCGACCATGTTCCTCGGCGTTGGTGAACAACCGACGGTCGAGGATTTGCTCCACGGCATCGTCACGCTGTCGGGCAATGACGCGTCGGTGGTGCTTGCCGAATGTATCGCCGGGACCGAGCAAGCCTTCGCCAACGTCATGAACGACAATGCCAAGCGGCTAGGTTTGACCAACAGCCATTTCGGCACCGCCAACGGTTGGCCCGACGAGGGGCGGACCTATGTCAGCGCGCGCGACCTTGCGACCTTGGCGCGCTCCGAAATCGAACATCATCCCAAGCTATACAAGCAATTCTATGGCCAGACGAGCTACACTTGGGGCAAGACGCTCGGCAGCGGCCAGGCGATCACCCAGGCCAACCGCAACCCGTTGCTCGGCAAGGTCACCGGGGCCGACGGACTCAAGACCGGCCATACCGATGAGGCCGGCTACGGCTTCACTGGGTCGGCGACCCAGAACGGCCGACGCCTGATCATGGTCGTCGCCGGAATCGACAGCTACAATAACCGTATCGCGGAATCGGTGCGGCTGATGGAATGGGGCTTCAACGCCTGGCAAACCAAGCCGTTGTACAAGGCCGGCGCCGTGGTCGGCAGCGCCAGGGTGCAGATGGGCAGCGACAGCAGTGTCGGCCTCGTCGCCCCGCGCGATCTTGCCGTCACCATGCCCTCCGGGATCCTGTCCAAGGTGGCCTCGACCAAGATCCGCTATCAGGGCCCGCTCAAGCCCGGTTTCAAGAAGGGCGATCACGTCGCCGACCTGATCGTCACCACCGCCGATTCGGGCGAGCAGGTGATGCCGCTGGTCGCCGCCAATGACGTCGCCCCCGCCGGTTTCTTCGGCCGGATCTGGATCGGCCTCAAGCAAGCCCTCGGGATGGCATGATGGCGCGCGGACGGTTCATCAGCCTCGAAGGCGGGGAAGGGGTCGGCAAGTCGACCCAGCTAGCGGCCTTGGCCGAGGCGCTGACCGGGCGCGGGCTCAAGGTGATCGTCACCCGCGAACCCGGCGGAAGCCCCGGCGCAGAAGCGATCCGTAAGATGCTGCTCGAAGGCGACGACACCCGCTGGAATTCGCGCGCCGAGGCGCTGCTGTTCGCCGCCGCGCGCTCGGACCATATCGACAAGACTATCCTCCCCGCGATTGAACGCGGTGAGTGGGTGCTGAGCGACCGCTTCCTCGATTCGAGCCTCGCCTATCAGGGTGAAGCCGGCGGCTTGGGCATCGACGCCGTGCGCGATCTTCATCGCTTTGGAAGCGTCGATTACCTTCCCGACCGGACGTTGGTGCTCCAACTCGAGGAAGCCGAAGCCAGCGCCCGCGCGCGGGTTCGCGACGGCAATGCCGGCGATCGCATCGGCTCGCGCCCGCCATCTTATCACGCCGCGGTCGACGCCGGTTTTCGCACCATGGCCCAGCGCGAACCAAACCGCGTCAAACTGATCGACGCCTCGGGACCGGCGGCGACCGTTACCGCGCGCTTGCTTTACGCGCTCGGCGACTTGCTGCCGTGATCAAGGGTCACGACGCCGCCATCGCCCGCTTTCTTGGCGCGTGGCGGAGCAGCGCGATGCACCATGCCTGGCTGCTCACCGGCCCGCGCGGGATCGGCAAGGCGAGCTTCGCTTTGGCCGCCGCCACCCGCTTGCTCGCCGAAGCCGCCGGCCCGCCAGTCGCCGAACCGGGCATCGCTACCCCCGACACCCATCCTACCGCACGCCTGATCGCCGCCGGTAGTCATCCCGACTATCGCTTTCTCGAGCGGGTCGAGAACAAGACCGGCACCGCGCTCGCGCGCAACATCAGCGTCGACCAGGTGCGCAGCCTCGGCGATTTGTTCTCGGTCACCCCGGCGATGTCCGACTGGCGCGTGGTGACGATCGACGCCGCTGACGATCTCGAAGCATCGGCCGCCAATGCCTTGCTCAAGATGCTTGAGGAGCCGCCTGCCAAATGCGTCTTCCTGCTCGTCAGCCATGTCCCGGGGCGGCTGCTCCCGACGATCCGGTCGCGCTGCAGAAAGCTTGAATTCCAACCCTTGGGCGATGACGTCATGGCGTTGGTCCTGGCCGGACTGTCGGTCGATCCCGCTTCGCTCCCCACGCTGATCCAGCGGGCAGGGGGCTCGCCCGGCACCGCATTGTCCTACGCCGCGCTCGACCTCGCCCCGCTGCACGACCAGGCGCTGGCGATCATGCGGTCGGGCGATCCGGTCAACGAGCGCCGCTCGAAGCTTGCCCAGTCGCTGTCGCTCAAGGCCTCGGCCGATCGCTACGTCGCCTTCCTACGGATCGTGCCGACGATGATCGCCGACGAGGCAAAGCGACTCGACGGCCCGGCGCGGCTGCGCGCGCTCGATGCCTATCGCCGCGCCCGCGACACTTGCCAGCTCGCGCCGCGCCTGTCGTTCGATCCTGGCGCGACCATCTTCCAGCTCGGCACGATCCTCGCTTCGGTTGCCCCTGAAGGCGCGTCCGTTTAGGGCCGCGGCATGGCTGACCCGTTCTACATCACCACCGCAATCTCCTACCCCAACGGCAAGCCGCACATCGGCCACGCCTATGAAGCGATCGCCGCCGACACCATCGCCCGCTTCCACCGCGCGCAGGGCCGCGACGTAAGGTTCGTCACCGGCACCGACGAGCATGGCCTCAAGATGGTCCAGACCGCGCGCGACGCAGGCCGCGACACGTTCGAGTTCGCGACCGAAATGTCATCTTACTTCAAGGCGATGTGCGAGACTTTGAATATCAGTAATGATGAATTCATGCGCACCAGCGATCCCGCGCATCACGCCGCTAGCCAGGCGTTGTGGACCGCCATGCAGGCATCGGACGATCTCTACCTCGACCGCTACGAAGGCTGGTATTCGGTTCGCGACGAAGCGTTTTATGACGAGAGCGAGCTGACCGGCGAAGGCGACGACCGCCGTTCCCCCCAAGGCACCCCGGTCGAGTGGACCGCCGAGGAAACCTGGTTCTTCCGCCTCTCAAAGTATCAGGACGCCCTGCTCGCGCTGTACCGCGACAATCCCGACTTCATCCGCCCCGACGGTCGCCGCAACGAGGTTATCCGCTTCGTCGAGGGCGGCCTGCGCGACCTCAGCGTCTCGCGCACCAGCTTCGACTGGGGGGTCAAGGTTCCCGGCTCGCCCGATCATGTGATGTACGTCTGGGTCGACGCGCTGACCGCCTACATGACCGCGGTCGGCTATCCCGACACGACCGGCGAGTATGCCAAATACTGGCCCGCCGACGTCCATCTGATCGGCAAGGACATCGTTCGCTTCCACGCGGTCTATTGGCCGGCGTTCCTGATGTCCGCCAAGCTGCCTTTGCCGAAACAGGTCTACGGCCACGGCTTCATCCTCGCCAAGGGCGGGGAGAAGATGTCCAAGAGCGCGGGCAATTCGGTCGACCCGATCGACATGGCGGCACGCTACGGGGTCGACGCCCTGCGCTACTTCCTGATGCGCGAAGTCAGCTTCGGACAGGACGGCAGCTACAGCCACGAAGCGATCGTCAACCGCGTCAATGCCGAGCTCGCCAACAGCTTCGGCAATCTGGCGCAGCGCAGCCTGTCGATGGTGTTCAAGAATCTGGACGGGGTTCTTCCCGCAGTCGGTCAGGCGCCCGACGATCTCGCTTTGCTCGCCGCAGTCAAAGCCGGCTGCGACACGCTCGCCACCGAATTCGACCGTTTCGCTTTCTCCCAAGGCATCGAGGCGTGGATGGCAGCGGTGTTCGCCTGCAACGCCTACGTCGACGCAATGGCACCGTGGGCGCTCAAGAAGACCGACCCCGATCGCATGGCCGCCGTGCTCGGTACCATCGTCGCTGCAGTGCGCACGCTCGCCGAAGCCGTAACTCCGGTGATCCCGGCCTCAGCCGCGAAGATCATCGCGCTGATCGACAGCGGCGCCACCGGCAACCCCATCGAGCAACCGACCCCGATCTTCCCCCGACTCGAGCTTGGCGAGACTGAGGATGCGATTTGATGCTGATCGATAGCCATTGCCACCTGGTTTATGACGGACTCGCCGAACGGCAGACCGAAGTGCTGGCATCGGCGCGCTCGCTCGGAATCGGCGGATTTCTGAACATTTCGACCCGTCAGTCCGAATGGAATGACGTCATCGCCGTTGCGACCCGTGAGCCCGACGTGTGGGCCAGCGTCGGCGTCCACCCGCACGAAGCCGACGCGCATCCGGACCTTGGCGCCACCGCTTTGGTCGAGGCTTCGCTCCACCCCAAGGTAGTCGCGATCGGCGAATGCGGGCTCGATTATTACTACGACAAGTCCGACCGCGCCGCCCAGCGCGAGCGGTTCGCGGCGCACATCGACGCCGCCCGCCAGACCGGGCTGCCATTGATCATCCACACCCGCGATGCCGAGGCCGACACCGCTGAAATGCTGACCGAGGCCGTCGGGCAGGGCGGGATCGCCGCAGTGCTCCACTGTTTCACCGGCAGCGCCGATCTTGCCCGCACCGCGCTCGACCTCGGCCTGTTCATCTCGATCTCGGGCATCGTCACGTTCAAGAATGCCAGGGATCTGCAGGACACGGCGAAAACAATCCCCGCCGACCGCTTGCTGGTTGAAACCGATTCCCCATTCCTTGCCCCCGTGCCGCATCGCGGTAAAACCTGCGAGCCCGCGTTCGTCGCCGACACCGCCGCCTTCCTTGCCGAATTGCGGGGCGAGACGATCGAAGTATTGTCCTCGGCAACCACCGCCAACTTCTTTAGATTGTTCGGAAAAGCGCGAGCGTGAAAATCCGCATCCTCGGCTGCGGGACTTCATCGGGCGTGCCGCGGATCGGCAATGATTGGGGCGACTGCGACCCCGCCGAGCCGCGCAACCGCCGCACTCGCTCGTCGATCCTGATCGACAGCGATGGCGAGCAAATGCTGGTCGATTGCGGTCCCGACATGCGCGAACAACTGCTTGCTGCCGACACCGCAGACCTCGCCGGAGTCATCGTCACCCACGATCATGCCGATCATTGCCACGGCATCGACGATCTGCGCCAAATTTCCCAGCATATCCGCGCCCCGGTCCCGCTCCACGCGCGACCCGAAACGCTGCAACGCCTCGCCAAGCGATTCGCTTATGCCTTTGAAGGTACACCGCTTTATCCCCCGGTGATCGACCCCAGGCTACTCTGCGAAACCCTCGCGCTCGGTACGGCCGCCCTGACCTTCACCGACCAGCCCCACGGCGGCATTACCTCGCTCGGCATCCGCGTGGAGGAGGGGGGTCGCTCACTCGGCTACGCGATCGACTTTCACGACATGACCGGCGCCATGCGCGCGCTCTACGCCGGCGTGGACGTATGGATCTGCGACTGCCTGCGCCGCACGCCGCACCCGACCCACGCGCATCTCGACTCGGTGCTCGGCTGGGCGCGTGAGCTAAAGGTCGGCCAATTGCTGCTGACCCATCTCGACAAGAGCATGGACTATGCCACACTCGTCGCCGAACTGCCCGATTGGGCAGCACCCGCGCACGACGGGCAGGAGATTGCGCTTTGACCAGTGATTCGCCGCTTAACGCGCTGTATTTGTTGATGCTCTTGCTTCTCGTGGTGGGCTCGCTTTCGGCACGGCGATTACTGATCGGCAAGATGGCCAAGATGGCGATCGCCTGGGTCGCCATCTTCGGAGTCGGCTTCGTGCTGTTCAGTTTCCGCGATGACATGGGCGGCGTCCTGCAGCGCTTGCAAAGCGACGTCACTGGCAATCCGATTGCCGACGGCACGACCATCCGCATTCCGAAGGCGGAGGACGGGCATTTCTATGTCGATGGCCAGCTCAACGGCCACAAGGTTCGCTTCCTCGTTGATAGCGGCGCGACCATGACCACTATTGGCCGAAAGATCGCCGGCGAAGCCGAAGTCGCGGTCGGCGATGCCCGCGATCAAATGGTGATGACCGGCAACGGGCCGATCCGGGTCGCCAGCGCCAGCGCGGATTCGCTCGACATCGCGACCATCCACCGCACCGACGTCCGCCTGCACGTCGACGATGGCGACGATCTCAACGTGCTGGGGATGAATTATCTGTCATCGCTCAAACGCTGGGGCGTCGAGGGCCGCTGGCTGGTGCTTGAGGGATGAAAACGCGATCCCCCTCTGGTGAAACCAACATTACTTTACATAATACATATTATCATACTATAACGATAAAGGTTAATCGGTGAATTTTCCGTCTCCCCCCACGACGCTTGGCCGTCTCGAGGCGATCATGCGGCGGCTGCGCCATCCGCTCGACGGTTGCGAATGGGATCGGGTCCAGACCTTCGCTTCCATCGCGCCCTACACGATCGAGGAAGCCTATGAAGTCGCAGACGCGATCGAGCGCGACGACATGGCCGACCTGGCCGACGAGCTTGGCGACCTTCAGCTGCAAGTCGTGTTCCACGCCCAGATGGCGACCGAGGCCTGCCATTTCACGCTCGACGACGTCATCACGCGCGTTTGCGACAAGCTCGAACGTCGCCACCCGCATCTGTTTGGCGACGCTGCCGAAAGTCCCGGCTGGGAAGCACTCAAGGCCAAGGAACGCCGAGCCGATCCAGACCAGAGCGCGCTCGCCGGGGTCGCCAAGGCGCTGCCCGCCCTCGAACGCGCCAACAAGCTTCAGAAGCGCGCCGCGCGCACCGGTTTCGACTGGCCCGACGCGAGCGGAGCGCGCTCCAAGGTGGTTGAGGAATTGGCCGAGCTTGACGCGGAGACTGGTCAAGCCGAGCGCGAAGAGGAACTGGGCGACCTGTTGTTCGCGGTCGTCAACCTCGCACGAAAACTCAACATCGCGCCCGAAGCCGCACTCAAATCAGCCAACGCCAAATTCGAACGCCGCTTCCGCGCGATCGAAACCGCGCCGGGCTTCGAAGCGCTGAGCCTCGACGAAAAAGAACAGCTCTGGATCGCCGCTAAGGCCGCTCAAAGCGCCTGAAACCGCGCCCAATCTACCGCCGACAGCCGCACCTGCATCGTCACTTGCTCGCCGGCGTCATCGCTATCCTGCCCGGTCACCTTGCCGCGCGCGTGCAGCCAAGCGATCTTTTCACCATCGCTCGATGCCAGGGTAATCGAATGAACGTCGTCGCCCGACCCCATCCGCTCGACGACCCGCGCCCGCAGCGCCTCGATCCCCTCGCCGGTCAACGCCGATACCAACGCCACATCCTCGCGTCGCGCCGCCTCACCGGTAATCGCCTCACGCAGGTCCGCTTCCAGCGCATCGACCTTGTTCCACACCTCGATCCGCGGCGGCCCCTTCCCCACCTCAAGCCCGAGCGATTCGAGCACCCCCTCGACATCGGCCGCCTGCGCATCGCGATCGGGATGCGCCATGTCGCGCACGTGGAGGATCAGATCCGCCGCCAGCACTTCCTCGAGCGTCGCCCGGAATGCGGCGATCAATTCGGTCGGCAGCTCGGACACGAACCCCACCGTATCGCTCAGAATTGCTTTGCCCGATCCCGCCAGCTTGACCTCGCGCATCGTCGGGTCGAGCGTCGCGAACAGCAGATCCTCGGCCATCACATTGGCGTTGGTCATGCGGTTGAACAGGGTTGATTTGCCGGCATTGGTGTAGCCGACCAGCGCGATCAGGGGCCACGGCGCCTTTTGCCGCCGGTCGCGATGCAGCCCGCGGGTACGCTTGACCTGCTCCAATTCCTTCTTGATCTTCGCCATCCGGTCGCGGATCATTCGCCGATCGGCCTCGATCTGGGTTTCGCCCGGCCCGCCGAGGAAGCCGAAGCCGCCGCGCTGCCGTTCCAAGTGAGTCCAGCTACGCACCAGTCGCCCGGCCTGGTAATCGAGATGCGCCAGCTCGACCTGCATCCGCCCCTCGGCAGTGGCAGCGCGCTCGCCGAAAATCTCGAGGATCAGCCCGGTGCGGTCGATCACCTTGGCCTTGGTCATCGTCTCGAGATTCTTCTGCTGCACCGGGCTAAGCGCCGCATCGACTATCAACAGCCCGGCTTTCTCTTGCCCCACCACTGCCGCAATCTCCTCCGCCTGTCCCTTGCCGATCAGGCTCGCCGGTCGCGGCGCGCGCACCCGCACCGATCGCCGCGCAACGACATCGATCCCGATCGCTGCGGCCAGCCCCGCCGCCTCGTCGAGCCGCGCCTCGACCGATCGCAGCACCTTTGTTCCGGCACGGTCGGGCAGCAGCAGCACGGCGCGTTCGCCGCGGCTGATTCCGTCGTTATCGTCGCGATTGAAGACGCTCAGCTGCCGTCCCCGACCGGCTCACCATCGCCATGTGATTGCAAGTCGAGGCTTCCCGCCGGCTGCAGCGTCGAGACCGCATGCTTGTAGACCAGTTGCACCTGCCCCGACCGCTCGAGCAGGATCGAGAATTGGTCGAAGCTCCCAACCGCGCCCTGCAGCATCACCCCGTTGACCAGGAACAAGGTCATTGGCTCGTGCTGGCCATGCGCGGCGGTGAGGAAGATATCCTGCAGCGACGTCTTCTTCTCGTCGAGCGGCGCCGGCGTCGGTAGCTTCGTGCTCGGCACGCCTGCCGGGACAATCGTCGATACCGCATGCTTGTACAGCAATTGCGCGGTTCCGTCGCGCCGCAGCAGCATCGAGAACGCGTCGAACCAGGTGATCACCCCGGTCAATTTGACCCCCTTCATCAGGAAGATCGTGACCGGCATCTTGTCCTTGCGCACCGCATTGAGGAACTGGTCCTGCAAACTCATCGCCCGGTCGGCCATTTGGCTCTATTCCTCGATGTCGCGGCGATCGGCTAGGCCGAGCGCCTTGAGTTTACGGTGCAATGCCGACCGTTCCATGCCAATGAACGATGCGGTGCGCGAGATGTTGCCCGAAAAGCGCCGGATCTGCACCTTGAGATATTCACGCTCGAAGCTTTCGCGTGCCTCGCGCAGCGGCGACCCCATGATCGCGATCGACGACGAGCCCATCGTCCCCGACCCCTGCCCTTCGACAACTTCGGCCGGCAGCAGGTCGACGTCGATGCATTCGACCCGGTCGACCGGCGCCAGGATCAAGGTCCGCTCGATGATGTTGCGCAACTGGCGGACGTTGCCCGGCCAGTCGTGTGCCTGGAGCGCCGCGATCGCCTCGGCCGACACGTCGGGCGTCGCGATCCGCCGCTCGGCCGCAAACCGGGCGAGGAAGTGGGTCACCAGATCGGGAATGTCCTCGCGCCGCTCGTGCAGCGACGGAATCCGCACCGGCACCACGTTGAGCCGGTAGTAGAGGTCCTCGCGGAATCGCCCGGCGGCAATCTCGTCGGCCAGGTCGCGCGATGTCGCAGACAGCACGCGCACGTCGACCTTGACCGGACGCTGGCCACCGACCCGTGTATAGCTCTGGTCGGTCAGCACGCGCAGAATCTTGGCCTGGGTATTGGCCGGCATGTCGGCAATTTCGTCGAGGAACAATGTCCCGCCATGCGCCTGCTCGAGTAGCCCGGGGCGCGCCACGCCCTCGCTCTCGACCCCGAACAATTCCTCTTCCATCCGCTCGGGGCTCATCATCGCCGCCGAGACGGTGATGAACGGCGCCGCCGATCGCGGGCTCCAGTTATGGATCGTCCGCGCGGCAATTTCCTTGCCGACGCCGGCGGGCCCGGTGATCAACACCCGGCTGCCGGTCGGCGCGACGCGCTTCAAGGTTGCGCGGACATTGTTGATCGCCACCGACGATCCGCCCAGTTGGTCGTCCTGCCCGTATTGCTGGCGGAAGGCGGCATTTTCACGCCTCAACCGGTCGGTCTCGGTCGCCCGCGCGACCAAGTGGAGTAACCGCCCCGCCTCGAATGGTTTCTCGATAAAATCGACCGCGCCTTCGCGAATCGCGGCGACTGCGGTGTCGAGGTTGCCGTGGCCCGAAATCATGATCACCGGCAGCGTCGGGTCGCGCTTCTTGACTTGCTCGAGGATTTGCAGCCCGTCGAGCCGCGATCCCTGCAGCCACACGTCGAGCAACACCAGGCTCGGTCGCCGGTCCTCGATCGCGCTCAGCGCCGAATCGCTGTCCGCCGCGGTGCGCACCGAATAGCCTTCGTCCTCGAGCACGCCCGCAACCAGTTCGCGGATGTCGGCTTCATCATCGACTACCAGGACATCGAGCGCCATCAGTCAGACCCTTCCTTATGGAATTCGCCATCGTCGGATTTCGGAGCGACCATCGGCGCCGAATCGTCATGATCATCGGGCGCCTGCGCCTCGGCCTGTGCCTTGAGCCGCTCGGCATCGAACGCGATCCGCACATGTGTCCCGCCGCCGCTGCGGTCGAGGAAGGCGATTTCGCCGCAATGTTCCTCGACGATCTTCTTGACGATCGCCAGCCCCAGCCCGGTGCCGCGCACCCGCGTGGTCATGTACGGCTCGGTCAGGCGCTCGCGATCCGCCGGCAATCCAACGCCAGTGTCGTTGACGTCGATCACTACCTGGTCCTTGACCGCCCTCACGCGCAGCTCGACTCGGTCGCCCTCGAAATTAGTTTCGCCGCGATTACGCCTGGTTTCAATCGCTTCCACGGCATTCTTGACGACATTTGTAAGCGCCTGGCTGATCTGGCGGCGATCGCACACCAACGGAATGTTGGCCTTTGGCGGATCAATGCTGAACGCCACCCCGGGATGCGCGACTTCGTGCAGGAACAGCGCTGCGCGGGCGATTTCGTGAATATTCTCGGGCTTGAACACCGGCTTGGGCATGCGGGCGAAATTGCTGAACTCATCGACCATATTTCGCAAATCGCCCACTTGGCGAATGATCGTGCCGGTCAGCCGCTCGAACGTCTCGGGGTCCGACGTCACTTCTTCGCCGTAGCGCCGCTGCAGCCGCTCGGCCGCAAGCTGGATCGGGGTCAGCGGGTTCCTGATCTCATGCGCGATCCGCTGCGCGATGTCGGACCAGGCGGCGCGGCGCTGGTCGGATAGCTGGTCGGTGATGTCGTCGAAGGTCAGCACCGCGCCGTCGGCATACCGCACGCGCTTGACCGCCAGCGTCCGCTGCCCGCTCCCGGCGGCGATGGTGATATTGGCGTCGCGCGCCTCGCCGGTCATGAACTCGCCCAGGTCGCCGCTGATATCCTTGAGGTTGCGCCCCTCGATCTCCTCGCCCTCGGGTTCGAGCAGATTTTCCGCCGATCGATTGACCAGCAGGATGTTGCCCGTCGCATCGAGCGCGACCACGCCGGCAGTAACGCTCGACAGCACCGCCTCGATAAACGCCCGCCGCGTCTCGAGCTGCTCGTTGGCGCTGACCAGCGCCCCGGTCTGCTCCTGCAACCGCCCCGTCATCCGGTTGAACGCGGTGGAGAGCAAGGCGATCTCGTCATGCGGTTCTGCGACGGGCACGCGGGTCGAGAAGTCGCCCTCCTCCACGCGCCCGGCAGCGGCAACGAGTTGCCCGACGGGTCGCACCAGTCGGTCGGCGATCCGGAGCGCGGTCAGGATCGCCAGCCCGACGATGATAAGCGCGCCAAACAACAGGGCTGCGTTAAACTTGAGTTGGTACAGCCTCGAACGGTCCTGCAGCTCAGCATATTGCGCCTGCACGATTCTAGCGCGCCCGATCTGATCCTTAAATTTGGGATCGAAAACACGTGCGGCGTAAACATAGGTGTTCGGCAAATAATCGAGCCGGACCAGTGCTCCAATACGGTCAGCGCCGATGATCGAAACGCTCTCTTTGTCGTTGAGTTCGGCCAGCTTCTGCGGGGTGATCACTTTCTCTAATGGTCGATCGTACGGATTGACCAACCCAAGCGAGCGGATCGTCCCGTCTTTTGCCACAGCGATGATGATTGCTTCGGATAGATTACGACCTAACACCTGCCGGCCGAACAATTCATTGAACGTTGGACTGTCCATCGGCACTTGGCGAAGATAATTGGCCAAGTCGCGACTCATCGTAAAATCTTCGAGCGACACGCGTTCGATTTCGGCCTGATAAGTCGACCGGCCCAATTCGACCGCATTTTCGATCATCCCGCGGGCGCGGTCCGAAAACCAGAATTCAAGGCCTGACTGGAATAGCAAGGAAGCGAAAATTGCGACCATCACGGTCGGCACTGCCGCAATGACCGAGAACAGGGCGACCAATCTGGTATGAAGTTGCCCGCCGCCAAGCCCGCCTTTTTCCGCGCGGGCCATCGCGAATTTGCGCGACAGAAGTACCATCAGCGCAATCGCCGGAATCAAATTTGCAATCAGCATCAGCGCGATGATTGGCGACGACAGGAACGTCCCGGGCTTGCCACTATTCAGCAACAAGGTGACGCTTACCGTCAGGATCGTCGCCAGCACCAGTAACAGCCCAGCCGTCGCCCAGCGATAGAATCGCCCGCTATCCCGCTCGCGCGCCAACCATCGTTCTGCGGCGCGGAATCGCTTCGGTTCGGTGGGGGCGGCATCCATCGCGCGCCTCCCTAGCACGGACGAGTGACATAAAAAACACAGTTGCTTCTCCGCCTCAGCCAAGCCTCAGGCGGCCGCTCGCTCCAGCCACGGCGAATAAAATTCGCGCAGCATCGCGATCACCTGGTCGGGATCGTCGACCTGATTCACTTTATTGCGGAATTCGGCCGATCCGGTTAGCCCCTTGGTGTACCAGCCGAGGTGCTTGCGAGCGAGATTGACCCCCGTGACCTTGCCGTACAGCGACTGCATTTCATCATATTGGGTCAGGATGATCGCCAATTGCTCGTCGATCGACGGGTCCGGGCGAACGCCGCAGCCGCCAAGGTCGGCCATTACCTGCCCCAGCAGCCACGGCTTGCCGTACGCCCCGCGACCGATCATCACCCCGTCCGCGCCCGACTGCGCCAGCGCCTCGCGCGCGTCCTCGCGGCTGCAGATGTCGCCGTTGACGATCACCGGCAAAGTGGTCGCCTCCTTGACCGTTCGGACGAACCGCCAGTCGGCCGAACCCTTGTACATCTGGTTGCGCGTACGACCGTGGACGGTGATCATCTTCACGCCCAGATCTTCAGCGATTTTAGCGAGTTGCGGGGCGTTCAAGCTATCGTGACACCACCCCATCCGCATCTTCAAGGTAACCGGTGCAGTGACCGCCTTGACCGTCGCATCGATGATGCTCGCGGCCAGTTTCAAGTCGCGCATCAGCGCCGACCCGGCGTCGCCGTTGACCACTTTCTTGACCGGGCAACCCATGTTGATGTCGATAATCGCCGCGCCGAGTTGTTCGTTCAATTTCGCCGCTTCGGCCATCTCGATCGGGGTGCAGCCGGCCAGCTGCATCGACACCGGTTCCTCGACCGGATCCCACGCGGCCTTCTGCAGGCTCTGGCGGGTCTCGCGGATCATGGCCTGGCTAGCAATCATCTCGCTCACCGTCAGCCCCGCGCCATAGCGCTTGACCGCTTTCCGAAACGGCAGATCGGTGACGCCCGTCATCGGCGCCAGGATGACCGGCGCGTCGATGGTCAACGGACCGACGTGGATGGGCTTGATCAGGCTCATGGGAAGGCGCGGCTTTACAGGAGGGCGGCCAAACGGGCAAGGCGCGGGCTATGTCCGATGTCCCCACCGTCACCGCTCTCATCGTCGCCGCCGGATCGGGCAGCCGGATGGGCGGCGGCGGCCTGCCCAAGCAATATCGCCTGCTCGCCGGCAAGTCGGTGCTCGCCCACGCGGTCGACGCGCTCGCGGCCCACCCGCGCATCGATGCGGTTCGCGTCGTGATCGGCGCTGGTCAGGGCAAACTCGCCACGGCCGCGCTTGGCGACCGCGACGTAGGCGCCCTCATCACTGGCGGCGACGAACGTGCTGACAGCGTCCGCGCCGGGCTCGCCGCGATCGGCGACGGCATCGTGCTGGTCCATGACGCTGCCCGCCCCTTCTGCCCGCCCGCCGTTATCGATCGCTTGCTCAACGCCCTCGGCGGTCACGACGGCGCGGTCCCTGCCCTGCCCATCGCCGACACTTTAGCCAAAGCCCGCGGGCCGATCGATGCGATGGTCGACCGCACCGGCCTGGTCCGCATCCAGACACCGCAGGCATTCCACGTCGAAGATCTGCTCTACGCCTATGACGAAGCCAAAAGCCGCGCGCCGACCGACGAGTCGACCGTGATGGTCGAAGCGGGCCTCAAGGTCGCGACCGTCGAAGGAGACCCAATGCTCGACAAGCTCACCACTGCGCAGGATTTCGATCGCGCCGAGGCCGCCCTTGCCGCGCGCCTTGTCAGCCGAAGCGGCCAGGGTTTCGACGTTCACGCATTCTCCGGCAGCGGCCCGATCATGCTCGGCGGAGTCCCCGTCCCGCACGATCGTGGGCTGGCCGGGCATAGCGATGCCGACGTCGCTCTCCATTCGATCACCGACGCCTTGCTCGGCGCGGCCGCGCTGGGCGACATCGGCGATCATTTCCCGCCAAGCGATCCACAGTGGAAGGGCGCCGCCTCCGACCAGTTCCTCGCTCATGCAGCGGCATTGATCCGACAACGCGGCGGCGTCATCGACCATGTCGACTGCACGATCATCTGCGAAGCGCCCAAGGTCGGCCCCCACCGCGAGGCAATGCGCGCCCGGATCGCCGAGATACTCGGGCTCGCCGTCGATCGTGTGTCGGTCAAGGCCACCACCACCGAGCGGCTGGGTTTCACGGGCCGTGGCGAAGGCATTGCTGCGCAAGCCACCGCGACTATTCGCATGCCCGCGTGATGCGCCTATAGCGCCGCAATGGACTCGCTCCTCCCCGCCGATTTGGTCGACCTCGCCCGCGCCGTGATCGACTCCAACCGCGCCGCCGGTCGCCGGATCGCGGTCGCCGAAAGCTGCACCGGCGGTTTGGTCTCTGCCGCGCTGACTGAAATCGCGGGCTGCTCGGATGTGTTCGAGGCGGGGTATGTGACCTATTCCGATGCGGCGAAACTGGCGTCGCTCAACGTCTGCAGTGACGTGGTCGAGACGTTCGGCGCGGTCAGCGTCGCAACCGCGTGGGCGATGGCGCAGGGGGCACTCGAAAACTCGGGCGCCGATGTCGCGGTCGCGATCACCGGCATTGCCGGACCCGATGGCGGCTCGCCGGGCAAGCCGGTCGGCACTGTCGTCTTCGCCCGGGCGGAGCGCGAGGCCGGGCCCGACAGCATCACCGCCGACCAAAAATTGTTCGATGCCAGCGAAGGCCGCTCGGGAATTCGCCGTCAGGCGGCGCTTTGCGCGCTCGAATTGTTGATGCCGTAAAGCACCGCCGCGCGCTGCTCGAACGCCGAAGTCATCCGCCGCAAGGCGCGGTCGAACATCTGCCCCGCGAGCACCTCGAATAAGCGCGACTTGAACGCAAAATCGACCGCAAAGCATAATTCGGTTCCGCCACCCGGCGCGGGGGTGAACTTCCACTCATTGTGCAAATATTTGAGCGGCCCATCGACATAATCGACGATGATCTTGTCGGGGGCGTGCTTCACCACCTTGCTGGTGAAGCGCTCCTTGAAGGCGTTGAACCCGACCACCAGATCGGCGACCGTCTCGGTTTCGGAGCTCGACTTGATCCGCACCGCGACCACCCACGGCAGGAATTCGTCATAGCGCTCGATATCCGCCACCAACCCGAACAATTGTTCGGGCGAGTAAGGCAGTATCTTGGTTTCGGAATGGCGCGGCATTAGCGCGAGACGCGTGCCAATTGCTCTGCGCGGGCGGCCTGCATCTTCGCGAAATCGTCGCCGGCGTGATAGCTTGAGCGGGTCAGCGGTGACGCGGCGACCATCAAGAAGCCCTTGGCGCGGGCGATCGAGGCATAGGCCTTGAACGCGTCGGGCGTGACATATTCCTCGACCGTCGCGTGGCGCGGGGTCGGCTGGAGATATTGGCCCATCGTCAGGAAATCGATCCCCGCCGATCGCATGTCGTCCATCACCTGGTGAACCTCGAGCCGTTGCTCGCCCAAGCCGACCATCACGCCCGACTTGGTGAAGATCGACGGGTCGAGCCGCTTGACCGTCTCGAGCAGCCGCAGCGAAGCATAGTAACGCGCGCCCGGACGGATCGTCGGATAAAGCCGCGGCACCGTCTCCAGATTATGATTATAGACGTCGGGCCGCGCCGCGACGATCGACTCCACCGCCGCGTCATGTTTGTTGCGGAAATCGGGGGTCAGGATTTCGATCGTCGTCTTGGGCGTGTTGCGGCGCAGCGCCTCGATCACCTTGACGAACTGGCTCGCACCGCCATCGGGCAGATCGTCTCGATCGACCGAGGTGATAACGATATGCTCGAGACCGAGCTCGGCCGCCGCCGTCGCGACATGCTCTGGCTCGAGCGCGTCAACCGCGCGCGGCATCCCCGTTTTCACATTGCAGAAGGCGCACGCCCGGGTGCAGGTGTCGCCCAGGATCATCACCGTGGCGTGCTTCTTCGTCCAGCATTCGCCGATGTTCGGGCACGCCGCTTCCTCGCACACCGTGACTAGCCCGAGGTCGCGCATCAGCTTGCGGGTGTCGGCATAGCCCTGGCTGACCGGCGCCTTGACGCGGATCCAGTCGGGCTTGCGTTGGCGCGGGGGGGTCGGGAGGACAGCGTTCATGACCGGGCAGATAGCGACGGCGCGCGCGATTGCCAATCGCCGGTCGCATGGTTAGCAGCCGGGAAAGTGGTCGGGGACGAAAATTAGTGCCGGAATTTCGCAAACTGCTCGAAGGCTATGCGCGTTTCCGCACCGACCATTACGCGTCAGAGCGCGCCCGATGGGAGGCGCTGGCGGAGGGCCAGGAGCCGCCGGTGATGATTATCGCCTGCTGTGACAGCCGGGTCGATCCGGCGACAATCTTCGACACCCAGCCTGGCCAGGCTTTCGTCCTGCGCAACGTCGCCAACCTTGTGCCGCCGTTCGAACAGGGTGGCGGGCTGCATGGCGCATCGGCGGCGATCGAGTTCGGGGTCACCGGCCTTGGCGTCCGCCATATCGTCGTGATCGGGCATGGCGCGTGCGGCGGGATCACGGCGGCGCTCGGTGGCCGTGACCATGACGGGCCGCAAAGCTTTGTCGACAGCTGGATCAGCATCCTCGACGAACCACGCGCCCAGATCATGGCCGATTCTTCGATCGAGGATAAGCAATATGCGCTCGAACTTGCTGCGGTTCGCCAGAGCCTGCTGAACCTCAGGACTTTTCCGTTCGTCGCCCAACTTGAAGCAGCCGCAGAGCTTTCGCTCCACGGCTGCCATTTCGCTATCGCAGAGGGACAGCTTTCCGTCCTCGACGAGGCCGGGAATAGCTTCCACCCCGTCTGAGGTTCACGCAGCCAACGTACTAGCAGCGTGTGTTATAATCATACACCGGGCGACCATATTGGTCGACGTAATAGCAATAGCCCTGGGTATCGCGATAATATTGCTTGCCCTTGACCACGGCGCCGATGACCGCGCCGGCAATGCCGCCGGCAATCGCGCCTTCGACCGTGCTGACGCCCGGGATAATCGCACCGGCAACACCGCCAACCACTGCGCCGACCACGGCACCGGTAGCGACGCGACTGCCCTGGCTTGAGCGGTATGGGTCATTATTATAGCCATAAGGGTCGCTTGCGCAGGCCGAGAGCGGCAAAATCGAGGCGACGGCGGCGGTCAAAATCAACTTATTCATCATGTTACCTTTCACATCGCGCCCCTGGCGCTCACGATACGCATAGCGATTACCGCCCCGTTTCGTTCCGGTCTCCAAGGTGTATGAAGCGCCTCAAAGGAAGAACCCACGATGAACGACCCCGACCGCTCCTTCGAACCGGAACTCAACATCGCGCTTGTGATCGATGCCGATAACGCCAGTCCCGACCACCTCGACCAGGTGCTGCTGGTGCTCAGCGAACTCGGCACGATCAACATCCGCCGCGCTTACGGCAATTGGTCGAAACCGAGCCTCAAGGGCTGGGGCAATTTGACCGGCATGCATTCGATCGTCCCGGTCCAGCAGTTCGACGTCGTCAAGGGCAAAAGCGCGGCCGACATGAAGATGACGATCGACGCGATGGACCTGCTCTATCGCGGCCATGTCGATGGCTTCGGGATCATGTCGTCCGACAGCGATTTCCTCCCCCTCGCCCAGCGGATCCGCGAGGACGGGTTGCCGGTCTACGGCTTCGGCACCACAAAGACGCCGATCAGCTTCCAGCAGGCCTGCACCCGCTTTTTCGATGTCGCCGCGCTGTCGAGTGAGAAGGACGAAGCACTTGAGGCCCCGGCGGCGCGCGGCGGGCAGCGTCAGGTTGACGCCGAATTGCTGCAAGTGCTTGGCGCGGCCTTCAAGGCGTCGAAGCGCGACGACGAGGGCTATGCGTCGCTGAGCGAAATGGGCCAACGCGCGAAGGCGGTGTCGAGTTTCGCTGTCCGCAATTACGGCTTCACCCGATTGAGTGACCTGATCGCCGCGGTGCCCAATTTCAGCACCAGGATGGGCGACAACGGTCGGATGCTGGTCAAACGGCTGCGCTAGTCGGGAACTCGACTGCGGGTCGGGCCGTTATCGCAGCAACCTCAACCCAAGGAGTTGCCCGATGTTCGGCAAGGACGAAACACCCGAAACCAAGCTCGCCCGGAAATTCTGGAAAGAACTGGAAGACAGTCCGTTCGTCATGCTCGGCCTCAAGGGAGTCGACGACGACCAGACCCGCCCGATGACCGCCCAGGTCGACGTCCCAAAGGATGGCGACAAAGATGACGGCGGCCAAATCTATTTCTTCGCCTCGAAAACCGATGGCGTCGGCAAAGCGGTCACCTCGACCAGCCGTGCGGTCGCGACGTTCGTCGGCAAGGGCCACGGCCTGTTCGCGCATATCCACGGCACGCTGGTCCCGTCCGATGACCGCGCCGTCGTCGATCGCCTGTGGAGCCCGTTCGTCGCCGTCTGGTATAAGGAGGGCAAGGACGATCCTGACCTCCAGCTGCTGCGCTTCGACACCGAGAGTGCCGATGTGTGGGAAGCGACCCCGGGCGCGACGCTCAAGGCGGCCGCGCTCAAGACCCTGTTCAATGTCGACCCCGGCAAGGACCATAGCGCCGAGCACCAGGCCAAGATTGCCCTTTAAATTGATGTGAATCATTGGCGGCGGTTTGACAGCCGCCGCCGACCAAGGCAGCGTCGCCCCCGAGCCTAAATAGGGAGTCGGGGCATGACTGATATCACTGGAAGATTTACCGGCCAGGCGCTTAGCCTGCTCCGGATTGTTACCGCCTTGCTGTTCATCGAACATGGCACGAGCAAGATTTTCAGCTTCCCGCTAAGCCAGATGAGCGATCCGCAAATGTGGTCGATCTATTGGGTCGCCGGAATTGTCGAGCTGGTCGGTGGGTTCCTGCTGCTGATCGGGCTGTTCACGCGGCCGGTGGCGTTGCTGCTGGCGGGCGAAATGGCGATCGGATATTTCATGATCCACGTCCCGCAGTCGCTCTTCCCGGTGGTCAATCACGGCGATGCGGCGATCCTGTTCTGCTTCGTCTTCCTGCTGTTCGCGGCCGCCGGGCCCGGGCCATGGAGCGTCGAGGGAATGCGCGGCGAGGACGATGAGCCGGGCGTCGAAGGTTACTCCGCACCGGGCGGCGAACGCCAGTATCGCGAGGAAGATTTCGGCGACAAGATCATCTGATCGGGGGACCTGATAAGACCTCAAAGGTCGCAAAAGACCAAGGGTGAAGCGCCAAATCGTAAGGGTTTGGCGCTTCACTTCGTTCCGGCGTTGGGGCATCGACGATTTCGAATAGCCGCCGGCAACCCAAGCAGGCGAAATTGTCCATTGCCAGTATTTTCTGCTTGAAGGCAGGCGGACGCCGGACCAGTCTGGCGTGACGGATGGGGTAAAGCTGCCGCGCCCTAGCCCGTCATGCCGGGTTTGACCCGGCACCCACCGTTTTCCTGTCCCCCTACCGCGTCAGTTTCTTATACGTCATCCGGTGCGGCCGGTCGGCCTCAGGCCCCATTCGCCGGCGCTTGTCTTCCTCATACGCACCGAAGTTGCCCTCGAACCACTCGACGTGGCTGTCGCCTTCGAACGCCAGGATATGCGTCGCCAGCCGATCGAGGAAGAAGCGGTCATGGCTGATGACCACCGCGCAGCCGGCGAAATTCTCCAGCGCTTCCTCGAGCGCGCGCAAAGTCTCGACGTCGAGATCGTTGGTCGGCTCATCGAGCAGCAGCACGTTGCCGCCCTGCTTGAGCATCTTGGCGAGGTGGACGCGGTTGCGCTCGCCGCCTGACAATTGGCCAACCTTTTTCTGCTGGTCGACGCCCTTGAAATTGAACGCCCCGACATAGGCGCGGGTCTGCATCTCATGCTTCCCGACGGTCATCATGTCGTGCCCGCCGGAGATTTCCTCCCACACATTGTGGCTTGCGGTGAGCGCGTCGCGGCTCTGGTCGACGTAGCCGAGATGGACCGTCGAGCCGATCTCGACGCTGCCGCTGTCGGCGGTTTCGACCCCGGTGATCAGCTTGAACAAGGTGGTCTTGCCCGCGCCATTGGGGCCGATCACTCCGACGATCCCGCCCGGCGGCAGGTTGAACGACAGATCGTCGAACAGCAATTTGTCGCCAAACGCCTTAGTCAGATTCTTCGCCTCGATCACATTGCCGCCGAGCCGCTCGGGCGACTGGATGACGATCTGCGCCTTGCCCGGAATGCGCTTCTCGGCCGCCTCGACCAATTGGTCGAACGCCTTGATGCGCGCCTTGGACTTGGTCTGCCGCGCCTTGGGCGACTGGCGGATCCACTCGAGCTCCTGCGTAATGGCTTTCTGGCGGCCCTCGTCCTCGCGCTCTTCCTGGCTCAGGCGCTTGGCCTTCTTGTCGAGATAGGTCGAGTAATTGCCTTCGTAGATGAAGTATTTTCCGCGATCCAATTCGAGGATCCAGTTGACCACATTGTCGAGGAAATAGCGGTCATGGGTGACGAGGATGACGTTGCCCGGATAGTCGATGAGATGCTTTTCGAGCCACTGGACGCTCTCGGCGTCGAGGTGGTTGGTCGGCTCGTCGAGCAGCAGGATGCCGGGCTTTTCAAGCAGCAATTTGGTCAGCGCGACGCGGCGCTTCTCGCCGCCCGACAGGTTGGTCACTTCGCTATCGCCCGGCGGGCAGCGCAGTGCGTCCATCGCGATCTCAAGCTGGTTGTCGAGCGTCCACCCGTCGACCGCGTCGATCTTTTCCTGGAGTTCGCCCATTTCGGCGCCGAGCGCCTCGAAGTCCGCTCCATCCTCGCACATTTCGGCGCTGATCGCGTTGAACCGCTCGAGCATGTCGGCGACGGGCTTCACGCCTTCGCGGACATTTTCCATCACCGTCTTGGACTCGTCGAGCTGGGGCTCCTGCTCAAGGTAGCCGACGGTGATGTTGGTCCCCGGCCATGCTTCGCCGGTGAATTCCGTGTCGCGGCCGGCCATGATCTTCATCAATGTCGACTTGCCGGTGCCGTTGGGGCCGACGATGCCGATCTTGGCATCGGGGTAAAATTGCAGGCTGATGTTGTTGAGCACCGGCTTGGGGGCGCCGGGGAAGGTCTTTGACAGACTCTTCATGACGAATGAATATTGGGCGGCCATGGGGTCGCTGGTCCTTTGGAAAGATGGGAAATTCAGGGGGTCATTTAGGGGATGCGGACGGGGATTTCCAGCCTCACCCCGCGGTAGCGGGTTTTCACACGAAGGCACGAAGGCACGAAGGAAGTCGTCATCCCGGGCTTGACCCGGGACCCATCTCCTTTCGAGTTTGCCGGGAGATGGGTTCCCGCTTTCGCGGGAATGACGAATGAGCTTCGCGCTTTCGTGCGTTCGTGTGAAACAACCTGTCTTCAGTCCCGCCCAACCATCGCCTCCACCCCGGCAAAGCGATAATCGCGAAACTGCTCGCGCAGGATCTTCTTCGACAATTTGCCGGTAGCGGTGTGGGGGAGTTCGTCGACGAACTCGATCGCGTCGGGCAGCCACCATTTGGCCACCTGCGTGGCGAGGTGTGCGCACAAGGCGTCGCGATCGACCACGCAGCCGTCGCGGCATACCACCACCAGCAATGGCCGCTCGTCCCATTTGGGGTGCGCGATGCCGATCGCCGCGGCTTCGGCCACGCCCGCAAACCCGACCGCGGCATTCTCAAGGTCGATCGAGCTGATCCACTCGCCGCCCGACTTGATGACGTCCTTCGAGCGGTCGGTGATCTGCATCGTCCCGTCGGGGTGGAGCGCGGCGACATCGCCGGTGTCGAACCAATTGTCGCCATCGGCGGCGTCGGCGGCTTCCTTGAAATAGCGCCGAACGACCCACGGCCCGCGGATTTGCAAATTGCCCGACTGCTTACCGTCGCGCGGCAGTATTTCGCCCTCCTCGCTCACGGTGCGAAGCTCGACCCCGAGCGGCACCCGGCCCTGGCGGCAGATGAAGTCAACCTGCTCGCTGTCGCTCATCTCCGCCCAATTGGCGGGCGGCGCCCCCATCGTGCCGATCGGCGAGGTCTCGGTCATCCCCCAGGCATGGCCGACGTTGATCCCCCGCCCGCGAAACCACTCGACCATCGCACGCGGCGCGGCAGATCCGCCGATGGTGACATATTTCAAGTCGGAGAGGGTCGCGCCGGTCCGCTCGATATGCTCGATCATGCCGAGCCACACGGTCGGCACGCCGGCCGAATGCGTCACCTTCTCGTCGCGGAACAGGTCGCACATCTGCGCCGGTCGATAATCCGCCGACAGCACCAATTTGCATCCGGTCATCGGCGCCGCCCAAGGCAGGCCCCAGGCATTGGCGTGAAACATCGGCACGATCGGCAGCGCGACCGAGCGCGCCGACAGGTTGAAGCAATCGGGCGCGACCTCGGCAAAAGCGTGGAGCATCGCCGATCGATGTTCGTACTGCACGCCCTTGGGATTGCCCGTCGTGCCGCTGGTGTAACACAGCCCGCACGGGTCGCGCTCGTCGCCCTCGTGCCAGGCATAGTCGCCGTCCTGCGCTGCGATCCAACCTGGGAATTGGTCTTCGAAGCAGATATAATGCTCGATCGTGGTCCATTGCGGCTTCATCCGCTCGACCAACGGCGCGAACGCGCGGTCGTAGAGCAGGACGCGGTCCTCGGCGTGGTTGGCGATGTAGGCGAGCTGGTCTTCGAACAATCGCGGATTGATGGTGTGGAGCACCCCGCCCATCCCAATCGCTCCATACCAGGCGGTGAGGTGCGAAGCGTGGTTCATCGCCAGCGTCGCGACCCGGTCGCCGGGGCGGATTCCCATCACCACCAGCGCCTGCGCCATCCGCCGCGCATCCTGGGCGATCGCCGCCCAAGTGGTGCGGGTGATCGATCCATCGGCCCAGGCGGTCACGACTTCGCGCGCGCCATGCTCGCGCTCGGCATGGTCGACCAGCCGCATCACGCGCAGCGGCCAGTCCTGCATCGCCCCAAGTGAATTCACCAACGCCCCCTCATTGCATCAGACCAACAGCGACGATCATCACTGTTTCGGACAATGTGCGCAAGGCGAGCGTTAGAAAGGCATCTTGAAGCCGGGTGGAAGCGGCAGTCCGCTGCTCATCTTCTGCATCTCGGCATTGGCGGCGAGATCGGCCTTGGCCTTGGCGTCGTTGAGCGCGGCGGTGATCAGATCCTCGAGCATCGCTTTTTCCGAGACTGCCATCAGGCTGTTGTCGATGCTGACCCCGATCATCCGGCCCTTGGCGCTGGTGCGGATCTTGACCAGCCCACCGCCGGCCACGCCCTCGACCTCGACAAGGTCGAGATTGTCCTGCGCTTTTTGCAATTCGGCCTGGGCGTTCTGCGCCATCTCCATAATTTTTTCGAGATCTAGGTCGGGCATGGTTCAGGCACCTTTCGTCAGGGAAACGGATTCGAGCGTGGCATCGGGGAAAGCTTCGATCAGCGCGCGGACATTGGGCTCCTCGAGCACCGCGGCGCGCATTTTCTCCTCGGCCATCTGCTCCTGCTGCTGGAGCGATGGCTCGCCGCCGGCATCGGTGAAGCTGACCGACCAGGTCGATCTGGTGACTTCCTTGGCCGATGCGGCAAGTTCACGCGGGAAATCGGGGCCGAGCGGTCGCAACGGGCGGAGGACGATCTCGCCCGGTGCGAAGCTGACCAGCCCGACCTGGTCGCGCAATTGTAGCGCCAGGATCCGCCTGCCGAGCTGTTCGATGCGGTCGATCAAATCGTTGAAGGTCACCGGCGTGACCGAAGCGGTCGGCGCTGGCGGCGGCGGCGCTGGAGCAGCGCCCGGCGCAGCAACCGCCCCCTGCCCGCTCGACAACCGCGCCAACAAGGTCGCCGGGTCGGGCAAATCGGCGGCGTGGACCACGCGGAGCAGCGCCATCGCGGCGGCTTCGTTGGGGTCGGGCGCGACGCCAACATCCTGCAATCCCTTGAGCAGCAGCTGCCACAAGCGGTGGATCGATGCCCAGCCCAGCTTGCCCGCCCAATCCGCTGCGGCTTCACGCTCCTCGGCCGACTGGAGCACGTCGCCGGTCGCCCCGGCCTTGGCGCGAGTCACCGCATGCACCGCTTCCATCAGTCCACGGATCAACGACGCCGGGTCGATCCCGAGCGAATGCGCTTCGTCGAGCTGGGTCAGCGTCGCCGCGGCATCGCCGGCGAGCAGGCTGCCGAGCATCCGCCGAGTCCGACCGCGATCGGCCAGCCCAAGCATCGCGCGAACGTCCGACGCATGCACCCTGCCCTCGCCATGAGCGATCGCCTGGTCGAGTATCGACAGCCCGTCGCGCGCCGAGCCCTCGGCCGCGCGGGCGATGACCTGGACCGCTTCCTCATCGACTGCGACGCCTTCCTTCTCCGCTACCTTAGCGAAGTGCGCGGCGAGCAATTCGGCGGGGATCCGGCGAAGGTCGAACCGCTGGCAACGCGACAGCACCGTTACCGGCACCTTGCCGACTTCGGTGGTCGCGAAAATGAACTTCACATGTTGCGGTGGCTCCTCAAGAGTCTTGAGTAACGCATTGAATGCGCTCTTCGAAAGCATGTGGACTTCGTCGATGATATAGATTTTGTAGCGCGCCGAGACCGACACGTAGCGCACCGCCTCGATAATCTCTCGGACGTCGTCGACCCCGGTGTGGCTGGCGGCGTCCATTTCGATCACGTCAATGTGCCGCCCCTCGGCGATTGCGACGCACGGCTCGCAAATCCCGCAAGGCGCAATTGTCGGTCCGCCGCTGCCATCGGGGCCGATGCAGTTCAATGCCTTGGCGATCAGCCGCGCGGTCGATGTCTTGCCGACCCCGCGCACCCCGGTGAGCAAAAACGCATGCGCAATCCGCCCGCGCTCGATCGCATTGCCGAGCGTGGTGACCATCGCATCCTGCCCGATCAACTCGTCGAACGACTGCGGCCGATATTTGCGCGCCAGCACGCGATACGGCGACGCCTTGGTCGGCGGCGCGACCGCGGGCAGGTCGAGGCCGAGGCCGGGCTCGTCAGCAGGAGATGGGGAATCGGACATTGCAGCGCAGTCTAATCGCCGCGTCGATCATTGTCGAAGGTCTAAAGCGGTGGAAGCCGACGACCCGGGACGAAATCGTTGTGGCTGCTTCCTTCCGGATCTGACCAGGTTGGCGACAATCCCGTCCGCCGACTTCCAAGGCGGCATATGGCGAGGGTCGCCCAAAAGCGCAAGATACCGCGCCCCCGCCCCGCCGATGCGCGACGAGGACGCGGCGGACCGGCTACCCGCTGGTCTTGGTCTGGACGGTCACCTTCTTGTGCATCGTCGACATGCTGTGATGTATCGGCTTCATCGCGTGATGATGATGCCGCATTGCGTGATGATGGCGGTGGCGGTGCATCGTCGTCTTGTTGTGCGTGACGCTGCCGGTATGGCGCACACTCGTTGTGTTCACGTCATGGGTCACCGCGCCGGTGGTCTGGCCACTGTTCATGGTCGATTGGGCGATTGCGCCGCTCGACAACAGGCCGGCAGACGCGATCAAAATCAATGCTTTCATGTTCACTCTCCTCAGGCGAGACGTCGCCATGGGATCAATCATCAGCCAGCCCATGCGTTGCAGGAAAATAGCATGAAATTTTCCCAACCTTTGGGCGTCGATCCGGCTTAGCGGTCCTGCCAATTGTAGAACCCGCCCGGCATTCGCACCGTCAGTGTTTCCAGCCCGGCGCCAAGCACGATCTGGCATGCCAGCCGCGACGTCCGGGTGACGTGCGACGCCAAGTCGAGCAGATCATCTTCTTCCTCGCTCGCCCGCGGCAATCGCTCGAAATCCTCCGGCGCGACGATCACGTGGCAGGTCGAGCAGGCCATCGCTCCTTCGCACGCGCCCTCCAATGGCTGGCCATTGGCCTGCGCCACGTCGAGCAATATGGAACCGGCAAGCGCCTCGACCTCGCGGTCCAGCTCGCCGTCGATCTTGAGGAACCGCACTTTTGTCATCCGGCGAACCGCATTTGCTCGTCAGCCGCGGCGGCGATCGTCCGGCAGGCTGAGACCAGTTCCGCTTCCCCCGTCATCCGCCCGAAGCCGAGCCGGATCGACGATCGCGCCTGGCGGTCGCTTAGGCCGATGGCGCGCAACACGTGGCTGGGCCTGCCCGACCCCGACGCACAGGCCGACCCAAGCGAGAATGCCAGGTTGCGAAGCTCGCCCACCAGCCGCGCGGCATCGAGCCCGTCACGGCGGAGGTTGATGTTGCCGCGATAGCGCGACTCGATCCCGCCGTTGAGCATCCACCCCGGCCCAAGTGTCGCCAGCGCAACCTCGAACAATCGCTCGACATGCGACTGATCCGCCGCGCGCCGCTCATTGGCGATCCGCGCCGCGGTGCCCAGCCCCACGCACAGCGCCGGCGAAAGCGTCCCCGAGCGCAAACCCGCCTCCTGCCCGCCGCCATGCATCAGTACCGCCGGCTCATGCCCCTTGCGGATCCAAAGGCCGCCGACGCCCTTGGGCCCGTGGACCTTGTGCGCCGACACCGCGATCAGATCGGCCGCGGGAAGGTCGACCCGCCCGAACCCCTGCACCGCGTCGCACAGCATCACCGCGCCGACGGCGTGCGCCAGCTCGGCCAGCGCCGCGACCGGCTGGATCGTCCCGATCTCGTTATTGACCAGCATCGCGGCCACCAGCGCGGTCTTCGGATCGATCGCGTCGGCCGCCTCGTCCAGGTCGACCAGCCCGTCCGCGCCAACCCCGAGCCGCACCACCTGATATCCCCGCCCCTCGAGCCACTCGCAGCTGTCGAGCACCGCGGCATGTTCGGTCGCGATGGTCACGATCTTGCGCCGTTCGCTGCGCTCGATCGTGCCCTTGATCGCCCAATTGAGTGCCTCGGTCGCGCCGCTGGTGAAGATGAACCGCCCCTCGTCGAGCCCGATTTCGGTCAGCAACTGATCGCGCGCATGCTCGATCGCCGCCGCCGCCTCGGCTCCCCAGCGCGATGGGCTATGCGGGTTGGCGAACTTCTCCTCGATCCACGGCCGCATCGCCGCCGTCACCTCGGGCGCAACCGGGGTCGTCGCCTGGTAATCGAGGTAGATCATGCGGCCTTGCGGGAGCGGAGCCGCGCGGCGATCCGACCATATTCAGCCAGGAAGGCGTCGATTTCGGCCTCATTCGTGTCGGGCCCGAAGCTCAGGCGCAGGAACCCCGCGGCGACGTCGTCAGGCACCGCCATTGCGGCCAGCACATGGCTCGCTTTGGCCTTGCCCGAGGCGCAGGCGCTCCCCGCCGACACCGCAATCCCGGCGAGGTCGAACTGAACCAGCAACGACGCCGAGGTCGCGCCGGCCAGCGAAATCGCCCCGATCGTCGGCACCCGCGGCGCATGTTCGCCGATTACCGTGGCGCCAATTGCTCTCGCTCCATCCTCGAGCCGCGCCCGCAACGCCGCCATCCGCGCCATGTCATAGGGCTTGGCGGCGAGCGCGGCGGCAAAGGCGAGCGCGCCGGGAACGTCCTGAGTCCCCCGTCGATAGCCTTTCTCCTGCCCACCGCCGCACGGAGCGAGCGTCCCCAGGTCGCGCACCAGCAGCGCCCCGATCCCCGGCGGCCCGCCGAGCTTGTGCGCGCAAATTGCGATGAAATCGGCTTGCGGAAGCGGCATCTTCGACGCCCCCTGCGCGCAGTCGGCGAGCAGCAGCGATCCCGCCGCGCGGATGGTCGCCGCGATCCGCTCGAGCGGCTGGACGATCCCGGTCTCATTATTGACCTGCTGGATCGCGACCAGCGCCGGCCCCTTCGCCAGCACCGCCGCCAGCGCCGCCTCGTCGATCAACCCGTCGCGATCGACGGCAAGTACGTCCGCGCCCTCGCCCATCGCAAACGGCACGATCGCATGCTCGGTCGCGCCATAGGCCCGGCCGGCGACGCAAGCACGCTTGCCGACGATCTCGACCGATTCGCTCGCGCCCGAGGTGAAGATGACGTCATGCCGCCAGTCGAGCGCGCCTTTCAGTGTTTCGCGCGCTTCCTCGAGCAAAGCCCGCGCCGCCCGGCCCTCGCCGTGGGGCGAGTTGGGATTGCTCCACCCGTCGATGCCGCGAATGAAGGCGTCGAGCGCCGGCCCGATCACCGGCGTGGTCGCGGCATGGTCGAAATAGATACGATTGGTCAAAAGCCTAGAAATCCCCGAGATTGCCAGCGCAAGCCTCGTCCCTATATAGGCTCTACCCGCGCGGCGCACCTGCCCGCGTGTCCACATTTTCGTCAAGCGAGCCGCGATCCATGCCCGAAGTCATTTTCCCCGGTCCCGAAGGCCGCCTCGAAGGCCGTTTCCAGCCCGGTCCGCGCCCGCGCGCTCCGGTCGCGATGATCCTCCACAGCCACCCCCAGGCGGGGGGCACGATGAACAACAAGATCGTGCAATTGCTCTACAAGACCTTCGTCCGCCGCGGCTTCGCCACCTTGCGCTTCAACTTCCGCGGCGTCGGCAAGAGCCAGGGCACGTTCGACAATGGTATCGGCGAGCTGAGCGACGCCGCAAGCGCGCTCGACTGGGTCCAGTCGATCCATCCCGAGGCCGAGACCACCTGGGTCGCCGGGGTCAGCTTCGGCGCGTGGATCGGGATGCAATTGTTGATGCGCCGGCCCGAGATCAAGGGCTTCATATCGATCGCGCCGCCGGCCAATATGTACGACTTCGCCTTCCTCGCGCCATGCCCCTCGTCGGGAATCATCATCCAGGGCGATGCCGATGAAGTCGTCACCCCGCTCGCGGTGCAGAAGCTGGTCGATAAACTCCGCACCCAGCGCCACATCACGATCCACCACGACACCATCCCCGGCGCTAACCACTTCTTCGCCAACGAGATGGATTTGCTGATGAAAAGCGTCGACGATTATCTCGACATGCGGCTGGACTAAGCTGACAGCCCCTCCCTGCCGGCTTCGGCAGATAGGGGCTTCAAACCGTCCAGATCAGCACGTTCCCGATCAGCACCAGCGCAGCGACCATCATCAGCACGCCGCGCTTGCGATCATCTCCGCCCATCGCCAGCCTGGCGCCGAAGAATATCAGCACCGCCGCAGCGATCATCGCCAGTGATAGTGCGCTTACGCCGATCAATTGCATTTACTGCCTCCGCTTTTACGAAAACTTAACCTGGATTGTGTCAAACGCATGCTCATGCAGCGAGATGAGCAACTGGCGCGCCTCGAGGAGGCGTTCGAGCGGATCGAGGGGACGATCCTGCCGTGCATCGCGATGATGCTCGAAACCCTGCTCGACGCGTCGGAGAATATCGCCGATGCCGACCCCAAGGCGCTGGCTGCGGAATTGCAAACCTTGGCCGCCGAGCTCGAGCAATTGACCACGGCGGTCGAGCGATCGAGCCCGTCGCACCTCGAACCCGGCGAATATCGCACCGGCACCGCCTAAGACACCAACTTCGCGTGCAGCGCGGGGTCGATATTCCCGCCCGACAGCACGATCACCAAATCGTCCTCCACCGCCGCCTTGCCGGCGAGGAAAATCGCCAGCGCCGCCGCGCCGCCGGGTTCGACCATCAGTCGATGTTCGGCCCACGCCCAGCGCATCGCGTCAGCAACCTCGTCCTCGCTCACGGCGATGATCTGCGCATCCCGGTCGCTCAGGATGGCGAAGGTGATTGGCGAGCCGCGCATCGTCTGCAGCGCATCGCACAGGGTCGGCGGCGCATCGGTGCCGACGCTTTGTATCGACCCGCTGGCGAGCGATCGCGCCATGTCGTCCCAGCCATCGGGTTCGGCGCCGATGATCCGCGCATCGGGACAGGCGAGCGCGATTCCTGCGGCAAGTCCGCCGCCGCCGACCGGCATTGCGATCACCGGCGGCTCGCCAACGCCCGCCTCCCTGAGCTGGTCGAGGATTTCGAGCCCGACGGTGCCTTGGCCGGCGATCACATGCCGGTCGTCGAACGCGGGTACGATGGTGGCTCCGGTCCTGGCCGCAAGCCCAGCAGCAATCGTCACGCGGTCCTTGGTCCGGCGGTCATAGAACACCACGTCGCCTCCGTTGGCGCGGGTGCCGTCGACCTTGATCTGCGGCGCATCGCTCGGCATGACGATCGTCGCACGAATGCCGAGCCTTTTGGCCGCAATCGCCACGCCCTGTGCATGATTGCCGGAGGAGAAAGCCACCACGCCGCGCTCGCGTTCGGCCGTGTCGAGCTGGAGCAAGCGGTTGCTCGCTCCGCGCAGCTTGAACGCGCCGCCGGTCTGCAAGGACTCGCACTTGAGCCAGATTCGGCGGCCGGCGAGCTGCGCTTCGACCAACGGCGTTCGAACCACCTTCCCCGCGATCCGCGCCGCAGCCGCGATGACATCGCCTCGTTCCATGCTAACCCTCTGTCCCCCTTAGCTTTTCGTCCAACCGTGCCAACCCTGCGCCATATGATGCTCAGACTGCGAACCACGCAGTCAAAAAAACTTTACATAAAGGTCCACCGCCCATATATCGCCGCCTCCGCTGCCCCATGGGACTTCCAACCGCAAGGCAGCTTTTCTCGAACTACACTTGGAGGTCCCTTGAGTTGCACAACCATCCTCGCGCGCTGGGGCTAGCGAAAGCTCCTGACGGTGGCTCCGCCGCCGCAATCGCATTGGGTCGCCCGGTTCAGCCGGTCACCCTGCTTCGTCCGCATGCCGCGGCCCGGGCCGCCCGATTCTTCGTCGAGAAGTTTCCGGGCAAGTCGCTATATGCGGTGAAGGCCAATCCGTCGGCCGAACTGCTCTCGATCCTGTGGGATTCGGGCGTGACTCATTATGACGTGGCCTCGCTCGGCGAAGTGAGACTGGTCGCGGCGACCCTGCCTGAGGCCGAGATGTGCTTCATGCATCCGGTCAAGGCCGAGGAAGCGATCGCCGAGGCGTATTCCACGCATGGGGTGAAGACCTTCAGCCTCGATACGCTCGAAGAGCTCGACAAGATCGTCGGCGCGACGTCGACCGACGGTGTTGCAGCGACCGACCTCAACCTGCTGGTTCGCCTGCGGGTCAGCTCGGACCATGCCAAGCTCAGCCTCGCCGCCAAGTTCGGGGCCGAACCGAATGAAGTGAAGGCGTTGCTCCAGGCCGCGCGCCAGGCATCCGACGCGCTCGGCATCTGCTTCCACGTCGGCAGCCAGGCGATGAGCCCTGCAGCGTACACCGACGCGATGAGCCGGGTGCGCGATTCGATCGTCGAGGCAGCAGTGACGGTCGATATCGTCGATGTCGGCGGTGGCTTCCCGTCATCCTACCCCGGGATGGAGCCGCCCCCGCTCGAGGCCTATTTCGACGTCATCCATCACGCGTTCGAAGCGCTCCCGATCAGCTACTCGGCCGAATTGTGGTGCGAGCCGGGCCGCGCCTTGTGCGCCGAATATGCAAGCGTGCTGGTCCGCGTCGAGAAGCGGCGCGGCGACGAATTGTACATCAACGACGGTGCCTATGGCGCGTTGTTCGATGCGGCGCATATCGGCTGGCGCTATCCGGTCAAACTGATCCGCGAGGAACATTCGGATACGCGCGACATGGCGTTCAGTTTCTACGGCCCGACCTGCGACGACCTCGATCGCATGACTGGCCCGTTCATGCTGCCCGGCGACGTACAGCCCGGCGATTATATCGAAGTCGGGATGCTCGGCGCTTACGGCTGCGCGATGCGCACCGGGTTCAACGGCTTCGGGGTCGGCGAACGCGTGATCGTTGGCGACGAGCCGATGGCCTCGCTTTATGGAGCGGTTGACGAACCAAAGCGTTCAAACGTCGTAAAGCTGTAGTCGACCTGTTCATTCAATCGTCATCCCCACGAAAGCGGGAACCCAACCGATGCCCGTTGATCGGGAGATGAGTTCCCGCTTTCGCGGGAATGACGGATATTACTGGAGTTTGAAATGACCACCGAAACGCTGATCAAGACCGGCGATGAAACCAAGATCAACGACACCCGCAAGGCGGAATTGCTGTCGTCGGTGGTCGAGCATATCGACATCACCAGCTTCGACGCGCGGCCGATCATCGACGCGATGGGCAAGATGAGCTTCACCAGCCGTGACACCGCGCGCGCCGCGGACCTGTACAACCAGATGCTCGCCGACAAGGATTGCTCGGTCATATTGGTGATCGCCGGATCGACCTCCGCCGGCGGCTGCATGGATTTGTATACCGAGCTGGTGAAGAACAATATGGTCGACGCGGTGGTCGCCACCGGCGCGACGATCGTCGACATGGATTTCTTCGAGGCGCTCGGCCACAAGCATTACCAGGCGCTCGAGATCCCCGACGACGACACGCTCCGCTCGCTCTACATCGACCGCATCTACGACACCTACATCGATGAAGTCGCCCTGCAGGATTGCGACCACACGATCGGCGCGATCGCCGACAGCCTCGATCCGCGGCCTTATTCGAGCCGCGAGTTCATCAAGGAAATGGGCAAGTGGCTCGCCGCGGGCAATGCCAAGAAGACCAACAGCCTTGTCCAGACCTGCTTCGAACATGACGTGCCGATCTTCTGCCCGGCGTTCGTCGACTCGTCAGCGGGTTTCGGCCTCGTCAAGCATCAGGTCGATGCGATGAAACGCGGCGGGCGTTACATGGTGCTCGACGCGATCGCCGACTTTCGCGAACTGACCGATATCAAGATCAAGGCTGGCACCACCGGGCTGCTGATGATCGGCGGCGGGGTGCCCAAGAACTTCACCCAGGACACTGTGGTATGCGCCGAAATCCTTGGCCACGAGGATGTCGAGGTCCACAAATATGCCATCCAGATCACCGTCGCCGATGTTCGCGACGGAGCCTGTTCGTCATCGACACTTCAGGAAGCGGCGAGCTGGGGCAAGGTGTCGACCGCGATGGAGCAGATGGTGTTCGCCGAGGCGACCTCGGTGCTGCCGCTGATCGCCAGCGACGCCTACCACCGCGGCCACTGGAAGAACCGCGCCAAGCGGGCCTTCGCGAAGCTGTTCGACTGAGGTTGCGTTTCGCACCCGTTACGGCAATGTGCCCCCTCTACGGCGACGTGGAGCGGGCTTTTTCATGATCCAGCATTCGTTGTTGCAACCTGTCGTGGTTCTGCTCGCCTGGTCGATGGTGATGTTCGTGTGGCTATACGCCACGCGCATCCCGGCGATGCGCCGGGCCGGAATGGATCCCAAGACAAAAGTCGGCGGGATGGCCTCGGACCTCGACGATGCGCTCCCCGCGCGAGTCCAGTGGAAAGCCCACAATTACAATCATCTGATGGAACAGCCGACGTTGTTCTACGCCACCTGCCTGGCGCTCGTGCTGGCCGGGTGCGCAAGCACGGTCGCGCTTACCGCAGCCTGGGCTTACGTCGCCCTGCGCGTAATCCACAGCTTGGTTCAGGCGCTCGGCAATCGGGTGATCTACCGCTTCGCCATCTTCATGCTTTCGTCGATCTGCCTGATGATCTTGATCGGGTTCGCGATCTGCTCCGTATTTTGAAGGATAGACAATGACTTATAATCCACTGCTTGGACCGGTTATCGCGTTGGTCGGATGGACGTTGGTGATGCTGGTGTGGATGGCGGCCAAGCGCTTCCCGCAGCTCAAGGGACGGGCTATTCCGGACGGCGCCCGCGGCACCGACCTGCCGGCGGGCCCACACAACTGGCCAGGCCACAATTACGAACATCTGCTCGAACAGCCGACGATCTTTTACGCGATCGTGCTGGCTTTGGTGGCGATGAACGACAGCTTCGCGTTTAATCTCTATCTCGCTTGGGGCTATGTCGCGCTCCGCATCGCGCACAGCATTTGGCAGGCAACGGTCAACAGCGTCAAAATCCGCTTCCCGCTGTTCGCTTTATCGACCCTGTGCCTGGTCGGCTTGACCCTCCACGCGGCGCTCCGCTTTATCCACGGCTGAATTTACTCGCCAGTTCGACGTGGGTCGACCAGCGGAACTGGCCGACCGGGCGCACCCAGTCGAGCGTGTACCCGCCGCCGACCAGCACTTCGGCATCGCGCGCGAAGGTGGCCGGGTTGCAGCTGACATAAGCGACGCGCGACACGCTTGAGGCGGCGATCTGCTTGACCTGGTCGAGCGCCCCCGAGCGCGGCGGATCGAGGATTATAGCGTCGAACACGGCGAGTTCGGCCGAATCGAGCGGTCGGCGATAGAGGTCGCGGTGCTGGACTTCGAGCGCGCGTGCCGATGTCATCAGCGCGAGCGCAACATCGCGCGCGGCTTCGGCGGCGGTGACTTTCCCCCCGACCGACAGCGCGAAGGTGCCGAGCCCGGCGAACAGATCGATCGGGCGCTGGGCGTCGCCGATCGCCTCGCGGACCGAGGCGACCAACGCGGCTTCGCCGTCTGCAGTGGCTTGCAGGAAGGCCCCCGAGGGCAAAGCAACCGCTATCCCCCCGAGTGTGACCGTCACTGGCCCCGGCTCGTAGCGTGTCTCGGGTCCGATGCCGTCGTCGATCGACAGCCGCGCGAGGCCGTTCACTTCGGCGAAGTCGTTCAGGGCCATCGCGCCCTCATAGCCTTCGATCGATACGCCTTTGAGCCCAAGATCGACACCCTGGTCGGCGAGCGTCAGCTGGACCTCGCCGCTGCGCTTGGTCGGGAGGATCGTCGCCAGCAATTTGCGCAGCGGCCCGAGCATCGCGAACAGGCGCGGGTCGAGGATTTGGCATTCCTTCAGATCGACGATGCGGTTGGTGCCCGCCTCGTTGAAGCCGAGTTGGACCATACCCCCCGCCCTTAACGCGCGCAGGGTGGCGCGCCGGCGGGAGCGCGGGAGGGAGAGATAGGTCGGGCGGACTTCGCTCTCGAGGCCATGCTGGGCGAGCGCGCCAATGATGCGGCTGGCGCAATAATCTGCATAGGCTGCGTCGGTCAAATGCTGCAGCTGGCAACCGCCGCAAAGTGGAAAGTGACGGCATGGCGGCAGTTGATGGCCGGGGCCGGGCTGGATGGTGCCATCGTCGAGCAGCAGGTCGCCGGGGACCGCGAAGGCGACATGCTTGCCCGCCTTGCTGACCCCGTCACCGCGCGCGGCGATGCGGATAATCGGATCGCTCACATCGCCAGCGCTACGGGAATCGCGGCAATGAGGTCGTCGGCGATCATCGACGGGCCGGCGATCTCGGCAGCGCGGCCGTGGATCCATACCCCGGCGCAGGCGGCTTCGAACGAGGGCATCCCGCGCGCGCGGGATGCGGCGATGATCCCGGCGAGGACGTCGCCGGTGCCGGCGCTGGCGAGCCAGGCGGGCGCCGGCGGAGCGAAGCCGAGGCGGCCGTCGGGCGATGCAACGAGCGTGTCGGGGCCTTTGTACACCACGATTGCGCCCGAAAGCCTGGCTGCTTCCAGCGCGCGGTCGGCTTTCGAGCCGGGCAATTGGCCGAACAATTTGATGAATTCACCGTCGTGCGGGGTGAGGATCGCATCGTGGCCCTTGAGCCGATCGGGGTCGCCGACCAACCCAATGGCGTCGGCGTCGATGATCACCGGCTTGGCGACAGTCAGCGCGAGGGTCAGCACCGGCGGGATGTCGCCGAGGCCGGGACCGACCAGGATCGCGCCGATGCGTGGGTCGCCGACTTCGGCCGTGTCGGTCTGGACGACTGCCGAGGGGAGGTTGTCGATCGCCCGGCTGGTCGAAACGCGGACGTAACCTGCCCCGGCGCGCGCTGCGGCGTGAGCGGCGAGCGCGATGGCGCCGGGCATCTGGCCGGCGAGGCAATGGACCATGCCGCGGGTGAACTTGTTGCCCGCCGGGTTGAGCGGTGGGAGTTGGGGCTTGGCGATTTCGAACCAGTCCGACTCTACCGCCAGGCCGATGTCGGCGAGCACGATGCGGCCCATAGTTCGCACTCCGGGCATCATATGGTGCGCGGGCTTCAAAGCGCCGAAGGTCACGGTCAGGTCGTAGGGTGCGACCGGGGAGAGGATGGCGCCATCGTCGGTCGCGATGCCGCTGGGCAGGTCGCAGGCTATGGCCACTTGGGCAGCATCGATCAACGCACTTAGTTTCGTGTAAACAGGTTCTTCCAGCCCACGGCTGAGACCTGTTCCGAATAGGCAATCGATCACCATCGGCGCTGGCTGCGCGTCGACGAGCGTTTCCAGCGTGGCGATGCGGACGGTCATTCCGCGAGCCTCGAGGTGGCGCGCGGCGACGCGGCCATCGCCGCCGTTATTGCCGGGGCCGCACAGGATCAGGGTCTCGATCGGGCCGGCGAATAGCCACGCGGCCTCGGCCAAGGCGGCACCGGCGCGTTCCATCAGGGTGTCGACGTCATGCCCGGCTTCGGCAGCGCGCATCCTGGCGGCGGTGAGGATCGGGCGGGGCATGCGGCGGCCCTTAGCGTATGTGCGTCGCTAAACACCACCATTCGGGATGTTCACCCAGGCATTGGGCCTTCGCTTGGTGGAGCCATTTCTCATCGCCGAAGATGGCAAAGCAAGTCGCCCCGCTACCCGACATTCTCACGAAACGCGTTCCAGAACGCTTGAGCAACCAGTCCCTCACATCCCCGATCTGCGGGACGATTGCCTGGGCCGGCGCTTCAAGGTCGTTGCGTCCTTCGTACCATTCGATCAGCGGGCCTCGATCGATCCCGTCCCACTTCGCAAACACGGCGGCGGTCGACAGACCGATACGCGGATTTATCAACAGCACCTGAGCCCCTGATTGGGCATAAGTGCCGATCTTTTCCGGAATCAGAATATCACCGGCACCTGATCCGCGAGACGAACGGGAACGAAGGCAGGAGGGGACGTCCGATCCGAGGTTCGGTGCGACACGGGTTGCGTGGGCAGGATCGATCGACCAAAACCGCGTCAGCAGTCGCAACGCCGCTGCGGCATCTGCAGAGCCACCGCCAATTCCCGATGCGACTGGCAGGTTTTTCGTCAGGCGCATGGCACCGCGCGCATCGACCCCGGAAGCTTCCGCGAGCGCCCGAGCCGCGCGAATTACCAAATTGTCCGGACCTGGATCTAGATCGGCACCGAACGGTCCATCAATCGTAAGCGACAGGTCATCGCTTTCGTCGACCATCAGTTCGTCGCCATCAGTGCAAAACGCAAACACCGTCTCGATCGCATGCCTTCCGTCGGGTAATTTGCCGCGGACGTGGAGCGCGAGGTTGAGCTTGGCGGGAGCGATCTCGGAGAGGGTCAAGGCGAAGCGTTGGCCGTGGTCAGGCCGGTGACGAGCTTGGAATTGAGGCGGGCCTTCGCCTTGTCTTCCGCTGCCACCAGCGCCGCGCGCCACGCGAAGCGCGCTTCGATCCGCCGGCCCGCGGTGTACAGCGCGTCGCCGAGATGCTCGTGGATTTCGGCCTGCGCCGGGTCGCCATCGGCGGCGCGCTGGAGCGTTGCGATCGCCTCCGCCGTCCGCCCGCGCTTGTGCTGGGCCCAGCCAAGCGAATCGGTGATCGAGGCATCGTCGGGACGAAGCGCGCTGGCCTGCTTGACCATCGCTTCGGCGGCGTCGAGGTTTTCGCCGCGCTCGAGCTGGCCATAGCCGAGGAAGTTGAGCAGCAGCGGATTGTCGGGCGACAACTTCATCGCCACCTCAATCTCGGCCTTGGCCTCGTCCCAGCGATTGGCCGATTCGAGCGCACTGGCCCGGAACAGGTGCAGCGCCCAGGCCGCGTCGTCGCCGGGCTGGGCGGCGGTCATCGCGATCGCACGACCATAAGCGTCGGCGGCTTCGGTGTAATGTTCGGTCTCGGACAAGGTCGCGCCGAGCCGCGACAGGCTGTCGGCGGTTGCACCGTTGGCCACAAACAGCTGCGCGCGGGCCAATGCCTCATCCTTGCGACCCGCCGCGTTGAGAAACCGCACTTCGGCGTCCTGCGCCTGCGCAGCGAACGGGTCGCCGGGCGAAATCGTTCGCACCATCGCCAGCGCCGCGGGGCTGCGATCGTCAGAAGCGAGCAGCAAAGCGAGCAATAACGTCCCCGCGCTGTTCGACGGATTGGCGTAGTTGGCGACCTGCGCGAGGCTGATGGGGAGCGCCTTATTTTCCATCTTTGACAGACCGAGCGACAGGCCGAGCAACATTTCGCCATAGGCCTTGGGCGCAGTATCAACGATCTGGCCGAGCGACTTGCCCGACGCGATCCGCGCGCGCGAACCGGCCATCGCGGCGCTGTTGCCACCGTCGAGTACCTTGAGCGCAGTGGCCTTGTCCCCGGCGCGGACGAAGCCGTCGGCGAATGCCAGGCGAAGGCGTTCGGCGCGGCCACCGGCCTTGGCCAGTGCCAGCTCGGCTAGCGGCGCGGCCTCGGCGGGGCGCTTGAGTTTGAGCAGGATCAAGGCACGATGCTCATCGCGCAACGCTGCAAGCGAGCTTGCATCCGCGACCTGGTTCAAGCTGTCGGCGGCATTGGCGTCTTTTTTGTCGGCGCGGGTCCAGGCTTCGACGAACGGCGCCAGGAAAGAGCTGTCGATCGTCCCGACCTTGGTGCGCAAAATCTCGAGCGCCCGGGGGTCATGGCCAAGACGAAGCTTTTCGGCGACGAGCAACAGCCTGAGGTCGAGTGCGGTTTGCTCGATCGGCACCGGGCGCGCGAGCTGCAACGCCAGCGGCATGTCGCCGGCCTCGATCGCCACACCGATCGCGCGGCGGCGGAGCAGATCCTCACCCGGCTGACCGCGCACCAACGAGGCGAGCAGGCGCGAGGCGGTGGCCGGATCGCCATTCGCGTCGGCGGCGCGCGCGGCAACATAGGTGCTCAGCCGGTCACGGTCGGCGGGCTCGCGCGCCGTTGCCGGAACCTCCAAAGCGGCGGCGCTGGCCAGCAGGATCAACCTACATGTTGGGGTAATTGGGGCCTCCACCGCCTTCGGGAACCACCCAGTTGATATTCTGGGTCGGGTCCTTGATGTCGCATGTCTTGCAATGCACGCAATTCTGCGCGTTGATTTGAAGCCGGGGCGACCCCGCCTCCTCCACAATCTCGTAAACGCCCGCGGGGCAATAACGCTGCTCCGGGCTGTCGTAGAGCGCGAGATTGACCGTGATCGGCACCTTGGCGTCCTTCAAGGTGAGGTGGACCGGCTGATCCTCGACATGGTTGGTGTTGGAGATGAATACCGAAGACAGGCGGTCGAAGGTTAGCTTGTTGTCGGGCTTGGGGTAAGCGATCGGCTTGACGTGGTCCTTGCGGCGGATGCGCTCATTGTCGGCATGATGCTTGAACGTCCACGGCAAGCTGATGCCGAGCTGGCCGAGCCACATGTCGATCCCGGCGTACAGGCTGCCGATCGTCCCGCCCCAGCGCGCCACCGCCGGCTCGGCGTTGCGGACCAGCTTGAGTTCCTTGGCGATCCAGCTCGAGCGGACCGCGGGCTCGTAGGTTTCGAGCGTGTCCGAGCGGCGGTCGGCGGCGATGGCGTCAAACGCGGCCTCGGCAGCGAGCATGCCCGACTTGATCGCAGTGTGGCTGCCCTTGATCCGTGGCACGTTGACGAACCCCGCCGCGCAGCCGACCAACGCGCCGCCGGGGAAGGCGAGCTTCGGCACCGCCTGCCACCCACCCTCGTTGATCGCGCGCGCGCCGTAGGAGACGCGCTTGCCGCCCTCGATCTCGGCGCTGATCGCGGGGTGGGTCTTCCAGCGCTGGAATTCCTCATAGGGCGAGAGGTAGGGGTTCTGGTAATCGAGCGCGGTGACGAAGCCCAAGGCGACCTGGCCGTTTTCCTGATGGTAGAGGAAGCCTCCGCCCCACGCGTCTTCGAGCGGCCAGCCCTGGCTGTGGATCACTCGCCCAGGCTTATGCACGCCCTCAGGGACGTCCCATAACTCCTTGATACCCAATCCATAGACTTGCGGGCCGCTATCCTTGCGCAGGTCAAAGATTTCGGTCAGCCGCTTGGTCAGATGGCCGCGCGCGCCCTCGGCGAAGAAGGTGTAGCGGGCGTGGAGCTCCATGCCCGGCTGGTGGTCGGGCTTGAAGCTGCCGTCACGCGCGACCCCCATGTCGCCGGTCGCGACGCCTTTGACCGATCCGTCGTCGTTGAACAGGATTTCCGCGGCGGCGAAACCGGGGAAAATCTCGACCCCCAGTTCCTCGGCCTGGGCGCCGAGCCAGCGGGTGAGGTTGCCGAGGCTGCAGGTGTAGGTGCCCTTGTTGTTGAGGAACGGCGGCATGAGGATGTGCGGGATCGCGAACTTGCCCTTGGCGGTGAGCACCCAATGCTGATTGTCGGTGACCGGAACGCCGACCGGGGCGCCCTTGTCCTTCCAGTCGGGGATGAGTTCGTCGAGTCCCTTCGGGTCGATCACTGCGCCCGACAGGATATGCGCCCCGACCTCGCCGCCCTTTTCGAGCACGCAAACGGTGATTTCGGAGCCTTGTTCGACGGCGAGTTGTTTCAGGCGGATCGCGGCCGACAGCCCGGCGGGGCCGGCGCCGACCACCACTACATCATAGTCCATCGATTCGCGGTCGCTCATGATTCGGCCTTCTATCGTGCGGCGGCCTCTGCTCGCCTTTCGCTGCAGTGCCAATTCCTTGACCGCGCCGTCAACCTCGCTGACAGAAGGAATATGGGTGGGGATCAGGATCAGGCGGCTGCGAAGGCAGCGCTGCAATGGTGGATCGAGGCGGGAGTCGACGTCGCGGTGAGCGAATCCCCGCGCGACTGGCTCAGGGCCGCGCCGGTTTTGGCGACGCCGCCGGTCGAGGCTCCGCCAGCGGTGGTGCACGAGGATCTGAGCGCGTTTCGCCACTGGTTGTCGAACGAGCCGGGACTGCCGCTCGACCGCGCCGGCGCGCGCCGGGTGCTGCCGCACGGGGCCGAGGGCGCCGAGGTCATGCTGCTCAGCGACATTCCGGCAATGGAGGATGGCGAGCAGCCGATCGGCGGCGAGGCATGGGCGCTGATGGTGCGGATGCTCGGTGCGATCGGGATGACCGCCGATTTGGCCTATAGCGCGTCGCTCGCCTGCTTCGCGACCCCGGGGGCGAAACTAAGCCCGAGCGAGATTGACAATTGCGCCGAGATCGCGCGGCGGCATGTCGCTTTGGTCAAGCCCAGGCGGCTGATACTGCTCGGCGAGGGCCCGACGCAGGCGTTGCTGGGCGAGAAATTACACCAAGCCCGCGGGCGGTCGCACAAGGTCGAGGGGGTGCGGACGATTGCGACGTTCCATCCACGCTGGCTGCTCCAGCGGCCCGGGGACAAGGGATTGGCGTGGCGCGATTTACTGTTGCTGATGGAAGAGGAAATCTGATGCGCTGGACGCTTGCACTGCTGCTGGTGGGGGTCGCCACGCCGGCCATTGCGCAAGACGACCCGTTGGCCCCGGTGCTGACCGACCTGCCGCCGCCCAAGCCAGTGGTGCCGGTAACGACCGTGCCCAAGGACTGGCGCGGGGTGTTCGCGGCGATCCGGGCGGAGGATTGGGCCGACGCCAAGGTGGGGATCGATGCACTTCCCGATGGCCCGCTCAAGCCCGTCGCCAAGGCGCAACTGTTCACCGCTAGGAATTCGCCCAAGCCCGACCTCGACGCGATCCTGGCGTTGCTCGCCGAAGCCCCCGATTTGCCGCAAGCGACGCAATTGCAGCGCATGGCGGTGGCGCGCGGGGCGATCGAGACGCCAACGATAGCCTATCCCGCGCGCGTCATTCCGCTGACCAGCGCACCGCGGCGGCATCGCTCGTCGCCGGTGCAGGGCGAACCCGCCGCCGACGCGTTGCGCAGCGCGATGGAGCCGTTGGTCAAGACCGACATGGCGGTCGATGCCGAGGCGCTCTACACTGCCGCCGCACCCAGCCTGAGCCCCGAAGCGCGGGCCGAGGCGGCGCAGCGGGTGGCGTGGATCTATTACGTCACCGGGCTCGATGCCGACGCGCGGCGGGTGGCTGAGAGCGGCGTAGAAGGCGCAACCGGCGAATGGGGCGCGCAGGCACATTGGATAGCCGGTCTGGCATCGTGGCGGGCTGGCGATTGCGAGGGTGCAGCACTGCATTTCCGCGGAGTCGCGGCGGGCCGGTCGGAGACCGAACTCGCCGCCGCAGGTGCTTATTGGGCCGCGCGGAGCGAAATGATGTGCCGTCGGCCGCAACTGGTCGAACCATTGATGAAGGCCGCCGCCCGCTCGCCCGAGAGCTTCTACGGACTGGTCGCGCGCGAGACGCTGGGAATGGACAAGGCGCTGCCTCCTGCCCAGCGCGCGCCGGCCAGCATCGGCCAACTACCCAATGTCCGCCGCGCGATCGAGCTGGCCGCGATTGGCGAGCGCTCGCTGGCGGAGGAAATTCTCCGCCACCAATGCCGGATCGGCCCGCCGTCGAGCCATAGCGCGCTGGCCGCCAAGGCGCGCGAACTCGACCTGCCCGGCGCTGCTTTCTGGATCGCGCACAACGGACCGATGGGCGCGGTCGCTGCCCCGGCCGACCGCTTCCCGCTGCCGCGCTGGGCACCCACGGCCGGCTGGCGGGTCGATCCGGCGCTGGCCTATGCCCACGTCCGCCAGGAAAGCGATTTTAGGATGTCGGCGGTCAGCCCGGCGGGCGCGGTCGGCTTGATGCAGGTGCGCCCGGGAACGGCGGGCGATTTCGCTCGCGCGCGCGGCGTTGCGCTTGGCAATCTGGCCGATCCGGTGATCAATCTGGAATATGGCCAGAGCTTCATCGAGATGATGCGCGGCAAGGCCGCCACCCGTGGCCAGCTGCCGCGGATCATCGCCGCTTATAACGCCGGGCCGGTGCCGGTCGATCGCTGGAACAGCATCAACGACAAGGGCGATCCGTTGCTGTGGATCGAGAGCCTGCCCTATTGGGAGACCCGCTATTACGTCCCCGCGGTGATGCGCAACATGTGGGTCTACGAAGGCATGGTCGGCACTCCGCAAACGACGCTGACCGCAGTGGCGCAGCATAAATGGCCCGGCTTCCCGATCGTCCGCGGCTCAGCGACGGGTAGCGGCAGCCGTTAAAGCGTTCTTGTTTCGTTCTCGCATCCGGCGTAGTCTGCGCTCATGCCGGTCGAGTCGACAAAATCACGCGGGGCGACTCGCAATGCGGGGTCCACGCGCTTCAACCTGAAGGAGCATGTGGTCGATCCCGACTGGCTCGACCAGGTCGAGGCGCTTGATGGCGTCCCCAAGCGTAAGACGACGGTTACGATCGAGCGCGCCAAGTCGATCCTGACCCGCAATCGCTCGCCCGATATCGGCTTCGACCGCTCGGTCAACGCCTATCGCGGGTGCGAGCATGGCTGCATCTATTGTTTCGCGCGGCCGACCCACGCCTATCACGATCTGTCGCCGGGGGTCGATTTCGAAAGCCGCCTGTTCGTCAAACCCGACGCGGCCAAGTTGCTCCACAGCGCGCTGTCGCGGCCCGGCTACGAATGCGCGCCGATCGCGATGGGGACCAATACCGATCCCTACCAGCCGATCGAGGAGCGCTGGCGGGTGACGCGGTCGCTGATCGAACTTTTGCTCGAGACCCGCCACCCGTTCACCATCACCACCAAGTCCGACCGGGTATTGCGCGACATCGACCTGCTGGTACCGGCGGCGAAGCTGGGGATCGTGTCGGTGGCGATTTCGGTCACCTCGCTCGACCCGGCGATCGCGCGAACGCTCGAGCCGCGTGCGCCGGCGACGAAGAAGCGGCTGGCGGCGGTCAAGGCGCTCAATGAAGCGGGCGTGCCGACCTATGTCGCGATCGCCCCGGTGGTGCCGCAAATCACCGATCATGAACTCGAGGCGATCGTCGAGGCGGCGGTCGCGGTGGGCGCGCGCGGTGCATTCTATTTGCCGGTGCGCTTGCCGCACGAGGTCGCGCCTTTGTTTCGCGCCTGGCTCGACGCTTATTATCCCGACCGCGCGGCCAAGGTGATGGCGACGATCCAGTCGATGCGCGGCGGGCGCGACAATGATCCCGATTTCCACAGCCGGATGCAGGGCCAGGGACCGTGGGCCGACCTGATGCGCGCCAGGTTCGACAAAGCGGCCAAGCGCTACGGGCTCGGCAACATGAAAATCCCGCTGCGCCGCGACCTGTTCGTACCGCCCGAGGGCGCGCAGATGCGGCTGCTGTAAGGAATATTCGACAAGCGACGGTGACAGCGCCCGCGGGGACGGTTAGCCAGTGGTCATGACCCGCACCCTCCCCCTCGCCGCCATGCTCCTTGCAACCACGCCGCTGCTGGCCCAGCCAGCGCCGCAGCCGCCGGTGGCGGTCGATGCCAGGGTCGCCGCTTTGCGCGATGCGGCATTGTCGGACGACTACGCATATGACTTCACCGAAGAGCTGACGACCGAGGTCGGCCAGCGGCTCGCGGGGACCGAAGCTGAAGCGCGCGGGCGCGCTTGGGCGGTTCGGAAGCTCGCCGCGATGGGGTTCGCCAATGCACGGATTGAGACGTATGACATGCCGGTGTGGGAACGCGGCACCGAGAGTGCCGAAATCCTGTCGCCCTTCCCGCAGCGGATGGTGGTCGGTGCACTCGGCGGAAGCGCTTCGACCGGCCCGGCTGGCATCACCGGCGAAATCGTTGCCTTCGACAGCGTCGATGCGCTTCGGCTCGCTCCCGACAGTGCGATCAGGGGCAAGATCGTGTTCGTCGATCATCATATGCCCGCGACCCAGGACGGATCGGGCTATGGGCAATTCGGTGCGCCGCGCCGCCAGGGGCCAAGCATCGCCTCGCTCAAGGGCGCGCTGGCGATCATCGTCCGGTCGATCGGCACCGATCATCATCGCAATGTCCACACCGGCTACATGGCGTTCAACGACGGGGCCAAGCCGATCCCGGCGGGCGCACTGACCGTTCCCGATGCCGAGCAACTGGTACGGATCCTCAAGCGCGGCAAGCCGGTGACGATACACTTGCGCCTCGAAAGCCGTCGTCTCGACAGCGCCCAGTCGGGCAATGTCATCGCCGAAGTCCCCGGCCGCGACCCGCGCGCTGCGCCGGTGCTGATCGGCGGGCATCTTGACAGCTGGGACTATGCCACGGGCGCGATCGATGACGCCAGCGGGATGGCGATCGCGGTTGCCGCGGCCAAGCGGATCATGGATGCTGGGCGGCCCCTGCACCCGATCCGGATCGTCCTGTTCGGGGCCGAGGAAGTCGGCGGCTTTGGTGCACGCGACTATTTCGCCCGCCACGGCAAGGAGCCGCATTGGGCGGTGCTCGAAAGCGACTTCGGTGCCGACCGCATCTGGAAGGTCGACAGCAAGCTTGGCGAGGCCCGCAAGGACGAAGCACGGATGATCGGCGCCGCGTTGGCCCCGCTCGGCATCGTCACCGGCAAGTTCGACGAAGCCGGCGGTTCCGACCTCGAGCAATTGATCGACGCTGGCGCGCCGGGGGTTGCACTGAGCCAGGATGGCACGCGTTACTTCGATTATCATCACACCCCCGACGACACGCTCGACAAGATTGATCCGGCGCAACTGCGGCAGAATGTCGCGGCGTGGACCGCGACGCTGGCGATACTGTCGGGCGGGATCGACCCGCCGGCGGAGCTTAATCGCCGCCGGAAACGTTGACCCACGAAGAACAGGAAAAGGAAATCATCATGCGCGCACTCATCATTCTCGCCCCCGCACTGTTGCTCGGTGCTTGCCAGGTCACCGAAGACAAGGCCAATGGTTCGACCACCGTCGCCTTCAACCAGGACGTCGCCGAGAACGCCGGCGCGACCGCGCTGAACTCGGCGCATGAAGCCGCCAATGCGATCGTCAGCGACACCAAGAATGCCGGGGCGGCGGCGGGCGTCGAAGCGAAAAAGGCCGGCGCAGCGATCCGCAATACCGATATTGACGTGACGGTGAATAACAAGGCGGCGACTGCGACCACTAACAAGCAGTAAGGCTTGGGGTTTACGCCGGGGGTCAAGGCGCTCTATCGGGCGATCCGTCGGGGAGTGGCGCAGCCTGGTAGCGCGTCTGCTTTGGGAGCAGAGGGTCGCAGGTTCGAATCCTGTCTCCCCGACCAACATTTGTGGCTTGAAGCGACCATCCGGGGGTTGGTCGCGCCACAAATGATCCCGTAGCGAAGCGAAGGGGCAACGCGCTCCTCGGTGGGGGCCTGTAGCTCAACTGGTTAGAGCTGGCCGCTCATAACGGCTAGGTTGGGGGTTCGAGTCCCTCCGGGCCCACCAACCGCAACGAGCGCCCGCGCCCCGACTTACTGCTCGAGCGGCAAATGCAGGCTGAACTCCTGCGCCAAAATCTCAAGCCCACCACCGGCAATCGCCACCAGCCCGTTGATCAATCGCAGCGAGAAGCCGAGCCCGAGCAAGGCGCGGTCGGCGCCTCCGATGGTGAATTCGGGGTCGAGCAATTCTTCCTTCCCCGCGAGGATGGTCGATTTGGGCCGGGTGAAGCTGAAGCCGAGCCGGTCACCGAGACGGCGCGCGCGGAAGCTCAGCCGCTCGCCAGGCTCGGCAGCGGCGAGGATCGCATCGGTGAAGCGGCGCAGCAGGCGCTCGGCAAGCTCGGGCTCGAGCGCGCAAACACCCTGCCCGCTCGACGAATCGACATCGAGCAAAATCCCCAGCGCAGCGGCCCGGCCGAGCAAGGATTCGGTGAATTCGGGCAGGAAGTTGGCGAAGTCGGTCCCTTCCCCACCGGCACCGCGTGCGGTTTGCAATTTGGCGACGAAATCGAGATCTTCGGCGGCTTCGAGCAACGAGCGCGCGTTGGTGACGATCTCCGCCGCGCGCTCGCGATAGCGGCGGTGCGCGGGGCCGAAATATTGGCCGTCGATGATCTCGGCAAAGCCGATGATCGCGTTGAGCGGGGTCTTGATCTCGTGGATCATCTCGCGCAGCGCGTCATTGCCCGACGGCAATTGGCCATTGGTCCGCGGCGGGAGTGGCTCGGGATCGGGCATCGGTCGTCGCGCAATGCCGCGATAGCCGATAAACCGGCCGTCCCCCGGGGCGAAGGCCGGCGCGCCGCTGATCTGCCATTCGCCGGCCATCAGCCCGTCATCGCCAAGCTCGAACAAGCAGTCGCGGAACGGTGCGCGGATGAGAAACGCCTGCTCAACGCATTCATCGACCCCCTCGGCGGAATCGGCAATCGCGATCGACCGGCCGATCAGCGGTCCGCGCGGTGCGCCCTCGACCCATTCGATCTCGCCACTCGGTCCGCATTCCCAGCGGAACAGGCCCGGCACCGGATAATCGACTCCGCGCGGCACTGGCATCGGGATCGGCAGCGGCAGCGGTTGCGCGGGCGGCTGGGCCCGGCTCGACCGCAGCTTCTCGATCCGCGCCACGACTTCGCTGATCGACGGCACGGGTTCGGCGACGATGTCGGGCTCGGGCGCGGGCGGCGGCGCGGGCGGCGGTGGCGGAAGCGCGGAGGTCAGCGCGATTGGTGGCGGCGGTGCTTGCTCCTCGACCGGCGGGCGGCTGAGGCTGTCGAGGAACCGGCGCACGTCCTGCGACGCCCCCGCGCGGACCGCCGCAAGCGCATCCCCGGTCAGCGATGCGGAAGCAATCAGCGGCGCAGCGACCGCCAATTTGTCGGTTGCGAACAATGCCAGCAAGGCCAGCGGGATCGGCGAACCGGCAATCGAGCGCGCGGCGGCGGCGCGGATCGGCTCCCGCACCGCGCGGCTGTCGGTGCGGATCACGGCGAGCGCTTGTTCGAGCAGGACGAGGTCAACCTGCCCGCCCGAACGCGCCACGAGATCGACCAGCTGCCGCCAGCGTACCGCGCGATCGTGCGGCGAGCCGACAGGCTGCGACAATACTGTCGTCAATCGATCGTCAAACCGCACTCGAGACTACCTCCGCCAGGCGCAAAATTGCCTTTGGGAGCAAGCCATTACTCATGGGCGCGAAGGCGCATAGGATGCGCCGGTTAACCATCCCGTTATGGGACGTTTTGCCCGCTTGCGACAACGGGCGCCGGTTCCTGTCCGACGCCCGTTGCAATGCTTCGCCAAGGCTTAGCTTTGGGTCGACAACCACAACAGCCAGTAACGCGCGATGTCGGCATTGACGCCAGTTACCGCGCCCAGCGCCGCAGTCGCGCCAGCCTTGTCGCCCGATCGCGCAAGCGACATCCCAAGGTGGAGGTTGGCAAGCCCGGCGTCGCCGCTTTTGGCCAGCGCAGCGCGATACAATGGCACCGCCTCGGCGTAAGCGCCGACCCCGTACAGCCCGTCACCGGCGTCGATCATCGCCTGGCCATTGGCGCCCGCCAGCGCCGCCTTGGCCGCCGCGTCAATCGCCGGACGTGCCGGGGCGGCCGCAGTCTTCTTGACGACGTCGGTGAACGCGTTCTTGGTCGTGTCGACCTTCGGTGCGGTCTTGGCTTCGACCATCAGCGACTTGGCCTCGGCCAGTCGGCCGGCCGATGCAAGCGCACTGCCAAGCGCGAAATAATCGCCCTCGCCCGACAATGCATTGGCGGCCCGCCCGAGCCGCAGCAGGTCGATCAACTGGCCCGGCGCGGGGCGGTTGAGGTCGCGATAGATGCGCAAAGTATCGCGCCAGCTGGTCGGCGACGGATAGGCCGCGACCCATTGCCGCGCGATGTCGTTGGCGATCGGCAAGCGCAGGCCATAAGCCGCCCCCGCGGCGAATTTATAATTGCCCTCGTCGACTTTCTGCCCCGCCGCCTTGCTGGCTAGGAAGCTCTTTTGCATCAGGGCAACGGACTCGGCCTTCTGCCCCTGCGAATCCTTGATTGCGGCCAAATTGACCAGCGCCGAAACGTGATTGGGATCGATCGTTAGCGCCTTGCCCAGCGCGCCCACCGCCTGATCGACCTGCCCGGCCGCCTTGTAGCGTTTGCCGAGGTCCGAATATCGCGCCGCGAGATCTGGATTTTCCGCCGACCCCGACGCCTGCATCGCCTCGATCCCGGCCTGGATGGCGGCATTGTCATTGGCCTTGAGCGCGGCCACGGTCTGCAGCGAGGCAATGATGAACTTGTCGTCATTGGTCTTGGCGAGCGCGATGGCCGCGGCGCGCTTGGCCGGCTGGTTGGCGACATCGCCGGCGTTGACCGCGGTCTGATAGTCGACGATCGCCTTTTGGGCGCCCTTCGAAATGTCGAGCTTGCGACCAGTAGTGGTAGTCGGCGCGGTGGTCGTGGTGGTCTTGCTGTTGTTCGACATGTCTTCGGGCAACGCATCCTTGGGCTTTTCACGGCCGAGGCGCTGGGCGGACGCTGGCATCGCCGCGAAGGAGGCCATGGCGGCGATCAGGATCGGGGTTTTGAAGTTCATCAAAGCATCTCCTTATCCGCGGCCCGGGGGCGGCGGGAGTTCAAAATGAAGGCTGTGCGGGCATAGACCCGCCGGGATGGGACTCCAACTGCCTTGGTCACCGCCAAGTGAATGCCGATTGAATGACGCTTTTTCAATGGCTTAGGAAGCCCTTTGACGTTGCGTCCAGCACCGGCTAGCCGGTCGGTCGATGCTCATCCTGTTATCCCCCGCCAAAACGCTCGATTTCGACTCCAAATTCGATGACGAGCCGACCCGCGCGCGCTTCGCCACTGAGGCCGGTCGCATTGCGCGCGCGGCGTCGAAGATCGGCACCGATGGGCTGGCCGATCTGATGCATATCTCGCCCGCGCTGGCCGAGCTCAACCACCAGCGTTTCAAACGCTTCGCTCGGGCCGAACCGCGCCCCGCGATCCGCGCCTTCGCCGGCGATGTTTATCGCGGGTTCGATGCGGTCAGTGCCGAGCCCGAGACGATCGCCTTTGCGCAGGATCATTTGCGGATTTTGTCGGGGCTGTACGGCGTCCTGCGCCCGCTCGACGCGATTCGCCCCTATCGGCTCGAGATGGGAACACGGTGGGCGCCCGAGGGCGATCGGCTGACCGATCATTGGGGTGACCGGGTGGCCAAGGCGGTCGCTGCCGACCTTCGCGCCGAAAAGTCGAAGTTGGTGATCAACCTCGCCAGCAACGAATATTTCGCAGTCCTCAAGGGCAAGCTCGCCAAGTCGGTGCGGGTGATCGCGCCTGACTTTCGAGTCCGCACCGCGAAAGGGCTCCAGTTCCAGAGCTTCACCGCCAAGGTGGCGCGCGGGGCGATGGCGCGCTGGCTTTGCGAGGAACGGGTTGCCGACGCTTCAGCCATCCCCTCGTTCGATGCCGATGGCTGGCGCTTCGATGGCGACGGATCGACCCCCGACAAGCCCTTGTTCGTCCGCCAATAATCCACGCCCTCGCGTACGTCTGCACGCGGGCGCGCGGGGTGGCGCCGAGCCTGCCAATCGGCTAGCAGGATGAGCGTGAAAAGCCGCCGCTTCGGCAGGTGATTCTCCGCTCTGAATTTTAGATCAACAAGACTGGAAATATCTTGGCCACCGAGCCTCCTGCCGACACCGCACCGCCGCCTCCGTCGAGCGAGCATATCGCCCCGATCTCGATCGTCGAGGAGATGAAGACCAGTTACCTCGATTATGCGATGTCGGTGATCGTTGCGCGGGCGCTGCCCGACGTTCGCGACGGGTTGAAGCCGGTCCACCGCCGCATCCTCTACGCCTGCCAGGAAGCGGGCTATGTCGCGGGCAAGGCCTACCGCAAGTCGAGCCGCATCGTCGGTGACGTGATGGGTAAATATCACCCGCACGGCGACAGCGCGATTTATGACGCGCTCGCGCGGATGACCCAGGATTGGTCGATGCGCGTGCCGCTGATCGACGGCCAGGGCAATTTCGGGTCGATGGATCCCGATCCCCCCGCCGCGATGCGCTACACCGAGGCGCGATTGGCGAAGGTCGCCAATTTCCTGCTCGGCGACATCGATCGCGACACGGTCAATTTCACGCCCAATTACGACGCCTCCGAACGCGAGCCGCAGGTCCTGCCCGCGCGCTTCCCCAACCTGCTGGTCAACGGCGCGGGCGGAATCGCGGTTGGCATGGCGACCAATATCCCGCCGCATAACCTCGGCGAAATGATCGCCGCCTGCCGCGCCTATATCGAGGATCCGACCATCACCTCCGAAGGGTTGATGGAATATGTTCTCGGCCCCGATTTCCCGACCGGATCGATCATCCTTGGCAAGGCCGGGATCCACTCGGCCTACACCACCGGTCGCGGCTCGATCCTCCAGCGAAGCCGGGCGCATGTTGAGGAAGGCCGCGGCGAGAAGCGCTCGATCGTGCTCACCGAAATCCCGTTCCAGGTCGGCAAGAACGGCTTGGTCGAAAAGATCGCCGAGGCCGCCAAGGACAAACGGATCGAAGGCGTGTCCGACATCCGCGACGAGTCCAACCGGCTCGGCGTGCGAATCGTCATCGAGCTGAAGCGCGACGCGACGCCTGAAGTGGTGCTCAACCAATTGTGGCGCCACACCCCGGCGCAGTCGAGCTTCCCTGCCAACATGCTCGCGATCCGCGGTGGCAAGCCCGAGACCCTGACGCTGCGCGATTTCATCGAAGCGTTCATCCGCTTCCGCGAGGAAGTGATCACCCGCCGTTCGAAGTTCGAATTGGCGAAGGCGCGCGACCGGGCGCACATCTTGCTCGGGCTGGTGGTCGCGGTGACCAACCTCGACGAGGTGGTGAAGCTGATCCGCGGGTCGGCCAGCCCCGCCGTGGCGCGCGAGAAATTGCTCGGTCGCGACTGGCCGATCGCCGAAATCCGCCAGTACATCATGCTGGTCGAGGCGATCGAGCCGCAGGCCGCGGGCGAAACCTATCGCCTGTCCGAGACCCAGGTCCGCGCGATTCTCGAGCTTCGCCTCCATCGCCTCACCGCGCTCGGCCGCGAGGAGATTGGCGGCGAGCTCGAAGGGCTGGCGGCGACCATTACCGAACTGCTCGAAATCCTCGGCAACCGCACCCGCCTGTACGAAGTGATGCGCGAGGAATTGGACGAGGTCGACAAGGAATTCTCAACCCCGCGCCGCAGCGAACTGGCCGGCGCGGTCGACGGGATCGACGACGAGGATCTGATCGAGGTTGAGGACATGGTCGTGACCGTGACCATGACCGGCTATATCAAGCGCACCCCGCTCGCTTTGTTCCGCGAGCAGAAGCGCGGCGGCAAGGGCCGCAGCGGCATGTCGACCAAGGACGAGGATGTCGTCACCACCTTGTTCGTGACCTCGACCCATAATCCGGTGTTGTTCTTCTCCTCCACCGGGCGCGTGTACCGGATGAAAGTATGGAAGCTGCCCGAGGGCGGCCCGACCGCCAAGGGCCGGCCGATGGTCAATTTGCTACCATTGGCCGAGGGAGAGACGATTTCGACTGTATTGGCACTGCCGCAGGATGAGGCGGAGTGGGGCGATTTGCACATCATGTTCGCCACCGCCAAGGGCACCGTGCGGCGCAATTCGATGGACGCGTTCACCAATATCCCCACCGCCGGCAAGATCGCGATGAAGTTCGGGACGAGCGAGGAAGAGGGCGAGGAAGGCGATGCCAATGATTGCCTGATCGCGGTCGACCTGCTGACCGAGGAAGACGACGTCCTGCTCGCGACCAAGAACGGCAAGGCAATCCGCTTCCTGTCGACCGACGTGCGCGAATTCCAGAGCCGCTCGTCGATGGGGGTTCGCGGCGTTCGGCTGAAGGATGACGACCGCGTCATCTCGATGTCGATCCTGCGCCGCGCCGGGACCACGCAGGCCGAGCGCGAAGCCTATCTCAAGTCCCCGATGTGGCGTGACAACGCGTCCGCCGAAGGGCTGAGCGAGGATCGCTACGCCGAAATTTCGGGCAAGGAGCAATTCCTGCTCACCGTCACCATCAACGGCTATGGCAAGCGCAGCTCGACCTACGAATATCGCCGCACCAATCGCGGCGGCCAGGGGATCACCAACATCGTCACCTCGGACCGCAACGGCGGTGTCGTCGCCAGCTTCCCGGTCACTCCGGGCGAGGCACTGATGCTGGTCACCGACCAGGGCAAGGTGATCCGCACCACCGTCGGCGACATCCGCATCGCCGGTCGCAATACCCAGGGCGTGACGATCTTCCGCGTCGACAAGAACGAGCATGTCGTCTCGGTCGCCAAGATTGACGAGGCCGAAGTCGAGGACATCGAGCTGGAGGGTGGCGACGAGATCGCGCCGGTCGACGATGCGGTGATTGGCGAGGATCTGGCGTCGGGCGAAGAGGAACCGAGCACTGAATAAGGAACGCGCGAGGTTGGGCTGCGTTGGCATCGGGAGACTCAACAGGAGATCCCGATGCCGTTAGCCAATCTCGCCCTCGTGCTCGTTACCGACGGCCGCAAGACTCTGTTCTTCCGCAATCATGGCGACGCCAATCAGATCGACCTGCGCACCGAAGCGCATGACGAGCGCGAAGATGCCAAGGACAGCGACATGAAGACCGACGCCGCCGGGTCGAATGCGCAAAGCGGCGGCTATGGCCGACCGAGCTACGAGGAGACCGATTTCCACCAGCTGGAGGAGGATCGCTGGGCGAAGCATGCCGCAGAGGACGTCAACAAGCGCGCGCTCAACAATGATTTTGAGGCACTGGCGATCATCGCCCCGCCCAAGACGCTCGGCGAGTTGCGCAAGAAGCTCCACAAGGAAGCCGCGCGCCGCGTGGTCATCGAAATCCCCAAGGAAATGACCGGCCACACGATTGCCGACATCGAGAAATTGATCGTCGCGCAAACCAAGGCCGACGAACCCGCCGAGGTTTGACCGCAAAAATCACTGTCATCCCGGGCTTGACCCGGGACCCATCTCCTATCTGCGCCGTGGACAAGGAGGTGGGCCCGAGTGACGCCCGGGGTGACGGATTTGAGCGGACGCGCTAGGCGCCCAGCATGAACCACGACATCCACATCATCGGAGGCGGGCTTGCCGGCTCCGAGGCCGCCTGGCAATTGGCCGAAGCTGGCCTTCGCGTCCGCCTCAGCGAAATGCGCGGCGCCAATCTTCCAGAAGGCGGCGACACCACCCCGGCGCACGACACCGACCGCTTGGCCGAAATGGTCTGCTCGAACAGTTTTCGCTCGGACGATGCCGAGAACAATGCGGTCGGCCTGCTGCACCAGGAGATGCGGACGCTAGGTTCGCTGATCCTGTCCGCCGCCGACCAGCACCGGGTCCCCGCGGGGTCGGCGCTGGCGGTCGATCGCGAAGAATTTGCCGTCGAAGTGACGTCGCGTATCGCCGCGCACCCCAATATCGAGGTGGTACGCGAGCGGGTCGATGCCCTCCCCACCGCCGGGTCGACGATCATCGCCACCGGCCCGTTGACCGCACCCGGCCTGGCTGATTCGATCGCCGCCGCCACCGGGTCCGACGCGCTCGCTTTCTTCGACGCCATCGCCCCGATCATCCACCGCGACAGTGTCGATATGGACATTTGCTGGATGGCCGCGCGGTGGGACAAGGGCGGCAAGGATTACATTAACTGCCCGATGAACCGCGAGCAGTACAACGCCTTTGTCGCCGCGCTCAACGATGGCGAGAAGACCGAGTTCAAGGAGTGGGAGAAGGACACGCCCTACTTCGAGGGCTGCATGCCGATCGAGGTGATGGCGAGCCGCGGGGTCGAGACCTTGCGCTATGGCCCGATGAAAGGCGTCGGGCTCGACGATCCCCATAAGGCGACGCCCGAATATCCTTCCGGGCGTTGGCCCTATGCGGTGGTCCAGCTGCGCCAGGACAATGCGCTCGGCACCCTGTGGAACATGGTCGGCTTCCAGACCAAGCTCAAACATGGCGACCAAATACGCATTTTCCGCACCATTCCGGGGCTCGAGAATGCTGAATTCGCGCGGCTCGGCGGGATCCATCGCAACAGCTTTATCCGCTCGCCCGAATTGCTCGACGGCGAACTGCGGTTGAAGTCCCTCCCCCACATCCGCTTCGCCGGTCAGATCACCGGTTGCGAGGGCTATATCGAGTCCGCCGCGATCGGCCTGCTCGCTGCCAAATTCGCGGCGGCCGAAGTCGCCGGACGCCCCCTGCCCACGCCCCCGCCCGAAACCGCGCTCGGCGCTTTGCTGGCGCATATTACCGGCGGGGCCGAGGCCGAGACCTATCAACCGATGAACATCAACTTCGGACTGATGCCGCCGCTCGACGGTCCCAAATCGAAGAAGGCCGACCGCAAGAAACTTTACACCAACCGCGCCCGCGAAGCGCTGTCGGGATGGGTCTCCACGGTCGAGCTTGAGCCTGCCGAATAAGCTAATTTCATCGGGCATTTGAGTTTTGGCGGAAAGCTGCTACATGGACGTGGCTACTTGTCGCAAATCGACGGACTTCAGGCGCTTTGCGGCCCTCTTTCCTTCCCTTCGCTGCTCTTAGCTCCAAGGTCCGATTGTCGGGCCTGAACGAAGAAGGAAATTGTTATGCCGATCGGCACCGTAAAATTTTTCAATGAGTCAAAGGGCTACGGCTTCATCGCTCCTGAGGGCGGCGGAAACGACGCTTTCGTGCACATTTCGGCCGTTGAACGCGCCGGCATGTCGACGCTCAACCAGGACCAGCGCGTTTCGTACGAGCTGGAAGAGGACCGTCGTGGCAAGATGAGCGCCGTGAACCTCGCCGCTGCATAAGCGAGCTTGGACTATCGAGTGCCGGCCGCGGGAGCATCTGCTTCCGCGGCCGTTTCTTTAATCTGCGCCGCTCGCCTGGGCGCAGCTGCACGCCGCCTTGGGCGCCTTGGGCTTGGGCGCGGTGGTGGCATATTCGACAGCGGTCAGCGCCTTGCTCTTGTCGGCGTCTGCCTGGTTGAACTTGTCGATCGTCTTGAACGCCCATTCCTCGAACGACAATTTGCCGTCCCGGTTGAGATCGAGCTTGGCGTAGGCCTTGCGTCGCGGATCGACCAGTTCGGCCAACGTCACCCGCCCGTCCTTGTCCTTGTCGGCGCGAGCGAAGCGCTTCTGCTCCTTGCTCGCGGGATCGGCGGACAGCGCATTCGGGATCCGCGCCAGGTTGATCGGCGCGCCGTTGGCGGCAAAGCCGCGCGGCACAGGCGCATTCGGCATGACCGGCCCCTGCGCACGCCCCTGCCAAATCAGGAACGCTCCGGTCACGAGTAAAAAACATGCGGCAGCGCCGGCGAGGAAACGACCCATTGGTCCCTCCAAAGACTGAGGGCGATCCGGCGCGACGATGATTATGCCCATTGCGGGCGGATTTCAATCCACTCAGCCGATACGGCCGGTGAGGCGGTGCGCGAGCAATGCGAGCGCGCGCGCCGGGACCGCTTCGGGCTCAAGCGTGGGCGCTCGCTTGGCGTCGCGCGCGGCGAGCCGGGCAAAGGCGGTCAGCGGGCGGAGCGCCTTGGCAAAGCGGTGACTGGCGACGTCGATTCCAAGGTCATCCGGAAACGCCGCCAAACCTCGCCGCGCCGTTCGGGCGAACGCGTGCAGCCTCCCCGCTGCCGATAAATGATCGTCATTCGCGCCAAGCAACGTCGCGCCAATCGCGAACAAGGCTGCACCGCCTGTCCCGATCCGATCGCTGTCGGGTTCCTCGTCGAGCAACGACGCATAACCATCCTCAAGCGCGGCCAAAGAAGCGCCGGTCACGCCGCGCGGCACTAGATGCTCGGCCACCGCCTGCAACCGCGGTTCGGCTGGCGGCGGGTAGTGATCGAGCCGCTCGAGCGCCTCGCGCCACCACGCCAGGCGGATCGCACCGAGCGCCGGCTGGGTCGAACTCGCGACCACCTCGGCCATGACATCGTCGATCGCGAACAAGGCATCGAACGCGGGGCGAAGCTCGACCGGCCAGTAAAGCCGGACCAGCGCCCGGTCGGTCAGCTCAACGATACGTGACCGCCTTGACCGCCGCCACGACATCAGCCGCGTTGATCAGCGCCAGCTTCTCGAGGTTCGCGGCATAGGGCATCGGCACGTCTTCGTTGGTCACGCGCAGGACGGGGGCGTCGAGGTCGTCGAACCCCTCCTCCATGCAGATCGCCATGATTTCCGACGCGATCGAGCAGGTCGGCCAGCCTTCCTCGACCACCACCACGCGGTTGGTCTTGGCCAGCGATGTGAGTACTGCCGCCTTGTCGAGCGGGCGAAGCGTGCGCAGATCGATCACCTCGGCATCGATCCCTTCGCCAGCCAGCGTCTCCGCCGCCTGAAGCGCGAGCCCGACCCCGATCGAATAGCTCACCAAAGTGACATCCTTGCCGGCGCGCATCACCCGCGCCTTGCCGATCGGCAGCACATAATCGTCGAGTTGGGGAACATCGAATTGGTGGCCGTAGAGCAGTTCATTCTCGAGGAAGACCACCGGATCGTCGGTGCGGATCGCGGCCTTGAGCAGCCCCTTGGCGTCAGCACTGTCATAGGGCGCGATGACCACCAGCCCGGGGACCGAGGCGTACCACGGCGCGTAATTCTGGCTGTGCTGAGCGCCGACCCGGCTCGCCGCGCCGTTGGGGCCGCGAAACACGATCGGGCAGCGCATCTGGCCGCCGCTCATGTAATTGGTCTTGGCCGCCGAATTGATGATGTGGTCGATCGCCTGCATGGCGAAGTTGAACGTCATGAACTCGATGATCGGCTTCAACCCGCCCATCGCCGCGCCGGCGCCGATCCCGGCAAAGCCGTATTCGGTGATCGGGGTGTCGATCACCCGCGTCGGGCCAAACTCTTCGAGCAGCCCCTGCGTCACCTTGTACGCGCCCTGATATTCGGCGACTTCCTCACCCATGAGGAAAACACGGTCGTCGCGGCGCATTTCTTCGCGGAGCGCCATGTTGAGCGCATCGCGGTAGGTGATCACGGCCATGGTCGTTGGGCTCTCAGCTCGTGGTTTCGACGAGGATATCTTCCATGAGTGCCTCGAGTGGCAACTCCGGGCTCTGTTCCGCAAAGTCGATGCTGTCCTGTACGATCTTCTTGATCTCTTCGTCCATCGCCGTCACGTCGGCGGGCGTAATTTCGCCCGCTGCTTCCATGCGCTGGCGGTGCAGTGAGATGGGGTCGCGCTTGAGATATTGCTCCAGCTCTTCCTTGGTGCGGTACGTGCCGCTCACCGCGTCGGACATCGAGTGGCCCATGAAGCGATACGTGCGGATTTCCAGCAGCGTGGGCGTGCCATCCTTGCGCGCGCGATCGATCGCTTCCTCCGTTGCCTTGCGCACGGCATGCACATCCTGTCCGTCGACGACATCCCGTGGCATGTCGTACGATGCGCCGCGCTTGTAGATGTCGTGAATGGCCGACGCGCGCTCGACCGCCGTACCCATGCCGTAGCGGTTGTTCTCGATGATGAACAGGCAC
>ENA-OFDP01000022-OFDP01000022.1-metagenomes-genome-assembly--contig:-NODE-22-length-116533-cov-9.000017_pt1 | contig 116533 bp, 119 predicted proteins | sample MGYA00153389_OFDP01 | MGnify analysis MGYA00153389
AGCACCAGTATCGCCAGTAGCTCCAGTTACGCCAGTAGCTCCAACATCGCCAGTATCGCCAGTAGCACCGGTATCGCCAATAGCACCGGTATCGCCAGTAGCACCAGTATCGCCAGTAGCTCCAGTGGCACCAATATCGCCAGTAGCTCCAGTAGCACCAGTAACACCAACATCGCCAGTAGCACCAGTAGCACCAGTATCGCCAGTAGCTCCAGTTACGCCAGTAGCTCCAACATCGCCAGTAGCACCAGTAGCACCAGTAGCACCAGTAGCACCAGTAGCACCGGTATCGCCAGTAGCACCAGTAGCACCGGTATCACCAGTAGCGCCAGTAGCACCAACATCGCCAGTAGCACCGGTAGCACCAACATCGCCAGTAGCACCAGTATCGCCAGTAGCTCCGGTTACGCCAGTAGCACCAGTATCGCCAGTAGTTCCAGTGGCACCAATATCGCCAGTAGCACCGGTAGTACCAGTAGCACCAGTAGCACCAGTAGCACCAACATCGCCAGTACTTCCAGTTGGCCCTAAAATACTCTCAAATTCAACTATCAGTGTTGGCCAAAGTGATATGGTTCCATCTTCATATCCATAAAATCTCATTAAACTAGCTACAGATTCGGTAGTTGTTAACGCAATTCCATTTTCAGGAGCTCCTAAATACCATTCTTGGGCTAGGCCAGTCACATTGATGTAAATATAACTGTTTTCATTATTCTCAGAAATAAAAGCACTAAATGGTGTTGGAACAAATGAAGGTGCATTGTTCCATGTAACAGTGTTTTGTGAAAAGTCATTTAAGAGCCTATTTACCTGCAGTGCTTGAACAGAAGGTGTTTCTTTGTCAATAAGAAAGAGTCTTAATGTTGCGTTAGTAATTACATTACCCGGTGGAACAGCACTAATGTCATACTGTAACAGGGATCTAAAGACATCCATAGGAACTAAACTTCGGCCAATAAGCAGAACTTCAGCAGGCCCAAAATTTTGATTTGGATTAGTCTGAGATATATTAGCTGCATCAATGGGTGTTAAGAATAAAATCCCCATATTAAACCTCCTTTTTATAAAATAGTAATAAATTTTTATCCCCAAGAATTTTCCGGATTTGTATCATTTGTATAGATTAATGACAGATTCTTAGACTTCAACATTCAACTAAGCTATAGTAATGCCTGCACTAGCATAGCCTGCAACCGTATTTATTAATGTTGCTCCTGCAGCTGTTGCAGTAAATACCAACAACAGACGATCTTCAGCAGTTACTGGTATCGCCAATTCTGTAGTAATGCCATTACTTATTGCACCTAAGCCAAGAATACCTGTAAGCGCAGGAGCTAGAGTAACTATAGCACCATGAACCGGAATAAAGGTATTGTCAGGTGTAGTTGAAATATATAATTGTGCTGTAATAGTTACGGTTGTACCTACAAGAGCTAAAGCGGCAGTTGTACTAAAGTATGCCGCAATAGAAGTAATAGTACCATCACGAGGAATAGTAAAAGCAAAATTGATAATAGGACCTAAGACAGTACCGGTTAGATCCACTACGCCACCTGTGACGCTAATATTTGAAGCTGAGCTTCCGAAGCCTAGAATTCCTGCTGTATCTGCTACGCCTGTAAGAATTGTTGTCATAGCAATTGGTCCGCCAGATGCAAATGGAATTATAGCCCCACCGCCAGTAGCACCAGTAGTTCCAGTAGCACCTGTAGCACCAGTAGTTCCAGTAGCACCTGTAGCACCAGTAGCACCAGTAGCACCAGTAGCACCAGTAGCACCTGCAGAGCCTGTTGGACCAGTCGGTCCTAAAATACTATCAAATTCGACTATCAGTGTTGGCCAAAGTGATATGGTGCCATCTTCATAACCGAAAAACTTCAGTAAACTAGTTATTTGTTCATTTGTAATTAGTGCAATTCCATTATTCGGAATGCTTCCTGAATACCAGTCTTGAACAAGTCCAGTAACGTCAACATAGATATAATTATTTAGATTATCATCAGAGACTAGAGTACTGAATTCGGTAATTTGAATTACAGGAGCATTATTCCAAGTAACTGTGTTTTGTGAAAAATTACTTAGAAGTCTGTAAATCTCTAACAATTGAATTAATGGAGAGTCTTTTTCAACTAAGAAGACTCTTAGTGTTGCATTTGTAATTTCATTTCCTGGGGGTATAGCACTAATGTCAAATTCTAATAGTGATCTGAAAACATCTCCTGGGGTTTCAGTCCGACCGACAATCAATTCATCTTGAGGTCCAAAGTTTTGATTTGGATTCGCTTGAGATATATAGGTCGCATCCACGGGTGTAAAAAATAGAAGTCCCATATTCATTCCTCCAATTTTAATATTAGACTTGTCCCACGAATAAGTATTTGTGATATCAAGCAAATACGAATATGGGAGTTGTCCTATAATAGAGTATGACTTTGTGATAAATTTGTTACTAATTTAGACAAAGTTAAATTAAACATACGAATTAAAATCTATAACATTTTTGATTAACAAACATATACTATTGTAAGAATAATAAATCACATAGTTTTACGTATCACAGCAAGCATAAATGTTTACAACTAAAGAATTTAAAATATTATTGCAGCTACTGCAGTTGGAAGACTTTCAACTGCAGTTAATATAGAAGTATGGTCAATATCCAATGGACATTGACCATACTATTTTTTTTGCTGATTATACATATTATTGAAAGTATTGCTAAGACTATTTTATATCCGACTAAAAAAGTAGAAATTAATATTGACAATAAATTCTTGCTATGATAATCTAGAAATGAAATCCGAGTTAACAACTAGGGATTGTGAGGTGATAGGATTGATATTGTCAACAAAAGGAAGATACGGACTCAGTATGATGTTCGAGCTTGCTAAGAAATATGGACATGGCACGATATCGCTTAAGGATATTGCTAAAAATCAAGAGCTTTCAGAAACATATTTAGAACAGCTAATATCACATTTAAAGAAGGCAGGGCTAGTAAATAGTATCAGAGGAGCACAAGGTGGCTACGAGCTATCGAGAGCACCAGCTGATATTACAGTAGGACAGATAATTAGGACCTTAGAAGGACCCCTGGCACCATCTGACTGTGTAGTTGACAGTGGGCCGGAATGCTCTAAGGCTGAATATTGTGTTACACGACCAATTTGGGAAAAGATAACACAAAGTATAAATAGTGTAATTGATTCTATTACACTTCAGAACATGATTGAAGACTATAATAAGTTAAACATAAGTAGAGAAGGAGAGAGTAATAATGAGTAAGCGTATTTATTTAGACCATGCTGCTACTACATATACTAGTAAAGAAGTATTAAATGAAATGCTTCCATTCTTCACAGAACATTTTGGTAATCCGTCTAGTGTACATCAATTTGGTAGAGAAGTGAAGAAGAGTATAGATGTGGCAAGAGATAGAGTAGCTAAAGCTATAGGAGCTCTACCTGAGGAAATTTATTTTACTGCAGGGGGTTCAGAAGCAGATAATCTTGCCATAAAAGGCGTTGCATATGCTAATAAGAGCAAAGGTAATCATATAATTACAACAAAAATTGAGCATCCAGCTGTACTTGAAACCTGTGAACAGCTAGAAAAAGAGGGCTTTGAAGTGACTTTTCTGGATGTTGATCAATATGGTTTAATTAATCCTGAAGATGTAAGAAAAGCCATTAAAGATAATACAATTCTAATTTCGATAATGTATGCAAATAATGAGATAGGAACAATACAACCTATAACAGAAATTGCTAAAATAGCAAATGAAAAAAAGGTATATTTCCATACTGATGCTGTGCAAGCAATAGGAAGTGTACGAATCAATGTAAAAGAACAAAATATAGACATGCTTTCAATGGCAGGACACAAGTTTTATGGACCTAAGGGTGTAGGGGCTTTATATGTTAGAAAAGGTGTTAAGCTTGTAAGTATAATACATGGAGGCTCACAAGAAAGAAAAAGAAGAGCAGGTACAGAAAATGTACCGGGTATTATAGGTATAGGAAAAGCTATAGAGCTGGCATATCAAAAGTTTGACGAGAATAATTCAAGATTATTAATGCTTCGCAGTAAGCTTATTGATGGAATTATGTCAAAGGTGCCACATACAAGACTGAACGGACATCCAGAGAATAGACTTCCAAATAATACGAGTTTCTGTTTTGAGTTCATTGAAGGAGAATCACTGCTTCTTAACCTTGATCTAAAAGGAATAGCAGGATCTAGCGGTTCAGCTTGCAGCTCAGGTTCACTTGAACCATCCCATGTTCTATTGGCTATAGGCTTATCTCATGAGATTGCACACGGTTCCTTGAGATTATCTTTAGGTGAAGTCAACACAGAAGAAGATATAGATTATGTACTTCAAGTGTTGCCAGAAATTGTTGATAGATTGAGACAAATGTCTCCATTATATGAAAAAGTTAAAGGAGGAAACTGTAATGTATAGTGATAAGGTAATGGATCATTTTTCATGTCCAAGAAACGTAGGTGAAATTGTAAATGCAGATGGCGTAGGCGAGGTAGGCAACGCACACTGTGGTGATATAATGAAGGTTTATATTAAGGTAGATGATGAAATAATAACAGATGTTAAATTTAAGACCTTTGGCTGTGGTGCCGCAATTGCAACAAGCAGCATAGCTACTGAAATGATTATGGGCAAACATGTTGATGAAGCTCTTAAATTAACAAATAAAGCTGTAGTTGAAGCTTTAGATGGACTTCCACCACAAAAGCTTCACTGTTCAGTGTTAGCGGAAGAAGCTGTAAAAGCAGCAATAGAAAATTATATGAGCAAAAAAGCTAAATAAGTAGGTGTCCTAATGAAAAAGCGTGTAGTAATAGGAATGAGCGGCGGAGTGGATAGCTCCGTCGCTGCATATATTTTAAAAGAACAGGGCTACGATGTTATTGGCATAACAATGCAGATATGGCAAGACATGAAACAGGAAGCCTTTGAACGAGAAGGCGGCTGCTGTTCACTTTCTGCTACTGAGGATGCAAGACGTGTATGTGACAAATTAGAAATCCCATTCTATGTGGTAAACTTTAAAGAGATATTTGAGAAGAAGGTTATAGATTATTTTGTAGATGAATACTTTGAAGGTAGAACTCCAAACCCATGTATAGCATGCAACAAATACTTAAAATTTGATTCACTGCTTAAAAAGGCCAGATCCCTTGAAGCAGAATATGTAGCAACAGGGCATTATGCTAGGGTGCACTATGATGAAGTATATAAAAGATATGTCCTCAAAAAATCTGCTACTATAGCAAAGGATCAAACCTACGCCTTATATAACCTGACCCAGGAGCAGTTGAGTTCAACCTTAATGCCTCTTGGGGACTATACCAAAGATGTGGTCCGGGATATTGCATCTAAGCAGCATTTAGGTGTTGCCAGTAAACCAGACAGTCAAGAAATATGCTTTGTAGAAGACAATAATTACTCAAGATTTCTTATTGAACGTAGACCGGAAGCTGTTAAGCCTGGTTATTTTGTTGATACCAAAGGTAACGTATTAGGTAAGCATCTTGGAATTGTACATTATACTGTAGGACAACGTAAAGGTTTGGGCATCGCATTTGGCAGACCAATGTTTGTAGTTGAGCTTATACCTGATAAAAATCTTGTTGTGCTTGGGGACGAAACTGAGGTTTTCGGCAAGGAGCTTATTGCATCAGATGTAAATATGATTTTATATGAAAGCTTAGATAAACCCATTCGAGTAAAAGCAAAAATCCGCTATAGTGCAAAAGAAGCAGACTGTTTGGTAGAACCACTAGAAAACAACAGAATAAAAGTAACTTTTGACCAACCTCAGCGAGCCATAACTCCAGGTCAGGCAATTGTATTGTATGACGGAGATTATGTTGTGGGTGGCGGAACAATAGAAAAATAGCTGATGAGTTAAAATCATCAACTATTTTTTTGTTCAAAAATTTTACAGAATAAATAAAGATTAAAACTGGCAAATTAATATTGATTACAATAAATACTGCAAAAGTGGAGGGTTTAAATATGGATCAAAACTTTACAATGAATTCTAGAGACTGCCTCCAAAGAGCATGGACTAACTCAATGGAAATGGTTAGAGACTTTGAAATGTTCTCAAAAAAACTTGATGATAAAGACGTAGCACAAGTTTTTAAAGAATTTGCAGAAGTACAAGGCAAACAAGCATCAAAGCTCAGAGAATTGTTCAATCAATATGATAATCAGGAAAGGTCCTCAGAGCATCACAAGGGGCACCCTAGCCACATTAATCACTAGTATCAAGCAATACACAAAAGACCGTTAATCGGTCTTTTGCTTTTTATTCTGTGCTTGAAAAAGGTTTAAATGGATAAATATAATTAGTTTTATATTTGCAAAACTGCTAAAAATATATAGAACATAGCAAGATGCTTATATTAGACTTGTTGCAGCTGCAATGAGAAGGCTTAATACATTTTATGAAACTAATAAAAAATGAGAGGGGGAATTATATGTTTAGAGTCAGTGATTTATTAGACTTACCGATTATACCTCTAGTAAAAGGAAATAATTCTAAGCTTACCGTAAAATCATTACTAATTGATGGTTTTAGCAATAGAATTTCGGCGATTATTTGTAAAGAAGGAACATTTAAAAAAAACATTCAGATTTTACCTTATAATAAAGTCATATCGATAGACACAAACGGAATCATTATTTCAAATACTGCGTATGTGGAAAAAAAATCACTTAGAAATGTAAGTAATTACCTTCAATTAGATTCTATTACAAATAGTATTGTAAAGAGCGTAGATGGCGATTTTTATGGGATGATTACAGATATATATATTAATCCTCTTAATGGCAAAATAACAGGATATGAGCTTTCTGAAGGCTATTTAGATGACATTGTAAATGGCAGAAGAATAATAAATATTCCAGATACTTTAAGCAATATATTAAACAATAAAGAAATAACTTTACATGAAAGGTTAAACTAAACTAAAAATACATAAATTGTTAGGGTTATTTTATCGTAAAGATTCAAAAAATGTTATTAGAGCTTTTAAAGCCTATTAAAAAAGCATTTAGCTTTATATGTCTAACTATAACACGCTAAAAAATGCGAAGATAAAGAAAGGGTGAAATAAATGAAATTTACAAAAGGTTTATTTTTAGGTACAGCACTTGGAATGTCAGCAGCTATGATGATGAACAATAAAGCAGCAAGCAACATGGGTAATAACATGGGAAGCAACATGAGTGGCAGCATGGGTAATAACATGAGTAGCGGAATGTGCAACAACATGGGAAGTAACATGACCAGTGGAAGTAATATGACTAGTGGAAGTAACATGACTAGTGGAAATAATATGAATACTACAAGCAATATGAACAGTGGAAACAACATGAGTGCAGGAAGCAATATGGGAAGTACTTTAGGAAGTGCAATAGGAAGTACTATAGGAAGCACTTTAGGAAGTACATTAGGAAGTACTTTGGGAAGCACAATGGCAAGTAATACTGGCAATACTAATAGCACTAAGAGTACTAACAAAAGCAGCAATTATGATGACCTGTACAGCACAACTGGCGTAACTGAAGAGACAGATGATCAATCAAAGGACTTTATAGAGAATGATATTATTTAACAGAATCATGGATAAGTAACAAATATATAGCATAATTTAATATTAAGTCGGTCAATGCAAATTGGTTTAATCGACAAATAAGTAAATCAAATCGCCGAGAGGTGATTTGATTTATCTTTTATGAGGATGATGTTTATGAATCAAATCTCTAATATCAAATTGAATAAATCTAAACTTTTATATTACATTTTGACTGCCTTTATAGTATATATTCTTTACAGATATAGAATAACAGCGGCGTCAGTACTTAAGCCATTCATCCTATCAATAATATTAGCATATTTACTTAATCCAATCGTTCAAATATTCGAAAAGAGAAAGATACATAGAATTATTAGTGTAATTATAGTTTATCTGATTTTCTTAGGATTGTTATTGGTTTTGGCTTTTATATTAGTACCACGCTTACTAAAAGATATAAAAGTACTAGTTGTAAATCTGCCATATTATTCACAAGAGATTCAAAACATGGTCAAAAGTTTTCAAGATACATACATTAACAGCAATCTCCCTCAAGGTATTAAGGATGTTATAGATGAAAGCATCATTAATTTTCAGGATCTAATAATAGTCACTCTGCAATCAATTCTTGACGCAGTAGTAAATGCATTTTCGAAGATTTTGAATATCATAATAGTACCTGTTATAGTATTTTATTTACTCAAAGATGCGGAGTATTTTAAAAAGCAATCATTGTTGCTGCTACCTAAAAGGCATAGGAATAAGGCAATATTATTGTTTAGAGACATAGATAATGCATTCGGTAAATATGTAAGAGGGCAAATCATCGTAGCAACGTTTATTGGCATATTAACGACTACAGCACTTTCAATTTTAGATGTTAAATACGCTGTTTTTCTAGGCTTGTTTGCAGGAATAGCAAATGTCATACCTTATTTCGGACCACTAATCGGTCTGGTTCCAACGGTGATATTTGCATTATTTGACTCACCTGCTAAAGCACTTTATGCAGCCATTGCATTTATTATCATACAGCAAATAGAAAGCGGTATTCTAACCCCCAAGATTATTGGCGAAAGTGTAGGAGTACATCCTGTATATGTTATACTTTCCTTGTTCATTGGTGGAAAACTCATGGGAATAGTCGGCATGGTACTTGCAGTGCCGATATTTGTAGCTATAAAACTTACTGTAAGACATCTTCTCCGCTATGTAAAACATGATATTTAATGTATAATAGTAGATATATTGACAATAATTATAATGTAATATATAATCAGTATAATTTCATATTCGGGCTATGATACAGATTAGTAAGCAAATTGATTCCTTTAGAGAGTGGGTGGCTGGTGAAAGCCCATGGATAGATGGCTGAAGCTGCTGTGGAGCTTCTCTTAGACGCTGCAGGCGTTATACTGCAATGACATAGTCAATCGAGTGGCCGTTTACGGCAACTAGGGTGGTACCGCGAAATACTCTTCGTCCCTATATTAGGGAGGGAGAGTTTTATTTTTTTGTAAAAATAGAAGGAGGAATAGAAAATGAAAAAAACAGGTTTAAATGAGCTTCGAGAAATGTTTCTCAGTTTCTACGAAAGCAAGGATCATTTGAGGTTAAAAAGTGCTTCCTTGGTTCCTCAAGGAGACAAGAGCATATTAATTATCAATTCAGGTATGGCACCATTGAAGGCGTACTTTTCTGGGCAAGAAACACCACCAAAGGAGAGAGCAGTGTCCTGCCAAAAGTGTATTAGGACTCCTGATATAGAGAGAGTTGGCAAAACTGCAAGACACGGTACTTTCTTTGAAATGCTAGGTAATTTTTCCTTTGGTGATTACTTTAAGAAGGAAGCTATTGCTTATGCATGGGAATTTTGTACAAAGGTATTAGAGCTTCCAGAGGATAGACTTTGGGTTACTGTTTATCTAGATGATGACGAAGCTCATGATATTTGGGCAAAAGATATAAAAGTGCCAGAAGATAGAATTGTACGAATGGGCAAAGAAGATAACTTCTGGGAAATAGGCTTAGGTCCATGTGGCCCTTGCTCAGAAATATATTTTGATCGTGGTCCAAGTAGAGGTTGTGGCAAGGATGATTGCAAACTAGGCTGCGACTGTGACAGATATATTGAGTTCTGGAACCTTGTTTTTACACAGTTTGATAAGGATGAGGCAGGTAACTACAATAGATTAGCAAAACCAAATATAGACACAGGTATGGGTTTGGAGAGAATAGCCGCTATAATGCAAGATGTAGACAATATTTTTGAGGTCGATACAATCAGATATATTTTAGATTATGTTTGTAGCCTTACTGGTGTACAGTATGGTAAGGACTCTAAGAATGACTTATCCATCAGGGTTATTACAGACCACGTAAGAAGTACATCATTTATGACTTCAGACGGTATACTGCCAAGCAATGAAGGTAGAGGCTACGTTTTAAGAAGACTTCTCAGACGCGCTGCAAGACACGGAAAGCTACTAGGTATTGAAGGTGCATTCCTTACAAAGATTGTTAAAAAGGTTATCGAAGTAAGTAGTGATGCTTATCCTGAATTAATAGAAAAGAAGGACTATATTCTTAGTGTAATAGAGATGGAAGAAAGCCGCTTCAACGAAACAATAGACAAAGGCTTGAATATGCTTGAGGGTTATGTTGAAGATCTTAAAGCAAACAATAGCAAGACCTTATCAGGAGAAAAAGCTTTTGAGCTTTATGATACTTATGGTTTTCCTTTAGATTTGACGAGAGATGTACTAGAGGAGCAAGGTCTAAGTGTTGATGAAGAAAGCTTCAATAAGGAAATGCTAGGTCAACGAGAGAGAGCTAGAGCTGGCAGAGCTGATACTAGCGGGGAAGCATGGAAAGAAGACATTTATGCTAAGCTTGACAAGTCAATACCATCAACGAACTTTGTAGGTTATGATAACATTATTTGTGATAGCAAGGTTCTTGCAGTATTAACCAATAACGATATTGTTAAATCAGCTAGTGAAGGTCAAGAAATAAGCATAATACTAGATAAAACGCCTTTCTATGCTGAAAGCGGTGGTCAAGTTGGTGATACAGGCAGAATTTACAGCAATAGTTTTGAGCTTGACGTAGTAGATTGCAAAAAGGTTGCAGATGGCAGATTTGCACATGTTTGTAAGGTAATAAAGGGTGAAGTAAATACAGGGGATGACTGCAAGGCTGAGGTGAATATGTCTCGCAGAATGTCCATAGCTAGAAATCACTCAACGACTCACTTGCTGCAAAAGGCCCTAAGAACTGTTTTGGGTACCCATGTAGAGCAAGCTGGCTCCCTAGTGACACCAGAAAGATTTAGATTTGACTTCTCACACTTTAAAGCAATGACAGAAGAAGAGTTAGAAAAGGTTGAGAAGCTTGTAAATGAAGCAATTCTAGATAGCCATGATATATTTATTAAAGAGGCTACTATAGCTGAAGCAAAGCAAATGGGTGCAATGGCACTGTTTGGTGAGAAATATGGGGACACTGTTAGAGTTGTAAAGATGGGGGACTACAGTACAGAGCTTTGTGGCGGCACGCATCTTACTACTACAAGCCAGGCAGGTATGTTCAAAATATTAAGTGAAAGCGGTATCGCTGCTGGTGTAAGAAGAATTGAAGGTATTACCGGTGAAAAGGTATATGAACATATGAAAGAAGAGGAAAAGCTTGTTAAAGAAATAAGCGAAAAGTTAAAGGTTTTCCCTAAGGAAAGTCTAAAGAAAATAGATTTAATTGTTGCACAGCTTAAGGAAACTGAGAAAGAACTTTCAGCCCTTAAATCAAAACTTGCTTCTGGTTCTCTAGATGAAGTAATTGCAAATGCAAGAGAAGTAAAGGGTATAAAGTGTATTGTTCATAGCTTTGACAATATGAGCTCAGACGACCTAAGAAACTTAGGCGACAAATTAAGGGATAAATATTCAAATAGTGTTGTTATATTGACAACTATAGAAGGGGATAAAGTCTCCGTCATAGGTATGGCTTCTAAACAAGCTGTAGCACAAGGCGCTCATGCAGGCAATATCATCAAAGAAGTGACAAAGCATGCCGGCGGAAGCGGCGGTGGCAGACCTGATATGGCTCAAGGCGGAATAAAAGACGTGAGCAAGCTGCAAGAAGCATTAGAGCTTGTAGCAGGAATACTACAAGGACAGCTAAAATAAATAACTTTCATATAAGGCAGCTTAAAAGCTGCCTTTATTTTTATCAGAAATTGTAGGGGCAGACCAGGGTTGCGTTTCCACAGGAAACGTAACCCTGGTCTGCCTTTTTTTGATGTATAAAGTGATTTAGATGTGAAAAATCAACGCCTAATTGTTTTTATCTGTCATAAAAAATTAATTTTTTGGAAACCATAAAACGTCCAGTAATTTTAACGGACAACTACAAAACAGAGGTGATTGATATGAAAGCAGTAATAATGGCGGGTGGAGAAGGCACAAGATTAAGACCTCTTACTTGTGGACTACCAAAACCAATGGTACCTATTTTAAACAAACCTGTAATGGAACATATTATAAATCATGTCAGTAGTTTTGATATTAAGGATATTGCCGTTACAATGGCATATTTGCCTTCGATTATAATTGATTATTTTAATGATGGCTCAGAATGGGGCGTGAATCTTAACTATTATACTGAGGATATACCCCTAGGCACAGGTGGAAGTGTAAAAAATGCAGAGGAATTCTTGGATGAAACATTTATTATTATTAGTGGTGATGCTTTAACAGATATTGATTTAAGAGAAGCTATAGAGTTCCATAAGAAAAAAGGATCAAAAGCTACTTTGGTTTTAAAGAAGGTTGATAATCCTTTGGAATATGGAGTTGTAATAACTGATGATGATGGCAGAATTATAAGGTTTCTTGAAAAACCTAGCTGGGGTGAGGTATTTAGCGATACGATAAATACCGGTATATATATATTAGAGCCAGAGGTTCTAGATTATTACAAGAAGGGTGATAACTTCGATTTCAGCAAGGATTTATTTCCAAAGCTGCTAAATGACAATATACCTATGTATGGATATATTTCAAATTCATATTGGAATGACATTGGTGATTTAAAAGTATATAAGGATGTTAATTTCGACATGTTAAGCGGGATAATAAAGCAAAATAATAGGTATGAGAAATATTCAGAGGGTATCTGGATAGGCAGCAATTGCAGAATTGACAGTAGCTGCATACTTAAAGCACCCGTATTTATTGGCGATAATTGCGTAATAAAGGAAAATACAGTTATCTCTGAAACCATCATAGGGGATAACTGCGAAATAGAATCCAACACTTCTATCAAAAGAAGCATTCTTTGGCAGAATAATCAAATACAAAGTAATGTTCAATGCAGAGGTTCAATATTATGTGATGGAGTAAAGGTAAAAAATAGCGTTAACATTTTTGAAAACACAGTAATTGGAAGTAAGACATTAATATCGCCTTACAGCATTATACGACCTGATGTAAAAATATGGCCAGAGAAAACCATTGAAGAGGCAGTTGTAGTAAATCAAAGTCTTATCTGGGGTACAAAGGTAAGAAAGACTTTATTTGGGTTCAAGGATATATCTGGAGACACAAGCACAGAAATAACTCCTGAGTTTGCTTCAAGACTTGCTTCAGCTTTTGGTTCAACCTTCAAAGAAGGAGCAAAAATCGTAATCAGCACGGATAACTCCAATAGTGCTTATGCTGTTAAGGAGGCAATAAATGCTGGAATGATGACAACAGGAATTGAACTTCTTGATATCGGCAGTGCCTTAATGCCGATCAACAGACTTGCTGTTAAGGTTCATAAAGCAGATGGTGGTATACATATAAGGCAGGATTGTCAAAATGATACCTTAAATAAAATACATATTGAGTTGGTTGACAAGACAGGAGCGAATATAGACAGAAACTATGAAAGAAAAGTTGAAAATGTGTTTGTGCGAGAAGATTTTAAAAGGTGCAATGCCGATAAGGTATTAGCAATTAAGAAGATAGAAAACTTTACAGAGTATTATATTCAAAACTGCACAGACAGCTTATTGAATCAAGAGAAAGTTAGAAGCAGAAAGCCAAGGGTCATTATTTTGTCTAAATCCGAGCATACCTTATTTGTGGCATCAGCCTTCCTTGAAAGCATAGGATGCTTAACTGATATTGATTACTACAATGTCAAAAGTGCTAAAAGTATTAATTATGAAGACTATATTGGACATATCGCTTCTGAGGTTTTAAGAAAAAAAGCTGATATGGGAATTGTTTTTAGTGAGGATGGAGAAAGTGCTGTTCTTATAGATGACAAGGGAAACATAATTGACAGTAATAAATATATGGCACTTTCTTCATTAATCGTTATGAATACCGTAAAAGAAAGAAAGGTTATAATACCCAATAATGCAACCAATGCAATTCAGGACATGGCAAGAGACTTCAATTTTGAAGTAATACGAACAAAAAATGTACCTGCAGAGCTGATGAAGGAAATGATGAAATGTGACGGAAACATATTTCCTTTACAATATGTACTTAGCTTTGATTCAATATGGGGCGCTGGTATATTAATAGATTATCTGGTATCCAAGTCCGCAATGTTAAGTGATGTCGTTTCAACACTTCCGAATTTCTACATGGAGAATCGACAAGTAAACTGCGACTGGAAGCATAAGGGCAGACTTATTAGAGAATTCATAGAAGCAAACAAAAATAACAATATAGAACTATTTGAAGGCGTCAAAATTAATGATGAAAAGGGCTGGGTTTTGATATTGCCGGACAGTGAAAAACCGATTTGCAATGTATTTACAGAAGGCTACTCAGAAGAATATTCCAAGGAGCTGTGCAATTTATACTGTAATAAAATAAGTGAACTTGTCAGTCAGTATAACTAGCTATGAGGCTCATTATATACAGATTGGAGATAAATATATGATAATTCTTAATTATCTTGTTTACATATTGCTCTTAGTTTCGTTGGTTGCGCTTTTTCTGTTGATTATGAATATAAGATCTACAGTAGCAATTGAAGAACTAGAAATATACGATGCAATTTTGAGTAATGAGGAACTTGAAAGACATGCCTCAGATTTAGCAAGAATGCATGTTATCGGCAAAAAGTCCAAGCTATATTTCAGCCTAGAAACGCGGATGAACAAAAACTTTAAATACATCATGGGTGTGTATAAGCATCTAAATGAAAACTCAGGGGAAATACTTAGAGCAACGCCTGCATCTGAGTGGCTACTAGATAATTTTTATATTGTAGAGGAACAGGTAAAGGAAATCACCCAAAGTATTTCTAAAAAGTATTTCTATCAGCTGCCGAGACTGAAAAATGGACGATTGAGGGGATATCCCAGAGTATATGCCATAGCCCTAGAATTGATATCACACACTGACGGACGGTTTGATGAGAAAATGCTCGTTAATTTTGTAACGGCTTATCAGAATTATGCCTTATTGTCTAGTGGAGAGCTCTGGGTACTCCCAATAATGATAAGAATCGCACTAATAGAAAACATTCGAAGAATATGCGACAAGATAGTGATATCACATAAGCAAAGATACAAAGCTGATAGACTTGCAGATATTCTCTTAGCTTATAAGGATAAGAAACCAGAGGAGTATCTAGAAATTATCAAAGAAAATATGAAGCAAATGGAAAGTATCGATGCATCTTTTGGTGAGCATTTGCTTAGAAGACTTAAAAAATATAGCATGGAAACTTCTATTATTATCAAGTACATTGATGATAGATTGGCAGAACAAAATACAAATAGTGAAGGTATAACAGGGCTTGAACATAAAGAGCAAGCTATGCGACAAGTTTCCATGGGGAATTCAATAACAAGCATTAGACTTATTTCAACTTTGGAATGGGCAGTAATATTCGAAAAGCTCAGCAAGGTAGAGCAAATCATGAGACAAGATCCGTCTGATATTTATATTAAGATGGACTTTAAATCTAGAGACTATTACAGACATGAAATAGAAAAGCTTGCTAAGCAACATAAGCAGAGTGAAATTTCAATAGCAAAGAAACTTATTGAAACTGCTGAGGAATATGACAAACATGTAGGATATTTTTTATTTGGTCAAGAAAAGGAAGAGCTGTATAAAAAAATAGGAGGAAAACCTCCAAAGAAAACGCCTACTACTTTATTATACATATCATCTATATGCATAATAACAGCGTTGTTGTTAGGTCCTCTTTTATATTATAGCTTTAGTCAAAATGTAAGCTTCCTTGAGCTTTTAATTGTCGCATTTTTACTTGTAGTCCCCGTAAACGATGCCGCTATAACCTTAGTCAATTGGATATTGACTCATACATTGCCTACTGCCTTTTTACCAAAGGTGGAATTAGAGGAAGGTATTCCGGATGATGCAAAAACTATTGTTGTAATACCTACGCTTCTTTCGAATCAAAATAGAGTTGTTCAATTGGTAAAAAACCTTGAGGAATATTATCTTGCAAATCGTGAGAAGAACCTTTACTTTGCATTAGTTGGAGATTTTAAAGATAGTTTGACATCAGAAATGAAGGATGATTTAGAGATCATAAACATAGCGAAGCAGCAGATAAGTAGTATGAATAAGACATACTCAGAGGATAAGGATATCTTCTACTTTTTCCAAAGAGAGAGAACTTTTATAGCCAAAGAAAACAAGTATATGGGGTGGGAAAGAAAAAGAGGTGCCTTAGCTGAATTAAATGAGTTGCTACTGGGCAGCAAGAAAACATCCTATAAGTACATTGAAGGTGATATTTCAAATCTTTCAGATATAAAATATGTAATTACTTTAGACGCAGATACAAGGCTTATATTTGACACTGCTAAAAAGCTTGTGGGCGCTATGCTTCATCCTCTGAATACTCCTGTAATGGATGATGAAAGACAGATTATAAAACAAGGTTACGGGCTAATGCAGCCTCGCATCAATATAGATATTGAGAGCGCTAATGCAACCCCCTTTGCGCAGTTTTTTGCTGGCCAAGGGGGTATCGATATATACACGACTGCGATATCAAACGTTTATCAGGATTTGTTTCAAGAAGGTATATTTACGGGCAAGGGTATTTATGACCTAAAGATTTTTCATAATGTACTTGATAATGCAATTCCAGAAAATGCAGTACTCAGCCATGACTTAATTGAAGGTTCTTATGTCAGAACAGGGCTACTTACTGATGTAGAGTTTTTTGATGGCTTCCCTGCAAAATATAACTCGTACTCTATGAGGCTTCATAGATGGGTAAGAGGAGATTGGCAATTACTACCCTGGCTGTTTAATAGGGTTAAGAATCGAGATGGTAAGCTTATTAAAAACCCTCTAAATACCCTTTCAAGATGGAAAATATTTGATAACTTAAGAAGGAGCATTTTAGCACCCGCCTACCTGAACTTAATATTAGGAGCTTTTACTGGAATAAGCGGAAATAGAGGCGTCTGGGTAGCAATCAGTTTATTTTTATATTTATTTCCTATGATAATTAGTGTAACAGAGTTGGTTATTGGTAAAATCAAAAAAAGTCTAAATGCCAATTATTTTGGACCTGTTGGCGAGGAAGTATATAAGCTTGTATTTCAAGTTTTCCTTCTACTTGCTTATTTGCCATTTTCATCTGCCTTAATGTCTGGTGCTATTGCTAAATCTCTTTGGAGAGTTCTATTTACAAAGCGAAATATGCTGGAATGGGTAACAGCAGCAGATATGGAGGCAGCGCTGAAAAACAATCTTTCCAGTTATGTTAGGAGAATGTGGCAATGTTTTGCTACAGCACTCTTGTTAGTTGCTTATGCAGTGATTTTTAGGCAAGATATTTTAATTGCAGTACTGCCTATTGCTATTGTATGGATGCTAGGACCTGTATTGGCTTATAGAGTAAGTCAGCAGTCAACCCATAAATCGAATTCCATGACAACGGAAGAACTTAATGTAGTAAGAAGAAGTGCAAGAAAAACCTGGAGCTTTTTTGAGGATTTTGTCACAGTATTAGACAATTATCTGCCTCCAGACAATTACCAATTGAATCCACCTAATGGAATTGCTCACAGAACGTCACCTACTAATATTGGTTTACTCATGTTATCTACTCTTTCTGCCAGGGATTTAGGTTATTTATGTAGCTCGGATATGATAGATAGAATCAGCAAGACCATAAAAACTATTGAAAAGCTAAGCAAGTGGAAGGGGCATTTGTACAACTGGTATGATACAGCTACAATGGAAGTTTTGCGACCACATTACATCTCAACAGTAGACAGTGGGAATCTTGTAGCTTGTTTAATTTCTTTGAAGCAGGGCTTGCTAGAGTATGTGGGTAGGTCCTTAGTTGATATTAACTTAGGCAAAGGTTTGCTGGATACCATTGAAATTGCCAATGAGGAGTTGGAAACAAAGCTGGAGTTCTCTGAATTAAAGAAGTATGTAGAAGATGGTAATACCAATATCAGACAATGGTATATGATTTTAGGCAAATTCAATATAAGCAGTGAGCAAAAAAAGAATAGCTGGGGCTACAAGCTTTATAAGCAAATTTATCATATGAAAGTTGAATTAGAGCAGTTTTTGCCAAGGAATGTTTATAAGGAAGCCTATGTCTCACTAATGGTGAATGAGCAGTCAGCATCAGATTTATATAGTATTTTTGCAAAGCCCTTCGAAGAGAATTGTTCAATCGAAAGACTTGAAACATTATATCTTAAAATTGGCAAGATGGCCGAAGATGTCTTAAATCAGGATAATGAAGATAGGGTTAGCAAAGAGGAAGCAAGCTGGATTCATGAATATATAGCTGGTTCAAGAATACCTAGGGAGAATACTTTAAAGCTTAAACATCAGATACATGTACTGATTGATAAAATTGATCAGCTTATCAAAAGCACTGAGTTTACTCCTTTATACTGTAAAAAAACAAAATTGTTTTCAATTGGTTACAATGTTGAAGAAGAGCAGCTTACAAAATCATATTATGACTTAATGGCCTCTGAAGCAAGGTCGGCGAGCTTCATTGCCATTGCTAGAGGTGAGATAAAACATGATCATTGGCTGATGTTGGACAGAACGCTCACTATAGTAGACGGAGAAATGGGATTAGTGTCTTGGACGGGTACTATGTTTGAGTATTTGATGCCACTGCTCTTAATGAAAAGCTATACAAAAACCTTGTGGGAGCAAACATATAAGTTTGTTATAAGGTGTCAGCAAGACTATGGAAGAAAGAGAGGAGTACCCTGGGGTGTATCCGAATCAGGCTTTTACTCCTTCGACTTTAAATTAAATTATCAGTACAAGGCATTTGGGATCCCTAATCTGGGGTTAAAAAGAGGCTTAATAAACGATACCGTAATATCTCCTTACTCAACGTTGCTTGCATTGGGTGTTAATCCCAAGGCAGCAGTTGAAAACATGAGAAGGCTTATTAAGGCTGGTCTCGAGGGGCAGCATGGGTTCTATGAAGCTGTAGATTATACACCCGAGAGACTATCTGAAGGGCGATTTGGTATAATACAAAGCTATATGGCCCACCATCAGGGCATGGGTTTAGTTGCTATGGATAATGTGTTGAATAAGAATGTTATGCAGGAACGTTTCCATAGGGACCCATATATTAGAGCTGCAGAAATAATGCTGCATGAGAAAATTCCGTCAAGGGTAATTTTTGCTAAGGATTACAAAGAGAAGCTTGAGCCAGTAAAAGAAGATGAGAAGAAATCAGTTCAGTATTCAAAATTATTGAAGTATACTGATCGCATAATACCAGAAGTGCATCTGATATCAAATGGAAGCTATTCAGTTATGCTCACAGATGATGGATCAGGCTACAGTAAATATAATGACATAGCTGTAACCAGGTGGAGAGAGGACTCGGTACAGAATAAGTACGGGGTATACTTTTATATGCGAGATATAGACTCAAACGAGGTGTGGAATGCGGCCCTAGCTCCAAGCAGAAACTCAACAGGCAAATATACAGTCACATACTCTCAAGATAAAGCAGTCTACAATAAAAGTCATGGGAATCTTGATTGTCAAACTGAGATTATCGTATCTCCGGAAGATGATGTAGAAATAAGAAGAATATCTATTACGAACCACTCGGATAGTGCTAAGACCATTGAAACTACAAGCTATTATGAGGTTGTACTGGTTCCGCAGTCAGCGGATGTTGCCCATCCTGCCTTCAGCAATTTGTTTGTAAAAACAGAATATATAAGTAAATATAATTGCTTGCTGGCTGTAAGAAGACCAAGAGAAGAGCATAAAAAGCCAGTCTGGATGCTGCACTCAATATCTGTAGAAAATGAAATACTAGGTGGAATTCAATACGAGACAGACAGAGGAAAATTTATCGGTAGAGGAAGGGATATATCCAATCCTATTGCTATAGAAAACAATTATCCACTTTCAAACTCCGTAGGGGCAGTTATAGATCCGGTTATGAGCCTTAGAGGAAGGTTAAAAATTGAGCCTGGACAGACAGCGGTTGTCAGTTTCATTATTGGGGTTGCTCAAAGCAGAGAAAAGGCTTTAGAACTTGCCGATAAATACAATGAAAAGTCATCAATAGACAGAGGCTTTGAACTAGCATGGACTCGAAGTCAAGTTGAGCTGAATTATTTGAATCTAAGCGAAGAACAGATGGAATGCTATAGGCAGATGCTTTCTCACTTATTATTTATTAGTACAACAAAGAAGAAATACGCAGAAAATATAATAAATAACAAGAAGGGGCAGCCTGGTTTATGGTCATATGGCATTTCTGGAGATATGCCTATAGTGCTTACTTTAATCAATAATATTGATGATGTAGAATTTGTAAAAGAAGTACTAAAAGCCCATGAGTTTTGGAGAGTACGGGGACTGAATGTTGATTTGGTAATTTTGGTTGATGAGCAAACAAATTACAACCAGCCAATATACACATACATTCAGGATTTATTATCGATAACCCATGCTAGAGATTTAAAAGACAGACCAGGTGGGGTATTCTTAAGACAGGGCAGTGATATGCCTAAAGTTGATAAAGACCTGCTTGTAACAGCAGCCAGAATCGTGTTGCATGCATCAGAAGGCGGAGTACTGTCACAGCTTAATAACAAAGAAAGAGTTAATGAGCAAAATGCAGCAGTTTGGAATACCTTTGATAGTGAATACAAAGCATACAAGGCTGAGCTGCCAGAGTTGAATTTCTACAACGGTTATGGTGGATTTACAAAGGACAATAAAGAGTACGTAATAAGACTGCAGGAGCAACAGAATACCCCTTTGCCTTGGATAAATGTAATTACAAATGGAGAGTTTGGTTTTCAAATTTCCGAATCTGGGGGCGGGTACACCTGGGCAGAAAACAGCCGAGAAAACAAGTTAACACCATGGTCAAATGACCCAATTTCTGACCCGCAGTCTGAGGTAATTTATATAAGAGATGAAGAGACTGGAGAATTCTGGAGCTTAACACCACAACCCGTGACAACTAATAGTGACTTTATTGTGAGACATGGCTTTGGTTACTCTGTATTTGAGAGTGAGAAACAAGGAATAAAACATGAATTGACCATGTTTACACCTTTAGATGCCACTGTAAAATTAAATCAAATTGTACTAAAGAATATCTCAGACAAAAGCAAAAAACTTACTGTAATTACCTATATAAGGCCAATAATGGGTGTTTCAGAACAAAACAATGCCCAGTATATTTTTACTCGAGTTAATGATGCAGGTGGAATTCTGGCAGAAAATGTATATAATTATGAATTTCCAGGTAGGATTCTATTCCTGGACAGTTCGATTCCCCATAATAGCGTTACAGGAAATAGACATGAATTCCTTGGTAAGGATGGAAGTCTAAAAGCACCAGCAAGCATGAAAAACATAAAGCTATCCGGCTATACCGGTGCGGGTATAGATCCTTGCTGCTGCATACAGGATAGAGTTGACATTAAAGCGGGGGAGGAAGTAAATCTTGTAGTTATGCTTGGTCAAGGTAAAAATGATGCAGAGGTCAATGAGATTTGTAGCAGGTATAAGTCAACGGTCGAAGTCAGTGATGCCTTATTAAAGGTAAAACAATATTGGGATAAGTCACTTACTTCAATAAAGGTTGCTACACCAGATTTGTCCATGGACATCATGTTGAATGGTTGGCTGCTATATCAGACCATTGCATGCAGAATGTGGGCTCGTGCAGCTTTGTATCAGGTAGGCGGAGCTTACGGCTTTAGAGACCAGCTTCAGGATAGTATGGCTGTTGCATATATAAAGCCTGAACTGACAAGAAAACAAATACTATACCATGCAGAGCATCAATTTGTAGAAGGAGATGTTCAACATTGGTGGCATCCGGTTACAGACAAAGGCATTAGAACCAAATTTTCCGATGACTTATTATGGATGCCTTATGTAACTGCTGATTATATTCAAACCACAGGTGATATAAGTATACTTCATGAACAAACCGCCTATATTTCAGAAGAATGCCTTAGAGAAAATGAAGATGAAAGATATAATCAACCATGTCTATCGGAGGAGAAGACTTCACTGTATGTACACTGCATCAGAGCAATTGAGCACTCTCTGAAGTTTGGACAGCATGGAATACCTTTAATGGGTTCAGGAGACTGGAATGACGGCATGAATACTGTAGGCAACAAGGGTAAAGGTGAAAGTGTTTGGTTGGGTTGGTTCTTATACTCGATACTACAGAGCTTTGCACCAATATGCAGAGATATGGATGAAGATTATAGAGCTGAGCGCTATTTAAACATTGCTGATGAAATAAAGAACTCTATTGAGGAAAATGCATGGGATGGCAGCTGGTATAGAAGGGCTTACTTTGATAATGGAATACCTTTAGGTTCAGCAGAAAATACAGAGTGCCAAATTGACTCCCTTGCACAAAGCTGGGCAGTTATTTCTAAAGCAGGAGATGAAGGTCGGATTAAGACAGCTTTTGAGTCTCTTGAGCATTATTTGATTAATAGGGAAATTGGCATCATCATGCTGCTGACACCACCTTTTGATGATGGTGATTTGAAACCAGGCTACATTAAGAGTTATATTCCTGGTGTAAGAGAGAATGGCGGACAGTATACCCATGCAGCAGCTTGGGTTGTAATGGCATATGCCTTGATGGGAAGCGGCGACAAGGCTTGGGAGCTTTATAACATGTTAGTGCCTATCAACCATACAAATACAGCTATGGAGGTTTCCAGATACAAGGTAGAGCCTTATGTTATGGCAGCTGATGTATATGCAGTTCAGCCCCATGTGGGCAGAGGAGGCTGGAGCTGGTATACCGGAGCTTCAGGGTGGATGTATAGAGTTGCCCTACAGCATATTCTAGGATTTAATAAATTGGGAGATAGAATCATAGTTAACCCAAGCATACCAAAGGACTGGAAGGATTATCATATTGAATATCTGTTTATGGATACAAATTATCATATTTCAATCAAAAACCCCGAACAGGTAAACAGTGGGATAAAATCCATGTTGGTGGATGGAACGTTCAATGAACACAGCAATGAAATACTTCTGGTCAATGATGGTAAACAACATATTATTGAGATAATTATGGGATAAATAAACAATATAAGGGGCATATTATATCAAAGGCTTTTCTTTAGGCATCATTTACATAGGAAGTCCTTGATCAAATTCATGGGATAAAGTCATATAGTGCAGTTCTTCACTTTCCTATGGATTAGCAGATGCCTCTTATATTGTAATGATATTGTAACAAACTTGCCTTGAAATAAAACCTTGGTTATATTAATATAGTAATAAGATTAAAACTTGGCAAAAATATGGAATACAAATGCTATTTTGTTTGTACATATATAGTAAAAACAACGGGGGTGTTAAACATGACAGGCAGTTTTCAGGAAACTATGAAAATCGATTTAGAAAAAGAAGAAAGACCGGAAGCCTCTGAAATTCTATTAACAGTGTATAGTTCCTTAAAGGAAAAAGGATATAATCCAGTTAGTCAGATCGTAGGATACATATTATCCGGAGACCCTACTTACATAACTAGCCATAATAATGCTAGAAGTATGATAAAAAAGCTGGAGAGAGATGAACTTCTTGAGGAATTGGTAAAAGCATACGTTAAGGAATAAGTCTTTCTGCAAATAGGAGAGATTATTTTGGATCACAAAAGAAAAATAGCAATGCTGATAACAACATTCATAATCATAATTAGTTTAATAAATATTTTTATAGAAGAAGCCTGGATCTCTCAAGTACAGGCTTCTTCATTTTTATTGGACAACAAAAATCAAAAGGTTGTTATAATTATAGCTGACTCCATTGAATTGCAGGACTTTGCTAAGAATACATATTTAACAAAGCTATTCAACAGCAGCTATTCAGCTTTGATAAGCGGGAGGCAAATTAACAAGCCTTCAATTGCAAAAGCCAAGCTTGCTATTGGTACAGGTAAAAGGCTGGAATTAAGCAGTAATCTAAAAAATGCTGCAAATTACAGCGATAGATTGGATGCCGTTGACAATCAGAATGTTGCCGGAATGAAAGGTAATATAATATATAGTGACATTAAGTATCTAAAAATGCAAAATAATGAGAATGGTTATGATTCTTATATAGGCTACTTAGGCAATAAATTAAATGAATATAATAAGGTTACCTGTTTAATCGGAAATAGTGATACAGATATTATGGGTAGAAGCTCAATACTTATTGCAATGGACCAAAACGGTATTGTAGATTTAGGAGATGTAGAAAACACAACTAAATTAGATAACAGCTTTCCCGGCGGAAAAAGGACGGATTTTGAAAAACTTACCAAATTGTATGCAGTGTATTCAAATAACAGTGACCTAACAATAATAGACACTGGGGATTTGGCGAGACTTGATTATTACAAAAGTCAAATATCAGCTGAAGACTTTGCACTTCAAAAAACAGAAACAATAAATAATATTGCTGAATTTACAAGAAATATTATAACAAATTCTATGCAAAAGACCACATTTATTGTGCTCACCGCCTATCCATCAAAAAGCAATTTGCAATCTGGATTAAAGATTACACCTATGATTGTGTTTAACAATAATGGAGAGGGTTTAATCTACTCAGAGAGTACAAAACGTACGGGTATCATCACTAACCTTGATCTAGCAGATTATATTTTAGAAAAACTGACTTACTCAAAGACCAGCAGCTTAAAGGAAATACAAAGTGCTAAGCCCCTAGAATCAATGCTGTCGCAGACTAGAAGGCTTCTGAATATTTCAGTACTCAGGCTGCCAGTTTTGACTTGGTATGCAATCTTTGAAATTATTTGTGCTACTGCAGGACTTATTTATATGTTTAATCTAAACAATAAAAACTTGAAATTCTTTAAGTTTGTGAAGATTACAATGCTTGTAAATATTGTAGCCCCTGCGGTTTTGCTATATATGTCTGTCTTTGAGATAAGTAATAGGATAGTCTATTTCGGACTGTTTATTTTAATAAGCTTCATAATAGCGGCTTTGTTATTTTTATTAATCAAAACAAGTATTGGTCAATTCCTTGGTGCTGCCTTGTTTGTAAATGTAAGTATTACTATAGACTTACTAAGAGGGAGCACCTTTATCAAAAATTCTGTTTTTGGTTATGATCCAATTATAGGTGCGAGATTCTATGGTATAGGAAATGAGTTTGCCGGGGTATTTATAGGTAGCGGTATATTACTGGCAGGATGCTTTCTCCAGTACTATAGAAGTTTTTCAGAAAGAAAGCCAAAGACTATTACAGTATTAGTAATAGCATATATCTGTTTTCAACTATACATAATAGGTATGCCATTCATAGGTTCAAATTTTGGGGGAACTATTGCAGGAGTGGTCGGGTATTTTTTCTTTTTTTGCTCGCTTAAACAGAGAAGAATTAGAATAATTCATCTATTTATACTTGCATTGATAATAGTAATTGCATTGTCCTTCATAATTGTATTGGATCTTATAAACCCAAGCAGTACAACACATATTGGAAAATTCATAACGGATATTAAGGATAATGGCATAAATGTTCTATATTCAACTTTGGCTAGAAAGGCAGCAATGAATTTAAAGCTGATAAAATACACAATATGGACAAAGGTGCTATTGTGTATTATTGTTATAATAGCTATTATGTTTTTTAAGCCTGTACGATTGTTGTATGGCATTTTTAAGAAGTATAAGTACTATACTTCTGCATGGATAGGAATATCGGCAGGAAGTATTGCTGGACTGCTTGTAAATGATTCAGGTATTGTGATGGCAGCAACTGCAATGATTTTTACAGGCTATACAATTCTTTATATGTGTTTAGAGGAAAGGTCAGCCTCTAATTAAATTAAGGGGATAATATGGAATATAGATATTTAGGCAATTCTGGGCTATTGGTATCAAGACTTTGCTTTGGCAGCCTAACAATGGGTCCACTGCAGGCAAAGCTTCCAATTACAGAAGGTGCGGAGCTGCTCAGGGAAGCATTTGATAGAGGTATAAATTTTGTTGATACAGCAGAACTCTATGACAATTATGAATATATAAAACATGCAGTGAAATCCGGCAGAGATAAAATTACTATATCAGCAAAATCTTATGCATATTCAAATGCCACAGCAGAAACAAGCTTGCAAAAGGCTATGAAGGAAATAGATACTGACTATATAGATATTTTTTCCTTGCATGAACAAGAAAGTGAGCATACAATTAGAGGGCACTATGAAGCTTTGGAGTATTTTATAAAAGCAAAGGAAAAGGGGTACATTCGGGCTGTAGGGATTTCAACACACAATATTGCAGCAGTAGAAGCCGCTCTCAGGTATCCAGAGATACAAGTGATTCATCCAATTATTAATATTGCAGGACTCGGAATAATTGATGGAAGTAAAGAAGAAATGCTTCAGGCGATTGAGAATGCAGCTAAGGCTGGCAAAGGGATATATTCCATGAAGGTCCTTGGAGGCGGTAATTTAATACATAGTGCAAAGGAATGCTTTGATTTTATATTAAGCAATCAAAATATACACGCTGTAGCTGTTGGGATGCAAAGCAAAGCAGAAATAATAAACAATATAGCTGTATTTGAAGGATTGGAAGCGCCTGAAGATATAAAAAATCATATAAGCAATACCAAAAGAAGATTACTAATAGACTCTTGGTGCAGCGGATGTGGTACCTGTACAAAAAAATGTCAGCAAAAGGCTCTGAATATTATTGATGGTAAAGCTCAAGTTAATTTTGAAAAATGCGTGCTTTGTGGTTATTGTAGTGCGTATTGCAAGGAATTTTGTATAAAAATTATTTAAAGAAAAGGTGAAATTATGAGAATGATGGGATTGGACGTTGGAGATGCAACGATCGGAGTAGCAGCAAGCGATGAACTAGGTATGATAGCCCATGGAATTACAACAATTAGAAGAACTAGTTTGGAAAGAGATTTAGAGGCTTTAAAAGCTATAATTAACGAAAAAGATATAAAAGTGATTGTAGTTGGATTCCCCAAAAACATGAATAATACTGTAGGACCAAGAGGCCAAATATCAATTGATTTTGCAGAACTTCTAAAAGAGAGATTTGAAGGAGTTGAAGTTGTTCTATGGGATGAGCGCTTAACAACCGCGTCCGCTAGAAGAACATTAATAGAAGCAGATGTACGAAGAAATAAGCGAAAAGGTGTAATTGACAAGTTGGCAGCAATACTTATTTTACAAAATTATTTAGATATGCAAAGCAATAAAAAAATATAGTTAGTAAAAAATAAATATCAACATTAATACCTACTTTTATAGAATACTCATGAATTTTTAGGAACATAAATTCACAACATATAAATGAATGTAAGTATTTTGTATCTACTTAAAAAAATACAAAATATTAATTTCAAGGCAATTAGTGGGCTTTGTTCTTATTGACACCCTATTAGCAGTATTATACAATATCCTTATGTTAAATAAATTGAGGTGATAATATGAGCGACGAAATGGATATCATACTTCTTTATGATGAAGATGGTAATGAAACAGAATTTGAGGTAGTTGCTACTCTTGAACTGGATGAAAATGAATACGCAATTTTGCTTCCAAGAGATGACGAAAGAGATCCTGATGCAGAAGAGGTTGAAGAGGCATACATTTTAAGAATAGAACAAGATGATGACGGCGAGGACGTTCTTGTCGGTATCGAAGATGAAGAAGAGCTAAATGCAGTAATTGAAGCATATGAAGAATTAGTTAAAGAAGAATCAAACTAAACAGAATTAAAAAACCACCCAATGGGTGGTTTTTTTAATGTCTTTAGATTCCTTTTGAAAAATAATTTCTATTTCCTATCTTTGGGCTTCAAACTGTCTTAAAAGCTTAACAAACAATTCAGGAACCTTCGCCATATTTGAAGGAGTTTCTACGAAAGAAATTCTGAATTGTGTACTTCCTGGATTTTGCTCGCCTTTGCTAACATTATAGAATCCTTTCATTGGTGCAACAAGTAGTGTTGTCTCAACTCCATCAATTTTAACGGAGCCTTCCTCTGCACAGTATAAAACGAAATCAATTGCATCAAAGCCAGGTTTTACAACATTTCTAACGTCAATTACTGAGTATATTGATGCATCAGGGCTTGAAACAATTAAGCCTGGTTCTTGTTCCTTCAGACCGTTATATACATTCAATATTAATTCTTTATAGTATTCTCGAATACTTGTGCACCACTTTGCAATCTGCTCTTCAGTTTCATGTGCCAAAGCACCGAATATATACTGTCCGATTACATTAGCACAAAGGTTTGCGGTATATTCAGCTATAGAGCGGTTGTTGAATTCAGCACTGTCTGTAATTAAAGCACCGATTCTTAAACCACAGGCATTCCATACCTTTGATGCAGTCTCGATACTAATTCTTCTGCCTTCGATACCAGGTACTTCTGCGTCTGTGACTCCCCAGATGCTTACAAGCTTGCCGCCTACTTCATAGAAGAGTTCACGATAAGCTTCATCACTTACCATCCACATATTATATTTCACGCATAATTTAGCCAGTTCCTTAAGTGTCTCGAAGTCAAAATACTGTCCTGTTGGATTATCATAAGGTATTACAAGAAGTGCTCCAGGGTTATGCTTCTGAATTGCTTCTTCGATTTTATCCATTTCTGGAAGGCTAAATTTGCCGACTTCACTTAAATTACGCTTAACTGTAACTATTTTACGACCGATTCTTTCTGCAAAAGAAATATAATTGGTGTAGGCTGGATCAATCACCATAAGTGGACTGTCACCAGTACCCGCTGGGCCGCAAACACCGATTAGAAGTAATTCCATAGCAGTGGATCCGCCATCAGTTACCTGAACGAACAATTTGCTTGTATCAAAACCTTCACACTTAAGAATGTTTTTAAATGCATCTTGACACTCAACAAAACCAGCAGTCGTTGAATATCTTACAACACCGTTTGCAAATGGGCTCTCAGGAGCACCAAGTTCAAACATTCTTTTCATCATAGCTGGATTTGTTGGAAGAGAAACATTGCCGATACCTACATTGATTACAGCTTCGGGCTTGACTTTGCGTTCCTCATATTTCATTTGTGCTAGTCGGACATCTGAAGGTGTCCTTGATTCGAAGTGAGCAGATAGAACTGGTTTATTCATTATTAAAGCTCCTTTTCTAATAAGTATTTTTAATAACCAAGTTAAAATACCTGGTATATTTTGTGAATAATATTTTGCTTCCTAATATTATTTTAGCACTAATTCATGTCCATTTCACTTTATTTATAACTATTATGAAAAACATATTCAAAGCAAGTGGTATAGCTTGCCTAATCAGATACTTGTTATTTGAATTAAAATCGAAGCGACTAATTCAAGAAAATTAGCTTCCAACCTGTCTATGGTAGGACAAGTTTATACTGTATACAATATTCTAATTGTATAATAGCACAATAGTGAAAAAAAAACATGTATTATATAGAAAATAAAAAGAAAAAATGAGAAACTTTACAAGTTGCCATTGACAATCATTCTCAATGGCGTTACAATTGATTTGTAGTAAAAAATGGTAGGTAATTATGAAAAATATTGAATAGATATATTTGAATATAGGGGGAGTTTATATGACATTAGATAAAGCGAAAAAAGGAAGCAAGGTTAGAATAATAAATATTAACAACAAAGATATAAAATCACAAGCGATTAGAATCGGATTATATGAAGGTGCAGTATTTACATGCAGCGAAAAGCTGCCTGGAGGACCAGTGATATTGCAAAGTAAGCTGCAGGAAATAGCTATAGGAAGGGGTCTTGCAACCAGCATAGATATCGAGGGGATAAGATAATGGCACATTGTCATGATAATAATGTAAATATAAAAGTTAAAGAAGGAGAAAAAAAACTCGTATTGGTAGGTAACCCTAATGTAGGTAAATCAGTATTTTTTAATAAGCTTACTGGCCTGTACGTGGACGTTTCAAACTTTCCAGGCACAACGGTTGATATAAGCTATGGAAGATATAAGGAATATGTTGTAATCGATACACCAGGTGTATATGGAGTTTCTTCATTTAATGAAGAAGAAACTGTTGCAAGAGATGTAATATTGTTTGGAGACATTATATTAAATGTTGTTGACGCAATACATTTAGATAGAGATCTATTTTTAACAAAGCAGCTTATTGACATGGGAAAGCCTATGTTGGTTGCACTAAATTTAATGGATGATGTTAGAAGAAATGGCCTTAGTATAGATACTGCCAAGTTAGAACAGTTGCTTGGAGTTCCAATAATTCCAACAACAGCTATAAAAGGCGAAGGCATGGATTTGGTGCTAAGCTCTATAGATAAGGCAAGAGTGGGAAATAGAAATTCTGATTTAACAAGGAAAATAAATGAATTTATAGATAAGGTTGATAATGAAGCAGAGGCACTTTTGGTGCTTGAAGATGATGAAACGGTTGCAGAGAGACATGCTTTGCAAATCAGCGGATTAAGAGATGAAATATACGTAGCAAGAAGAAAAGAAGTTGAGGAAATAATTTCGAAATCTGTAATAGAGAGTAATAAGGGAGCCAGTTTAAGAACTAAAATTGGAAGATGGATGCTTAGACCTATTACAGGTATTCCAATGCTTGCAGTGACATTGTTCATCATGTATAAAATCATAGGTGTATTTGTTGCAGGTACAGTAGTTGGGTTTACAGAGGAAACAATCATGGAGGGAATGTACAGACCTTTCATCGAGGGCATTATGGGTAACTTTGTGGCACATGGAACCTTCTTTGGTGATCTGCTTATTGGTGAATTTGGTGTTTTGACTATGGCGCCAGTTTATATTCTAGGACTTCTTTTACCATTAATAGTAGGCTTCTACATATTGATGGCTGTACTTGAGGATAGTGGATATTTACCTAGAATAGCAGCTTTAGTAGATAGATCTTTGACCGCTATTGGTTTGAACGGTAAAGCCATAATACCATTAATACTAGGTTTTGGCTGTGTGACCATGGCTACAATGACAACTAGAATACTTGGTACAAAAAGAGAAAAAATTATAGCAACCTTCTTACTTGGACTAGCTATACCATGTTCTGCACAGTTAGGCGTTATAGCAGGTTTGATCACACAGCTGGGCGCATACTATACTATGGTCTATGTACTTACCATATTGGCAGTATTTATTATAGCAGGTACGCTTTTAAACAAATTTATGCCTGGTGAATCATCAAAGCTATTGATAGATTTACCGCCAATAAGAGTACCTCAGCTAAAAAACGTGTTAATGAAAACAGCTCAAAAAACGTGGATGTTCCTAAAAGAAGCAACACCGCTATTTATACTGGGTGCATTATTAATTAGTATTATGCAATATACAAACATGCTAACGGCTATTCAAAATGCAGTAGCACCTATAACAGTGGGGCTATTAGACCTTCCTAAAGAAACAGCAACGGCGTTTATAATGGGAATAATCAGAAGAGACTTTGGAGCAGCAGGATTAACTTCAATTTCAATGACTCAGATTCAAACCATGGTATCCTTGGTTGTAATGACTTTATTTGTACCATGTATTGCAGCAATAATGGTAATATTTAAGGAAAGAGGCTATAAGGATGCCCTTGTAATATGGTTAGGCAGCTTTGTAGTAGCCTTTGGTGTCGGCGGAATAGTAGCATTTATATTCTAAAATAAATTATTAAAAATCTTTCATTAAAAATATGAAAAAAGGTGATTATATGAATAAGACCAAATGTCCGAAATGTGGTTATGAATTCATTCAAGGGGCAGAAAACAAATGCCCAAGATGTGGAGCAATAATTAATAATTGTAAGGGCTGTAGTGGAAATTGCTTAAAGTGCAATAACGAAAAAAAGGAATAAAATAGTTGCTAAATATTGACATGCAATGGTTTTCGATATAGTATTATATATAATGTTATTGAAGGAAGATGAACTGATGGAAATTAGATATGATAATATTAAGGAACGGCTTAAAGAAAAAGGTTTTAAACTGACTCCTCAAAGGAGATCTGTATTAAATACAATTTCAGAGAATGAGGGCAAGCATTTAAGCGCAGAAGAGATTTACGATTTAGTAAAGAAGTTTTGCCCTGAAATTGGCCTAGCCACAGTTTATAGGACTATGCAGGTGCTAGATGAACTAGGTCTAGTATATAAGCATAACTTTGATGATGGCAGAATAAGATACGAAATAACACATAATGAAGACCATCAGCATCACCATCTTGTATGCAAGAAATGTAGCAAGGTTATAGAAGTTGAAGAGGACCTTCTTGAACAGCTGGAAACACAAGTTGAAAACAAATATAGCTTCTCCATTACCGACCACAATGTTAAATTTTTTGGCTACTGCAGCGCATGCAAGTAATAAGAAATAATATTCGTACTGTAAAGGATACGCTTAAGTGTATCCTTTTTTTAATTATGCAAGGTATAGGTTTTTGTAACATAAGAAAAAATACAAATAGCTCTAACAAAACAGAATTCATTGGCTTAGTTATACCTCATCAATTGTAAAATTTAGTTACATAATACAAAAAATACTGTATAATATAAATGCCGACAACGAACGGATTAAAGAGAAAGGATTGATATAAGTGGCAAAAGGCAAATCAAAGCTTAAGCTGATTCCCTTGGGCGGTATGCAGGAAATTGGCAAGAATATGATGGCTATAGAGTACAAAGATAGCATCATAATCGTAGACTGCGGCTTGGCATTTCCCGATGAAGAAATGCTGGGTATAGATTTAGTTATACCTGATATATCATATTTGGTAAAAAATAAGGAAAAGGTAAGAGCCATATTTCTTACCCACGGGCACGAGGATCATATAGGATCTCTGCCTTATGTATTACCACAAATCAATGTACCCGTATATGGCACAAAATTAACTTTAGGATTGGTTGGCAATAAGCTCAAAGAGCATGGACTGCTCGGTTCGGTTGAGCTTATGACAATTAAACCTAAGGATAAAGTAAAAATTGCAGATTTTGAAGTAGAGTTTATAAAGATTAGTCATAGCATCGCAGACTCCGTTGCTCTTGCAATTCATACGCCTGTTGGTGTAATTGTTCATACAGGGGACTTCAAGGTCGACTATCAACCAATTGACGGAGAAAAGATGGATTTACATAGATTTGCTGAGCTTGGCAAGCATGGTGTACTGGCCTTAATGTGTGACAGCACGAATGTTGAGAGACCAGGTTATACAATGTCTGAGAGCACTGTAGGGGGCAGTTTCATTGAGCTGTTTAGAGATGTAAAAGGTAGAATCATTATAGCAACCTTTGCATCTAATATCCATAGAGTGCAACAGGCAATAAACGCATCTGTCATGTTTGGACGCAAGGTTGCAGTGGTTGGCAGAAGCATGGTGAATGTTCTGGGAGTAGCCACTGAACTGGGCTATATGGAGATACCTGATGGTGCCATAATAGATATAGACAGCATTGGTAGGTATCCCGCAGACAAGGTTACAATTATCACAACAGGCAGTCAAGGTGAAGCAATGGCAGCACTTTCCCGCATGGCTTCATCTGATCATAGAAAAGTAGAAATTATGTCAAATGACAGAGTAATTATTTCTGCTACCCCTATACCAGGGAACGAAAAGTTTGTGACAAGGGTTATCAATCAGCTTTTCAAGAAGGGTGCTGATGTAATATATGAATCTTTAGCAGATATACACGTATCTGGTCATGCTTGCCAAGAAGAACTTAAACTTATGCAGGCACTGGTAAGACCAAAATTCTTTATACCAGTGCATGGGGAGTACAAACATCTTAAGCTGCATGCTAAGCTGGCTGAGAACATGGGTGTAGATAAGGAAAACATATTTATACTTGATAATGGCTCAGTACTAGAGTTAACTAAAGATACAGCAAAAACCAATGGAACTGTAACTGCCGGCAAAGTGCTTGTAGACGGTCTGGGTGTTGGTGATGTAGGGAATATTGTGCTACGAGATAGAAAGCATCTATCCCAAGATGGCTTAATTGTTATCGTTGTAACAATTAGTAAAGAATCAGGGCAGGTAGTTGTAGGTCCGGATATAATATCAAGAGGGTTTGTATACGTTAGAGAATCTGAGGATCTAATGGAAGATGCTAAATCTATAGTGAAGGAAGCTCTAGCCAAATGCGAAGAAAAGCAAATTACAGAGTGGAGCACTATTAAATCACAAGTTAAAGATAGCCTAAGGGAATTTATATATTCTAAAACAAAAAGAAATCCCATGATTCTACCTATAATCATGGAAATATAACAGAATCACAAACAAAACCAATTAATTTTAGTTTGTAGGATGCTAAAACGTCTAAGATTTACTAAATTTGAATGAAGGAATGTTTTGCACAATTTGACTTAATATAAAATGTTTCGTGCAAAATATGTAGAACAGTGATATAATGTTAGTGATATGCCTTGACACAATCAAGGCATTTTCTGATGCCTATGGGGGGGAGCAAGTTGGACACAAAAATATTCTTTATAGTAAACCCTGTTTCAGCAGGCCGAAAGACTCTAAAAGAATGGCCTGGTTATGAGAACCACCTTAAAGAAAAAGGCTATAAATTTGATTGGATTTTTACAGAATATCCAGAGCATGCCACTAATATTACCCGCGAAGTTTTAAAAAGTGGTTATGATTTGATAGTAAGCGTCGGTGGTGACGGTACTATGAATGAAGTCATAAATGGATTCTTTGAAAATGGAAAGATCATTAATGCCGATGCAAAGTTAGCTGTTTTTGCTAGGGGTACAGGTTGTGATTTTATAAGATCCTTTGGAATTAAAAAAGGATTTGAGAATTTTGTAAAAATACTAGAAAAGAATGAAGTCCAAAAGCTTGATGTAGGAAAGGTGAACTTTCTTCACAACTCAGGGCAATCAGTTACTAAATACTTTTTAAATATATCAGATGTTGGATTAGGCGGGGAAACTACGAGAAGAGTCAATAAAACGAAAAAACACTTAAAGGGATTCCTTGCATTTTTAATAGGTGCTATGCTGACAATTTTAAAATATAGAAATAAAACTATAAAACTTGAAATTGATGGTGAATTAGTTAGAAATGAAAGAATTAACAGCGTAATCGTTGCCAATGCCAAATATTTTGGCGGAGGCATGTATATATCTCCTAATTCTGAAGTGAATGATGGATTATTGGATATAATAGTAATAGGCGATTTCAAAACACTAGAATTAATTAGAGATTTTCATTTAATATACAATGGAAAACATCTAACGCACCAAAAGATTCGTCACTACAAAGCAAGAAAAGTAAAAATTACAAGTGAACCAGTTGCTTTGCTTGAGTTTGACGGCGAACAACAAGGTACCACACCTGCTGAATTTGAAATAATAGGGCAGGCTGTGCAGGTTTTAATATAATACAATAATCTATAATAAGAAAGAGGATGCAAGATCTAATGCAAAAGAGAGAAGATATAAGAAATGTCGCGATTATAGCCCACGTTGACCACGGCAAAACTACACTAGTGGATGGATTACTTAGACAAAGTGGAACTTTTAGAGTAAATGAAGCAGTAGTTGAAAGAGTAATGGACTCAAATGACCTAGAAAGAGAAAGAGGCATTACCATTCTTGCAAAAAACACAGCAATATCATACCAAGGTGTAAAAATCAACATCATAGATACTCCTGGACACGCAGATTTTGGCGGAGAAGTTGAGAGAGTTCTAAAAATGGTAGATAGCGTATTACTAATAGTAGATGCTGCTGAAGGCCCAATGCCACAAACAAGATTTGTGCTTAAAAAGGCTCTTGATTTGAATTTGAAGCCTATTGTTGTTGTAAACAAAATAGATAGACCTGACTCAAGAATCGACGAAGTAATAGATGAAATACTAGACTTATTCATTGAGCTTGGAGCAAATGATGAGCAATTGGAATTCCCGATTGTATATGCATCTGCAAAAGCAGGTATAGCAATGCATAATATAGCTGATGTATCAGAGGATTTAACGCCGCTTTTCGATACAATAATAGCTAGAGTAGATCCACCAATGGGTTATATAGATGCACCACTTCAGCTTTTGATTACTACAATTGAGTATGATAACTTTGTAGGAAGAATCGCTATTGGTAAAATCGCAAGAGGAAAAGTTAAAGGCAATCAAAGTGCTGTTCTTTGCAAAAGAGACGGTACAATGCAAAATGTTAAGGTTGCTAAATTATATAGCTTCATAGGCTTAAATAGAGTTGAAGTAGAAGAAGCTTCAATGGGAGATATCGTTGCAGTATCAGGTATGGATGATATCAATATCGGTGAAACAATTGCTGATACATTGAATCCTGAGGCATTGCCGTTTGTTGAAATTGAAGAACCTACAATATCAATGAACTTTATAGTTAACAACAGTCCATTTGCTGGTAGAGAGGGTGATTTCGTTACATCAAGACACCTTCGTGCACGTCTGTTTAAAGAACTTGAGACAAACGTAGCTATGAGAGTATTTGAAACAGAATCTCCTGACAGCTTTGAAGTAGCAGGTAGAGGAGAGCTGCATCTTTCAATATTAATTGAAACAATGAGAAGACAAGGTTATGAATTCCAAATTTCCAAGCCTTCAGTTATTTTCAAAGTAGTTGATGGAGAAAGACTAGAGCCAATTGAGCACTTGACTATAGATATTCCTGAAGAGTACGTAGGTGCTGTAATGGATAAGCTTGGAACAAGAAAAGCAGAAATGACAAATATGACAACCACTACTGATGGTTATATAAGAATAGAGTTCAAAATACCTGCAAGAGGTCTTATTGGTTATAGATCACAATTTATGACTGATACCAAGGGTAATGGTGTTATACATCATACATTTGAGGGATATGAGCCTTTCAGAGGTGAAATACCTGAGCGTCAAAGAGGATCCCTGATATCCTTTGAATCCGGAGAAACAAGTACTTACGGATTGTTTAACGCTGAAAGCAGAGGTCTATTATTCTTAGGGCCTGGCGTACCTGTATATGAAGGTATGATTGTAGGCGAAAATGCAAAGCAAGGCGACATAGAAGTTAACGTTTGCAGGAAAAAGCATGTAACAAACATGAGAGCTTCTGGAACTGATGAAGCTATGAGACTTACTACTCCTGTAGATATGAGTTTAGAGAACTGCCTAGAATTTATTGCAGCGGATGAGTTGGTGGAAGTAACACCGAAATCCATAAGACTTCGTAAGAGAATATTAGATAATAATTTGAGAGCAAAATCTAATAAAAAGAGTATATAGGGTTTGCTTGTCAAAGCCTGTCGTAAGATATATAATTAATAGTAACATTTCTGATATAAACGTACTAAAACTTAACATTAAGTGGAGCAGTATTTTGTACGATTTATTGCAGAGAATAACATTTCGTGCTATTAGAAAAAAATATAATATTTAGCACGAAATATATTGTGTGGGGTTAGTTATGAAAAAACGTAAGGTTATAAACAATGTATTTAGATTTACCATATTTATATTAGTACTAGCAGTTGCTGTTACAATATTGGGGTTTCAGTATTACAATTCTAACTTAGAAGCAGCTGCACCAAATGGTACAGAACAAGAAATAACAGTTTCAAAGGGAAGCAGTGTAAAAGTCATTTCAGCTCAGCTTGAAAAGCAGGGCATTATTAAAAATGCCAATGTGTTCGCCATATACTGCAAGCTTAATGATAAAGCAAGTAAAATCAAAGCAGGCAAGTACATTTTGAGTAGTGCCATGTCAGTAGAACAAATAGTAAATAAACTGGCTTCCGGCAATGCCGAAATAAACTCCGCTAGATTTACAATACCTGAAGGCTTTGAATTAAGACAGATTGCTGACCGACTGGAGGCACAAGGACTTATCGATAAAGATGTGTTCTATGCTGCTATTGAAAAATCAGAATTTAATTATTCCTTTATCAAGGATATACCAGCTAGAGAAGGTAAATTTGAAGGTTACTTATTTCCTGATACCTATGAAGTGTTTAAAAATGCAACTGAGCAAGAAATAATAGATAAAATGCTGGGAAGATTTGATAAAGTATTTACAGCAGAATATAGGCAGAGAGCTAAAGAACTAAATATGACTATTGACCAGGTTATGACACTTGCATCAATCATAGAGAGAGAAGCTAAGGTGGATAAGGATAGAAAACTAGTTTCAGCTGTTTTTCATAACAGATTAGACAAGAATATGAAGCTGGAATCCTGTGCCACAGTGCAATATCTTTTGAAAGAACAAAAGCCGGTGTTGACCTACAAGGACTTGGAAGTTAATTCTCCTTACAACACTTATATGTATGCAGGCTTGCCAAAGGGACCTATTGCTTCTCCAGGAGCAGAGTCTATTGAAGCAGCTTTGTATCCAGATGACGTTGACTTCCTATTCTTTTTTGCAAAGTCAGATGGCTCCCATATATTTTCAAAAACGTATAAGGAACATCTAGCTGCACAGAATAAAATAAATCAATAATATAAAAAAATACATGGTGAACCCATGTATTTTTTTAAGAATTAAGGTGATATGATGTCTCAAATAAATCATGATTATATAAATAGCTATCTCATCAATTTAATTCCACAGCACCAAGGAATCCTGAAAGAGCTGGAGGCTTATGCAAAAGAGCATAATACACCAATTGTCACTCCAGATGTTGCGGGACTGCTAAAAGTGATGATAAAATCATCCAAAGCAAAAAGCATATTAGAGGTAGGCACTGCTATTGGATATTCAGCAATTTTAATGGGTTTATCCGCGGCCGATGACTTTAAGATAACTACAATAGAGAAAAACGAAGAAAATGCAAATATAGCAATACAAAATATAAAAAAGGCTGGAATGGAGCAAAATATAAAAGTATTGATTGGTGATGCCAGTGAGGTATTAGATCAAATTGATGGCATTTATGACATTGTTTTTGTAGATGCGTCCAAAGGGCATTATATGGACTTTTTTGAGAAAAGTATTGGCAAACTAAAGATAGGTGGATTGTTCATTTGTGACAATGTTCTTTTTAGAGGTATGGTTGCTGAAAGAAGCTTGCTTATAAGAAGAAAGATTACCATAGTAAAAAGATTAAAAAAGTTTTTACATTACATTTCAAATAATGAAAGTCTCCAAACTACAATAATACCTATGGGAGACGGTGTTTCGATAAGCTGTAAGCTTAAGGAGGTAGTACTAGATGAGAAAGATTGAGTTGCTTGCACCTGCGGGAAATTTGGAAAAATTAAAAATGGCCATTATTTACGGTGCCGATGCTGTATATATTGGTGGCGAAAAATTTGGCCTAAGGGCATCCGCAGGAAACTTTAATATAGAAGAAATCATAGAAGCTGTCAAGTTTGTCCACGATAATGGCAAAAGACTTTATGTTACAGTAAATATAATTCCTCATAATGAAGACTTTATTGGACTGTCAGAGTATCTTAAAGATATTGAGAGTGCTGGAGTTGATGCAATCATATTCTCTGATCCGGGAGTTTATTTAGCGGCCAAGGAAAGTGTTCCTAATATGGAGCTTCACCTAAGTACCCAAGCAAATAATACGAATTATAGAAGCGCTGAGTTTTGGCACAAACAAGGTGTTAAGCGAATTGTTTTGGCTAGAGAGTTAAGCTTTGAAGAAATTAAAGAAATTTCAGAAAGATCACCTGAGGATTTAGAATTTGAAGCCTTTGTTCATGGGGCAATGTGCATGAGCTATTCTGGTAGATGCTTACTAAGTAATTATATGGTAGGACGTGATGCAAACAAAGGTGAATGTGCACATCCTTGCAGATATAAGTACTATTTAGTTGAAGAAAGAAGACCAGGTCAATATATGCCTATAGAAGAAGACGAAAGAGGCGCATATATATTTAACTCAAAGGATTTGTGCATGATAGAATACATACCTGAGCTAGTAGAAGCTGGTATTACAAGCTTTAAAATAGAAGGAAGAATGAAGAGTGCATACTATGTAGCCAGCGTTGTGAGAGCATATCGCATGGCCATTGATAGTTATATGGCCGACCCCATAAATTATGTATTCAAGCAAGAGTGGCTAGAAGAGTTTAGCAAGGCTAGTCATAGGGAATTTAGTACTGGCTTTTATAATAATAAGCCGGACAGTACAGGTCAGGTTTATGATAGCAGCGCTTATGTAAGGGATTATGCATTTACCGGATTGGTATTAGAATATAATGAAGAAACTGGTATTGCCACAGTTGAACAGCGCAACAAAATGGTTATTGGAGATGAAATCGAAATTATCGGTCCTAAAAGGGATATGTTTGCCCAAAAACTTGAAAAGATGTGGAACGTGGATGACGTAGAGATAGAATCGGCACCACATCCTCAAATGATCGTTAAAATAAAGATGGCAAAGCCTGTTGCAAGGTTTGACATATTAAGAAGGGAGAGAAAAGATGGAGAATAGTAATCGTAAGAAGAGACCAGTAATTATTGGAATCACAGGTGGTACGGGATCAGGTAAAAGTACAATTGCGAGAGCAATTTTTCAAAGTGTTCCTCAGAAAAAAGCGTCTATTATTGAGCAAGACTGCTATTATAAAAACCAAAGCCATCTCCCACCTGAGGAAAGAGTGAAGGTAAATTATGATCATCCCCTGGCTTTTGACACAGATTTGATGATTACGCATTTAAAACAATTACTTAGCGGACAAGCCATAGAAAAACCACAATATGATTTCACAATTCATAATAGAAAAGAAGAAACTATAACTGTAGAGCCTCGGGATATAGTCATTGTCGAGGGTATCTTGGTTTTAGACTCTCCTAAAGTTCGAGAATTAATGGACATTAAGATATTTGTAGATACAGATGCTGACGTTCGTATTATAAGAAGAATTATGAGGGATATGAATGAACGCGGTAGAACTCTAGAGTCTGTTATCGCACAATATCTAGATGTAGTTAAACCTATGCATTTCGAGTTTGTTGAACCATCCAAACGCTATGCAGATATCATTATACCAGAAGGCGGTCACAACAAAGTTGCAATAGACATAATGGTTGCAAAAATTAAGTCAATCATCGATAGCGAATAATTTATAAATCATATTTAAAGGCCTGCATTTATTTGCAGGTCTTTTGTTTTTACAAGGCAACTGAATTAACTTTTCCTTTTTTGACAACAATAAATAAAAAAGGAGGAATGTTGCCTTGGAAGAATCAAATAATATTCAAACTGAAAATCAGGAAGCTTATAAGTTGACAATAGTTCAAAAGCGGTTAAGGGCTCTGGGCATATTGTTCCTTTTGTTTTTTGCTGTAATTGGTGTAAGGCTATTTTGGATTCAAGTTGTGAAAAGCGAGAGTTACTTAGCAAGAGCAGCCGATCAACGGCAATATGAATTTCAAAGCAGTTTAGCAAGAGGGCAAATCTTTGATAGAAATATGATTTCATTTACAGACAGAGAACTAAAGAAGTTCATAGCAATAACAGAATATGTTACAGATAAGAATACGACGGCAGAAGTAGTGGCAAGGGCTGCAGGAGTGTCCAAAGATGATGTACTAGAAATGATAAAGGAAAGCAATGGAACCATAGAACTTAAAGCAAAGGATTTTTCTAACAAGGATATAGAAGCTATAGAAAAAGGTATGGTTAAGGGTGTAAGTATACTTGAGAAGAAAATAAGATACTCAACAGACAGCCTGGCTAGACATGTGATCGGTTATATAAAAGAAAGCGATCTAAATGGTATGATGGGCTTAGAAAAGAGTATGAATCGTATATTGGCTCAAGACGGCGGAGAACGTATTGTAGCAATTGTGGATAGTCATAAGAATGTAATACCAAGCCTTGGATTTAGAAAGGTTGAAGATAAAGGTGAAAATACAAAGCTTGGTTTAAAGCTTACCTTGGATTTTCACATACAAGAAATTGCGGAAAGTGTTCTAAAAGATAATAACATAAATGGAAGTGCAGTAGTTATGGATATAAAAACTGGTGATATATTAGCTATGGCAAGCACTCCAGATTTTGATCAAAATAATGTAGGAAATTATCTGAGCGGTAAGAAAGATGAGCTTACAAACAAATCTATTACTCCTTATGATCTGGGCTCAATATTTAAGACTATAGTAGCTGCAGCCGCCATTGAAAATAATATAGTTAATGAAGAAGAAACCTTCTTATGTGAAGGTGAAATAGAAGTTAATAAAAGCATAATAAAATGTTCTTCATTTAGCTCCCATAAGGATAGACTTATAACCTTCAAAGAAGCTTTTGCCTTATCTTGCAATACAACATTTGTAAAGGTAGGAACTAGAGTCGGAGCAGAAAAGATATTAGAAATGGCTAAACGTATGGGGTTTAGTGAGAAACAATGCAATGAGCTCCTAGAAGAAAAAGCCGGATACATACCAACATCTAAGGAGGACGGCATCGGTAATATTTCAATTGGTCAAGGTAAGATACAGGTTACCCCTCTCCAAGTAACTACTATGATGGCTGCCATTGCGAATAATGGGATAAAGAATATGCCTTCAATTATTGACTCAATTGTAGACAGTGAAAGCGGTAAAACTGTTCAAACTTTATCTAAATCAAAGCCTATGTTAGTTTTAAATATGACAACTTTAAATAGATTAAAGGATATGCTTCATGAGGTTACAACAATTGGGACAGGTAAGCAAGCAAATCTGGATGATTTTGATGGCAGCAGTGGTAAAACCAGTTCTGCAGAGACAGGGATTAAAAGCGGTGAAATCGTACAGGGATGGTTTGCTGGCTTTGTACCCTCCAATAAACCTAAATATGCCATTACTGTGTTTGTATATGATGGCAAGTCAGGTGGAAAGGTAGCAGCACCTATATTTAGGGAAATAGCATATAAAATTTTTACAGAGTATAAACCTATTAATCCTTAAAGCTTAGGGAATTTTCTTCGCAATACATAATAGAATTTTAAAGAAAAATAAAGGATATTAGCTATTTTTGCTGTATATATTAACATAAATACTATATCTTTCTAAAAGGAGATTATAACTTGGAAGAATACAAAATAGGCAAGAGAAAGCAAATAGCCCTAGTTGCACATGACTACAGGAAACACGATTTAATAGAATGGGTTAAGAAAAACAAGGAATCCCTGGAGAAACATTATTTATGTGGTACAGGTACAACTGCAAGGTTAATTAATGAAGAAACTGGACTAAATATAAAAGCCTTCTTAAGCGGTCCAATGGGCGGGGATCAACAGATAGGCGCCAGCATCGTAAATGGTGAAGTTGATTTTATGATATTCTTTTGGGACCCACTGACCTCACAACCTCATGATCCTGACGTTAAAGCACTACTTCGAATTGCGGTACTATATGACATACCTGTTGCTATGAATCAATCATCTGCAGATTTTCTTCTGACTTCAAGCATCATGCAGGAAGAATATCAGCGCAATATAGTAAATTATTATGATAGAATAAGAAAAGACAATTTCTAAAAGAAAGTTTATGTAGCTTTCTTTTTTTTATTGAATGGAACATGCACATTTTACCTATTTTTTTCATATTATCTAAGGTGACATAAAATAGGAGGTGTGCGTGAATGTTGCTTTTCCTTACATCAATAGTTGCGGCTACTATTAAGGATCTAATATTACTCTTTGGCTATATCCAAAATGTGAATTCATTTCCACAACCTTTAAACCCTGATGAAGAGCAGTATTACCTTGACGAGTATAGAAAGGGCAATGAGGATGCAAAAAATATTCTGGTAGAACGCAATTTAAGATTAGTTGCTCACGTAGTTAAGAAGTATTCAAATACAGGACGAGAAATTGATGATTTGATATCTATTGGTACTATTGGTTTAATTAAAGCTATTATTACCTTTGATGATTCAAAGGGAACACGCCTTGCAACATATGCAGCAAGATGTATTGAAAATGAAATACTTATGACCATAAGAGCTTCGAAAAAAACAAAAACTGAAGTTTCGCTGCATGATCCAATTGGTATCGATAAAGAAGGTAATGAAATTAGCTTAATTGATATATTAGGTAGTGATTGCGATATAATTTTAGATGAGGTAGAATTAAAAATTCAGACAAAGAAGCTATATCAGAAGATGGAAAAAGTATTGAAAAGCCGTGAGAAGGTTGTAATAGAAATGCGCTACGGCCTAGCTAGCGGACTAATAAAAACTCAAAGAGAAATTGCTGAAATGCTTGGTATCTCAAGATCCTATGTCTCCCGAATAGAGAAGAGAGCAATAAAGAAGCTATATAGAGCTTTATATAATGAAAATTATTAATTATTTCTCATATGGAATTATATTATGTCACAGTAGCCTTTTTATATTATTGAAGGTATAATAAAATATAATGTATAGGAAGTGGATTTACTTTCCATGTGCTGATTATCAAAGACTTCCTTAATAGCAGCTTTTTATTATAGTTTTATAAATATGATAATAATGAGGTAAATTATGAGAAATAATCTTATTCCCCAAATACACATAAACTCTCCTTATGAATTAGATATTGAAATACTAAAGAAGAATAACATAGAAGGTATAATTATAGATATTGACAACACTTTGGTACCTTGGTCTGCAAAATATGCGGATCAGAGGGTGATAGACTTGATAAATATGCTAACAGACAAGGGCTATAAGCTTTGCATATTATCCAATGGAACTAAGAATAGAGTATCAGTATTTAATACTGACCTAAAACTGCCGGCTGTCCACAATGCTGCAAAGCCTAGCAGAGCTGCCTTCAATAAAGCCTTAAAATTATTAGGAACGAAGCCCCAGAATACTGCCGTTATAGGCGACCAGATTTTTACTGATATACTAGGGGGCAATAGACTTGGGCTTTTTACCATATTGGTTGTCCCTCAAAGCCCTAAGGAGTTTTTGTGGACAAGATTTGTAAGACAAATTGAAAAAATTATATTAAAGAAATATAAACACTTAATAAATAAAATATAATATAAAAGCTGATAAATTATAATTTTGTCAGCTTTTATATTATTATAGCAAAAACTGATATATTTTAGGTTTTAAGCAGGAATTAAACTATATAAGAAGAATACTATATATCAATTTTCAAGTAAAAACTAATAATAATTTATTTTATAAAGGTGAATTATGATAAATAGAACAAAACGATTAGGGGATCTTCTAGTAGATGCAGGGCTTATTACTAACGAACAGCTTAAGAACGCATTGATCAAACAAAAGTCAACAGGTAAGAAGCTTGGAGAATTTCTTATCGATGAAAACATCATATCAGAAACAGATATGATTAAGGTATTGGAACTTCAATTAGGTATTGCTTATGTAGACATTAGCAAAATTAATATTGACGCTGAAATTCCAAAGCTTATTAATGAAAATCTTGCCAGAAGGCACATGTTAATACCTATAAGGAAGGAAAACAATAAGCTTATAATTGCTATGACTGATCCTTTAAACATCTTTGCATTGGATGATGTCAGTATCGCGACGGGTCTTGAGGTTGAACCCGTGACATCAAGTCGTTTGGCTATTGTAAGTGCTATAGAGCAGTACTATGGTAAACAAAGGGCCGAAAAGGCCATTGAAGAATTTAAGAGACAATATGATATCAGTAATATTACTGAGCTATCCGAGGAAGATATCAATGAAACAGACAGCGCTCCAGTAGTAAGGTTAATCAATTCTGTCATAAGTCAAGCTGTAAAACTAAAGGCAAGCGATATACACATTGAGCCATCAGAAAGCAAGATACGCATTAGGTTTAGAATAGATGGGGAACTGCAGGAAGTAATGAATCCTGAAAAATCTGCACTTTCAGCCATTATTACCAGAATAAAAATAATGGGCAAAATGGACATATCTGAAAAAAGACTTCCCCAAGATGGAAGAGTCGAGTTGTCTGTGGATAGTAAAGAAATTGACATGCGTATATCCTCCATACCTACAATATTTGGAGAAAAAATAGTTATACGCTTGCTTGATAGAGAAAACTTTCTTACTACAAAGACTGGCCTGGGTTTTAGTGAGCATAATCTGATGCTATTAGACAAGCTGATTAAGTTTCCAAATGGAATTATACTTGTTACAGGCCCAACGGGGAGTGGTAAGAGCACAACACTTTATGCAATATTAAAGGAACTCAATAAAGCAAGAACAAATATCATTACAATAGAGGATCCGGTTGAATATAGATTAGAAGGGGTCAATCAAGTGCAGGTTAATGCCAAGGCAGGGATGACTTTTGCCAATGGATTGCGTTCAATATTAAGACAAGACCCTGATATAATCATGGTCGGAGAAATAAGAGATGCTGAAACGGCTCAAATAGCTGTTAGAGCATCTATAACTGGACACTTAGTGCTAAGTACCATGCATACAAACGATGCTTCTTCAACAGTCGCTAGGCTCGTAGATATGGGAATTGAGCCATATTTAGTTTCTGCCTCTGTTGTTGGAGTATTAGCGCAAAGATTAGTAAGAAAAATCTGCAATCAATGTAAAACCTCTTATAAAGCTGAAAACTATGAGAAAGAACTTCTTAACATTCATGATGATGTTCAATTAAGTAAAGGTAAGGGCTGTAGTGCTTGTAATGGGACAGGCTACAAGGGCAGAACCGCAATTCATGAAGTAATGCCAGTAGGTAGGGATATAAGAACTTTAATCGAAAAAAGAGCAGGTATAGACGAAATTAGAAAAGCTGCAACTGACTCGGGTACCATTAGCTTGCGAGAAAGTTGCTTGCAATTGGTATTACAAGGGATAACAACCATAGATGAAATGATTAGAGTCACCTACAGCTTAGATTAGGGGGGCGTATATGAATATATTTGAACTATTAAATAAAGCAGTGGAATTAAAAGCCTCAGATTTACATTTAACCTTAGGCTCACAACCTGTTATGAGAATTGCCGGGAGTTTACTAAGGATAGGCGATATAGCTTTAAGTTGTGAGGACACTTCAAATCTTATTAGTCAATTATTGACAGATAACCAGCTTCAGCAATTAAATAGTTGGGGTGAGCTGGATTTCGCATATTCTAGCTCTGATGAGGGACGTTTTAGGGTCAATGCTTACAAACAAAATGACAGTTACGCATTAGCCATTCGAATCATTTCCAAAAATATTTATACAATAGAAGATCTTGGTCTACCACCTATTTTAAAAGAGCTGTCAATGAAGCAGAGAGGTTTAATACTCGTGACAGGACCTACAGGAAGTGGTAAGTCAACTACACTTGCTGCCATGATAGATTATATTAATAAAAATAGACAAAGTCATATTTTGACTTTAGAAGATCCAATTGAATACCAGCATAAGCATGCTAAAAGCATAGTTAATCAAAGAGAAATAGGAAGAGACAGCAACAGCTTTGGAAATGCGCTTCGTGCAGCATTAAGACAAGATCCTGATGTAATTTTGGTGGGAGAGATGAGAGATCTAGAAACCATAAGCACCGCATTAACTGCTGCCGAAACAGGACATTTGGTCTTGTCAACTTTACACACCATCGGGGCAGCAAAAACCATTGATCGAATAACTGATGTTTTCCCTCCCCATCAACAACAGCAAATAAGAGTACAGCTAGCAACTGTTTTGGAAGCAATCATATCCCAGCAGCTTTTACCTACAATTGAAGGGAATAAAAGAGTCGCCGCAGAGGAAATCATGATAGCCAATCCCGCAGTAAAGAACTTGATTAGAGAAGGAAAGGCTTTCCAAATACAAAACTTGATTCAAACCGGAAGCAAGTTAGGTATGAAAAGTATGGATTACTCTTTAAGTCAACTTTATAACCAAATGCAAATAAGTAAAGAAACTGCATTTGAGAATTGCATAGACAGGGATATGCTAGAGCGGCTAATAATGGGAAGCTAAAATATAAAACTATATTTAAACCTAATTTTATAATTGGATGTGAATTTATGGCCGGATACAAATACAAAGCCATTTCAGCTGAGGGCAAGACACTAGAAGGCTTATATGAAGCTAAATCTAAGGATGATGTACTGGTCATGCTCAGACAGAATCAATATTATCCTATAAGCATAATTGAGAAAAAATCAAGCAAGGAGATAGATTTAAGTACATTCTTTGGCAAAGTTAAATTGAGGGATATCGCCATATTTTGTAGACAATTTCATACAATGCTGCAAGCAGGAGTGAGCCTTATATCTTGTTTAGACATATTAAGACTTCAAACAGAGAATAAAAGATTTAAAGCAACCATAGGTAAGGTTTATGAAAAAGTACAACAAGGATTAACTCTTTCTGAATCTATGAATAGACATAAGGATGTATTTCCTGAGCTACTGATTAATATGGTAGTAGCTGGTGAAGCAAGTGGAAATCTGGATGTAATATTAAATAGAATGGCTGTTCACTATGAAAAGGAAACAAAAATCATCAACAAAGTCAGAAGTGCTATGGTTTACCCTATTGTACTTGCTATAGTTGCATTTGTGGTGGTTATTTTCCTATTAATATTCGTGTTACCAACCTTTACAGGACTTTTTGAAAGCAGTGGCGTTGCGTTGCCCTTACCAACAAGAATTCTTCTATCTATTAGTGGATTTTTAATAAACTATTGGTATATTGCTTTAGGTATGTGCATTGCTTTTATATTTCTAATTATTATACTTTCGAGGCTTCCCAAGGTTTTATACTTCCTAGACGGTTTGAAGTTTAAAATTCCCATTGTAAAAGGAATTAATCAGAAGGTTGTGACCTCTAGGCTTTCTAGAACTCTTTCAACTTTATTGTCTAGTGGACTACCACTTCTGCAGGTCTTAGACATTGTAGCCCAAATTGTAAACAATAAGGTAGTTGAAAAAGGTTTGAGCAATGCCAAGGAAGATGTAAAAAGAGGGATACTTTTATCCGTACCTATAAAAAGAATGAATTTATTTCCTCCAATGTTTATATCTATGCTAACTATTGGTGAGGAATCAGGCTCAATTGATGAAATACTAGACAAAACCGCAAATTACTACGATGACGAGGCAGAAACAGCATTAGAAGCTATGACCAAGTTGGTAGAACCATTGATGCTTGTTGTAATGGCAGTGGTAGTTGGATCTATTATTGCATCTATAATATTACCTATGTTTGATATGATGAATACTATTGCTATGTAAGAAAATTTGGATTATAATTAGATAAATTAGTCAATTAAGGGGGATATAAATAATGAAATGGATGTACAGTAAAGTAAACAATAAGAAGGGCTTTACACTAATTGAGTTAATAGTTGTTATAGCTATTATCGCAATTCTTGCAGCCGTAGCAGTACCAAAACTAGGTGGTTTTACTGACTCTGCTAAGGCAAAAGCAGATATGGCAAATGCAAAGTTATTAGACCAAGTGGTTCAGGTATATTATGCAGACAAAGGTGTTTTTCCAACAGCTGCTATATCGGATACAACTACTTTTAAACCAACTTCGTCTGAGGTTGATAATTTAGTAAGTGTATTAAAAACTGCAAATTATTTACCAACTAACACTGCAATCGTATTCAACACTATTGGAAAAGTTAGTTTCACTATGGCTAGTTCTACGGTTACAGGAGTAACTTATACTCCATAAAGTTTTCCTAATTTATAATTCAAGGGTCAGCACAGAAATGTTGCTGGCTCTTTTTTATTTCAACTATATGAGAATCTAGATACATAAAAAGCCCTCTTTGGAGGGCTTTTTATCATTCCTGTATAATTACTTGACCATCTTCTGGAACGGTAGCTGTTAAAGTAACCTGTCGTTTTATTACTCCGTCAATTTCAAGTATTCCTGTAGAATTTATCGTTATTATAGCACCACTTTTAGTAATGGTCATACGATAAACACGACTACGATTTCCTAAAACAATCTCATTATTATATGGATAGACCAAAGTAGCTGATTCATTTTTAATTAATTGCAATCCATGGTCGATTCCGGCTTGAGCTAAATATCTGGTTATGGTTGTATCTTCTATAACTCTATTAATTTTTATTTCACTTACAACTGAAAATAACATAGCTGTTCCAAGAATAATAACGATAATCATAAGTATCAATGTAAGTACCAAAGCACTGCCCTTTTGATTTTTAAGATATTTCATATAAACACCTCTATTAAGTCATTCAATTAAAATGGGAAGTTATTAATTCCTGATGCTTCAAAGGTTACATGAGAGTTACCTGAAACAGTCGTTTTATTACAAATAATTATACCTCTAAAGGTAGAACTGCCTTTAATGTCCACTACACCATTTGGTGCAAAGAGAATTCCGGTAACATTTACGTTTCCTGATAAAGTAATATTTCCACTGCTAGCTATAGATACATTGCTAAAATTCTTATTTCCTTTATCCTTAAAATCCAAATCTCCCCCGAAAAATTTCATATTGTCTCTGGGATCATCATTTGAGGTATATCCCCTTTCGGCATACCAAATGGCTGGTCTCAAGGGAGGAATATTGATATTTGGAAATACGATTGGTTCCACAGATGTAACCTTAGTTGCTTTAACTGTAGCAATATAATTGGGTTTTGTTAAAGTTCCGGTGTAATATATATGACCTTGCATGCTATCATAGTTGCCATCTCCAAAGTTAACATTTCCGTCTACATAGATATTTCCGTCAATTTTTGGCGTTGTAGTGCTAAAGTTTCCATCTATAATGACTTTGCCAAGTAAATTAGAACTCCCCGACAAGGTACAATTACCTGATATATATATTGAGCTCGTTTTATCTAACTTTCCGAGCCCTGCACTTCCGCCTAAGTCAATATTGCCAGCAATATAAATATTTTTAGTGCTTATGTACTGTACATTACCACCCTGCAAGTCCAAGTTTGTCTTAACAATAACTGTGGCATCAGTACCATCTATTGTTGAGCTGCCAGACAAATCGACCTCATTTCCTAGAACAAAGACTTTATTATTAACAATGTATTCATATATATTATTAGCTGGCATAACTATAGTCATATCCCATCTAAAAATCTTAAATTCTGTAAATTTATTATTGGCTATATCAGTAATAATTTTAGCATTTATAAGGTGTGGATTTAACGCATTGAATTCTATATTGACAATATCTTTAAATGCTGTGATAACACCCTTTTTTCTGATTAAATATCTATTGCCACCACTTTCTTCTATATAATAATCAATGTTTTCATTATTGCTATTTACGATATGAAGAGTTGAGGTACCAACTAGGGTTATTGTTTTTGAGTATTCAATATCATTCTTTAGGTGGGTGGATACAACCCTAATTTCGTTTCTTTGATTTGATTCTTTTAATTGTGTATTAGATGTTTTGTATGTGAAGCTCATCATAGGATATACAATCATAACAATCATTCCAAAGATCGCTAGCGTTACCATAAGCTCGATTAATGTCAAACCCTTAGTATTCAAAAAAATCTTCTTAATCAATCTTAATTGCCTCCCTTTATAACCGTAGAAATTGATAATTCATTGGCGTTGAGGGGTTTGCCAATAATCTTAATTTCATATAGGTCAGCAATATTTAAGTTAACATTAATATAAACCTTTAAATTTATATTCGCATTCGTTTTTTCAAAATAGCTTGTCTGATCTGTAAATCCCTTACCAATCAACCAAGATTTCACATTCGCGACACTTGTATATGTACTCTGCACAGATTTCATATCATTCACATAACTAGTACATAGATCCATTGTTTGCAATCTTTCATGACTAATATTCCTTGCTTTAATAGTCGTTGAGATGAAGCCAGATAGAAGAACTCCTATCAAAGCAATGATAGCTATGGAGATAATTACTTCAATTAGCGTAAAGCCATTGTTTTTACGAAGAATCATTTGTAAAACTCCTCACATTCATATGGTATTTTATATTAGTTAGGTAATAATCGTTTAGAATTGCATTTTATAAAGATTACATATTTAATGGTATACAAAAGAAGCCTTTATATATTATATCATAAGTAATATTATATAAAATGACAAAATAATTGAAATATACTAGCATTTCTTGTAATATGGTATTAATCATATATAATTTTATACTTATTTCGACATCTCTTGCTCAGTCTAACTGATCATGAGGTAATCTTTTATTTAGGGGTGAGAGCATGCTGATTATACAGATTTTAATCTTTATATTAGGTCTTTCTATTGGCTCATTTTTGAATGTATGCATATACAGAATACCCGAGAAGAAGTCAATTGCATTTCCCTCTTCTCATTGCCCAAATTGCAAACATGATCTAAATGCGATTGATTTGATTCCTATTCTAGGCTTTTTGATAAATAGAAGAAAATGCAGATACTGTGGAGTTAAGATATCTATGCAATACCCTTTAGTAGAGCTTCTTACAGGTATCGTATTTCTGATGTTATTCAACAAGTTTTTTATAAGTATGGAATTCTTGAAATATGCATTACTGTCGAGTTTACTTATAACCATTGCAGTAATTGATTTGGAAAGGCAAGAGATACCGGACGAACTAATAATATTTGGTCTTATTGCAGGTATGCTCTTTAATATTTACAATATTAAAACTGATATGGTTCCAGGAATTATGGGATTTATACTTGGAGGCGGAGTATTCCTAATAATAGCCATGCTTACAAATGGTGCTATGGGTGGAGGAGATATCAAACTAATGGCTGTACTTGGATTGTTTTTCGGATGGAAACTTATTCTATTAATATCATTCATCGCCTTTATAATAGGGGCTGTAATATCACTTATACTAATAGCTACCAAAGTTAAAACTAGAAAGGATTACATTCCTTTTGGTCCATTTATCGCTATAGCAGCACTAATTACTATTTTTTATGGATTAGAAATAGTGCGAATCTATGTACTGAGTATTTTAATATAAGAAAACCGGGGGGATCGGGTTGGCTAATAAAAATATAATATCAATCGATATTGGTTCAAGCAATACAAAAATAGTTGTAGGAAAATATTCAAATGGCATGATTTATTTAAAAGAAACCATTTCCATTAAAACACCCGGAGGCTGTCTAACAGATGGTAAGCTAGCCTTTGAAACAGATAAAGCAGATTTTCTTAAGCAAAGTATTGCAAAAGCTTTATCAGAGAATAGGATTAGATATAAGGATGCAACATTTACTATACAAAGCACTTCAATTATAAGAAGAGAAGTGGAGGTGCCAAAGGTAAAACCTCATGAAATGGAGGGTATGATTAAATATGAAATAGAACAATACCTACCAATTGATTTAAATGAATATATTGTTGAATACAAGGTGTTGGAGGAAGAGAAGGACCATAAGACAAAAATGCTGATTGCAGCTATACCCAAGACTATTGTTGATAGTTATTTAAGCATACTTCTTTCAATGGGTCTTATACCAAACTCTCTCGATATAAACTCAAATTCTATTTCAAAACTTTTTCGCTATAAGCAGCAAATAAACCTAGGTATGGATGGTGTTGATAAGACTATAGCTATTCTTGACATGGGCTGTAACAATATAAATATTTGTATTTTAGCAAAGGGCTTATTTCAATTTAGTAGACTAATATCAGCCGGCGGAAGTGAGTTGACCTTAGCTATAGCTGAGGAGTTTAAAATAAGCATACAAGAGGCTGAAAGTAAAAAAATATTAGAAGCAAATTTAAGTACTTTGGGGACAAGTAATGAAGATGAATCACTTAAAGAAATTATTAGAAATATTGTTTTTAGATGGTCTGAAGAGATACAAAGGGTATTTCAATTTTACAAAACTAGAAACGCAAACAATAATATTGATGAAATATATCTTTATGGAGGCACCTCAAACCTCAGAGGCATAACGGAATATATTGCAAATGCCACCAACATACCTGTTAAGCAAATTAAAAATCTAAGTAGTATTAAACTTGGAAAGCATACAAGTGGCTCAGACTTGGAGTACTATTTGAATTCAATTGGTGCAATTATTAGAAAGTAGGTTATTTTATATATGAGAGATTTTAACTTCTTTTCACCATACTTACTGAAAAAGCGAAATAAACGTTTGAAGAACTTTTATATATTTTCAGTAAGTGCATTACTAATAATAGGACTGCTTTCTTTTTATACTTTAAATAACTACTATATTAACAAATATAAGAGTGAGATAAGTACAGTTGAGAACTATTTAAATTCAGAGAAAACGAAAAAACTGCTTAATCTATACGAAGATACTAAGAAGAAAACAGAGATTGTTAACACTTACTATAATAAAATGTCTGAAATTGATCGTGTACTTAGAGCCCAAAATGTGGTGAGCACAAATTTGTTGAATAAGCTAGCCTCTGTTATGCCACAAGATTCATACATCCTAAGCTGTACAATCAGCAATAGAGATATAGTGCTGAATTATTCAATAACAGATTTAGTACCCATTGCTGAGCTAGAACATAATTTAAGGGAACTTGATATATTTGAAAAGGTGCATATAAGTATAGTCAATTCTGGTACAAGTTATAATGCAATTATAAGCTGCAGTTTAAAGGATGTGAACATTGATGAAACTAAAACTAACGAATAGAGAAAGAATATTAATAGTTATTGCTATTATTTGCTTAGTGGCGGTTATTGTTTACTATGGAGTAATTAAAACACAGCTTGATAAGATGAGTAATCTTGAAAAGCAAGCGAAGGAATATAGTACCTTAATCCAAGATATTAAGTCAAAAGTCAGTCCTAATAATCCTTTATTCGGGCAAAATAAGCTTCTATATACAAAAACAGAAAAGCTTTTGAGACGGTATTATCCGGCTATTATACAAGAAAATATTATATTATTATTAGATGAAAAGCTTAAGCAAACAAATATAACATTAATTTCTATGACTTTCTCAGAACCGGCTTTAAGTGATTTAAAACCCTTAGAATCAAAACCGCTGACATCAACTAGTGAACTTGAAGATTTAGTTAGAGAATTGTACAGCGATATGCTACCTAGCAAAAAGGTTGAAGTAAGCACTGTTCCTGAGCCAGAAGAGTCAGTCAAGGTAGAAAAAATGACTGCAACTCTTTCTATAAGGGGAACTTATAGTCAGGTGTATAATTTCCTATATGAGATTGAGCTAGAAAACAGAAGTATAATATGTAGAGAAATTAGTATAACAAATAATTTAAATGATATTCTAAATTGTGAACTTATCATAGACTTCTATTCTGTTCCAAAACCCTTTAAGCAAATAGAAGATGAAATTGAATGGAATATAAATGGTATCTATGGAAAAGAAAATCCTTATATATAAACTTTCTAAGATTATGAAGAGTTTGATTAATTATAGACTTAACTAAAAGATTATTGGAGGGCTCATAATGTTTAAATTAAAAAACACAATGGAAGAAGTAGTAGCTAGAAATATTGACTCAATATTAAACGTAATGAATATTTGTAAATGTGAAAAATGCAGGATGGATATAATGGCTATATCACTTAATGATCTGCCTGCAAAGTATGTGGTAACAGAAGCAGGTGAGCTTTATACAAAGGTTAGGGAATTAGGGCAACAATTCGAAGTAAACGTTGAAACTGCTATTATTAAAGCTGCTATTTTTGTAACAAAAAATCCTCAGCACTAAGGTGAAGCTATGAATATTATTTTGATAGGCTTTATGGGCAGTGGTAAAACGACTATTGGCAAAGTCTTAGCAAAGAAAAAGAACTTAAAGTTTATAGATACGGATGACATAATAGAAAAACAACAAAATTTAACTATCAAAGACATATTCAATAACTTTGGCGAAACTTATTTTAGGCAATTAGAAAAACAAGCTATAGAACAGCTAAAAGATTGTAAGGATTGTGTAATTTCAGTAGGCGGCGGCGCAGTGATGTATCATAATAACCTCGATATCTTAAAGAATACTGGAATCACAATCTTTCTTGATCGTCCAATGCAAAAGATTCTAAATAACCTAAAAGGCAAATTTAGACCTTTAGTTGGCAATACTATTGATGAGGATAAATTACGTGAGCTTTTGGACAATAGATATCCTACATACAAAAAAGCTGATGTAATATTAAACACTGAAAGACTCAGCATAGAGCAAGCTGTTGATGAAATAATAAACAGACTAGGCTTATAAGAGCCAATCATGGTCATTCAGTTTACAATTAAACATAGCACTTTGATGGTTTATTTCGTCAGAAAATAGAGTAATTGCGACAAAGTTAATCGGGATTCTCTATTCACAATGGAGAATATATGATAATATAGATAATAATACAAATTATCTTTTACGGGGTATATTTAATGTCTAAGATACTTCTGATAAACGGTCCAAATTTAAACATGTTAGGGATTAGAAATACAACAATGTATGGCAGCAAAAGCTTGCTGGATATAAATCAAGATGTTCAAAAAGCTGCTGAGAAGGAAGGCATTTCAATAGATTTTTTTCAATCCAATAGTGAGGGAGAAATAATTGACTGCATCCATAAAAGCTACAATGCATATCAAGGTATTATTATAAATGCTGGTGCATACGCTCATTATAGCATTGCCATAAGAGATGCTATTGAAGCGGTAAGCTTACCGGTAGTAGAAGTACATATTTCAAATATATACAGTAGAGAACAGTTTAGAAGACATTCAGTGTTAGCTGAAGTTTGCATAGGACAAATAAGCGGCTTGGGCTGCCAAGGCTATATTTATGCTATGGATGCTTTAATAAGATATTTGAAAGGGGTTAATTAAAATGGAAAAAAGATTAGCCAAGCTTCGTGAAAAGCTTGCTTCAAACAATTTGGATGCTGCCTTTTTATATTCAAAAGAAAATAGAAGGTATATCAGTGGTTTCACAGGATCTACAGGTTATATCATAGTGACTTCTAACAAGGCATACTTTGTGACTGATTTCAGATACAGAGACCAAGCACAGAGTCAATGCAAAGGCTTCGAGATAATAATTCACGGCAGTTCCTTAATGAATCAGCTTAAAGAAACCATATCAAGTAACAACATCAAAAATATAGGTATAGAAGAAAACTTTATGACTGTTGCTTTTTATAACAGCTTAAAGGACTGTTTGGATGGCATAGAGCTTCAACCTTTAAAAGGCATAATGGATGAATTAAGGCTATATAAGGATGCAGGCGAGATAGAGAACATTGCAATGGCTGCTTCAATTGCAGATGCAGCATTTACACATATACTGGATTTCATTAAACCAGGTAAAACTGAGATAGAAGTAGCAGTAGAGCTCGAGCATTTCTGCAAGCAAAAAGGTGCAACGGAAATGTCCTTTGATTCAATTGTTGCTTCCGGTGTAAGATCATCTTTGCCTCATGGCGTTTACTCTGAAAAGATAATAAATAATGGAGAGTTCTTGACTCTAGACTTTGGTTGTGTGTATAATGGATATTGTTCTGATATGACAAGAACGGTATTTGTTGGAAAAGCTGATGAAAAACAAAGAAATATATACAATACGGTACTAGAAGCGCAGGAAAAGGCTTTAGAGCAAATAAAGCCAGGTATGCTAGGCAAAGAAGTTGATAAAATTGCCAGAGATATTATCACAGCTGCAGGCTTCGGAGAAAATTTCGGACATGGTTTGGGTCATGGTGTTGGACTTGCAGTGCATGAAGAACCAAGATTGTCACCACTCGGAGAAAAGGTTCTTGAAGCAAGCATGGTTGTTACCGATGAACCAGGTATTTACATAGCCGAATATGGCGGAGTTAGAATAGAAGATTTAGTTTTGGTAACTGAGCAAGGGAACAGAGTACTTAGCAAATCACCAAAGCATTTAATTGAGCTTTAATTTTACTAATGTAAATATAATTCCTTAAGAAAACAAATACTAAAAAACAAAGAGAAAAATGGAGGGATCTGTTTAATGGTATCCGCAGGCGAATTTAGAAAAGGTGTAACCTTTGAAATGGACGGAAATATATTTTTTATTATAGATTTCCAACACGTTAAGCCAGGTAAAGGTGCAGCATTTGTTAGAACAAAAATAAGAAACATCAAATCTGGTTCTGTTGTTGAAAGAACTTTTAATCCAACAGATAAGTTTCCAAAGGCTCACATTGAGCGTAAGAATATGCAGTATTTATATGAAGACAATGGATTATACTATTTCATGGATAATGAAACATATGAGCAAATTCCATTGAATCATTCACAGGTTGAAGATGCAATAATGTTTTTAAAGCCTAATGACAATGCTTTTATACAATCCTTTAAGGGTGAAGCATTCTCTGTAGAGCCTGATAACTTTGTTGAGTTGGAAATCACTTTTACTGAACCTGGTGTTAAGGGCGATACAGCTCAAGGAGCTACTAAACCAGCTACTCTTGAAACTGGAGCAGTAGTAAACGTGCCACTTTTCGTTAACCAAGGTGATAGAATTAGGGTTGATACAAGAACTTGTACTTACATGGAAAGAGTTTAGTGAATATACATCGCTAAATTGGATAAAATACAAGGTATTAATACAAATTACCAAAATAAAAAATAACAAAACACAAGGAGGAGTAATGATGGAATATTTATACGAGAGAATAGCGTACTTAAGAGGTCTTGCAGAAGGAATGAAAATTGACGAGAATTCAGATAATGGTAAGCTAATGGTGAACGTACTAGAAGTACTTTCAGATTTCGCTGATGCTATTAATGAACTTAATGATGCTCAGATAGAAATGGATGAGTATGTTGAGGCTCTTGATGAAGATCTTTCAAGCGTTGAAGATGAACTTTATGGCGAAGAAGAAGATGAAGAAGATTTCGAAGACGAAGAAGATTACGATTATATCGAAGTTGAATGCCCACACTGCCATGAGTATGTATATCTTGACGAAGAATTGTTAGTAAATGGTGATAAGGTTTCATGCCCTAACTGCCATGAAGCAATAGAATATGATTTAGACTATGATTGTGAAGAAGGCTGCGGCTGTGGTCATGATCACAAGTAAATAATAAGCAATTAAAAGCTCCGACTTAGTCGGAGTTTTTTTTTATGGGATCCTTTTGTTAAAGTAGTATGCTAAAAAGGTAATATATAGTAAAATGTAAATATTAGTTAATTGTTAAGCAATACTTAATACAACTATATCGGGATAAGTATCGTATAAGGACTTATTACGATATTGGCGTCGTGAGTGCGAGACGTTAAGCGATAGGCCAAGTAAAAGGCATCGGGTGGAAAGAATATTTATATGATACAGGAGGCAACAATGGTTATTTTAATCGGTGGAGTTAGCTGTACAGGGAAAACACTTATGGCTCAGAAATTACTTGAAAAGTATAAGATACCGTATTTGTCCATAGACCATATCAAAATGGGGTTAATTCGTGGAAATAAGTATTGTGATTTCACTGCAACTGATGGTGATGATGAGCTTACAAATAAACTGTGGCCAATTGTGAAGGGTATTATTATGACCAATATCGAAAATGGTCAGCACATAATAATTGAAGGATACTATTTACCACCAGAAGATATTGGGAATTTTGAGCAGGAATATCTAGACCAGATTATTGCTCTATACATAGGCTTTTCAAAGGATTATCTTGAGAATAATTTCATTTCAGGAATTATTGAGCATTTAAGTGAAATTGAACAAAAAGAATATGATGGATATATTAATCTAGATAATTTCATTAGACTTCACACGCAACTCAAAGAACGATGTATAAAGAATAATGCGAAGTTTTTCGAGATTAATGGTGATTATGAAGTAGAAATGAAAAATGTATACAAATGGATAGAACAGCAGGTAGAAGAAATAAGACTGTCTTGATACTTATAAGATGACTAAATAGACGCAGCGTTTACTAGGGCAAGACTTTGGGGTCTCGGTCCACCGGGTGGCAAGCACCGCCAGGGAGAAAGGCCACGGGGTCCGGTTCAGATGCGTCGTGAGTGCGAGACGTTACATGACAGGCCGAGCATATGGCGCGACTTCGTGTCGCTTTTTGTGTGTAGTTGGGATAGCGATACTATATTTAAAACCATAGGAGTATACCATTGCATACTAATTAATGGGGGGAACAAATATGAAATCAAAAAGGGTTGTACTCACAATTTCAATTTGTGTGCTTATGATTGTATTGATTCTAGGGTTCGAAGTTAAGCAGTTTCAGCCAAGGAAAATGATTGTAGATAGAGATGCGATTGATTCTGTAAGTGTAAAGTACCATGGCTCAAAGATTGATGTAGATGCAGATAAGTTGATTAGCATACTAGAGCACTATAATGCTAAAAAAACAACTCATGATTACTCCCCATACTCATCAGAACAGATAGATATTGAGATAGATTTTAATGAAAATCATCGGTTTAGGCACATTTTACTGGGTGAATTTAATATATGGTATGAATCAGGAGATACATTCTATAACATTTTAGATGTAGAGAAGCTTAAAAGTGAACTAAGAGGTATTATCAAAGAGAATGTTAGATAGATAATATATAATTATCTAAAAGAAGAGCAGATTAGACAAAGACCGCGACATCCTTGCCGCTCTTGGCTTCGAAGGCCAGCTCGACGTATAACAAAGCACTCCCATTGACAGGACAATCGATCCTTGGCACTTAGATTCATCCAATGTTACAGGTCTGAGCCCTCATCTCCTCACCAGCTGAAGCAGCAGGGGGAATGGCTCTGGAGAACGGTTCAGTGGCGTTGTGAGTGCGAGACGTTATATGATAGCCCAAGCATATTGCATATGATAACTTCAGTGTGTGTAATTAATTTATGTTATGTAGAATGGTTAATGTGAATTAAAGATTATTTATATTGGTATAGGAGGGGATTTTTTTGAAATTGGTGTTTTTAATCGGGAATCCAGCGGTAGGTAAAATGACAGTTGGACAGGAGCTTATGAAAATTACGGATTTGCGTTTGTTTCATGGTCATATGACCATTGAACCAGTTATTGAAATATTCGGCTATTTTCACGATAAAGCAACATATAAAATGAGAGAGGTTATTTTTGAAGAATTTGCAGCATCAAGTAACTATGGATTAATATATACATATGTTTGGGCTTTTGACCAAAAGGCTGATTGGGATTACGTTGAGCATTTCACTAACATCTTTAGAAAAAAAGGTGCTGATGTTTATTATGTGGAACTTGTAGCACCTCAAGAAGTAAGATTGCAAAGGAATATTGCTGAAAGTCGCTTAAAACATAAGGTTTCAAAGCGAGATATTGAAGCTTCTAATCAAAGGCTGATTAACATTGACAAGAATTATCGTTGCATTAGTAACGATGGTGAGATACGGTTTGATAACTATATTAAAATTGATAATTCCAATCTTTCAGCAGAACAAGTAGCGGAAATGATTAAAGAACGCTTTGATTTATGATTTTATAAACAAAAGAAAAATAGCGTTTAATTCACAATTTTCTATAATAAGAATCCAAAATACTAATTTCAAAGTAATTTATTCAGGTCTATGCTCTGAGGGTTAGGCCACTGCATAACAATGCACTCACGTTATTTGTGGGAAATTATCAATTAATAGGAACGTAGCACACCCCTTCACCGGGTGGCGAGGACCGCCAAGGGGAAAGACTCTGGGGGGGGCGGTTCAGAGGCGTAATTGCGGGGACATTAAAGACAGATTGAGCAAATACAAATGATAATGGAGTTATATAGAAAATTGTTTGGTAGATTGATAGCAGAGCCTGAGATTCAATAGGAAAATACTTTAGTGGAGGGTGCAATTATATGAATAAAAATAATCCTTTAAAGATTTTTTATGATATAGAAACTGGAAGAATGCAAAATTATCCAAATGATTTTCAAGTTACTTTTTTAGCAATTTTTATGCACTTTATATTTAGCACAATTTTTCAAAATATAGCAGTTAATACAACGTTTCAAAATCAGATATATCAAAATCTATTTATTATAGTAACAGAGATACTATTACTTGTAGTGCTTCTAATGATAAGTAAGGAACTTTTTTATTTCAAGGATGAAGAAAAATATAATCCATCTAAAAAACTATCTATGAAAGTTCTAATTTATACCATAATCCTAGTAGTTGCTTTATGTGCTTTCATAAATGCTATTTGTGTTTTAATGTTAATATATTCAAATATGAGTTCAATTATTGAATCAATAAGAAACATTCTAGCTAACAATTTTACATTTGGAATTTTATATTTTTGTATTATAGGACCTATTTCTGAAGAATTGATCTATAGGGGTGTATTATTGGGTAGTTTATTAAAAAAGTATACTTCTAGTATATCTATAATATTAGCTACAGGATTATTTTCAATTATGCATTTTAATATGCCACAATTTATTGCAGCCTTGATTTTGGGAACTATACTTGGTGTTTTATATACAAGATTTAGATCAATTATTTTATGTAGTATTGTACACTCTTTATATAATAGTATTTTAGTTCTAGTCTTTCATTTTGATTTAGCATTAGTCAAGTTTAAGTCTCAAAGTATAATTGGGGTATCTTTACCTAGTATATTAGGATTAGCTATTGTATTTTATATGTTGAAATTGTTAATAAAAGAAAGTGAAAAGTTTAAAACATATAGTGAATATAGTGACTTTGTATAATGTGATAAGGAACATTATACAAAGGCTTTTAATAATCTGATATATATTTAGTGCATAATGGCTTAAGGTTGTTATAAGTTGCTAGGAATATAGCACATCCCTTCATTCACTTGGGTGGCAAGCGCCGCCAAGGGGAAGCGCTACGTGGTCCGACTCAGAGGCTTCGTGAGTGCGGAACGTTATAAGATAGATGGCGTTTATATAATGCGAATGTGTGATATAACACCTCTTCGCTTGCTTATTTGAATATTAGCTGTTGGGGTGATTTATTGATTAATATCATCAATGAGCCGAAAGGGCTAGAATATTTTAGATTACTCGATTATCTGTTCATCACATCAGATAAATTTTCATTGACCATGCGTGATGGTTTGAAAAAGGGCTGGAATGTACATGACATTCTTGAGTCACTTGAAGATTATTTGATTGAGATTGTTTCAGGAGAGGATTTTGCTTTCAATAATTATTGTGACGGTAAAGTGTACGTGTACAAATTAACTCGAGAATCTATGGATATACTGAAGAGCAACTCTAATCGTTTGTATGAATGGCAACACCCTTATTTGCCAGAGGATCTAAGTTTTTTCGATAAAGACTGGAATACCAAATTAATTACTGTGGCACATGAGAAAATAAACGGGTTAGTTATATCAGATGAATCCGATCTCATTTACATCGTTAACAATATTGGAATAGAATTATATCTATAGAAGAATATGATAAAATCCGTTGTTTTGTTAGGTAAGGGCTTGGTGGGGCACCATCCATCTTATAACAAAGCACTCACGTTGTTAGTGGTAACTAACTAATTGTTATTAACATAGCACACCCCTTCGCCGGCGACAAGCGCTGCAAAGGAACAAGGCTATGGGGTCCTATTTAGAGTCGTCGGGAGTGCGAGACGTTATAAGAAAGGTGGCGCAGTGTCCGTACATTTGTGTGCGGGTCGGAATATATACTATATAGAGGAGGGCTTGTATGAAGATTTCTTTTAGAGAGGACGAACAAAGCATATATTTCGTAGTTTCTGATCTTGTTCAAACGTATGAAAGTGTAATGAAGAATAGTTTTTTCACTTATGACGAACAGGGGTGCTATAAGAAGTTCAACAAGCCAATCGACAATATTGAACACGTGAAGAATAATTTTGCATCCTATGCAGAAGAAATGTTTGCGCAGCAAGGATATTTCAAGCCTGTTTTGTGGGAGGATGCATTGCTTGCTTTTATTGAAAAGGTAAGAGGAAAAAATATTGATTGGTGGTTGACGGGAAGCTGTGCCACTTGCGTGAGAGGGATTAACATTGAACCACACGATGTAGATATTATGCTCAAATCAAAAGACATCGAGAAGATAAAAGATATTTTCCACGATTTTATCGTTGAGCCTATCATTGACTCAAAAGGCTGGGTAGTTGACTATTTTGGTGTTCTATTTATGAATGCACGAATTGATCTAGCATTTGATCCTCAAGAATGGGTTGACTCACAGGGCAAAGCTGATTTTGGTCCTTATGCAAGTAATCACCTAGAAGAGGTCTCTTGGAAGGGTAATGTAATTAAAGTTCCTCCATTGGAATTACAAGTGCATGCAAATAAGAACAGGAAGAGATTTGATAGAGTTAAGGCTATTGAAGATTTCATAATGAATAGATAATAAGTAATGTCATGGTGCTGACGTCCGTGTCAGATCTGAGGCTAGGGGCGCTACCCATCTTATAACAATGCACTTGCATTGTCCAAGGGTGAACTATATGTTCATAGAGCGTAAGACACCCTTCATCAGGTGCAAGCATCACTAAGGAGAAGAACTTCAGGTCTGGTTCAGAGGCGACGTGAATGCGGAATGTTACAAGACAGACGGAGCAAATGGTATGCGTTCATGGTGCATTAAATGGGTGGGTTAGACTTAGTAGATTTTAAGAATTAGTTATAAGATTTGATTTAAAGATGTGGTGTTATAGGTAATATTTTAATAAACAATCTAAAATGTTTGGGGGTAGTATTATGAATAAGAAAGTTGTTATATGCGTTTTAAGCGTTATTCTAATTTTTTTCTTATGGTTAAATATTGCTCAGTACACACAATTGAATAATATGGTAAATAGAAATAATAATTTTTTTCATATTTGCGTTAAACGTCTAGCTTACGATTTAGAACAATTAACAATTAAAGATAGCATAAGACCTGATAATATGGAGAAGTGGTACACAACCACTAAAGATAAGAATAGCAAAATAATTATAAGTATAGAAGAAATAAACACTTTATCTTTTGATATAGGAGAAGTCGTTTCTTCATATCTAACGTCATCATTTTCAGATAAAAATACTCAATTATTACTTTCATTTTCAGCTATACGAGATATTATCGATACTAATAAAAATAATCAGGTAATAACAAAAAAGGATTTAATGGACATAGTATCGATTCTTAAAATCATAGAAAAAGATTCATTAAATTTAAAAGCAACAGAAGAATTAAATGAAATTCTTAATAAAATTAACTTTGAAAACATTAAATAATTTATAATACAGAGTTTGGCTCTACAGGAATCGGTCCATCGTATTCGATTCAGTGACATCGTGATTGCTGAACGTTGTATGATAGTCGCGCGTTATTTTAAGACACAAGAAAGCTTACACTTGTATAAAATATATTGGTTCTAGAGAGGTATTTATTTGAGACGATTAAGAGATGTTTTCTACATAAATGGTTTTCCGGAGAATAATGAGATTGTTTATTATGGGATGGAATTCAAAGAGTTTTATAAGTTTTCTCCAATGAAATTAAACAATATTCTGTTGTTAAAATCAGAGTACAATGGGTCAAGAGATAGCGCAAAGTGGAATATGACAATGGTTAGCGAAGATGAAATTGATAATCTTCTTAGTGAAGATATCTATTCTTATGGAAACTTTTGTTGGGTTGATTATGCCAACGATGATTGCATTGAACATATGCAACCGCAAGAAGTTGCAGAATTATTGTACCTTGGACATATGTTTTCTCCTTTAAAGAGCCCCTTCATTGAGAGTATCAAGAATAGATATGCATATTTAGCTCATGACGATGGATGGTTTTGTCGCTTGTATTGTCAGAGATATAGTGATTTTTCTGAGATAATTGCTAATAAAGTTATAGACTCGGTTTCTACTTCAAGAAGAAAAATATTTCCTATGAATGAAGAATTGAAACATCAATTACTTTCACTTGCCAGTGATGGATTATTAATTGATTTTGATAATATACTTAAAGTCCATAAATCCATTGAGATCCCGATTTATCAGATCGGAAAATTCATCGATATGGACAAAATGTACAATGATAAAAAAGTTCATATAGCACATGCTAAATATTCCGCCAAGTTGGTGTATAGCAATAAGAATTGGAAAATAGATTACATCATAACAAGATGTCAATAATTGCTAGGATAGGGCTATGTGGGTCACTAGGCTAACATATAACAATGCAATCCCGTTGTTCGTGGACAAGTATAATCCAAATTAATTAGGGAGTAATGTTATGAAAAATACTGTATTATTAGGATTTTCAGAGATGGATATTACTCCATCCTTTAATGTAGAAACTATAGGCTTCAATCGAAAGGATAACTTATCCAAAGGAATATTGCATAGACTGTATGCACAAATTTCAGTTTGGCATTCAAATGAAGGAATATACTGCCTTGTAGCAATAGATCATATAGGCTTCTCCAGAGAGGAGTCAAATTTATTACGAGATGAGATAGGAAATAAACTTGGTATAGCTCATGGTAAGGTAATGATATGTTTTAGCCATACGCATGCAGCACCAAATGTGAGCAATGAACAAGAATATTTCAAATTTCTCCGCGAACAAGTGCTTAAGGGAGTGAGTGAATCAGAAAAGAACATAGCACCAATTAAAGCTGTTTGGGGAATGACCGAAGCTGATATTGGAATTAACCGTCGAAACGAACATGGCGTTTTGGATCGGCGTGTGGGAATTCTTAAAATAGTAGATGCTGACACTCAAAACTTACGTTTACTGATTTTAAGAGTTACAGCTCATGCTAATGTTTTACTTCGTGATAATTACTTGATATCAGCAGATTATATTGGAGTTACAAGAAGCCTCCTTGAAGAAAATTATGGGTGCAAAGTTATGATAACTCAAGGTGCTTCTGGAAATGTGAAACCGAAATATACTGGTTCATTGGAAGCTTTGGATAAAATGGCGCATAAGATTACTAATGCCATTGCTCCATGTATTGAAAGGCTTAAACCGCATAGAATCGAAAAGTTATCCATGTTTTCACAAACTGAAACCTTCTTTGCTGATGTTCCTTCATTAGAACGAGCAAAAGAAATTTTAGATGAGGCTATGAGTGAAAACAATGTTGATGGTATAAATTGGATCCAAGATGTTATTCGATTAAATAATGAAAAGATTAAGCAGCAAACCGCAGAAATAGAGATTCAATATTTCATACTTAATAATGGATGTTTATGTGGAGTTGCCAATGAAATCATGTGTGAACTTGCTATTGATGTTGTTAAGGAATGTAAAGATGACTTTATCTATTTTGGAGGATATACAAACGGTTGTGAGGGCTATCTTCCAACTGCTGATGAATATGATAAAGGTGGCTATGAAGTTTTGCACTCATATTTAATTTATTATATTTATTATGGTACAGTTATGCCTTTTAATCGTGATACAGCGGAAAATTTGGTAGATATAGTGGCAGAACAGTGGAAGAAATATCGCAATTTATATCAAGAAAAACAAAAATAGTTTTAGATAGTGATAATTTTTACATTCATGAATGCACTCAAGTTCCTTTGGCAACAAGGATCCAAGCCTTTAAAGCAGCCAAGGTGCATTCCTTCACCAGTTTAAGCACGCCAAAGGGTATTCCTTTTAAGTCTGATTCAGGGACGCCGTGTGTGCAAGAAGTTATAAGACATAACGGATAAGTTTAACTCTAAGGGAAATTAGGAGGGTCTTCGTATGATAACAACTGTGTATGATGAAATAGTTGTAAGGAAAGTAGAAGTCCGTGATATTAATGGGATAGCACCTTTATGTTCACAATTAGGTTATCCTTGTACAAGTGAAGAGATTAATGTAAGAATCAATGAGCTCATGAATGATGACGAACATGTAATTTTCGTTGCTGTAAACCCAGAAGAAAAAATTGTTGGGTGGATTCATTCATATATATACAAGCTTTTCTATGCAGTAAAGGCTGCTGAGATAGGAGGACTTGTGGTTGATGAATCCGTTAGAAGGCTGGGAGTGGGACGTAAGTTAATGAAGGCAGTGGAGGGATGGGCTGGATTAATGGAATGTGTGGTTGTAGGCTTACGTTCCAATAGTAAGAGAGTCGAAGCCCACAAGTTTTACCAAGACATCGGGTATGAGAATGTGAAAGAGCAATATAGATTTATGAAACGTTTATAATACATTAAAGGACAGTGCATTGGAGTAGCGGGACATCTATAAGGAGTTATACAATTTGACTCTTAAAAGAAAAAGTTGGAGGGGGAAAAATATGGACGAAAAAATTAAACAAAGCCTAATTGAAAAAAATAATAGAATAATAAATATGGTAATAGAGCGTGCCAAGAGGGACTTTCCAGACGATATTGCAATCATTGGACTTACTGGTTCTTTTAGTACTGAAGATTTTCATGAAAAAAGTGATCTTGATCTGATCATTATTAACAATACTAAACGCGGATGGAAGATATCTGCTTGTTTCATCCTTGATGATGTGGGATACGATGTATATTGTACGCCATGGGAAACAAGAATTGAAGCACAATCTAGTCTTAATAGCCCTATGATTTCGTGCCTAATTGACCTCCAAATCTTATATTATGCAAAGCCGGAATATTTAGAGCGGTTTAATACTTACAAACAAAGAGCACTAGATGCGCTTGCCAAGCCCATAGGAAATGAATGCATTGGACGAGCAAAAAAATATATTGATATTTCCAAGCGAGAATATACTAATGCCTTACTATCCGATAATTTAGGAACTGTAAGGTGTGCGGCCAGTGAGGCTTTATTTAATCTAATAAATGCCCTCGTGAGCTTAAATAATACCTATTTCAAACGAGGGATTAAAAGGTACTTGGAGCAATTGGCTTCCTTGCAATATATACCTATGGATTTTGAGAAATTATATATGGCTGTGATTGAGGCTAAGACCATAGAAGGAATACGAAATGCATCCTATGCGTTGTTAAAAAGCGTAGTTGAGTTATATGACAAGATGTATGATAAATTTGTAATACGACCAGTGCCTACTTATGATAATCTTGATGGTACTTATGAAGAATTATGGTGTAACTGCAGGAACAAGGTCATTGTAAGTACTGAGTCAAATCATGTCGCCAGGGGAGCACAGGGATACCTTGACGAGATGACAACAGATAGGGGTACAAAAAAGTTTGACTTGATGCAGTATTTTGACTCGGATAATCTCCTATCCTTCAGAGAAGCATTCTTGCACATCATGGAAGAGTACTTGGAAGAATATAACAAGGTTGGGCGTAAAGTAGAACATTATGATACTTTTGAACAGCTATACGACAACTATATGCATACCTAAAATTTAGTCACTAATCTAATTTTAAGAAAATTAAAAGTAATACTTGTAAACTTGATAAAAGGAGAGAAAAAAGAGTTGAAGAAGTCAAAAAAATACGTAGTTATTCTAGGTCCGTTATTTATAATAATGATCCTGTTAATTAATAAGTTTTACTTTTTCAATCCCATTTTATTTAAAGAAGATTACATTACTAATTTACCTTGGGCAGATTATAGAAACCCATTGGTTATAGAATATGCTTACACTGATTTTCGAACAGGTTGGAAAGTAAATGAAGACGGAAATCAGAAAGAGATTCGGTATATAATGCAAGAGCTGAAGAAAAGCGAAGTATTACACAATTATAATAATAACATGTATCCTTATAGTAATGATGAACTAAAGAAGATTCTAATTCACGCTTATTCGAATAAAATTATTACTAAGCAAATAACAGTGTTAGATTTATTTGTTTTAGAAGAAGATAAGTTAGGGTATGTTAGCACGTCGCATACATACATCAAGTTGTCAGATAACTTATTGAAATTATTAGTGAATAGAATAAACGAAGCTAAACTAAATTAGATTTATTTGGAACATCTAATTATTATTATAAAATTAAAGTACATGATTGTATTGATATGAGCTATCGATTTACCTATTTATCTATATAAGCGGCTATAGTAAGTGTAAATTAGAGATGGATTACAAGATATAAATTTTAGGGGGCGAGTTAACATCAAAACTAATATAAAAGTTGTAAGTCTTATTTCCGATGATTTTGAAGATCTAGAATTATGGTATCCTATTTTAAGATTACGAGAAGAAGGGGTAGAAGTAATAGTAGCTGGGGAAAAAGCTGGTGAAAGATATGTTGGTAAGTATGGGGTTCCTGCATACTCAGATTATGCATTTTCAGAAGTAATGGTAGAAGAAATTGATGGTATCTTAATCCCAGGAGGATGGGCTCCTGACAAGCTCAGAAGATTTCCTGAAGTAATAGATATTGTACAAAAGCTGAATGCAGAGAATAAGGTAATAGGACAGATATGCCATGCTGGATGGGTAACAATTTCAGCAAAGATTTTACAAGGCAGAAATGTTACAAGCACACCTGGAATCAAGGATGATATGGAAAACGCAGGTGCAACTTGGTTAGATGAACCTGTAGTTGTGGACAAGAACCTTGTCTCTAGCAGACGCCCAATGGATCTACCATTGTATATGAAGAAATATATAGAAGTTTTAATAAAGAATACAAGTATATAGCGGTAAATATTCCTGATTAAGTGGAGGGAAAGTATGAAGAAATCATTTATACTTGGGGCTTTTGTTCTTTTACTTATTGCTAATATTGTATTAGTTAGGACAACTGTATTATACAAAACTAAAATTGATAATCAAGTATTTAAAGTATATTCATTTGAGGGAGAAAGCAAGGATATAAGGATAAGTGATGGGCTTGTTATTATATTTCCTAGCAAGCAGACAGTGAGTGGTGGAAATATAAAGTATATAGGAAACAAACAAGAAAATATACATTCATATTCTAAAACCATTTATCTAGATAAACAATTGAGTAAAGATGTAATTTTATCTAATTCCGTATCATTTGCAGGAGATATTAAAGGAACGTCCTTTCCGGATGAATTTTTATTAAATAAGGATATAGGAGAAATAAGTTCAGAGAAATTGTTTAATAAAGATGCTATAAATAATATCAAAGACAACCTGTATTTTTCTCTCAATTATTCCACGGATGATGGAAAAACTGGAAACTATACAATCAAACTAAATGTTGAAGAATTTATTATGAGTAAATAAATATTTAATTCTTGCCACGGATTCGCATGGACAAGTCTTTGAAGAAGGGGGTAAATCAAAACACACAATCTGTTTAGTAAAGGGAGGAAGAACAATGGAGAAAACAGCTAATGAAATCCAAAAAGAAAGAATTAAAGAAATCGAAGAAAACGCCTCTCAGTTATTAGAAAAGTGCGCAGTTGTAACACTTACGTCTGTTAATGAAAAGGGATACCCGCGTACGTGCGCCATAACTAAGATCAGAAACAATGGCTTTTTTGAAATCTATTTTATGACATCAAAAAGATCACATTTAGGTGGGAAGGCAACTCATTTTGAAAATAATACTAAAGCAAGCGTTTGTTATAATCTAGGTGGTGACAGTGTCACACTAATAGGTGATGTTGAAATTGTAAGAGACATAGATGATAAAATAAAGTTTGATAAGGATTGTGATAGAAAATTCTTCAAGAAGGGGATTCTGGATCCCAAATGTTATTTATTAAAGTTCCGAACGAATGAAGCAACATTTTGGATAGATGGCAAATTTAGAACTTGCAGATACAGATTATGAGCATTAGATATAATTAGATTATATCTAAATTAAGAATAGGCTGCATAGACCACACATCTATGACGGATATAATGGATTTTGTAAACTAATGATTATTTTATATATGAAAGGACAGAAATATGAAAGACAAAACTATACTTGAAGTCAATAAAACATATTGGAATGCAAATGCTGATGATTGGTTTGGAGTTACTGCTCTACCGGAATATGGAGTTCAATTTGTCACTGAAAATGAACTCCATTTATTTGGCGATGTAACAGGGAAAACAATGTTAGAAATTGGCTGCGGAAGTGGACATTCATTAAAATTTCATGCAGATAGAAAAGCAGGAGAATTATGGGGACTTGACATTTCACAAAAACAACTTGAAAACGCTGGAAGGTTTCTTGTTGAATGCGATTATTTTCCAACGCTAATATGTTCTCCCATGGAAGATGAGTGTGGCATACCTAAAAACTATTTTGACATCGTTTACTCAATATATGCAATAGGTTGGGCTACAGACTTAGAAAATGTATTCCTTCGTATTGCGACATATTTAAAAAAAGATGGTGTTTTTATATTCAGTTGGAAACATCCTTTACATGGCTGTGTCATCGTCAATGAAGAACAACTTATATTTAACAAAAGCTATTTTGATGAAGAATGGCATACACAACTTGTTGATGGTATGGAAATTATGCTGCCAAACAGGAAAATATCAACGTATATTAATGCTTTGGCAAGCGCTGGATTTATAATTGAAAGTATGGGAGAACAAACAAATGAAAAAACACTGCAAATGACAGGAGAGATTGATGATAGGTCGCGGAAAGCTCAAAAGCTCCCTTTATCATTTGTTTTTAAAGCAAGAAAGGCATAGTGGCTAGTAAAAGCTAAAGAAGTAACGCAATAAGGAGGTATTCATGAGTACTGATGTTTCAATCATTGTACGATTTGCACAACCAGAGGATATGGAGTCATGTTTTGTATTTGATCATTCCGTCCGGCAAGATATTATTGAAAGTAAGATAGATATGCACGAGATTATTCTGGCCGAACGTTCTGGAGAAATTATTGGGTATTTGAAATTAGAGTATATATGGTCTAATTTGCCTTACATAAGCCTTATAATATTGAGGCCAGAATTCAGGGGTAAGGGTATTGGGTCTCTTATGCTGAATTATCTCATTGAATTTCTACAGCTTAATAGTTTTGAAACTTTGTTAAGTTCATCTCAAGTGAATGAGGTGGAGCCGCAAATGTGGCATAGAAAGAAGGGCTTTATTGAGTGTGGGATATTAAATGGTATTAATGAAGGTGGAATTGGAGAAGTTTTCTTTAGGCTAGATATAATTAAATGATAGTTTCCTTGCAATAATTTTGAATAGGAGGTACTTCTAGATGGCTAATAGGAAATCAATAGGAATAGGGAGTCTTTCAGCTGTTATTTTTGTGATTACGATTGTTTTTTCATTAAGTACAAGAAATAGAGATGCTATTGGTGATTGGGTATTAAACTCTGTGGGTTTAAAAGCCTGGTCGAATGGAACAAATGGTATTCATTATACAATAATTGTTACTATAGTCCTACTTTTTATTTCATGGTTCATTGGAAGAAAGTATCCCGATAATTTTGGCGCAGCTTTGAGTAAAAAGCTATCCCTTTGGATTGGAGTATTTCTCACTGCAATGGCATTATTTAATATTTAAGAATCTATACTATTGATAAGATTAGGGGAAGTTATATGATAATAATGATTAATGGTGCTTTTGGTGTAGGTAAAACTTCAACATCAGCTCAGTTGGTAAACCATACCTAATGCAATGATTTATGACCCAGAAGAAGTTGGAATTATGCTTAGGAATGTAATTCCAGATGCTCTGAAGCAAGAGAATGAAAGAACTGGTGACTTCCAGGACTTTGAACTATGGAGAGTTCTGGTTGTTCAAATTGCTAAACAGATAGTTATTAACTATAAATGCAGTTTAGTAGTGCCTATGACTTTGAAGAAAAAAGTTTACTTTGACTATATATATGAAGGTCTTCGAAGTATCGATGACAATACATATTGTTTTTGTCTTACTGCTTCATTTGACTGTATTCATAAGAGACTTGAAGAACGTGGTGATAAATTGGGTTCATGGGCATATAACCAAACCGAGGATTGCTTGATTGCTTATGCATCTGATTATTTCGGAGAATACATTGATACAGAAAAAATTAGTATAAAAGAAACTGTTGATTATATTATAGGTAAGTTGGGGTTAGTTCAATAACCTTTTGCCAATCACTTCTTTTTTTGACTAGTAAGGAGTTTCTATTTTGTTAACGGGGGTAGTTTATTCTAACAGGTATGAATCTGTTCTAGCATATAAAGTAGAAGATTAGCCAATCCAAAATGAATCTAATAAAACCTATGAGAATTAGCTGTCGTAAAGATAGCTATTTTTTTTGTCTAAAAAAATGTGTCATATTGTCCTAGTCCTACCCATAAGATTATATAAGTAAAAGTTGTACAAGGTAGGTAAATCAAATGAATAATTATAAAATATACGAAGTCTTAAAATACATGCCAAAGGAAATCAAAGCGACCATAGAACAAATGCAGCCCCCTCTATTAGAAAGCATGGAGGAGGTAAGGCTTAGACAAAACAAACCTATAATCTTATATGGGGGCGGGAGAGAATATCTCATAAATAAAAGCGGTCAATTAGTCTTTGATACAAAAAACGCATACATATGTAGCCTTGAAGATATTAAAAACGCTGTAAGTCTCATTACAAATTTCTCTTTATACTCATTTGAGGATGATATTAGAAATGGGTTTGTGACAATAGAAGGCGGTCATAGGGTAGGTATATGCGGCAAAGCCGTCTTGGAGAATGGAAAAATTAGAACCTTTAGAGATATTTCCTTTATAAACTATAGAGTCGCAAGACAAGTACTAGGCGCAGCCGATAAAGTGCTTCATTATATTTTGAGAGAAGATAACAGCATTCATAATACCCTTATTATTTCACCTCCACAGTGCGGTAAGACAACAATCCTTAGAGATATTGTCAGACAAATAAGTGGAGGGATTCCATCTATGGGTTTTAAGGGTAGAAAAGTTGGATTAATTGATGAACGTAATGAAATTGCAGCATGCAGCCTAGGGTTGCCAAAAAACGATGTTGGCATAAGGACAGATGTATTGGATGGCTGCCCAAAAGCTGAAGGAATTCAGATTATGATACGTTCCATGTCCCCTGATATTATTGCAACCGATGAAATAGGAAGAAGTGACGATGCCGGGGCAGTATTGGATGCGATAAATGCCGGAGTCAAAATAATTACCACTATTCATGGCAGCAATATTGAAGACTTCCTGAGGAAGCCAGCCTTAGAGAAGCTTCATGAGAATCTATTTGAGAGATATATAATTATGAGCCGAAAACAAGGGGTAGGTACAATTGAGGCTGTATTAGATATGAACTATAAAACACTGAAAAGCTGTTTTACAAAGGAGCGTTATATATGATTCTAAAGATTATAGGTGGACTTATGATATTAGCAGCATGTAGTCTCTCTGGTATTGCTGCGGCAAACAGATATAGCTTTCGACCAAAGGATATCAGACGCTTCAGATCCTCGGTTCAAATGCTTGAAACAGAAATTATTTACGGTTGCACACCGCTTCCCCAAGCCTTTAATAATATTTCTATGAAGGTAGAAGGTCCTCTTGAAAAGTTCTACAGTATGATTTCAGAGGATTTATATGTCGGTAATAGCTATAGTTTGGATGATACTTGGAGCAAGGGTGCAGATAAACTGTTTCATGAGACCCGCCTTAAAGGAACGGATAGAGATTTAATTGCTGAGTTTGGCAAGGTGCTAGGAAGCTCAGATAGAGAGGATCAAAAAAAACATTTTGAGCTTTTCTATATTCAGTTGAAGCAACATGAAGAAATGGCTGAAGAAGAGCGCAGCAAAAACGAAAAGATGTATAAAACCCTCGGCATTTTATCCGGATTAGTCATATTTATTTTACTTGTGTAATATGCTTGTACAGTAATAAAGATGTAAAAAGAATCAAAGGGAGGTCTTGAAATGGATATAAATTTAATTTTTAAAATTGCAGCTATTGGCATTATCGTAGCAGTTCTACACAGAGTATTAACGCAAGCAGAAAGAGACGATATCGCGATGATGACAACCCTGGCAGGTACAGTAGTGGTTTTATTGATGGTAGTTGGTCTAATAGCAAAGCTATTTGATACGGTAAAAACGATGTTTCAATTGTAGGTGATTATATGGATATTATGAAAATTGTAGGTATAGGGTTAATTGCAACAATTTTAGCAGTTATCTTAAGAGAGCAAAAACCGGAAATAGCAATTCAAATAAGCATTGTTACAGGGCTAATTATATTTGTATTTGTTATCACAAAACTAAACTCTGTAATCGAAGTACTTAAGTATTTCGCCAGTAAGACAAATATAGATTTATTATACTTTACAACTATACTTAAGGTTATTGCCATTGCATATATCACAGAGTTCGGAGCCCAGGTGTGCAAGGATGCCGGTGAAAGTTCCATTGCAAGCAAAATAGAGTTTGGTGGTAAGGTGCTTATTATGATTATGGCTATTCCCATCCTAGCTGCTTTGATGGATATCATTACGAAACTTATTGCTTAGTAGCAAAAGTATAACAAGGTGGGATTAACATGAGAAAAAACAAAACAAAATTGGTAATGCTGCTTATAATTACACTGATAATAATGCTCTTTACTAATGTTTACGCTGATGATACAGATAAGATTATAAAGGATCAAATGGATGCTCTAGATATTGACGAAATTCAAAGCTTTGCAGACCAGGTTAACAAACAGGCAGAGGGTGCTATACCTGATATAGATATCAAAGAGATGATAATGGGGCTCTTTAAGGGCAAACCTATTGTAAATGTTGAATCCTTGGTACTTGGACTTGGTAAACTTCTAATTAAAGAAGTTATTCTAAACTTCAATGTCATGGGTCAGATTATTGTATTGGCTGTGTTTTGTGCAGTATTGCAAAACCTTCATGGTGCTTTTGAGGGGACTAGTGTAAGTAAGCTGGCATATAGTGCTTGTTACATTCTTATAGCTATTATTTCCATAAAAAGCTTTATGGCTGCTATGAGCATCGGATCTCAAGCAATTGATACAATGGTGAATTATACGCAAGCTCTGTTTCCCACGATGATAGCTTTGCTTGTGGCTGTTGGCGGAATAACATCCTCCACAGTTTTTCAGCCAATAATATTTGGCTCAATCAGTATGATTATTACAGCTATAAAATACTTGGTGATACCACTGGTTTACTTTTCAGCAGTGCTTTCTTTACTAAATAACCTGACAGAGGGAATTAAGGTAGAAAGACTTGCCACACTTCTAAGGCAGTTTGCAGTCGGTATCTTAGGCGTAATGCTTACAATATTTTTAGGTGTCATTTCTGTGCAAGGCGTTGCATCCTCCTCAGTTGATGGAATGACCATTAAGACCGCCAAGTTCGCCATGGATAAATTTGTACCAATCGTTGGGAAGTTTCTAAATGATGCCTTTGACACCGTTGTAAGCTGCTCTATGCTAATAAAAAACGGCATCGGTATTGCTGGTTTGATCGTATTACTGATGATATGTTTATTTCCATTAATAAAGATATTTTCAATAATCGTAATATACAAGGTTACTAGTGCACTTATTGAGCCTATTTTAGACAATCAAATTGTGAATGTTCTTAATGACATGGGCAATTCCCTATTAATAATATTCTCAGCAGTGGTATCAGTAGGAGTTTTATTCTTTGTGTTTATTACAGTTATCATGGGCGTGGGAAATATGACAGTAATGCTAAGGTAGGTGATAATATGGAATTTATGAAAAGCTGGATTACAAATATAACAGTAGTAGTCGTTTTTACAATGCTGTTAGATATTTTAATACCAAATAATGATATGAAAAAATTTGCTAAGGTCATTATGGGTTTGTTGATTGTACTAGTTATTATTAAGCCAATTTTAATGGTAAAAAATGTAGGGTTTCAGTTTCAAAGCGCAATGGTACAAACAGCGGCTTATATAGATGACTCATCACGAAGCAGTGACAGCAGTGTTGAAGTTTTTCAGAATAATACTGCATTAAATATCTACAAACAAAAGCTTTCCGATAAAGTCATTGAAATAGTCAAATCCCGAGAAGAATTTGAAGATAGAGATGTCCAAGTAAGTATTGATATAGAAAATGATATAAACAAAAAGGAGTTTGGCAGCATTAAAGCCATTCAAGTTTTTGTTAAGAAGGGCAAGAGTGGTGCGGTACAAGCCTCCACCATAGAGCCTGTAAAAATTAATACAGAAACTGTAATTAATAAAAACAATAGCGAATATACTTGGAATAACAGTGAATTGAGCCAAGACCTCAGTGCGGATATTAATGATACCCTTGGCCTTAATGAAACAAAAATTTCTTTTGAAATACAAGAGTAAAAGGGGGAAAACACAGTGGACATATTTTCAAAGTTAAAAGAACAGTTAAAGCGGTTTAACCTTCAAAAGCTTAATTTAAACTCCAAACTTGTTACAAACCTAATTATTATACTTGCTGTGGGTATAGTTCTTGTTTTGATTTCTGATTTCTATAGAGATCTAAATCCAGTTGGAACTACTGCACCAAACACAGAAATTATTAATAATACAGACAATCAAGGTAATGATAGCAAGTCAGATTCTGTAACAGAGTTGGAAAATAGGCTAATCGAAATACTTGGCAAAATACAAGATGCAGGAAAAGTCTCAGTCATGATAACTTTAAAGTCTGGTAGTGAAATAATACCTGCCAAGGATGAATCAATTACTGACAAGACAACTGATGAAAAGGATGTGGAAGGAGGTACAAGAGCCATCAATGAAAAAAATACTTCCGACCAAGTAGTTTTCATGAATGACCAGGGGGGAACCTCAAAGCCTTTAGTGCTAAAGGAGATAAATCCTGATATAAAAGGTGTAATAATTGTAGCGGAGGGGGCGAATGATCCAAGGGTCAAATTGCAACTGACTGAAGCAGTGCAAACAGTATTAGATGTGCCGGCTTATAGAGTATCAGTGTTTAAAAGTAATAAATAATATTATAAGTTCAAGGGGGTAACAAAATGATATTTAAAAGAAAGAATATAGTGATCTGCTCAATGATAATGCTTTTATTCGTAGTGGGTTATGCCTACAATATGTTTACAACGGATAATTATATAGGTGTTAATTATGACCTGAATATAGATCAGATAAATGCAACTGGCGAGGGAATAAACCCTGATATGCCTGCTGCGGATATCACAGCAACAGCAATAGGTGAAGCCGCTGCTACAGACAAACAAGCAGCAGCAGTAATAGAACAGAGTCCTGATGCTATAGAAGCTTCAAGTAGTGCAGCTGCAACCTTCTTCAGCGAATACAAAATGGAAAGAGACAAGAACAGAAGCAAAGAAGTTGATATGTGGCAAGAAATTATCAGCAATCAAAACACAGAGAAGACATTTAAGAACTTAGCACAACAAGAGATTGCTAAGGTTTTGGCTCTTACAGAGAAAGAGATGATAATAGAACAGCTTGTTATGTCACTGGGATTTAGTGATGCATTGGTTTTTTTGACTGATGATTCAGCTACAGTACTAATCGAGACAAAGGATCTAACAGCATCGCAAGTTGCAAGTGTTCAGGATATATTAATTAGAAAAACAAAATTTAGTCCAGCTAATATAAAGATCATGAAGAAGAACTAATCAACTAATATTTATTCGAATGTTACATATAATAATAAATAATACGTATAGAAATACATATTTGCCTGTGACTGCCATAAATTACCCGCATATATTTGTAAATATTAATAGTATTTGCTATAATAGTTTCAGACGAATATTTATAACCTACAAGGGGGTGCAAATATGGAAAAAGAGATAAAAATTGATAATTATGGTGTAGTAAAGATAGCAGATGATGTAGTTGCTTTAATAGCCGAGCTGGCAGCGAAAGAAGTTAAAGGCGTAGTTGCGATGAGCGGTGGAATTGCCGATAGCATAACTGAAATTCTTGGAAAGAAAAATCCATCCAAGGGTGTTAAAGTTGAAGTTGGCGAAAAAGAGGCTGCAGTTGATTTATATGTAATAGTAGAATATGGTGTTAGAATACCTGATGTTTCATGGCAGATTCAAGAAAATGTTAAAAAGGCTATAGAGACAATGACAGGTTTAAGCGTTGTAGAAGTTAATATACATATACAGGGCGTACATATGGAAAAGGAAGCTAAAGAGCCAAAAGAACCTAAGGAATCAAAGGAAGTTAAAGAGTCAAAGGAACTAAAGGAACTTAAATAGATTTTTTATTAGTACTAACCCTCTGATAATTCAGAGGGTTAGTACTAATTTTAGAAATATACAAAACTTAAAGTATTTAATAAAAGGCACCTTAAAAATATAATGACTTCAAAGGGTCTTTTTTATAATATACTGCAAAAAATGGTAAATACTATACAAGAGAAGAAATATGTGAAAAACAAAGTAAAGCTTATCATTTGAATGTTTCTCCAGTCTAACACAAATCAAGAGGAGAGACAGTTATACTATGCTTTACCCCGTTTATTAGGAGGAAATATGAGTAGAAGAATAGCTAGAGAATATGCCATACAGTTCTTGTTTAGCTTAGACTTTAATAAAACTGATGATGTAGAGAAGCAATTAGAGGATTTTTTGCTTCATACTCAAGAATTCAGAGAAGAAGAGGATTCAGTTTTAAACAAGAGTTCTAAGAGCTATACATTGGATATAGTTAAAGGAACATTACAGCATATAGAGGAAATTGACAAGTTAATTGAGTTTCATACCACGGGTTGGAAGTTTGAGAGAATTGCAAGGGTTGACCTAGCAATCATTAGACTCGCAATCTATGAGATTGTTTTCAACAATGAAGTACCTGACAGTGTAGCTACAAATGAAGCTATTGAATTAGCTAAGAAATACAGTACTGAAGAATCAGGAAGCTTTGTAAACGGAGTACTGGGCAAGATCATTAGAGGTAAAGGCGAACAAGGTAAATAAGCATGTATTTTTTAGGAATTGATACCAGCTGTTACACAAGTTCTATTGCTATTGTTGATATAAATGAAAATTTAATATATGATGGCAGAATTCTTTTGGAAGTGGCTGCCAAAGAAAAAGGTTTAAGACAGTCAGATGCAACCTATCAGCATATGAACAATATACCTAAGCTTTTCAGTGAAGCTATGAAAATAGTTGAAGCTAATAAGCTTAAGGGTATTGGAGTAAGCGCAAGGCCAAGGAATATTGAGGGTTCATATATGCCAGTTTTCACTGCCGGGAATAATTACGCAAAGGTAATAGCCGCTTGTACCAAGGCACCGATAATAGAATGCTCTCATCAGCAAGGACATATCATTGCTGGTGCATGGAGCATCAATAAAGCCTTTACAGACAAACACCTTGTATATCACATTTCAGGCGGCACTACGGAACTGCTCCAGGTCAGTGATATTAACAATGAAGTTGCGATTATTGGCGGTACGCAGGATTTAAATGCAGGTCAATACATCGATAGGGTTGGTGTAGCTTTGGGAATGAAATTCCCCTGCGGTAAAGAAATGGACAACCTGTGTAATGACAATGAAAATGGCAGCTTTGTAGTACCGATATCAGTTAAGGATACAACTCTAAGTTTTTCAGGACCTGAGAGTCATGTTCAAAGATTAATAGCTAAAGAAGCAATCTTAGATGAAATCTACAAGTCCAAAATTTCTAAATCGGTATTTTTAAATATCGCCAAGGCATTAGAAAAGACCATAATAAATGCTTGTATAGCAAATGGTATACGGGATGTACTAATGGTCGGAGGAGTCGCCTCCAACACCATAATAAGCCATAAGCTTCAGGAAAGCACTAAAGCAAAAGAATTAGGCATAAATATAAATATATCAAAGCCTGAATATTCCGCAGACAACGCAGTAGGTGCTGCGCTATATGCCAAAAGAGTACATCAAAATTTTGGAGGTCACAATGGGTAGCGCAATTATTTTTACAGTAAAAGAGGTAAATAATTATATAAAAAGTATCTTTGATCATGATGTTATTTTATCAAATGTATCAATAAAGGGTGAAATATCTAACTTCAAACTGCATTCCTCCGGTCATGCTTACTTCACTCTTAAGGATAATGATAGTAAACTGAAAGGTGTTATGTTTAAGGGTAGTGCGAGCAAACTAAAATTTATGCCAGAGGATGGTATGGCAGTTGTAGTTCAGGGCTATTTATCTGTGTATGAACGAGATGGTCAGTATCAGCTTTATGTTAATGATATGATTCCCGAAGGAGTAGGCGCACTTTATAAAGCCTATGAGCAGCTTAAAATAAAGCTCTCCGCCTTGGGGTATTTTGATGAAGAAAATAAGAAGCCATTGCCTTACCTGCCGAGAACAGTGGGAGTTGTTACCTCTGGAACTGGTGCAGCAGTAAGAGATATAATATCTATAATACGTAGAAGGAATCCTCTAGTTAATATCATTCTTTACCCTGTTCAAGTTCAGGGTGAAGGTGCATCCAAAGAAATTGTTGAAGGCATTGAGTTTTTTAATAAAAAGCAAAATGTGGATGTAATAATTATTGGCAGGGGCGGTGGCTCCATTGAAGAGCTATGGGCATTTAATGAAGAAGTGACTGCTCATGCAATCTTTAACTCTGAAATTCCAATTGTTTCAGCAGTTGGACATGAAACTGATTTTACTATAGCTGATTTCGTGTCAGACTTAAGAGCGGCTACTCCGTCTGCAGCAGCAGAATTGGTAGTACCTGACAAGCATGCTTTAGTATCTCGGTTAAACCAGTCCGCGTATATGCTAAACAATTATATGAATAAATTTATGCAGGATAAACGTCATAAGATAGAGTATATATCAAAAGGAAACGCATTTCGACAAATTGAGCAAAAACTTCATAGTCTTATGCAAACCGTTGATATGTGCAATAAAAGTATGAACTACAGTATACTGCAAATACTTAATAACAATAAAACAAGATTAATAACAAATATAGAAAAGCTAGATATTTTAAATCCAGCATCTGTGCTTTTAAGGGGATACTCTTCAACGAGTAGATCCGGAAAAATCGTTACATCAGTGAAACAGTTGTCTATAGGAGATAGAATTGAGGTAGAATTAAAAGATGGAAGTATCTCTGCAGAAATAAACAATATAATTATAAAATGAGGGTGTGAAATTATAATGAGTAAAAAAATGAATTTTGAGCAAACCTTAGCTAGGTTAGAGGATATCGTTAAAAAGATGGAATCCGGAAACATATCTTTAGATGAATCTATTGAAATATACCAAGAGGGACTTACTTTATCTAAGCAATGTTCTAGCATGTTAGAAGAAGCAGAGGGTAAGGTTATGGCAATTGTTAATAAGGAACAGGGAATCATCGAGGAGTTTATGATTAGCCAATCCAAGGAGGCATAGCATGAAGTTAAATGAATACTTTAGCCTTAATAAAAGTATAGTTGAAGCAGAACTTGAAAACTATGTTCAAAAAAGTGCTGAAATACCAATCATATATGAGGCTATGAAATATAGTTTACTAGCAGGAGGCAAAAGACTTCGTCCTATTTTGACAATAATGGCCTGCGATCTATTTGATGGAAATATGAATGAGGTAATGCCCTTTGCATGCTGTATGGAAATGATACATACTTATTCATTGATACATGATGATTTGCCCGCTATGGATAATGATGACTATAGAAGAGGCAAGCTCACCAACCACAAAGTATTTGGTGAAGGCTTCGCAATTTTAGCAGGAGATGCATTACTGAATAATGCTTTTGAGATTATTCACCAAGCATTAATTGAAAATCCAAGGCATGAAAATATTAAGGCAGCCGCATATATAAGTAAAGCTTCTGGTGCACAAGGTATGATTGGCGGACAGTGCATTGATCTATATTATGAAAACAAAGGTATAAATTTAGATGTATTAAATACTATGCATGATAAAAAAACCGGCGCAATAATAAGAGCATCTTTGGTTGCCGGAGCATTGGTATCAGGTGCAAAGGAAGAGGATGTTGTGCGTCTTGAAAAGTTTGGGCAGCTAATAGGTTTGGCATTTCAGATTTCCGATGATATATTAGATGTAGAGGGCTCAACTGAAAAGTTAGGTAAAAAAACTGGCAGTGATGTCAGTAATAATAAATCAACCTTTGTTAGCTACTATGGTCTTGATAAATCAAAGAAAATGGCAAAAGATTTAATAGAAGAAGCTCAAAATATCATTGGTTATTATGGGGATAAAGGTTTATTATTAAAAGATTTATCGAATTATATTATAGAGAGAGAGATTTAAACTGACCCAAGTCTTTAGGAGGTACTCATTTGAATTTTTTAGAACAGATATTAAGCAATAAGGTATTGATTACCTGTGTTACGGCATGGTTTATAGCTCAGTTGCTAAAGATAATACTTACCTTTCATAAAAGTAAAAAGATTGATATAACAAGATTTATAGGTTCTGGCGGTATGCCAAGTTCACATACTTCATTTGTAATGTCTTTAGCTACAGCGTTAGGCAAATTATATGGATGGTCATCTCCGCTATTTGCATTAGCTTTATGTCTTGCTTTTATTGTCATGTATGATGCTGCAGGCGTTCGTAGAGCAGCAGGATATCAAGCAAAGGTACTGAATATGATAATAGATGACCTTGCGCATCACAAACCTTTAGGCAACGAACGCCTGAAAGAGTTATTAGGGCACACCCCAAAAGAGGTTCTCGCTGGTGCTGTTTTAGGTATTGTAATAGCACAATTAATGATATGATTTATTTAGAGGTAGGGTTAATATGAACAATATATTAAATAAAGTCAATTCTCCTGAGGATATCAAGCAGCTTAAAGAAAAAGAATTGAATCAGCTTGCGGGAGAAATTAGAGAATATATAATAGGCACAGTCTCTGAGACAGGAGGTCACTTGGCATCTAATTTAGGTGTTGTTGAACTGTCTCTTGCTTTGCATAGAGTTTTTAATAGTCCTGAAGATAAAATAATTTGGGATGTAGGCCACCAAGCTTATATTCATAAGCTCCTTACAGGTAGAAAAGAAAAGCTTAAAACAATTAGAAAGCTTGGCGGACTTAGCGGTTTTCCAAAAAGGTCAGAAAGCGAACACGATATATTTGAAACCGGCCACAGCAGCACATCAATTTCTGCAGCTTTAGGAATTGCCAAGGCAAGGGATTTATCAGGAGATGATTACAATGTAATTGCTGTAATTGGAGATGGCTCTCTTACAGGAGGCATGGCCTTTGAAGCATTAAACAATGCAGGTGACTTTCCAACAAGACTTATATTAATACTAAATGATAACAATATGTCGATTTCCAGCAATATAGGCGGCATGGCTAATTACCTAAGTAAAATTCGTACAGTTCCAGCATATTTCAGGCTGAAAGCAAGAATTGGCAGCACACTTAAGAATATACCGATCCTAGGAAACGCGATGTTCAGCTCTGCAGAGCGACTTAAAAATTGGTTTAAATATTTACTGGTTCCAGGTATCATATTTGAGGAGTTAGGCTTTAAATACCTAGGACCTATTGATGGGCATGATATTCAAAATTTAGAATATGTACTCAAAAGGGCTAAATCTTATAATGGTTACCCTGTTTTTATACACGTGATAACTAAAAAGGGAAAAGGGTATGAAAAGGCAGAAACTGAGCCTTCAAAATATCATGGAGTCAATCCTTTTGACATTGAAAGTGGCAAAAGTAAAAATAGCAGCACCGGACGCAGCTACTCTAACGTTTTTGGAGATTGGATATGCGAAGCGGCTAAAAAGGATAAACGCGTAGCAGCTGTTACTGCTGCGATGCCTGATGGCACAGGCTTAACCAAATTTTCCAAGCAGCAGAAGGATAGATTTTTTGACGTAGGCATTGCAGAGCAACATGCAGTAACATTTTCTGCGGGTTTAGCAGTTGGTGGCTACAAGCCTTATTTCGCAGTATATTCCACTTTTTTACAAAGAGCTTATGACCAGATAATTCATGATGTATGCATGCAAAACTTGCCCGTTACTTTTGCAATTGATAGGTCTGGAATCGTTGGACCTGACGGAGAAACACATCATGGTGTATTTGACATTGCTTACTTAAGGCATATGCCTAATATCACTATTATGAGTCCTAAGGATGGTAAAGAAATGGAGCAGATGCTGGATTTAACACTGCAGTTGGATACTCCATGCGCCATTAGATACCCTAGAGGAATTGAAGATAACTTTGATGTTTCTAATAATACTGTTAGCCTCGGTAAAAGTGAATTGCTTTTAAATGGTGATCATGCAGCAATTATAGCTGAGGGTAGAATGGTTAAAATCGCATATCAGGCATGTCAACAGCTTAAGGCAAAAGGCATTTCAATGACCTTGGTTAATGCTAGATTTATTAAGCCCTTGGATGAGGGAATGCTAGTAAAAATTGCAAATAAGCACAATATAATATTTACCCTTGAAGATGGAATTCTTTCGGGTGGAATGGGAAGCGGAATACTTGAGTATTATAATAAGAAAAATATAAAGGCAAATGTAAATATACTTGCCTTTGACGATAAGTTTATAACTCATGGTGAAATTGACGAGCTCCATAAGATTCATGAAATGGATGCTGACGGAGTCGCAGCTAAAGTAGAAAAGGTTATTAATGAGCTCAAATAGTGGAGGGAACAGCTGACAATGGTTGATAAAAAAGAAAGATTAGATACACTTCTTACTGATTTGGGTATTGTTATTAGTAGGGAAAGAGCAAGAAGTATTATAATGGCAGGAGTAGTGTATGTTGACGGCCAGAAGCTAGATAAACCAGGCACAAAAATCAGCACCACTGCAAATATTGAGGTAAAAGGCAATCCAATACCTTACGTTAGCAGGGGCGGACTAAAGCTTGAAAAAGCGCTTAATGAGTTTAATATAGACTTGACTGGTCTTACAACAATAGATATTGGAGCTTCTACCGGTGGATTTACAGACTGTATGCTTCAAAAGGGTGCTATAAAGGTATTTGCTATAGATGTGGGGTATGGTCAGCTTGCATGGAGTCTTCGCAGTGATAGTCGCGTTGTTTGCATGGAGAGAACCAATATAAGATATGTGACACCTGAAATATTAGGAGAATCTGCTGACTTTGCCACTATGGACGTTTCCTTTATATCAATAATGAAGGTTTTACCCGCAGCATACGAATTGTTAAATGATAAGGGTAGATTGATTTGTTTAATAAAGCCTCAGTTTGAGGCAGGAAGAGAAAAGGTAGGCAAAAAAGGCGTTGTCAGAGATAAAAATGTTCATAAAGAAGTTATAGAAAATATTGTAGATTTCTGTACAAACAAAATGAACTTTGAAATACTGGGATTAACCTATTCACCTATAAAAGGTCCAGAAGGAAATATTGAGTATCTTGTGTACTTAAATAAAGTAAAAACTCTAGAAGCCCCTTTGGACATGGAAAGTCTGATAGAAAAAGTTGTCGAGCAAGCAAATTCTAGTTTATAAAAATACAATTGTGAACTAAATTTATATAGCCATATTTAATTAATTGATATAGAATTATAATTGATAGAAAATACCAATAATTAGAAATATTAATACTTTGGTGGTGTAGCTTTATATGAATATAGGTATAATTTCAAATCTAGACAAAGATAAGGACCAGCAAATAACAAAACAACTTATAAGCTGGTTGAAAAGTAGAGATATATCGGTTTATTTTGATGAGAAGATTTCTGCAGAATTAGCGCTTACTAAAGATAATTACTGTGATGAGCATATTTTCAAACATAGCGACATAATAATTGTTCTCGGTGGCGATGGAACCTTGTTAAATGTGGCAAGACAAGCCTCCTGCAATGGGGTACCTCTCTTTGGCATTAATTTGGGGCACCTAGGGTTCCTAACTGAAACCGAAGTTGGAGATATGTATGCATCTCTAGAAAAGCTAATCAACGGAGAATATACCATTGAGAAGAGAATGATGTTAGAGGCCTTTATAAGGCACAGCAATGAACCTACTAAGAACTTCATTGCACTCAATGATATTGTACTTGCAAAGGGCAATTTTTCTCGTCTGATAACATACTCCATATTTATTAATGATAATTTTGTTGACGAATATTCAGGTGATGGAATAATAGTTTGCAGCCCTACAGGGTCTACCGCTTATTCTTTATCTGCTGGCGGGCCAATTGTCGCTCCTGATGTAGAGGTTTTACTTATTACTCCAGTCTGTCCACACACATTGCATTCAAGATCCATTTTGGTATCCAACAAAGATTTGGTAAAAATCGAGATAGATGATGTATGTAAAACAGATGTCATTTTGACTGTGGATGGACAAACTGGCATAAAGATAAATCCAGGTGATATAGTTACTGTCAAGCAATCAATATATTATGCAAACCTTATTAAACTTAATAATAGAAGCTTTTTTGACGTATTAAGAGCAAAGATGTCAGAACGAAGAGAACATAATAAATAGGGCGGAGGTACTAATATGAAGATTTCAAGACATGCCAAGATACTAGAGATTATTGAAAGAAATGGAATGGATACACAGGAGGAATTGGCAGAAGAACTCAAAAAATGTGGCTTTAATGTTACGCAGGCAACTGTTTCTAGAGACATTAAAGAATTAAGACTTATTAAGATTTTATCTGAAGACGGTAAGTATAAATATGCAGCTCTTAGAGAACACGATAAAATGCTAAGCGAAAGATTAATGAAAATTTTCTCTGAATCAGTATTAAGTATAGATTACGCTGGTAATATTATAGTTTTAAAAACATTTGCTGGCGCAGCCGGAGGTGCTTGTGAAGCTATTGATGTCTTTGATATATCAGAAATAGTTGGTACTTTGGCTGGAGATGATACAATATTTATACTCGTTAGAACACCTGAACATGCTGAGCAAGTAATAGAAAAGTTCAAAAAGCTAATGAAATAGGTGATATACCAATGATATTAGAGATTAATATAAAAAACTTTATAATAATTGAACAAGAATCCATTAACTTCACACCTGGATTAAATATTATCACAGGTGAAACTGGTTCAGGAAAGTCTTTGATTATTGACGCCCTTCAAGCAATTACGGGAGGACGATTTAGCAAGGATGACATTAGGCATGGAGCAGATAAGGCTTTGATATCGGCTTTATTTGCCCTTGAGCACAATCACGAACTGGATGCATTACTAGAGGAATATGGCATCGATAAAGAAGCTGACAATACCTTATTGATATCCCGAGAGGTAAATACCGCCGGTAGGTCAGGCTCTAGAATAAATGGACAAACTGTAACTTTTACAATGCTAAAGGCTGTGGCACAGTGTCTCATAGATATAGTTGGGCAAAACGAGCATCAGCTTTTGTTTAATGCAAATAAGCATATCGAATTTGTCGATAGTTTTGGAGATCAGGAAATAGATACATTTAAAACAATTTTAAAGTCAATCACTGATAATCTAAAATCAGTTGAAGCAAGGTATAAAGAAATATGTGGAAATAGCAGTGAAAGAGAACGCAAGCTGGATTTATACAAATTTCAGATTGAGGAAATCGAATCTGCTGCATTAAAAGCTGAGGAAGAAGATCAGCTTAAAGCAAAAAGATTGTTGCTGCTTAATTCTGAAAAACTATACAAAAATATCACACAAGTATATGACTATTTATTTAATAGTGAAGAAGGCACAATTTGTGCAGCAGACGTTTTGGAAGACTCGACACATAAGTTAAATGAGCTGCAGCACATAGATATCAGGCTTCAGGACTTCGTTGGAGTTATAGAGACTGCACTATATCAATTAGAGGATATTAAAGCTGATATAAGAGATTATAAAGATAATATTGAATTTAATGACGATGAGATAAATTTTATTGGAGAAAGACTGGATTTAATATCGAAGCTAAAGAGAAAATACGGAACTAGCTTAGAGGATGTTATTAAATACGGAGAAACTGCAGCGGCAGAGTATGAAACACTTCTAAACAGTGAAAAGTTCGCCGCAGAATTAGAAAATGAAATTAATGGCCTCCGTTCAAGGTATTTTGATGCGGCAAATAAGCTTTCTATTGTAAGAGAAAAGCTTTCAAAAAAGCTAGAGAAAATGGTTGAAAAAGAACTGCAGGATTTAAATATGAAGGGATCCGAGTTCCAAGTAAATATTAAAAAAGATGAGAATGTAATTAGTTCTAAGGGCATTGATAAAATTGAGTTTTTACTTTCACCAAACCCTGGGGAACCGCCTAAGCAACTATCAAAAATTGCTTCAGGAGGGGAAATGTCCAGAGTGATGCTAGCCCTAAAAAATACAATTACAAAAGCAGAGAAAATTCCGTGCATTGTATTTGACGAAGTGGATGCTGGGATAGGTGGCTTGACTGCCTCTATTGTTGGTCAAAAAATAAAAAAAATATCAAAGAACTCTCAAATTATTTGCATCACACATTTAGCTCAAATTGCTTGTTACGCTGACAGTCATATATATACAAGCAAAATAATTAATGAAAATAAAACCTTTAGTAAAATAAAAAACCTAGATATAAAAGAACGAATTGAAGAAGTTGCCCGAATGCTTGGTGGCAGTCCAAAGGATGAAACATCCATGGCTCATGCAAAGCAGCTCATTTCTGGCGGCAAATAAAAATAACAGCCTATTGGCTGTTATTTTTATGAAAACAATTAACAAAAATTATTCAATAAAAAACAGTTATTTCAATATTTATTTGGTGAAATAGTAAAGTTTTTAAAGAATAATAGTTTTTCAAAAAGGTTAACTTAAAACAAGAGAAATTAAATTTAGGAAGACTCTGCTGGGGAAACAGGAGAGTGATGCTATTGCATAAAAAGAATGCCAAATTCTATATTTTAAATTTGGTCGTTATATTCATGATAATTTGTGTGGCAAACAGCTTTGTGACGATATACAACTATCCAAATGAAATCAATCTTATGCAAGGGCATAGTAAAAAGCTGGAGAATTCACTGGTATGCAAGTTAGTATTAGATAATATAAACGAAGATAATATTAATTTTAGCAAATTAAGCAGCAAACTTAGCTCCTTTACACTTATTAAAGGAAATACTAAGGGTACAGCAAATGCAAAACTAAAAATATTCAGTTTGTTGCCTGTAAAAAATGTTACCGTTAACGTCGTTCCAAATAAGATGGTAATCCCGTCAGGAGAAGCCATTGGTGTAAAGATTCAGACGAAAGGTGTATTAGTTGTAGGACTTTCAAGCATTACTACTGAAGATGGCAAAAAACATAGTCCTGCTGCGGATGCAGGTTTTGAAATCGGAGATACCATATTAGAAATTAATGGTCAAAAGATTGAAAAAGATAGAGATATTACGAATATGGTAAATGGCAGCAAAGAAGCATCCTTGAATTTCTTAATTGAAAGAGTAGGAAAACAACACAAAATTGATGTTAAACCAGTAAAAAGTGCAGAAGACAGCATTTACAGGATAGGTCTTTGGGTTAGAGATAATATAGCCGGAGTTGGAACTATGACATTTATTGACCCTGAAACAAATAATTTTGGCGCCTTGGGACATGGTATCACTGATGTTGATTCTGGTGTATTGATCGATATTTCAAAGGGATCAGTATTAAAGTCAAAGGTTGCATCGATTCAAAAAGCGCGAAAAACAATACCCGGTGAAATAGTGGGTATCTTTTTCGAAAGTCAAGATCCATATGGGAAAATTATAAAAAATACAAACTTTGGAATATATGGAGTCCTTAATATTAAGGATAGAAAGAATTTAGCAGATCCAATACCAATAGCCTTAAGCTATCAGATAAAGGAAGGACCAGCAAAGATTTTGACAACCATAGATGGCAATAAGGTAGAAGAATTTGATATAGAAATTCAAAAGATTAACAGACAAGACACTTGTAGCAGCAAAAGCATGTTAATAAAGGTTACAGATCAAAGATTGTTAGATATAACCGGAGGGATTGTACAGGGTATGTCAGGAAGCCCCATAATCCAAGATGGCAAGTTAATTGGGGCTGTAACTCACGTCTTGGTAAACGATCCTACAAGAGGATATGGCATATTTATAGAATGGATGCTGGATGAAGCTGATATAGAATTAGAAGCTACATTAAATGCAGCCGCTGGTCAATAATTTTTCAATATATAAAAGGTTCTATGAAAAGTTTTCATAGAACCTTTTTTTTACCCCTTAAATAAAAGATATTTTGTCGAATATTGTCATGCGTTTTTATTGTAATAATAATCCATTGTAATAAAGGTAAATACTGTGATTGATGCTATTCGTGTTATTATAAATGTTGAGTAATACAAGATAATGCTGTACTATTTTGTATTAATATAGTGTACGATTGTTACTTAGAAAATAAAGGAAAAGTCTGTGGATTGTCGAATAATTTATAAGCAAAACAAATGTAGGAGGTATTTAAATGAATTTGGAGAAAATTAAGATACTCATAGCAGACGACAATAAGGATTTTTGTTGCATTTTAAGTGAATATCTAGGTGCACAACCGGATTTTGAAGTTATTGGAATTGCCAAAGATGGTTTAGAAGTAATGGACCTGCTAGAAAAGATTACGCCCGATATAATAATACTCGACATAATAATGCCACACCTTGATGGACTTGGGGTACTCGAGAGAATTAATGCAATGAATCTACCCAAATATCCAAAAATAATAGTACTTTCTGCGGTCGGTCAAGACAAAATAACACAAAAAGCTTTGACTTTAGGTGCAGAGTATTATGTAGTTAAGCCATTCGACATGGAGGTCTTTTCTAAGAGAATTAGAGAGTGTGTTGGTTCAAAAACAGAAGATCCTGAAAGAAAGAGCTACATTCAAAATTTCAGTTCTTCCGCAATAATGGGCTCAGCACCAACATCCCATGAACTTGAAAGTGCCATTACAAACATAATTCATGAAATTGGCGTTCCTGCACATATAAAGGGTTATATCTATATAAGAGAAGCTATTACTATGGTAGTAAATAATCTTGAACTGCTAAGTGCAGTTACAAAAGAGCTTTATCCATCCATAGCACGCAAGTTCAACACGACTCCAAGCAGAGTAGAGAGAGCAATCAGACATGCAATTGAAGTAGCATGGAGCAGAGGTAGAGTTGATGTTATAAACCAGTTATTTGGTTATACAATACATAACATAAAAGGCAAACCTACAAATAGTGAATTTATTGCAATGATAGCTGATAAGTTAAGAATTCAAATGAAAATTAGTTAATATTCGTTATTATACATTGTTCATATATTAAGAAGCCTTTTTATTTATAGCATTTTAAGTCCTATAAATAAAAAGGCTTTTTATTACACATTTACACTGAATATATAGCATCTATATACATAAAGTATAATATATATTTGCATAAAAAAGTTTATATAAACTGCAACATTAGACGATATTCATAATATGCTAGTAAGGGGTGACTCAATGCACGAGATATTATATAATAAAAACAAAAAAGCCATAATTGCGACATTATCAGGCAACATTGGAGTTGATCAGGCAAATACTATGCTTTCCGACTTTAAAAAGTCCATAAGCGGCATAAACGCCGAAGAGCATATATTGATAATAAGTCCTGAAAACATATCAGCATCTTTGTTCGTACTTCCAATTATACAAAGCTTTATACAGCTCGTAGCTAAGCTGAAATTCAAAAAAATTTATCTAGTAAATTCAGATAAATATGCTGATATAATAAGACGAAGCCTAAGCAGTTATGGTGTCAATGATAGTGTAGAATACGCTGGAAGTATTGAAGAATCATTAAGAAAACATTAAAACTTTATAAAAAAAGCATTGAGTAAACTCAATGCTTTTTTTAGTGCAAATCATTATCAGTTATAATGTCTACATAGCTATTAATAAGACGCTCTTCATTAGCGCAGCCTTTCATATAATACCAATCTTTTACCATCTTCCTTGTTTCATCATTTAAACTTTCTATTCGTTCTGGATAAACGGCAATAATATTCCGTGTCTTAATATCAATTATTGCAACTAAAGACTTTTCTTTTGTTTCACTCATAGTAATCCTCCTATAGGCTTATATAAAATCATCATTTTAATTATTTATTAGCTTTTGTATTTTAACTTTAAATATTCAATCTGTAATTTGTATTATTTTTGTAAATTATTTTAATAATATAAATAGATATGTTTTGAAAGAAACAACAAAATTAATCAAAAGGAACATTAGCTTTTATTCATTTTAAGATTTATTTATCGTAGCAATCGACACAGATGAATGTTTTGCTGCATACAACTTCAATATAAAAAATATATTGCAAAACATATTGGCGGAGGTGTTCAAATTCCATGTATATAGAAGGATTCGTCAAAATTGGCACCAGAACCAAGGAATTGATTAAGTATCTAACCTCGGAAGATATTGCTGTTATACAGCATGATGATATAGATGAGCTTGCAGCAGAGGCATTAATAAATGCTAGATTAAAAGCAATAATAAACACCGGAAGATCAATGACTGGAAGCTATTTTTCAAGGGGAAGTGCTATGCTTGTAAGCAACAATATACAACTTTACGATACAAATCTTGACATTACAGACTTTAAAGATAGTGATTTTGTACGTATAAAGGGCAAGGACTTGATTTTAAACAGCAGTTGTATGTTTAGTAATTCATGTTTATCAGTAAACAATGAGTATATCCAGCAAAGAACCCTAGAATGCAGCTTTAATCATAGCAATCAGCTTTCAGCTTTTATAAATAATACCTTGGACTATGCAGAGAGAGATAAGGAGCTAATACTAAATTTTAATGATTATCCAGTGGTTAATACAAATATCAATGGGAGGAATGTAATTGTAGTTGTTAGAAGTGCAGAGAGCAGAGAAGCCTTACTTTCTTTAAAAAGCTTCATAGAAATCAAGAATCCAATATTAATTGGTGTTGATGGCGGAGCAGATACAATTGTAAGCTGTGGTTTTACACCAGATATACTAATTGGCGATATGGACAGTGTTTCGGACCTTGGTATATTCAGAAGCAAGGAAGTTATATTACATGCATACTTGAATGGCAGCTGCCCATGTTTAAGCAGAATTGCAGCCTTGAATATAAAGTATAAGGTACTACCGATGATAGGAACTAGCGAAGATGTAGCATTATTATTAGCCTATGACAAAGGTGCATCAAGTATAACTTTAATTGGCGGCCATAATTCAATGACCGATTTTTCAGAGCGAGGACGCGGAGGAATGGGCAGCACCCTGATTACCCGTTTAAAAATTGAAGATAGGCTTATAGATTATAGACATATTAATAAGCTAAATACGTTGCTTAATAATAATGATAATTTAAATTATTTAAGAAACGAAGGTGATTTGCTTTGGATGAAAGTGTAACAGCCATAGTACCTGCCTTTAACGAAGAAGAAAATATTGAGGATACCATCAATTCTTTAAAACAAATTGATGGTATTACTGAAATTATCGCTGTTAATGATGGTTCTAGAGATCGTACTATAGAGGTATTAAAAGGAATTGAAAATATAAGGATTATAAATAATGACATAAATAGAGGTAAGGGCCATGCAATTAAGTCAGCTTTGCCCTATGTAACGAGTAATTACGTGCTGCTAGTTGATGCAGATTTAAAAAGCAGTGCTATAGAAATGAAAAAGCTTGTAAATAATACGAAAAAGATTAGTAATAATATGTTAGTGGCTATCTATCCTAAACCTTTAAAAAAAGGAGGTTTTGGCTTGGTAAAGACATTGTCCAGGAAGGGACTTTATCTGCTGACAAACAAGAGCTCGGAATCGGTACTAAGCGGCCAGCGACTTATCTATACTGATTTCCTTAAAAAGATAAATTTGCCTGAGGACTTTGGGGTAGAGTTCAAAATAACCTTAGAAGCTCTTAGGAATAATGTAACGATTATCGATGTCATAACGAATATAAGACATAGAGAAACAGGGCGAAATTTGAAGGATTTTTTACATAGAGGAAAGCAGTTTACTAATATATTAAGAGTTGTTATTAGGGAAATGATATAATGCTTTTTAAAATATTTATCATTATTTTGTTCACAATATTTATCTCGCAAAAGTCTGTAACCCTATCAATAAAGTTATTAAAAAATGCTCACTGCACATCAAAGAATTATCGTGGCTTTGATGTTATTTTGGGTGTGGGTATTGCCTTTGTGCCTATAATCATTTCATGTTTAGCTTTTGCGATGCTGGTATTTAGCAGTGAGCATCTTAATTATACCCCTTATCTTTTTACAGTATGTGTAATCGCCTTCGCAGGACTCCTTGATGATCTTACCGGCAACAAACAAATAAAAGGCCTTAAAAATCATATTAAGAGCTTTATAAAGGGTGAATTAACAACAGGCTTTATCAAAGCCTTTATAGGTTTCGTCGCTTCAATTATTATTTCTTTTGGTATTTCAAAAAACTTTTTTGATTTTATGTTAAATACATTTAATATTGCTTTATTTACAAATGCATTAAACCTTATGGACCTTAGACCTGGCAGGTGTATAAAATTTTTTTTGTTTTCGGGTTTCGTTATCATTGCTGTAAGTTTGAGTAATATATTCGAAATGCTTCCTTTAATCATAATGATGATCGCTTCAATCATTTATATTCGATACGATTTAAAGGAGATCTGCCTACTTGGAGATACTGGTTCAAATATACTTGGTATCACCTTGGGATATTTTAGTGCATTAAATTTTAATACAATTAATAAAATCATACTTTTCTGTGCTTTATTTATGATAAATGCTTCAGCTGAGAAAATCTCTATATCTAAATTAATTTCGAATAACAAAGTCCTGAGCTATTTAGACAACATAGGAAGGAGCGGTAGTTAGATGATAAAAATGGTTGAGGGAACAGTAAATGAAATATATTTTGAAGATGATTATATTACTAAGTTCATTGCTTTAATAGGTGCTACTGAGTATAAATGTGTAAACTACAATTGTTTAACGGGAAATATAAATATAAACGACAATGTGCTTCTTAATACTACCGCAATTGAGCTGCAATTAGGTACGGGAGGCTTTCATTTTGTTGTGGCCAATTTAAGTAACCCTACAGTAAACAATTTAGAGCAAGGTCATATAATGAAATTAAAATATACCCCAATGCAAATAAATTGTATGGCAGTAGAGGCACAAGAAAGCCAATATCATAATATATTTAATGAAGTTGAATCTATAGAAGGAATGCCTGTAATTATAGGATCTTTGCACAGCATACTAGCCCCTTGCTGCATTTATTTAAAAAGTAGTAGACCTGATATTAAGATTTGCTACATCATGACAGAGGGTGGAGCATTGCCTATTTATATGAGTGATACTGTAAGACAGCTTAAAATGGCAGGTGCCATTGATAAAACCATAACCTACGGAAATGCCTTTGGAGGAGATTATGAATGTATTAATATTTACACTGCATTGATTGCCGCTAAGCAAATTGCAAAGGCAGACATCATAATAGTATGTATGGGACCAGGTATAGTCGGTACTGATACGAAATTAGGCTATAGCGGTGTCGAACAAGGCAGCATAGCTGATGCAGTAAACAAATTGAAGGGCTACCCGGCTGTAATACCAAGGATATCCTTTGCAGATGCGAGAATAAGACACTTTGGTATAAGTCATCATAGTATAACTGTGTTAAAGCAGCTTTGCTGCACTAGAACTAATATTGCTTTACCTATAATGAAAGACCAAGAGCATATGGAGTATATTCAAAAGCAAATACTTGAACATCAGTTAAGTAGTCTACATAATATTAATTATGTAGACTCAGCTGAGATTGAAAAAGTATTAAAGCAAAATGCATCATACCTAAAAAAAATGGGGAAGAGCTTTGAGGAAGACTGGGACTATTTTATAAGTTGCGCAGCTGCTGCAAAGCTATGCATACAATATTTAGACTAATTCAAAGAGTTTTTTAAATTGATGGACTCTAGCTTTATATATTCTAATAAAGTCATGCTCTTATTTTCTATAGTTGCTAACTGCAGTTTAATTTCTTGAATTTTACCTATTAGGCAAATACAGTTCTTATCAATCACTTTAATCATGATTTCATCTCCTTATAAATAGTGCTAGAATATTAATATGACGATAAAGTTAATATATTCTTTAGGAGGACAAAATATGAATTTTAATGAGAAAACAATTGAGATTAAAAAAATATATGACGGTAAAATAATTAAGCTTGAGGTGCAAACAGTTGAGCTTTGTAATAAAAATACTGCAGAGCGTGAAATAATAAGACATAAAGGCGGAGTTGGCATAATTCCAATAACTGATGACAACGAAATCATAATGGTAAGACAGTTCAGAAAGCCATATGACGAGGAGGTTCTTGAGATACCGGCTGGGAAAATCGACATTGATGAAGTGCCTGAAGTATGTGCTGCAAGAGAATTAAAAGAAGAAACTGGACTCACTGCCAATAAGATAAGCTTTATGAGTGTAATGTACCCATCTCCCGGCTATACAGATGAGAAAATATATATTTATAAAGCTGAAGGATTAAACGAAGGAGATCTTTCCCTGGACGAAGACGAATTTTTAGAGGTTGAAAAGTATTCTCTAATACAAGCAGTTGAGATGGTCAAATCCGGTAACATAAAAGATGCCAAGACTATAATTGCTATAATGCTATTATTTAACGAAAAAATTCTTAAGCATTTTCAAGCATTATAAGGCAATAAAGTATTTCCGTAGTGAAATAAATTCATAATGTATATTCATAATATAATTCCCTAAAGCATATTAATTTATAAGAATGTGGACAAAAGCTAAGGGGAGGTTTTCATTATGCTGCGCGGGTTAAATGAAACAATAAAAAGGCATTTATCAGATAATATAATTTCATATGCAGTTATCATCTTTTTCTTTGTATTAGGTATTAGCTTAGGTGCTTTAACCGTTAGTAATATAGACATTGAAACAAAAAGCGATGTAAAAGCATATATTGATAATTTCATCAGCATTAGTAGGACAGATAGTGTGCATTCTGTAGAAATACTAAAACAATCAATAAAGTTTAATCTTATTACTTGTTTAGTTCTGTTTTTGTCAGGATTAACTTATGTAGGAGTGTTGATTGTCCCAATAATTTCTACTTTTAGAGGGTTTTGCATAGGTCTTACTGTAGCATTTTTAAATGATTCCTTAAGTAAAGGCGGGCTGTTGATGTCCTTAACATCCATACTCCCTCAGAACTTAGTATATATACCTGTTTTAATTGTTTTTAGCGTGTGCTCAATCAGTTTAGCCTTCACTATACTTAAGAATAAACTAAACAGAAAAAGCAATGAGGTACTAGGCTACTTTTGGTCTATAAGCATGACTGCACTATTCTTATTTGTAATTATGATTGGAGGAAGTATTATTGAATCTTACATTACCCCTTACTTAATAAAGTTGGTAGCCCCATATATGATGTAACTATGAAGCAGACAATATTTAAGGAGGCTTATAATGGCTTACAATAATGAAAAAAAGTCGTTTATGCTTTTTGTAAAATTATTTTTAGTTTTATTCATTATATTATTTTTACTTCCTGAGCTGGTTGATGGCGTTCTAAATATGTTTCTGACATATCAGCAGCCAAGAGGAACCTCAATTTTAGTATCAAAATCCCTTTATGAAGATATGCTGTTTGGTGATAAATTTTTGTTAATTCTGAAAAATATAATAATTAGTTTGTAAATTTTTCATTTAATGGAGGAATTTTAAAATACGTGTTGAATATAAACATGGATAATTATATCACGGATAATCAAATAAAGGGGTAAGCTGTATGAACTATATTGAGTTATTCTTCAGTTATCTGGAAAATGAGAAAGAGCTTTCCGCAAATACTTTGGACTCTTACAAGCGGGATATTAAACAGTTTGAGGCTTATATTCTACAACACAATCTGAAAATAGAAGAAGTAACAAAGACATTTATAATAACTTACCTGATTTATATGCAGAAAAATGGTAAGGCTACTTCAACAATTTCCAGAAATCTTGCTTCAATTAGGTGTCTTTATCAATACTTGTATAATGCAAGGCTAATTGATTCTGATCCATCCTCAAATTTAGAGTCCCCTAAGGTTGAAAAGAAGTTGCCTTCTATTTTAACAAAAAAAGAAGTTGAGCTGCTTTTAGAACAGCCTAAGCCTTCCGATATAAAGGGAGCCAGAGATAAAGCAATGCTTGAGGTCTTATATGCAACAGGTATAAGAGTGACAGAACTCATTTCATTAAATCTAAACGATTTAGATGTGAAGGGTGGCTACATTAAATGCAGCACCACAAACTTAAAGTCTAGGACTATCCCAATAGGAAATATAGCTTTAAAATACTTAAAGCTGTACATAAGCGAATATCGCAGATTACTAAATCCAACTGATGATGAAACTGCCCTTTTCTTAAACTTTCACGGAAGTAAAATGACAAGACAGGGCTTCTGGAAAATAATTAAGTATTATACTGCAAAAGCTAAAATAAATAAGACTATTACACCACATACACTTAGACATTCTTTTGCGGTGCATTTAATAGAAAATGGAGCGGATTTGCAAGCAATTCAAGAAATGCTTGGCCACTCAGATATATCGACAACTCAGGTTTATAGTAAAATAAACAAAAATAGAATAATGGAAGTTTATAATAAGACACATCCAAGGGCTTAAAGCCCTTTTGTGCTTTCTGTAGATAGTTGGAAAAGGAGGAATAAAAATGATTAATAGAGTAATATTGGTTGTAATGGACAGCGTTGGGGTAGGTGAATTACCTGATGCAGATGTTTACGGAGATCAAGGCAGCAACACATTGGGTAATATTTATAAGAAAATGCCGGATTTAAACTTAGTGAATTTAAACTCAATAGGTTTAGGGAATATAGATGGTTTGAAAATACCCAAGATAGAAAATCCTATTGGCGCATATGGTAAGGCTCAAGAACTTTCCCCAGGCAAGGATACTACTACAGGTCATTGGGAAATAGCTGGTATAAAACTAGAAAAAGCTTTTCCTACGTATCCTAATGGATTCCCAAATTCAGTGATTGAGGGTTTCGAAAAATTAATTGGCAAAAAGACTATAGCCAATGAAGTTGCTTCAGGTACTGAGATTATCGCGAGACTGGGTGATGAGCATGTAAAAACTGGTTTCCCTATAGTTTATACCTCTGCTGACAGTGTTTTTCAAATAGCTGCTCATGAGGAAGTAATACCCTTAGAAGAACTCTATGAAATGTGCAGAGTTGCACGTAAAATGCTGGTTGGTGAGCATGCAGTTGGTAGAGTAATTGCTAGACCATTTACTGGGACTTCCGGAAATTACAAAAGAACCCTAAACAGAAGTGACTTCTCTTTACTGCCAATATCAAAAACAATGCTTGATGTTATCAAAGAAAACAATATGTCAGTGATGGCAGTGGGCAAAATAGAAGATATATTCGCAGGAGTTGGAGTTACGGATGCCGTTCACACAAAGGGCAATATGGATGGGGTAGAAAAGACACTAGAATACATAAAAACTGATAAAAAAGGTTTGATATTTACTAATTTGGTTGACTTTGATATGTCCTACGGGCATAGAAATGACTATATAGGCTATGGCAACGCATTAAAGGAGTTTGATAACAGGCTTCCTGAGATAATGAGCAGCATGAAGGATACAGATGTCTTAATAATAACTGCAGATCATGGCTGCGATCCGACTACAGCCAGCACAGACCACTCAAGGGAGTATATCCCGATACTTGTATATGGCAAACAAGTTAAGCCAGGTGTCAACTTAGGCATCAGAATTGGATTTGGTGATATTGCCGCAACTGTTCTAGATTTATTAGAGCTTCCTATGGTGACCGGGGGGAAATCATTTAAGGAAGAAATAATATAAAATAACATTATAATAAAGGAGCAAAATTATGGCAGATGGAAATTTGATTTTAAAGATTAATGAAGCTAGAGATTACATTAAGAGTCAGGTAGACTATACTCCTGAAATTGGCTTAATACTAGGCTCAGGCCTTGGTGTTATGGGGGAAGAAGTAGAGAATAAGATAATAATTAATTACAGTGATATACCAAATTTTCCGGTTTCAACTGTTGAAGGGCACAAAAGCCGCTTCATATTTGGCACCCTAAATGGGAAAAAGGTAGCCGTTATGCAAGGAAGATTTCACTTCTATGAAGGCTATAAAATGCAGGAGGTTGTTTTCCCGGTGTGGGTAATGAAAGCCTTAGGTATAAGCAAGCTAATTGTTACAAATGCTGCCGGAGGTGTAAATAAAGATTTCACACCCGGTGATTTGATGCTAATAAATGATCATATAAATTTTGCTGGCACAAATCCTCTCATGGGACAAAATATAGAAGAATTCGGTCCTAGATTTCCAGACATGTCCAATGCCTATAACAATGAGTTTCTGAAAATAGCAAGAAAGTGTGCAAAGACCAATGGAATTGCTATTAGAGAGGGAGCCTATATGATGTTCACTGGTCCTAACTACGAAACTCCTGCAGAGATACGCATGAGTAGAGTCCTCGGAGGAGATGCCGTTGGTATGTCCACTGTACCTGAGGTAATGGCTGCTAACCACAGCGGAATGAAAGTACTAGGTATATCCTGCATAACCAATATGGCGGCAGGTATACTAGATCAGCCTTTAAATCATCATGAGGTAATGGATACAGCTGAGAAGGTTAAAACAAAGTTTATAACCCTTGTAAAAGAAATTGTTGAAAATATATAGTATTGGAGCGCAAATGAATGAATTATTTAGAAAGAATAAATAAAGTTGCTGACTTTATAAGCAGTAAAATAGATTTTAAACCTGAAATTGGCATAATACTCGGTACAGGACTTGGTTCCTTAACTGAATATATAGAAAATCCAATAATAATTGAATATAAGGACATCCCTGAATTCCCGGTATCAACAGTAGCAGGTCATGCAGGCAGATTACTAATTGGTACTTTAGAAGGCAAAAAAGTAATAGCAATGCAGGGAAGATTCCATTACTATGAAGGCTACTCCATGCAGGATATTACTTTGCCTGTTAGAACAATGAAGGTACTTGGTGTTAAGCTTTTAATCGTAAGCAACGCATGTGGTGGATTAAATCCAAACTTCAACGCCGGAGATATAATGGTAATTACAGATCATATAAATATGATGGGCTCTAATCCTCTAATAGGTGCTAACCTAGATGAATTTGGCCCACGTTTTCCTGATATGTCAGAGGTATATAGTAAGGAATATATAAGTAAGCTTCAAGCAATTGCTAAGGCGAAGGATATCAAACTTCAGCAGGGTGTATATTGTGCTATAAGTGGTCCTAACTATGCAAGTAAGGCTGAACTAAGAATGCTTATAACCATAGGTGCAGATACAATAGGGATGTCAACAATACCTGAATGTATGGCAGCAAGACACTCAGGATTAAAAGTATTGGGGGTTTCCTGTATAACAGATATGGCGATACCTGATACAATGACATCACCTACTCACGAAGAAATATTAAAAGTGGCAGAGGGAGTAAAACCAAAATTTGTTTCCCTGCTGAGTCAGTTCATAAAAGAGGTACAGTTGTAATGAGAATGTATGACATCATATTAAAAAAGCGAAATGGTGATGAGTTAACACAGGAAGAGATTGATTTCTTTATTCAAGGCTATACAAAGGGAATCATTCCAGATTATCAGGCTTCTGCTTTATTAATGGCAATATATTTTCAAGGAATGAATAAAAGAGAAACTGCGGATTTGACTTTATCCATGGTTCATTCAGGAACTACTATTAATTTATCCTCTGTAAGAGGTATAAAGGTAGATAAGCACAGCACAGGAGGAGTTGGAGACAAAACAACACTTGTGCTGGCTCCTATGGTGGCAGCTGCCGGTGTACCTGTTGCCAAAATGTCAGGACGTGGTCTTGGTCATACAGGAGGCACCCTTGATAAGCTAGAATCAATAGAAGGCTTTTCCGTTGATCTACAACTCGATAACTTTATTAAGAATGTAAATGAAATAAAGATCGCAGTCAGTGGTCAGACACTGGATTTGGCGCCAGCAGATAAAAAGCTATATGCTCTAAGAGATGTAACCGCTACTGTTGATAACGTTTCACTTATTGCTAGCAGCATAATGTGCAAGAAGCTGGCATCAGGGGCAGATGCAATAGTCCTGGATGTAAAAACAGGCAGTGGTGCATTTATGAAAACCTTAGATGATAGCTTTATACTGGCAAAAGAAATGGTAGATATAGGCACAAACTTAAATAAGAATGTCATTGCGTTTATTACAGAAATGAATGAACCCCTTGGCTTTGCTGTAGGAAATTCCCTGGAAGTCAAAGAAGCTATCGAAACGCTTAAGGGGAATGGACCAGATGATTTGCTGCATTTATGTATTGAACTCGGCGCTGCCATGCTGATATTAGGTGGTCGTACATTAGATATAGAAGAAGCAAAGCAAATACTATATAAAACTATAAACGATGGTACTGCAATAGAAAAGCTTAAGGATATGGTTAAGGCACAATACGGCAATACTATGCAGATTGATAATACAAATTTGCTGCCACAAGCCAAATATATTGTTGATGTATTAGCTGAAAAAGAAGGCTATGTCCACGGAATCGATGCTGAAGGGATTGGCAGAGCTGCCCTTGTAATAGGTGCGGGAAGAGAAACAAAGGAATCTGCAATTGATTACTCTGTGGGTATCAGTCTTGTCAAAAAAGCAGGAGATAAGGTTGCTAAAGGTGATATTCTTGCAAGAGTTCACATAAATGATATGCTGAAACTTGAAGAATGCAAGCAAAAGCTTTTGGCTGCTTATGATTTATCAATGGAAATACCAATTAAAAGACCTTTAATATTTGGCAAGGTCGATAAAGAAGGAATTCATAAATATTAATATAAAGCGCACCTTATATTAAAGTATGGTGCGCTTTTTTCTACTTTTTAACAATACTTCAAATTTTAACTATGGTTAATATTGAGCTATATAAAGAATAACAAATCTCCTTGAAGGGCAACATAATTGCAAATGAAATATAGGAGGATTGTTATGAGAAGGCTACAAAATAATATAACCAAATTTATATTCTGCATCTTTTTATCACTAATTTTGATTCTTGGCAATGTATCTTTTGTCAAGGCTGACGGAATGGATATTAACTGTAAATCTGCAATACTGATAGATGCGGCAACTGGTGAAGTAATTGTTGAGAAAAACCCTCATGAAAAGCTTGCTCCAGCTAGTGTTACCAAGATAATGACTATGCTGCTGACAATGGAAGCTGTAGATTCGGGTAAAATAACATTAGAAGACAAAGTAACTATAAGCAAAACGGCTGAAAGTAAAAATAGCGAGGGTACAATGCTACTTCTGGAAGCTGGAGAAGTAAGGACTGTTAACGAGTTACTTCTGGGTATCGCTGTTGAATCAGCCAATGATGCTTGTTTGGCAATGAGTGAATACATAGCAGGCAGTGAAGACGAATTCGTAAAGCTTATGAATAAAAGAGCTCAGGAACTGGGAATGAATGATACCAATTTTATGAATCCCAATGGTTTGCACGAAGATGGCCATGTAACCTCTGCCTACGATATAGCGCTTATGTCAAGAGAACTTGTAAAACATCAAAAGATTTTTGATTATATTTCAAAATATATGGTAGATGTATACGTTGGCAAAAAAAATGATGTACTTAGATCCTTGACTAATAAAAATAAAATGATTCGTTTTTATGAAGGCTTTATAGATGGCATTAAGACTGGATATACAAGGCAAGCAATGTACTGCATTTCACTATCAGCTAAGAAAAACAATCTACGCTTAATTAGTGTTATAATGGGCGCCCCTGACGTACCAACTAGGACAAAAGAAGCTAAAAAGCTATTAGATTATGGCTTTGCAAATTACTCAAATTACTCTGTTGCCAAGAATGGAGACGTAATAGCTGAACTTCCTGTATCAAAAGGGGATAAAAATAACATTAAAGTAGTAAGCAACAGTGAAATAAGTGTGTTAATTAAAAAAGGTGAAGATAAAAGTATAAGAAAAGAAATCAAGCTTCCAGAATCATTGGTTGCACCAATACAAAAAGATCAACAAATCGGAGAAATGTTAATATACAAGGACGATAAAGAAATTGCTAAATTCCCTTTGATATCATCCTGTGATGTAAACAAATCATCCTTTATAGTTAATCTAAGAAAATCGCTTGAATATTGGTTTAGTAATAATAAGTAAAAAATATATTAATAATTAAGGGTAATGCAAAAGCATTACCCTTAATTATGGCTTTGCAGTACTTTGACATTTTATGCTATAATTCATATAGATGTGAATGGAGGTTTGAAATGAACGATTTTAGTTGGTTAATTGATAAGCTATATTATTTGCCTGGTGTTTTTATAGGTCTGTCCTTCCATGAATTTTCTCATGCACTAGCCGCATACTTTATGGGAGATAAAACTGCTAAAGATGCAGGCAGATTGACCATAGACCCTAGAGCTCATATAGATATTTTGGGTTTTATAACTTTATTATTTGCAGGATTTGGTTGGGCAAAGCCTGTTCCTATAAATCCTTGGAGCTTTAGAAAACGCCGAGCAGGAACTATAATAGTATCCTTAGCAGGGCCAGCTATGAACCTATTCCTAGCGTTTATAACTTTATTTATCATATTTAGTTTCGAGATATTCGGGTGGAATAATGATGTTCTTTATAATATCACATTAGGCATTTATTATGTTAATGTTAGTTTATTTCTATTCAATTTATTGCCAATACCACCCTTAGATGGTTCAAAGATATTGGCTAGTGTATTGCCTTCACAGCTTGAGGAGAAATTATATTCAATAGAAAGATACTCAAATTTGATTTTAATAATGCTTGTACTTACTAAGAGTCTAAATAAAATTTTGGATCCTCTTTTTAGAGGTACCACAGAAGCACTTCAAAGCATCGTAATTAATATTATTGGATTGTTTTATAAATAGGAGGGGTACACATGACAAGACAAAGAATAATGAGTGGAATGAGACCTACAGGTTATTTGCATTTAGGAAATTACTTCGGAGCCTTGGAGAATTGGGTAAAGCTGCAAAATGACTATGACTGTTTCTTCTCCATAGTTGATTGGCATGCACTTACAACAGGCTATGAAGAAACAAAGGACCTGAAGGATAATATAATAAATATAGCAGTGGACTGGATAAGTGCAGGACTTGATCCTGAAAAATCAACAATTTTTGTGCAATCTGCAGTTAAAGAAATAGCTGATCTACATCTTTTGCTTTCTATGATAGTTCCATTATCTTGGTTGGAAAGATGTCCAACCTACAAGGATCAGTTGCAGCAGCTTAAGGAGAAAAATATAACTACCTACGGCTTCTTGGGCTATCCCAATTTACAAGCTGCAGATATATTGATTCATAAGGCTGATATCGTTCCTGTTGGCGAGGACCAGCTTCCTCATTTAGAGCTAGCAAGAGAAATAGCTAGAAGATTTAATCATATGTATGGGCAAACCTTCCCTGAGCCACAGGCTAAAATGAATCAAATAAAGCTTTTACCAGGTTTAGACGGAAGAAAAATGAGTAAGAGCTATGATAATACCATTGCACTTTCTGATTCTCCGGATGCTATCAGAGATAAAGTAAAGACAATGATTACAGATCCACAAAGAATTAAAAAGACTGACCCAGGCAATCCAAATATCTGTTCAGTTTATGCATTCCATAAGGTATTCTCAGAAGGCATCGTAAAAGAAGTTGAAGAAAACTGTAAGGCAGGCACTATAGGCTGTGTACAGTGTAAGAAGTTACTCGCTGAGAATATCGTTACTTACATGGCACCAATGTATGAAAAAAGAATAAAACTTCTTGAGGATAAAGGCAAAATAATAGATATTCTAAAAACTGGTAACGCTGCAGCAAGAGTTATTGCGAAGCAGACAATATCAGAGGTTTACGAAAAGATGAATATGCTGGAATTGGAGTAGATAATAATGTCTATAGAATTTAAGCTGGAGCATTTCGAAGGACCTCTGGATTTGCTACTGCACCTAATAGAGAAGGCAGAAGTGGACATTTATGATATTCCTATATCAGAAATTGCGTCACAATACCTTGAGTATTTGGAGCTTATGCAAGAGATGGATTTAGAGGTTGCTAGTGAATTTCTTGTAATGGCTGCTACTTTAGTTGAGATTAAGTCAAAGATGTTGCTTCCAAAGCAGAAGAAGGAAGACAATCCCTCACAGGAAATCGATCCAAGAGAAGAACTTGTTCAAAAGCTGATTGAATATAAAAGGTACAAGGAATTCACGCTGCTGCTGAAGGGCAAGTTTGAGATTTATGAAAAGGTTTTCTACAAAAGTCCGGAGCCTATAGAGGATTATATAACTGATTTTACCTCTATTACAGGGGTTTCTGCTGACTTGTTAGCAAAGACCCTGAATACAATTTTACAAAAAAATAGTACAAGCTCTAAAAAAAAGACAAGAGAAATTCATAGAGAAGTATTTACAATTGAAGATAAAATCAAAGAAATATCAAAGCTTTTAGTAACTAAATCAGTATTTTACTTTGAAGAATTGTTTGGCGAAAAATCGGATAAGTATGAAATAATTGTTACTTTTTTAGCTATCCTAGAGTTAGTCAAAAGAAGGGCTATCACTGTTTTGCAAAACTCAAACTTTGATAGAATATTAGTTAAAAGAAAAAAATAGATAGCTGAGGTATTTAATATGGATATTAAAGAGATTAAATCGGTTATTGAAGGTTTGCTGTTTGTAGCTGGTGATGCTGTTACACTCAAAGAACTGTCCCATGTGCTTTCCATTGATGAAAGTACTGTAAAAAAGATTATTAATCAAATGATTGATATCTATAATGAAGATAAAAGGGGTATACAGATTATTGAGGTCAATAACAGCTACCAATATTGTACACGACCTGAACATTATGAATACATAGAAAGACTTGTTAAGCCCCTAACAAGACAAGGCTTGTCCCAAGCGGCATTGGAAACACTTTCTATTGTTGCTTACAAACAGCCTATAACTAAGGCACAAATAGAGTCCGTAAGAGGCGTAAAATCTGACAGCAGCATATCTAGGCTAGAGAGCAAAGAACTTATATTTGAAGCTGGAAGATTAGATGCTCCGGGTAGACCAATGATATATTGTACAACGGACAACTTCTTGAAGCTATTTGGATTAAAAAGCTTGCAGGAGCTGCCGCCGCTGCAGGAGATGAACGTTGAAGAAGCTCAACAATAAACTATATTAATGTGGAGTAGCAAACATGGAAAAGGTTATTTTTCTTGTAGATATGAATGCATTTTATGTAAGCTGTGAGATGGCGCGAAATTCAGAGTTAAAAGGAATACCAGCTGCCGTAGCAGGTGACCCTAAGAACCGTTCGGGTATTATACTTGCTGCAAATTATGAAGCACGTAAATTTGGAGTTAAAACGACCATGCTGCTTCATGAGGCTAAGAAGCTGTGCCCAGACATTGTCTTCGTTCCACCAGATCATACATATTATCAGAAAGTATCTAAAATGGTTATGAGTCTTCTAGGTAAATATACTCCGCTAATCCAAGTAAACAGTATTGACGAGGCATGGCTTGATATGACGGGTTGTAATGTATTGTTTGGTGAACCTGTTGTAATTGCACAGAAAATAATGTCTGATATACAAAGCGAATTAGATTTGTGGTGCTCAATCGGAATATCTGAAAATAAGTTTTTAGCAAAGATGGCTTCAGAAAGAAAGAAGCCCCTTGGCATCACTGAACTATGGGTTAAGGATATTCCTTCAATGCTATGGCCATTAGCGATTAGAGAAATGGTTGGTATAGGTAAGCAAATGGAGCAAAAGCTTCAAAGAATGGGAATTTATAAAATTGGTGATTTAGCAAAATCAAATAAGGAATTGATGACAAAGTATTTTGGCAAAGCCGGCACTGAACTGCATCAACTTGCCAATGGGATAGATTCAAGCGTAGTTACCATCAACGCTGACCATGATTGTAAATCAATTGGTCGTTCTACAACATTAAACCAAGATACGAAAGATTTTAAAATTATTGAAAAGATACTTTTAGATCTAGCTGAGGAAGTGGGTACTGAAGCCAGACAAAACAATTATAAAGGGAAAACTGTATCCATAGTAATAAAATATAGTGACTTCAAGTCTATAACACGTCAAAAGACCGTTTCTCCCACATATTTGACCAAAGAAATTTATCAAACCGGTTTAGCCCTAATTAACGAACATTGGGATAAATGCAGTATGATACGTTTACTAGGTATTAGCATCTCAAATTTTCAGGATCCAGATACAGAACAACTGTCCCTTTTTGATGGGCTGGGATTTGAATGTAAAAATGAGAAGGAAGAAAAATTAGAAAAAGCAATGGATGCCATAAGAGAAAAGTTTGGAAACGATAAAATTAAACGAGCAAAATCCTTTTAGGAATTCATTTTAGATTCACTTTTATGTATGAAGTGTAGATTTGAACTATCGTCCTCTATTACTCCCAACATGAATAAACTGTTAAAGCTATATAAAATTTAATTTTATATAGCTTTTTTATGTATTATTTTGGCTATTTGTGAAAAGATACAAAGATATGTTATTAAAAAACATATGATGATGCAAAATAAGTAAAGCATCTAACTTTGTAAATTTTGTACTTTGCAATTCAATGTAAGATATCTAGCGCAAAATAAACAAAACAGACTTTACGTTTGGAGGAAAATAATGTTGAAAGCTATCATTATACTTCTATTAGTAATCGTAATTCTATCAATCCTATTCTACCTGATGCCAATAAAGATAAAATTCAAAATAAGCAGAGTAAAAGATGATGATATTATCATTATTAGAGTTAAAACTTTGTACGGCATTGTAAATGTTAAGTTTGAAGTACCCCTCCTGGATATTGTATTTGTTAACAATAAGCTTGGTTTAAAGTATAAAGCTAAAGTCCAGTCAAATAAGACAAATAAATTATGGAAAAAGCTAAGTAAAATTTTTACCGTAGATGATTTTAAGAATATAAAAAAGTACTTTCACCATGATCCTGTATTCTTTCAAAAAATGTTGGATTACTGGACCAACAAATTAACGATTAAAGACTTTTCATTTATATTAAAGTATGGTACAAATGATGCTGCATTTACTGCTTTACTTTATGGCGCCATTTGGGCAATATTAGGGCCAGTCTTAGCTTTACTAAGTAATAACTTAAGATTTAGCACAAAGAACATTATAATTACTCCGCATTTTGACAGTGAAATTATTAATATAGAGTTCAGCTGTATAATTAAATTTAAGTTCGGAGATATTATAAATACTGGAATAATGCTATTTAGAAGGCGTATTCAGAACCGAAAAATCAGACAAGAATTAAAAGATACACTGCATGTTAGTTAAAAAGTACAAAGGAAGTGATTAAATGCAACAACCGGTTGAAAATTTAATGAGGACTACTATGGATAGCATCAAAAACATGATTGATGTGAATACGGTAGTTGGTGACCCGGTAGAAACAAAGGACGGCACAGTCGCAATACCAATTTCAAGAGTAAGTTATGCCTTTGTTGCAGGTGGCGGAGATTTAAAAAAGAAAAGTGAAGAAAAGGCTGATAACGATGCTTTGGATAGAAACTATCCCTTCGCGGGTGGTACCGGCGCTGGAGTTACTGTGATGCCAATAGGCTTCTTAACCTCTTCCAATGGTCAATTACGAATGCTGCCAGTAGCTTATAGTAATACAGTAGATAGAATAATTGATATGGTCCCCAATTTTATTGAGAACATAGAAAACCTGATTAAGAATAGGAATAGTGATAATCAAGACAAGAACAATGACGATCAGAATTGCTAATTCCACCTAAACCGGCATGTAAGGCAAATTACATGCCATATTTTTTGTCCTATTACAGATAATTATTATGATATGTTATAATATATAAGTAGTATTAAGACAAGTTCTTGATACTTTAAGATTAGTTTCAATTATAATTAATTACATTTATTAAATAAGTTAATCAAACTTAAATATATTCGGGGGTGATTTTTTTGGATATGAAGCAAGCATTAGAATTAATATGGGAAAACAGAAAGTATACAACTGACGACCCAAAGGAAGTCATTAGTCATTTGAATGAAGAGGTTGCAGAATCATTGAAGGCTTTGCTAAAAGGCGACATACACAAGGCTAAGGGCGAGCTGGAAGATGCATTTTCTTGTATCATGATTGCAATGAAGGTGTTAGACGTTGACATTGACGATGCAGTGCAACGCCAAATAGAACAAATGAAAAAAAGAAACAGCAAAATTATGATTTTCAAAAAAGACAAGGTTGAAATTTATGTAAACGACGTACTTAAAGGTAGCTGGTCTATCTGGAGTGAGGAAGACATTAAAGAGGCACAAAAAATCGCAAAAGAGTTTGGATGTATTATTATAAACAGCTAAATATTAACATATAGCAATGAGAATTATTTTTATCATTCTGCCAATAATACTAAATATTGATATTACACAAATTTATTGACGGAGTGATAAAATGAAAAAAATATCATTGTTACTTTTAGCTTTGCTAATAACTATTAGTTTTAGTATTACATATGCAGATCCAGGTCTAGCTGGCAGTGCGAAGGCTGCAGTTGTTATGGATGTAAAGACAGGAAGGGTGCTATTTAGTAAGAACCCTGACTCAAAGCTTCCTATGGCCAGCACTACGAAAATAATGACTACTTTAGTTGCTGTAGAAAGCGGGAGATTAAAAGAAACTGTTAAGGTAAGCAATAATGCCGCTTTTACTGAGGGCTCCTCAATCTATCTAAAGCCAGGAGAGCAAATTACTGTTGAAGAGCTTCTTTATGGAATAATGCTTAGATCCGGCAATGATGCATCAATGGCCGTAGCAGAGCATATTGGAGGCAATATAGCAGGCTTTGTAGAAATGATGAATGCAAAGGCAAAGGAAATCGGGGCATTTAACACGCATTTTGCAAATCCTCATGGATTAGATAATTCTGAGCATTACACCACAGCATATGACTTAGCACTTATAACAAGTTATGCTCTGCGTAATGAAAAGTTTGCAGAAATTGTTAAAACTAAAAAGAAAACAATAAGTGGACCACCAGATGTTGATTGGGACAGAAGTATGATGAATAAGAACAAGATGCTATTTCAATTTGAAGGTGGAGATGGCGTTAAGACGGGCTTTACAAGCAAAGCAGGTCGTTGTTTGGTATCTTCTGCAACTAGAGATAATTGGCAGCTATGCAGTGTAGTGCTAAATTGCGGTCCAATGTGGGAGGAAAGCGCTTCAATTTTAAACTATGGCTTCAGTAGCTTCTCTAAGCAAAAAGTTGTCGATCGTGAAGTGATATATCAGCAATTAAAAGTAGTCGCTGGAAAACAAGATAGTGTCGAGATTAGACCTACAACTGATTTCTATATGCCTATAAATCAAAAGGAAATAGCTAATTTAATTTATATACCAGCTTTAAGTTATAATAATATAGCACCCATAATTAAAGGTAGTAAAGCAGGAGAGCTAAAGATTTATTTAGGAAATGAATACATCGGTTCAGTTGATCTGGAATATTGTCAATCTATTGAATCCAAAAATCCATTGTACCATTTCCGCAAGATATTTGGGAGCATCACTGATTAGTATAAAAGGAAATAGTTCAAGACTTGAATCTATAAAAGATCTATACAACAATTTAATGGAAGTAATTTTGTATTTTAACAAGTATATTAGAGCATTTTGACTCTAATATACTTGTTTTATAAGACAAATGATAGGTGGTATTATGGAAGAGCGTTTGCAAAAGGTAATGGCCGAGCTTGGAGTAGCTTCTAGAAGAAAATGCGAAGAGCTGATACTCCTTGGCAAAGTTACAGTTAATGGTCAAATTGTAAGAGAGCTTGGAACAAAAGTGGACAAGCAAAGTGCAACAATACATGTAGATGGTATTAGAGTAACAAAAGAAATCGAAAAGGTTTATTTGCTTTTAAATAAGCCTATGGGTTATATAACTAGTGCAAAGGACCAATTTGATCGTCCAACGGTTTTAGATTTGGTATCAGAAATTAATGAAAGGCTGTATCCAGTAGGTAGATTAGATTACGACACCGAGGGATTACTCATTTTAACAAATGATGGGGACCTGACCTTTAAAATAACACACCCAAGCCATAATGTAACTAAGACCTATACTGCTCTTATGCTTGGTAGAGTGCGGGATGAAGCTATAGAAGTCTTTCATCAAGGTGTTGTTATTGAAGATTATAAAACTGCACCTGCCAAATTAGAAATACTTGAATATACAGATAAGGGAACCGTTGTAAACATAACCATTCATGAAGGTAAAAATCGTCAAGTAAGAAAAATGTGTGATGCTATTGGTCATCCGGTTATAAGATTAAAAAGAATAAGCATTGGAAGCTTGAAGCTTGGTGATTTGGATCCAGGTCAGTGGAGACATCTGACTAAAGCAGAAATAGAATACTTATATAGCTTAGGGGGTAAACAATGATACAAGTAAGAAGAGTTCAACCACAAGACTTAGAATATATTTTTAAGAATCAAGAAGCTTTAGAATATAATCAAGAATTAATGTCTAACAAACTTGAAAACATGATGATTGTTGTTGATAACAATGAAATATGCGGGTTTGGGTTTTATATCAACATAGATAATAAATGCATTTTAAACTGGGTACATATTAAAAAAGAGCATAGGAGAAACCAATTAGGTACAATGTTGGTAAAAACCATCTTAAATTCTGCTGAGCAGCAAGGCTCACTTCAAGCATATTTACCTGGTGAATGTGAAGATTTCGCTGAGTTTTTAGGATTTGAAAGACTTATAGAATTAGATGAAATTAAAAATATTAATACTAGTTATATTGATTTATATAAGACTCATAATTTAAAGAATATATATAAAGTTAGCTTGATTGGATATTTTAAACCCTGTAATTGCAGTAAGGAATGTAAATAGAAAGAGTGTTCTAAATATTACTATTTGTATATATATTTTCTAATTAAAATATGATATATATTATATAAGAATACTATATATGTTGCGAAAAAGATTTATTATTTACAAAATCAGTAGAAGCATCCGATTTTGTATTATCAAACATGTATTTTTCAGAGCATATGAACAGAGGAAAATGTTTTGCATTATTTGAATTCAATTTAAGATGTATAGTGCAAAACACACACTCAATTGAATTAGCAAGATGGGAGGAGCAACACTTATGGCAAAGGTTAAGATTACAGAAACTGGCTTAAGGGATGGACATCAATCCTTAATTGCAACCAGAATGAATACACAAGAAATGCTTCCTATATTAGATAAGATGGATAAAGTAGGATATCATTCTTTGGAAATGTGGGGAGGAGCTACATTTGACTCTTGTCTCAGGTTTTTAAATGAAGATCCTTGGGAGCGTTTAAGAATAATAAGATCCAGAGTCAAAGATACAAAGCTTCAAATGCTTCTTAGAGGGCAAAATATATTGGGATATAAGAACTATGCTGATGATGTGGTTGAAGAGTTTGTAAGACTTTCAATAAAGAATGGCATAGATATAATTAGAATATTTGATGCACTAAATGATTTGAGAAATATTGAAACTGCAATTAAAGCAACCAAGAAGTTTGGTGGGCATGCGCAGGGTACTGTTGTATATACAACAAGTCCGGTTCATAATACAGAAATGTATATTAAGCTAGCTAAGCAAGTACAAGATATGGGTGCTGACTCCCTTTGTATAAAGGATATGTCAGGTATTCTAACTCCTTATTATGGCTATGAACTAATTAAAGAGCTGAAAAAGAATATTGATATTCCAATACAACTACATACTCATTTTACAAGCGGAATGACAGATATGACCTACCTAAAAGCTATTGAAGCCGGAGTTGATATTATTGATACTGCGATTTCGCCTTTTGGTTTAGGTACATCACAGCCTCCTACAGAGCCAATGGTTGCCGCTTTACAAGGTACAGAGTATGATACTGGTCTAGATATCAATCTGTTAAGTGACATTGCAGATCATTTTAAAGCAGTAAGAGACAAATATATTGCAAATGGTACTTTAAACGTAAATGTTTTTAATGTTGATACAAGAGTCCTATCCTACCAAGTACCAGGCGGTATGCTGTCAAACCTTATGTCACAGCTTGCAATGCAAAATGCATCTGATAAATATCAAGAGGTACTGCTTGAGGTCCCTAGGGTAAGAGCAGATTTGGGATATCCTCCATTGGTTACACCATCCAGCCAATTTGTTGGTACTCAGGCAGTTTTCAATGTAATATCCGGTGAAAGATATAAGATGATACCGACCGAGATAAAGGATTACGTAAAAGGCAAATATGGCAGTCCTTCAGTTCCTATTTCTGATGAGATTAGAAAAAAGATTATAGGGGACGAAGAAGTTATTACTTGTAGACCTGCAGATTTAATAGCTCCACAACTAGCATCGGTTAAAGCTGAAATGAAGGAGTTTTATGAACAAGAGGAGGATGTATTATCCTATGCACTGTTCCCTCAGGTTGCATTAAAGTTCTTTAAGGAAAGACAGGCAAAGAACTATCTTATTGACAGCGAGCTAGTAGACAAAGAGCAACGAACATATCCTGTATAATTAAATATAAAAGGCATGGTGCAAACCTACTACTGTTGCATCAAAGAAAATGTTAGCCATTGACTATATGTAATTGGAAAAA
>ENA-OFDP01000023-OFDP01000023.1-metagenomes-genome-assembly--contig:-NODE-23-length-114006-cov-10.648542_pt1 | contig 114006 bp, 128 predicted proteins | sample MGYA00153389_OFDP01 | MGnify analysis MGYA00153389
CAAAATCGGATGCTTCTACTGATTTTGTATATGATAAATCTTTTTCGCAACATATCTAGTATAAACTTTTAAAATAATTGTTTCAACAATATGTTTTGCACATAGTTTATTGTATAATAATAGTAAATTATTTATTATTTAACAAATTTATTGTCAATACTCTACGTATATATTTAGGAATGACAATTGAGTTGAACATTTTAATTGGAGGGAAAATCATGATAGAAATCAAAAATGTCAGCAAAAGCTATAATGGGACAATTAGGGCTGTTGATGATTTAAGCATTGTAATTCCAGATGGGGAAATTATAGGCTTCTTAGGTCCTAATGGAGCTGGAAAAACCACGACCATAAAAATGGTGACAGGAATCATAAAGCCTGATACAGGAACTATAACCATAAACGGAATCAGTATAACGGAAAATGCGCTGGAAGCCAAAAGACAGTTTGGCTTTGTACCAGATAGCCCGGATATGTTTTTGCGATTGAAAGGTATAGAATACCTAAACTTCATGGCTGATATATATAATGTAGACGGAGATACGAGAAAACAAAGAATAAGGGAACTTGCAGAAAGGTTTGATATGGAAAGCGTATTAACCGATCAGATTCAAAGCTATTCCCATGGAATGAGACAAAAGATCGTAATTATGGGGGTTCTAGTACATAGCCCGTCAGTTTGGATACTTGATGAGCCAATGACTGGACTAGACCCAAAATCCTCCTATCTTTTGAAGGAAATGATGAGAGAGCATGCAGACAGTGGTAAAACTGTTTTCTTTTCTACCCACGTACTAGAGGTTGCAGAGAAATTATGCGACAAGGTGGCAATCGTTAATAAGGGTAAGCTTTTGTTTTACGGTACAATGGATATGGTGAGAGAGCATTTCAAAACAGATGATTCCCTAGAAAAGATATTCTTGGAGATGACTGATAATGAGTAATTATATTGCTTTGACTAAAATACTGCTTAAAAACTCGCTTACCAGTTTTACAAGCAGTAAAAAAGGAAAAACCAATAAAATAAAAAATGCGATAATACCGGTAATCATATTTGTATCACTTTTACCATTGGCTGGTGCCATTGGAGCAGGTGTCTTTGCAGCTTACCCTATTTTTAAAGGGATGGGGCAAGAGGGCTTGATATTCGCTTCGGGACTTATGGCTGTCAGTATGATGATATTGTTTTTCGGGATTTTCTATATTATGAATATATTTTATTTTTCAAAGGATGTAGAAACTATGCTGCCCCTGCCCCTAAGACCTTCCACCATTATGGCGGCAAAGTTTACTGTTACACTGCTTTACGAATACCTTACAGAGCTTTTATTCCTTGGACCCATTATAATTGCCTTTGGAATTGTCAGTAAGGCTGGAGTAATTTATTATCTATACTCAATAATAGGATTTTTGACCCTGCCTGTGATTCCTCTTGTTTATGCAGGAATTATTAACATGATACTGATGCGGTTTACGAATATCAGTAGGAATAGAGATCAATTCAGGATCATTGGCGGAGTCTTAGCAATGTTTGCTGCATTGTTTATAAATATCAAGTCTCAGAGCTTTTTCAGTGGCTTAAGTGATCCAAATCAGCTTAAAGCTTTGTTGACACCAGGAGATAATTCACTGATTGGCATCATATCGGGAATATTTCCTGCTAATAAGCTGTTTGCAATTGCCTTGGTAAATAGTGCAAATATAAAGGGTTTGGTAAACATACTGCTTTATGTAGCAATATCCATATTATTTACTGCCTTATTCCTAACCTTGGGAGAATCTTTATATTTTAAAGGCGTTATCGGGATTTCTGAGGCTAAATCAAAACGTAAAAAGCTTACAACAGAGCAGTTCGATAAATCAATCGTAAAAAGCTCCATCATTAAGTCCTATACAATAAAAGAGCTGAAATTGCTTTTTAGAACTCCTATATACTTTATCAACTGTGTATTGATAAACTTTTTATTACCTTTCTTCTTATTTATACCAATCCTCTCGGGCTCACAGAGTGGCATGGGATTAAGTGAAATTCAAGACTTTGCAAAATCGGGACCCTATGAAGGGGTTATATTGGCAATAGTCTTCGCAGCAATACTGTTTGCAACGGGAACCAATGGCGTTACATCAACAGCCATATCCAGAGAAGGTGCAAACATATTTATTGCTAAATATATAGCCGTTAGCTACCATGATCAAATAATGGCGAAGGTTATGACCGGAGTAATATTAGGGATGGTAGCAACCTTAGGAATGCTTGCAGTAGCTATCTATGTACTTTTACCGCCTATTCATTTAGTAGTGTTTATTATTATAGGTGGAGCAGTTGGGGTACTGTTTACATCCTTAATAGGAATTTTAATCGATTTAAATTTCCCTAAATTGCATTGGGACAATGAGCAAAAGGCAGTGAAGCAGAATATGAACTTAATGTTTAGTATGTTGATAGCAACGGTGGTTGCAGCAGTAGTAGTAATACCTGCAATAATCTTTCAGCTAAATGTTTGGATTGTATTTGCTGCTTTGATTATTATCTTTGGATTTGCAGATGCAGTATTATATGGATTGATTAAATCAGCAGGAGTAAATCTATTTGAAAAAATAGAAGCATAAGAAAAGCAAAGGAAATATAACTTCTAAAGGTTATATTTCCTTTACTTTTAATGGAATCATGATATAGGAGGGACTCAATGAAAAAGAGAACTGTATATATATTTATTGGAGTGATATGTATTGCACTAGGGTTAGGTTGGTACTCATCACCTATGCTTCTTAATGATCTGGTTTCTGAGCAAATTGATGTCAAAGAAATTGAGGAAATTAGCATAAACCTATTATCAACATATTCCCAGAAGGAATACAAAGTCAATGATAAGATGAATGTTGATAAAATAATAAGTATTTTTGACAATGTAAAGGTAAGACGAGTAATCTCGCCACCTGTTGCATTTAGACCTGCATTAGGTGTAACCTATTATTTTAGTTTAACAAGCAAAAACAAAATAGTACCTGTTTGTGTAATGGATAAGGACTATCTAACCGTAATGAGACATACATACAAAATAGTTAAGGGTTTAGATATAAAGCAAATTGATGATATCATTAACTCCTTAAATTAGAAAAAGCTGCTGGTATTCTTTTAAGGATACCAGCAGCTTTAAATATTTATATTGATAGATGCTCGTGGGCTTCCTTTAGGTGTTGAATTATTGGAAGCTTCTGCGGACATTTTGTTTCACAGATGCCACATTCCACACATTTTGATGCATCTCTTTCTATTTGCATAGCTCTTTTATAAGTGCTTCTAGATTGTTCACCTATGTTGTAGATTGCAGCTTCATTATAAGTGCTAAAAATATTAGGAATTGCAACATTTTGCGGACAAGGCACACAATAGTTGCAGCCAGTGCACTTAACCTTCGTTTTTGCTTCGTATATATCTCTGACCTTATTAATAACCTCAAGCTCCTTAGGAGATAAGTTATTAACAACGGCTTTATCCATAATCTTTAGATTTTCCTCAACCTGTGGCATATTGCTCATGCCGCTAAGAAGCAGTGTTACTTCCGGATGATTTAGTACCCATCTTAAAGCCCATTCTGCAGCAGTTCTATCTGCTTCTACTTTCTCAAACTCTGCCTTTATATCATCTGGCTGATTAGCCGCAAGCTTGCCTCCGAGTAAGGGCTCCATAACTACAACAGCAATGTTCTTTGAAGCGGCATATTTAATTTCCTCTTCCCAGCGTCTATCTTCCATATAGTTAAATTGTACCTGGCATAAAGCCCAGTCATAAGAATCCAGTATTTCCTTGAAAAAATCTATCTCTTCATGGAAGGAGAAGCCTACATGCTTAATTTTACCCGCTTTAACAGCCTTATCTAAGAAGCTTAGTATTCCAAGCTGCTTGACTACATTCCAGCGTTCCTTGCCCATGGCATGTAATAGATAGAAATCTACATAATCTACTTCAAGCTTCTGTAGTTGTTCATCTATGTATTTATCGCAGTCCTCTATGGATTTTATCATCCAAATAGGCATTTTGGTCGTAAGCTTAACCTTTTCTCTATAACCATCCTTTAATGCTTTACCAACTAATATCTCACTTTGTCCACCATGATATGGATAAGCGGTATCAATATAATTTACACCGTTGTCGATGGCATGCCTAATCATTTTTATTGACTCTTCTTCATCAATCTTTGTGGTATCAGCCTCTCCACCTGTATTTTGAAGCGGCAGTCTCATGCAACCAAAGCCCAAGGAAGAAATCTCAAAGTCTAATTTGCCAAAATTTCTATATTGCATTGTATTTAGCCCCCTTTATAAATGTATATATAAGATTTATTCTACGAAAGGAAGGATATCCCTTTTATTTATGTATAATTGTGTGTACTCTGGTGCAATTTATATGTAAGCTCGCTAGAATGGAAGATAATGGCGATTATAAGTGTAAATTGTCTGATTAATAGAATATTTGCAAATAACAAACAATTGTGAATTTTTATCTTTACTTTTAAAACTCATAAAGTTAAAATTATAGTACAGTGGACTATAAAAAGAATATGTTTGAAATCTACTAATTTTGGAAAGAATAAACAAAAAAAATACAAGGGGGAATTTTCTATGAAAGATTACAAAACCGAAAACCTAAGAAATGTTGTACTTATTGGCCATGGCTATTCAGGTAAGACGACAATAGCTGAGGCTATGCTGTTCAATACAGGAGTTTTAGACAGATTCGGTAAAGTAGACGATGGTACTTCCACAACAGACTTTGACCCTGAGGAAATAAAAAGAAAGATTTCAATTAGTGCAGCCATAGCGCCCTGTGATATGAATGATATTAGAATCAACTTAATTGATACTCCTGGATATTTTGACTTTGTTGGTGAAGTAGTAGCAGCCATGAGAGTTGGCGACAGCGCAGTAATAACTGTTGATAGCGTATCAGGTGTTGAGGTTGGAGTAGAGAAGGCTTGGGATTTTGTAGAAAATGCAAAGATGCCGGCACTTTTCTTTGTAAACAAGATGGACAGAGAAAATTCAGACTTCTCAAAGGTTCTAAACCAGTTGAGAGAAGTTTTTGGAAATAAAGTAGTTCCTGTAATGGTTCCTATAGGATCGGAAGCTAGCTTTAGAGGCGTAATTGACCTAATTGATATGAAGGCTAGAGTTGCAGAAAATAATAAGTGTATAGAGATGGAAATACCTTCAGGCTTTGAAAGTCTGGTTGAAGAATATAGAAACATGATTATTGAAGCAGTTGCTCAGACAGATGAACAGCTGATGGAAAAGTATTTCAACGGTGAGGAATTAACCTCAGATGAAATAATAAAAGGTTTTAGACTTGGGGTAATATCTGGAGATGTAATACCTGTACTGTGCGGGGCAGCAGTAAAAAATATGGGAATAGAGACTTTGATGTATACTTTAAAGAAGTTTATGCCATCACCTGCTGACAGACAGTATGCAACAGGTACAAATTTAAAGACTAATGAGAGGTTCGTTGCGAAAATTGATGCGGCAGCTCCATTCAGCGCTCAAGTATTCAAGACAGTTGCAGACCCATTTGTGGGCAAGATATCTATGTTTAAAGTGCTATCCGGCACTATGACTCATGATATGGAAATATATAATGTGAACAAGGAAAAGAAAGAAAAGCTTAGCAACTTATTTTTACTTAGAGGCAAAAAGCAGGTTATGGTAGATAAGCTTATTGCAGGGGATATAGGTGCAGTTGCAAAGCTTCAGTATACAACAACCGGTGATACGATTTGTGATTTTAACAATCCGGTAATGTATGATAATATAATCTTCCCAGCACCTTCTATTTCAATGGCAATCGAGCCAAAGTCAAAGGGTGATGAAGATAAGATAGGTAATGGGTTGCATAGATTGGTTGAAGAAGATCCAACCTTAAGGGTTGAGAAAAATACTGAAACCCATCAAACTCTTATATCTGGTACTGGAGAGCAGCATCTTGAGATAATAACTAAGAGGCTTGCAAACAAATTTGGAGTTGAAGTAGTACTATCTGATCCTAGAATTCCATATAGAGAAACAATTAAGAAATCTGCTAAAGCAGAAGGCAAGCACAAGAAACAATCTGGCGGACATGGTCAGTTCGGTCATGTATGGATAGAATTTGAACCAATTCTAGATGGCAACATGGATATTGAATTTGTGGATAAAGTAGTTGGAGGCGTTGTTCCTAGACAATACATTCCTGCAGTAGAAAAAGGCTTGCGTGAGAGCATGGTAGAAGGTGTTTTGGCAGGTTATCCTGTTGTAAATATTAGATGCAGCTTGTATGATGGTTCCTATCACCCAGTTGACTCCGCAGAAATGCCATTCAAGGTTGCAGCTTCATTGGCATATAGAAAGGGAATGGCAAGTGCAAATCCTGTATTATTGGAGCCTATATACCATGTTGAAGTAATTGTTCCAGATGAATATATGGGAGACATCATAGGTGATTTAAACAAAAAAAGAGGAAAGATACTTGGAATGGAGCAGGAAGGTAAATTCCAGAAGGTTACTGCAGAAGCACCTTTGGCAGAAATGTTCAAGTATGCTACTGATTTAAGATCAATTACACAGGCAAGAGGCAGTTTTAGCATGCGCTTCTCAAGATATGAAGAGGTTCCTGCACAATATTCAGCAAAAATCGTCGAAGCAGCCAATGCAAATAGGGAAAAAGAACAAAATTAAAATTTAATTTAAAGTTTACAAATACGGCAAAACGTGGTTTTGCCGTATTTATTTTTACAGGCATATTTAATTCAAAGATTCATAAACTAAGTAAAGATAATTAGAAAAAGGAATTTTTCAACTGATGAGTTGATTTTACCATATTTAATTATTTTCTAAGTCCCCATATAGGAGGAAAATAAATGATTGAGAGAACTATTTCCCTTGGCGATCACATCACAATTAACGATGTAAGAAGAGTTGTAACTGCAGCAAAAGAAATAGGCGATGATGAACAGTTAATCGTTTCAATGAACTCCTTGGAATCTGACAGGGCAGAGAATATTTTTTCTGTGCTGACAAAAAATGATTTTGAATGCACAAGCAAAGGCGCAAATAGTGGTCATGAATATTATATCATTGCTAGGAAAAAACGCTAACTGGGGGAGTGCATATGGATAAATGGATGAATGAAGACAGGACAATGAAACACGAGACTACCCAGCGTACAACCATGGAAGATAAATTAAACGAAGATAATCTTAAAGACTCAAGCTTGTATGGTGAATTTGTTTCGACTTTTCATCACTGGGTGAGCTCAGAGGACCTACATGCTAAAGGAGAATATCTGCAGCAGATAGGTACACAGCATAAATAAACAAAAGGCCTTTCATTTTGAAAGGCCTTTTAAATGTATATTAATTTAAAGCACCTGTAGATAATAATAATACTTGAAAAAATTTCAAAATTTAATATAATAGAACTAAAGGTCAAAGAAAGTCAAAGTCAAGGAGTATAACGATGTCTAAAATAAGCGATTTAATTGAGAGCTTTTTAAATCAACTAATGGATGAAAGCAAGGGCGCTATAGAAATCCAAAGAAATGAGATGGCTGGCTACTTTAATTGTGCACCCTCCCAGATAAACTATGTATTAACAACCCGATTCACCTCAGACAGGGGATACGTGATTGAGTCAAGGAGAGGCGGCGGGGGCTCTATCAAGATTATGAAGATAGATATGAATGAAAATGATTTTTTGTTAGAGATGCTTGCAAACCGTATAGGCGATAGTGTAAACAAAGAAGGTGCATTTGAACTGCTGGAAATACTTTATAGAAAAGGTTTAATGGACATAAGAATTCGAAATATCATTAAAACAGTGGTGGATGATAATACTTTGAGCAGTATTGGAAAGGCTGGGAGAGATAGTATCAGGGCAGAAATTTTAAAAGCAGCCGTGCTGACAGCGCTAATTGATATTAAGTAGGAAAAATAGAATAAATACAACAGAGTTAATATTATATATTCGATAAAAGAAAACTTACGTTGTTTAATAAGGAGTGGTATTATGCAGTGTGAAGAATGTGGCAAAAGACCGGCAGCGGTTCACATTATCAAAATAGAAAATGGAGCTAAAACCGATATGCATTTATGTGAAGCATGTGCAAAACAGAAAAATCCTATAACATTAAAAGCAAATTTCTCCATGCAGGATTTAGTAGCTGGGATTTTAAAATCCGGAGGTATGGGACCATTTAAGGTGGATATTATTCATGAAACTAAATGCAATGTATGTGGGCTTACTTACAGTAAGTTTAAAGCAAGCGGCAAGTTTGGCTGCAGCAACTGCTATAAGGTTTTTGGGGAACGGTTAAACCCTCTTTTTAAAAGGCTCCATGGAAATATAATTCATACTGGAAAGCTTCCTAGTAAGGCTGGCAATAAGATAAAGCTGGTTAGAGAAATTGAAAAGCTAAAACAAGAGCTAATGGCAGCAGTAAATAATGAAGAGTATGAGAAAGCCGCTGAAATCAGAGATAAAATCAGAGATATTAATTCTGAGGAACAGGAGGAGCGAAATGGGCAACTGGATTAAAGACAGTGGACCAAGCAACAATATTGTTTTAAGCAGTAGAGTAAGATTAGCAAGAAATTTATCCAATATACCCTTTCCTGCCATGCTGACCAAGGAAGGCGGCGCTGATGTAGTTAATAAAATATATGATGAAGAAACAAAAAATGGCGTTTTCAAAGGATATAAATTATATGACATGCAGGATACAGCATTTGTAGATAGATATGTCCTTGTAGAACGACACCTCATAAGCCCCAATCTCGCAGTGCAAGGTTCTATTGGTGCAGCATTAATAAGCGGAGATGAGCAAGTAAGCATTATGCTTAATGAAGAAGACCATATAAGAATTCAGGCAGTTTTGGCAGGGCTGCAGATTAAAGAGGCTTGGAATATAGCCAGCAGTATCGATGATAAAGTTGAAAGTAAAGTAGATTATGCTTTTGATGAAAGGCTAGGTTATCTGACTAGTTGTCCAACCAACGTAGGCACAGGAATCAGAGCATCTGTAATGATTCACCTACCGGGACTAAATCTTAGTGCTAATATTGATAAGATATTGCAGGCAGTAATGCAAGTCGGCTTAACCATTCGTGGGATTTATGGGGAGGGTACTGAGTTTATAGGAAATATATTTCAGATTTCCAATCAGATTACTCTGGGAAGATCTGAGGAAGAAACCGTTGATAATCTCACAGGAATAACGGAGCAAATTATAACAAAGGAGCAGGAAGCTAGAGGACTTTTGTTTGATAACAACAGAATAATGTTGGAAGACAAAGTTTGGCGTGCTTGGGGACTGATGACAAATGCACGTTCAATTAGTGGGCAGGAAGCTATGAAGCTGCTTTCAGATATTAGGCTGGGAATTGACATGGGAATTTTAAAAAGTATGCCTATATCAGTATTGAATGAAATCATGGTAGACACCAATAATGCCAGCCTTCAGAAACATGCAAACATAGAATTAAATACATCTAAACGGGATATTATAAGAGCAGAAGAAATAAGAAAATTACTTTTGCAGATATAATAAAAGGAGAATAATATGGGTATTTTTGATAGATTTACGGAAAGAGCTCAAAAGGTTATGGTCTTTGCTCAAGAGGAAGCAGTGAGACTAAATCACAATTATATAGGCACTGAGCATATACTGCTAGGACTACTTAGAGAGGGTGAGGGAATTGCCTCTCAAGTATTAAAGAATAAAGGCGTAGACCTAGAAACTATAAGAAGCAATATCGAGGAATTAGTAGGTATTGGAGAGGAAAACATCACACAAATATTGGGCTATACACCAAGGACAAAGACCGTTCTTGAGTATAGCTTAAATGAGGCAAGGGCTCTAGGTCAAAATTTTATAGGCACGGAACATCTACTTTTGGCTTTAATTAGAGAAGGGGACGGAATTGCAGCATCAATGCTAAAAGGAATGGGCTTAAGTTCTGAAGGTGTAGTACAAGAGATACTTATGCTTCTAAATGATGAGCCTAAAGCAAGTAAGACGCAGAAAACAAAGAAAGAGAACCCTAATACCCCTACATTAAATCAATATGGTAGGGATTTAAATGAGATGGCTAGGGATGGCAAGCTAGATCCCGTTATTGGAAGGGATCGTGAAATAGAGAGAATGATTCAGATACTCAGCAGACGTACTAAGAATAACCCTGTACTAATAGGTGATCCAGGTGTTGGAAAAACTGCCGTAGCAGAAGGCTTGGCTCAAAAAATATACGAAGGCAATGTACCAGAGAGCTTGAAGGAAAAAAGGGTAGTTACCTTGGACTTATCCGCTATGGTGGCTGGCGCTAAATATAGAGGAGAGTTTGAAGAACGCCTTAAAAATATAATGAGTGAAATTAGAGAAGTTAATAATGTAATATTATTTATTGATGAGATGCATACAATTATCGGAGCTGGTGCGGCAGAGGGCTCTATTGATGCTTCAAACATACTGAAGCCTGCCTTGGCAAGGGGCGAGGTTCAAGCCATTGGTGCAACAACTTTGGATGAGTACAAGAAGCATATAGAGAAAGATTCTGCACTGGAGAGAAGATTCCAGCCAGTTACTGTTGGAGAACCCAGCAAGGAGGAAGCCTTACAAATATTAGAGGGTTTAAGAGATAAATATGAAGCACACCACAAAGTGAAAATAACAGATCAGGCACTTAGAGCGGCGGTAGATCTTTCTGATCGATACATTACTGACAGGTATCTGCCTGACAAAGCAATTGATTTAATAGATGAAGCAGCATCCCGGGTGAGAATCAGGACCTTTACTGCACCACCAGACTTAAAGAAGTTAGAGGATGAATTAGCTGGTCTAGAAAAAGAAAAATCTGAAGCAATAAGTCTTCAAGATTATGAAAAAGCAGCCAATGTAAGAGACAGAGAAGCAGACATAAGAAAGCAACTGGAAAGTCAGAAGAAGAGTTGGTCAGATAAGGCTCATTCCGCTGATTCAGTGGTTGGGGAGCCAGAGGTTGCAACGATTGTTTCCAGTTGGACTGGAATTCCTGTAACAAAAATGGCAGAGGAAGAATCTGAAAGACTTTTAAACTTGGAGAGCATACTTCATAGTAGAGTTATAGGGCAAGAGGAAGCGGTTGCAGCAGTAGCAAGAGCCATCAAGAGAGCAAGAGTAGGCTTGAAAGATCCCAATAGACCCGTTGGTTCCTTTATATTCCTAGGTCCAACAGGTGTAGGAAAGACAGAGCTTACAAAAGCCTTAGCAGAGGTTTTGTTTGGTGACGAAGGAGCCATGATCAGAATTGACATGTCAGAGTACATGGAAAAACATACAGTATCAAGACTTATAGGATCTCCTCCAGGCTATGTAGGCTATGATGAGGGCGGACAGCTGACAGAGAAAGTGAAAAGAAAGCCTTATTCAGTGGTACTTTTAGATGAAATAGAGAAAGCCCATCCCGATGTATTTAACATATTGCTTCAAATACTTGAAGACGGAAGGCTGACAGATGGCAAAGGTAGAACCGTTGATTTTAAAAACACTGTGGTAATTATGACCTCAAATGTAGGTTCACATACGATTAAAAAGCAAAAGGTTCTTGGATTTGCAGCATCAACTGATGAAAAAGAAAGTGTTTATGAAAAGATGAAGGACAATGTAATGGAAGAGCTTAAAAGCAGCTTCCGCCCTGAGTTTTTAAATAGAATAGATGATATCATTGTTTTCCATCAGCTAGAAGAAGCGCATCTGAAGGAAATAGTAGAAATAATGTTAAAATCCTTACTAAAGCGTATAAAAGAAATGAACATCGAAATTGAAGTATCCGATGAAGCCAAATCTTTGCTTATGAAAAAAGGCTTTGATCAACAATATGGAGCTAGACCTTTAAGAAGAGCCATAACTAAATTGGTTGAAGATCAGCTTTCTGAGGAAATACTAAAAGGCAACGTAAAACCTGGCAGTAAAGTTATGATTGACGTAGCGGAAGAAAAATTAGTTTTTAAATCAATTTAAGAAATAAGAAACCCCTTAGGATAGGCACAGTTAAAAAACTGGAGTTTATTTTAAGGGGTATTTTTATAATGCTATAGTAGGAGCATGATTTGCATAGAGCATGTTATCATAAGTTCCATAATTATATTGGCGCTTCTGTCAAAATATGTAGTATAATGTATTTGAAAAAGATTGTACAAATTGGATAACTTATGTTTAAATATCCTTATTTGACAAAGAATAAGAAAAGGTATTAACAAAAGAAAAGGAGGGGTATATATGGCCAAAACCAAAACTAAATTTGTTTGCGGAGAATGTGGTAATGAGTCGCCTAAATGGTTAGGAAAGTGCCCTGAATGCAATCAATGGAATACCTTTGCTGAAGAACTTGAGCAAAACACTATAGGGCTCAGATTAACTGGAGACGCTAGTGTGGTAAAGCCCCTAACATTAAAGGAAATAGAGATTACAAGTGAAAGCCGTTTAAGTACAGGCTTGGATGAATTAAACATCGTTTTAGGTGGTGGACTTGTAAGTGGTTCTCTAGTTCTTCTTGGCGGAGATCCTGGAATCGGAAAGTCTACTTTACTGCTGCAAATGTCAGAGAATTTAGGACAGCTTGGCATGAAAGTTCTATACGTATCAGGCGAAGAATCAGCATCCCAAATTAAAATTAGAGCCGAAAGATTGGGTGTAAGCACCCCTAATATATATCTTTTATCAGAAAACAACATGGAAAACATCGGGTTCATTATATCTGAGAGCAAACCCAATGTAATAATAATTGATTCCATTCAAACCATGTTTAGTCCGGCATTGACCTCAGCTCCCGGCAGCGTGAGCCAGGTAAGAGAAGCAACACATACGTTGATGAGAATGGCTAAGACTACAAATACTACAGTATTTATTGCAGGTCATGTTACCAAGGAAGGATCTATTGCAGGCCCAAGAGTATTGGAGCATATGGTAGATACAGTTTTATACTTCGAAGGGGATAGCCATTTATCATATAGAATACTTAGAGGCGTAAAAAACAGATTCGGGTCAACCAATGAAATCGGTATTTTTGAAATGTCAGATATAGGCTTAAAACAAATTGAGAATCCATCACAAATGCTTTTGTCCGGCAGGATGAAAGGTGTACCAGGCAGCTGTGTTACAGCGGCTATCGAGGGTACTAGGGCAATGCTGGTGGAGGTGCAAGCCCTTACAAGTCATACGAACTTTGGAATGCCTAGAAGAAACTCTGCAGGAGTTGATTATAATAGGGCCATACTTTTAATCGCTGTTTTAGAAAAGAGAGTAGGAATGCAATTAGGCAGTTCTGACGCTTATATTAATGTAGTAGGTGGGATAAAGCTAGTGGAGCCGGCTGCAGACTTAGGAATCTTGGCAGCGATAGCTTCTAGCTTCCGAAACAAAGAGATTGATGAAAGTACCATTATCATGGGAGAAGTAGGTTTAGCTGGAGAAGTCAGGGCTGTTAACTTTATGGAAAAAAGAATAAATGAGGCTATGAAGATGGGCTTCAAGACTTTCATAATACCTAGAAAGAACGTTGAGGGCTTGAAGGGCAAGTTCAATGTAAATATTATTGGTGTGCAGAATGTAAATGAAATGCTAGATATAGCTTTGGGAGGTAAATAGATGAAGGGCGACGGATCAAAAGATGATATACTCATTAGTTCACTTAAGATGCTTGCTCCCGGAACGTCGCTGCGTGAGGGGTTAGAAAATGTACTAAAAGCAAAAACAGGCGGATTAATAATAATTGGAGACAGCGAAGAGGTAATGTCCATTGTCGATGGAGGCTTTAGCATAAATTGCGACTTTTCAACAGCGCATCTTTATGAGCTTGCCAAAATGGATGGTGCAATTATACTGAGTAGAGACTGCAAAAAGATTTTACTAGCTAATACACAGTTGATACCAGATGCTTCTATTCCTTCTTCTGAAACGGGGATAAGGCATAGAACTGCAGAGAGAGTTGCTAGGCAGACTGGGGAACTAGTTGTATCTATTTCTCAGAGAAGAAATATTATAACCATGTATAAAGGCTACATGAAGTATATTTTAAAGGATACAAACATTATTCTTTCAAAGGCCAATCAAGCCTTGCAAACTCTTACGAAATATAAATCTGTATTGGACAAAGCATTTACCAACCTTGGTGCAGTGGAATTTGATGACATGGCAACGATTCATGATGTGGCACTTGCTGCACAGAAATGTGAGTTTGTCATCAGAATTGCGAATGATGTAGACAGATATATATTTGAGTTGGGTAATGAAGGCAGATTGGTCAGTATGCAATTAGAAGAGTTGATATCCGGTGTAAAGGAAGAAGAATTGCTGCTAATCAGAGATTATATGCCCCATGAGGAAGGCAAAGACAGCAAGGATGTTGTAAAGCTTCTGCGTAACCTTTCTTCTGATGAATTGTTAGAGTTGCCTACCATAGTGAAGATTATAGGCTTGGGAAGCAATGTGGGAACTTTAGATGTGCCTCTTTTTCCCAAAGGCTATAGAATGCTTAGTAAGGTGCCAAGACTACCACTGGCAATCATTGAGAATTTAGTAGTTCGATTTGAAAAATTCCAAAACATTATTGATGCATCCATAGAACAGCTAGATGATGTGGAAGGAATCGGAGAAGTAAGAGCTAAAAACATAAAGGACAGCTTAAAGAAAATATTTGAACAAATTCATACAGAACGTCACCTATAAAAAATAAAAGTCTTATCACTTTTTGAAGTGGTAAGACTTTTACTTTATTTCATATTAAAAACACCGAGGGTCTTTATCTTTTCATATTCCTTTAACATTACATCATACATACTAATGTCAACAATATTGCACAGCGCAGCCATGTAAAACAAATTATTACCTAATTCCTTTTCAATCACGTCTCTGCAGTTGCCGCAAATATTACCTTTTAGATGAGTATCCATAAAATCTTTGAGCTCTTGCAAAGAAATATCATTTGAGTATACTTGTTTTTTTGAATTAATTTCAATGCACCCACAGGCAGTAACCGCTTTAACAATTGCTCTGTTCACACGTGTTTGAGATTCCTGATATTTTGTAAGCACATCAAGAATACTCCTATGACGCATTAAAAGCTCATCAACGCTATCCTGAAAGTCATTATATAGTAAATCTTTCATCAACTATCACTCCTATATATAAGTAAACATAAAATGTATTATAGAGAAATATGTACCGCAATAGATATATTCTACTCTTAATTCACACTTAAATGCCTGTTATATTTTGTGAAATAACGTAGGCACTTGCTGTTTATATGTTAATTATAAGATTACAAATATTCTATGTCAATTTATTATTATAAAAGTTACATAAATAAATATTAGTAGTATTAGGATATTTAATTAATATAAAGTACTATTGTTTATTTTGAAATAAATTTATCAAGAGGGAGGTTATTTGATGTTCAATATTGGAGATAAAATTGTTTATCCGATACATGGGGCGGGTGTGATAGAGTCTATTGAGGAGAAAGAAATATTAGGCAGTAAAAATAAATATTATATTATGAAAATGCCTATCGGTGACATGAGCGTTATGATTCCTTTGGATAATATAGAGGCTTTGGGAATAAGAACTGTAATTGATAAAGACTTAGCAGATGTTGTGCTTGGTAAACTAGTTGAGACCCCCACAGAAATGAACAGGATATGGACAAAGAGATATAGGGAGAATGAAACAAAGATAAAAAATGGGAATATATTCGAGATAGCTGAAATCGTTAGAAATCTTATTGTTTTAGATAGGGCAAAGAAGCTGTCTGCAGGTGAAAAAAAGATACTCTCTAATGCAAAAAAAATATTACTCAGCGAATTAATGCTGGTAATGGAACTTGAAGGTCAAGAGGCTGAAGATTTATTGGAAAGCACTGTGAAATAACAGTGCAATTTTATTATTTGTTAAAATACTTAAATTTGGTATAATATAAATATAGCGAGGCGAAAAGAGATCCCCCATTTCTATAAGTGGCGGGTTCCAATCTCAGTAATATGCGGTGGGCACGTATCCCCTGCCTAATTGAAACGCTCGGGAAGTTTTTTGCAAAAGAGCAAAAAACTTTCAGTAAAGTCTTGTTATAATATTGCTTAAGACGTATTTTATATGGATATACTTTATAAAGGAGGTGAATATTGTGATAAAAAAAATATTTAGATGGATTTTCACAGTAATAGGGATAGTCACAGGTGGTGTACTTACAAATTTTTTAATCAGGTATTTTGAAATTAACAATCTATTTGGTTATGAATTAAAAGGGTTGAGTTATATTGTTCCCATTGTGATAGGGGGCTTAATTACCGGAATTATTATATTTTTAATATCACCCTTGATTATTAATTTAATAGTTAAAATAACCAACAAAATGGAGAGGTTGCTTCAAAGTACTCCTACTAGTGAAATAGGTGTTGGCATCATAGGACTTTTGATAGGTCTTGTAATTGCATACTTGATAAGTAGTGGTCCTATTAACTTAATACCTTATTCTTGGTTGGCAATTACTTTATCAATTATGCTGTATGCACTACTAGGATACTTAGGAATAAGTATTTGCACAAAGAAAAGAGAAGATTTATTCAACTTTGCAATGCAAATAAAAAAGGCCTCACAAAAGGATAAAGATAAAACTGTTAAACCAGAAAACAGAGTGACTCCAAAGATATTAGACACTAGTGTAATAATTGATGGAAGAATAGCAGATATATGCAAAACGGGCTTCGTAGAAGGGCCACTAGTAATACCATCCTTTGTCTTAGAAGAGTTGAGACATATCGCGGACTCCTCTGACTCCCTCAAAAGAAATAGAGGTAGAAGAGGCTTGGATATATTAAATAAGATTCAAAATGAACTTGATATAACAGTTGAGATAATAGAAAGAGATTTTGAGGAACTTTCAGAGGTAGATACAAAGCTGCTTAAACTTGCGCAAGTAATAAAAGGCAGTGTAATAACCAACGATTACAACCTTAACAAGGTTGCTGAATTCCAAAGAGTGCCGGTGCTTAACATAAATGAGTTAGCTAATGCTGTTAAACCTGTTGTGCTCCCAGGAGAAGAAATGGTTGTTCAAATCATAAAAGATGGGAAAGAATCAGGGCAGGGCGTAGCATACTTAGATGATGGTACAATGATTGTGGTAGACGGAGGAAGAAAGTTTATCGGAGATACAATTGGAGTTGTTGTTACTAGTGTACTGCAAACTGCAGCAGGCAGAATGATATTCGTTAAGCCAAAATCTGCAGCAGATAAGGTATCATAATTTAATTAATAGGCAAAAAGCCAATTAGCCGTGAGGCAATTGGCTTTTTCTTTAATGAGGTGAGAAATATGAATACAGCAATAATATTATCTGCTGGAAGAGGCAGTCGAATGAAATCAGAAATTAGCAAGCAGTTTCTAATGCTTCGCGGTAAGCCTGTAATAGCATATGCATTGGCGGCTTTTCAACAATGCAGTGAAATAGATGAGATTTTAGTAGTTGTAGCAGCCAATGAATTGGACTATTTTAAAGCTAATATTTTGGACAAGTTTAATTTCAGTAAAGTAAGAGGATTAGTAGAAGGTGGTTTGGAAAGGCAGCAATCAGCCTATAATGGTATAAAATCAGCATCCCTTGATTCCGAAATCCTACTAATACATGATGGCGCCAGACCCTTTGTAAGTCAAAAAACCATTGCTGACTGTATAAATGAAGCCAAGTTATATGGTGCGGTATCTGCGGGGATGCCTAGCAAAGATACGATTAAGCTGGTGGATCAAAATAATATGGTGACTTCAACACCTCCAAGAGAATGGGTTTGGCAAACTCAAACCCCTCAAGCTTTTAAGAGTGCTTTAATAATAGAGGCCCATGAAAAGGCGAAGCAAAAGGGAATAACCGCAACTGATGATGCCATACTTGTCGAAGCATTAGGACACTCGGTAAAGATGGTAGCTGCAACCTATGAGAATATAAAAATAACTACACCTGAGGACTTAACAATAGGAGAGCAATTAATAAAAGCAATTAGCAAATAATAGTCAACTAAATGATAAAGTCTGCTATAATATTACTAATACACACCATAAAGATTAAAGAAAATCATAACATATTTATAAGTACATTGCTAAGGAGATATCTATGTTTAGAATAGGTAACGGATATGATGTTCATCGTTTAGTAGAAGAAAGAAGCCTTATAATAGGCGGAGTAAATATTGCTTATGAAAAAGGCTTACTTGGACATTCTGATGCAGATGTGTTGGTTCACGCTATTATGGATGCACTTCTTGGTGCCTGCGGGGAAAGAGACATTGGCAAGCACTTCCCGGATACAGATAACTTGTACAAAGGAATTTCCAGCTTGAAGCTGCTGCATAAGGTAGGAGAAATAATAGAAAGTAAAGGCTATAGTGTAGGCAATATAGACAGCATTATTGTGGCACAAGCACCTAAAATGTCTCCTCACATCGATAAGATGAAGCAAAATATTGCTGAAATATTAGATATAGCTCTTGATGATATTAATATTAAAGCTACCACCACTGAAGGTTTGGGGTTTGCGGGTATAGGTGAGGGCATAGCATCCTATGCAGTTGCCTGTTTATATAAATCTAAAGCTTAATCATATATGATAGTTAAAATTAGCAGATTTATGAGGTGTAGTATGCTGAAAAAATTAAGTAAAAGAAGCGGAAATAAGTATACAATAATTTCAATAATAATCATTATACTGATGATGTATTTCTTCAAAATTTCCTCTGCAGGAAAAGAAGAGGTGAATTATCCTCAAAATGTGCATTACAGGGATTATAATTTTGAATATAGCCAGACTATTAGTGAATCTTCTTTTAAGTTTGTACGTAAATATAGCGCAAGCTTTGAAGGGCATATGCTGCTCATCAGACGCGGAGAAAACTGGAATACAGCCCCAAACAACACATATATCTATATAGGTTCGAGAAAATATAGAGAGTATGATCTAGTTAGATAATAAAACAATCAGATGAAAATAGTATTGACACTTTAAGGTATAAAGTAATAATATATAATAAATGCAATGAACGGGTAGAGTAGCATAAGCAAGCTTGTAGAGAGTAGTCCTCATAGGCTGAAAGGGACTTAAGTAATATGTTTTAGTGAAGTGCACCCGCAAGCACCGATGATGAAATAAGTATTCATCGGCGGTAGTTTATACATATCAAAGTTGAAAGCTTTGGATAAGTATTTATACCGTTATCAAATTAAGTGTCAACAAGAGTGGAATCGTGGCAATAGGCCGCCTCTTTATATAGAGGCGGCTTTAGTATTATTATTTAGGAGAGTGGTTTTATGAAATTATTTAACACAATGACAAGAAAAAAAGAAGACTTCATACCTTTGTCACCGGGAGAGATTAAAATGTACTCTTGCGGACCTACAGTATACAATTACTTTCATATTGGCAATGCAAGACCTTTTATAATATTTGATATTTTGAGAAGATACTTTGAGTATAGGGGCAATAAGGTAACCTTTGTCCAGAACTTCACGGATGTTGATGATAAGATAATTAATAGGGCAAAGGAAGAGCATGTCACTGAGAAGGAAATAGCAGATAAATTTATAAATGAGTACTTTAAGGATGCAGAGGCCCTAAGTATAAGAAAAGCTACTTACCATCCTAGGGTAACAGAACATATTCCGGAGATAATCGATATAATCAAAAGATTAGAAGCTAATGGTTTGATATATATGTTGGATGGAGACGTATACTATGATACGGCTAAGTTCAAAGAATATGGCAGATTAGGTAAACAGAATCTTGAAGAGCTGGAAGCTGGTTCTAGAGTTGAATTAGCAGAAGGTAAAAGAAGTATCAGCGATTTCGTATTGTGGAAAAAGCAAAAACCAGGAGAGCCTACATGGGAAAGTCCTTGGGGTATGGGCAGACCGGGATGGCATATTGAGTGTTCAGCAATGTCCATGAAATACTTGGGCGAGACAATTGACATACACTCTGGCGGTTTAGATCTTATATTCCCTCATCATGAAAATGAGATTGCACAAAGTGAAGGTGCGACAGGCAAGGAGTTCGCAAGATATTGGATGCACAACGGTTTCTTGAATGTAAACAATGAAAAGATGTCAAAGTCACTTAATAATTTCTTTACAGTGCGTGATATTGCGGAGCATTTCGATTTGGAAGTTTTGAGAATGTTTATGATTTCAGCCCACTATAGAAGCCCAATAAACTTCAGCGATGATTTGTTGGAGCAAACAAAAAGTGGCTTAGAAAGATTATATAATGCAAAAAACAATATGCTTTATCTTCTAGAAAGTGCAGTCGAAAAAGATGCAACCGGGGAAGATCAAGAACTGATAAAAAGACTAGGTGAACATAAAGAGAAATTCATTGCAGCAATGGATGATGACTTAAACACAGCCGATGCACTAGCATCCATTTATGACCTTATAAGAGACGCAAACGGCAGCCTTAAGCCAGAATCTTCAAAAGCAGCAGTAAAGGCATCCCTAGATATGCTTATGGAGCTTTCAGAAGTACTTGGACTACTAAGCAAGAAGGAAGAATCCTTAGATGACGAAATAGAAGCCCTTATAGAAGAAAGACAAAAAGCGAGAAAAGAAAAGAACTTTGCATTGTCTGATAAGATAAGAGACGATCTTAAAGCCCAAGGTATTGTACTAGAAGACACTCCATCAGGCGTAAAGTGGAAAAGAGCGTAAAGAGTTCTTAAATAAATATGATGTGGTTCAATATAAAGAGTGTTCTAGCAACACTCTTTATATTTTGAGGCTGATGTATTGAGCATGAGTTAATGATTTGGGACATTTGCAAATACTACACTTATATGGGGCGTATGCATAATAGCATGAGGAAGGGTTCTTGTATGTAGAATAGTTATGAAAAATGCATCCTTATTTTCTCCTCACGTCGTGCGTATGCACATTATGAAGAGGAAGTGTGCTTGTATAGAGCACAATTATGAGACTTATATTTGTACTCTGTGAAATAGTGTTGAAAAATCTGTAATTGCTGGCAAGGATGCCAGCAGCGGGGCAACCTGACATGGATGTCAGATTTGCACCGGTAAGATTTTTCAGCATTATAAGCAGCTAAGTACAAAATAAGGCGAGTATCTTGTGCTTAATACAAGCACACTTTCTCTTTACTATACTTTGTGCGTTGCGTAAGATATTTAAAACAGATTATTAAATACAAGCGCTCTTCCTCTACGTCACTTTGTGCGTCACTAAATAAACCAAATAAATTCCTCATGTCCAAACATACGTTCATATGCTATAATAAAAATAATATGCTTAGAAAAGGATGGTAAATCCATGAACGATTTGTTTATTATAATAATTGCAATAATGTCTATAATAAATTTTATTATATTGGTAATTTTATTAACAGGAGGCTCTGCTAGTAAGTTTGCAAAACTAGAGAGCAAATTAGAATCCATAGACAAGGGTCAGGAAAAGATTGAGCGTTCCTTGCTATCCCAGTTGATGGAAATATCCAATCTGCAGCAGAATCAACTTGATAACTATGCTAAGCAGATTATGATGTTAACGCAATCTAACGAAAGCAGACTGGAAAAAATGCGCGAGACTGTTGAAGTCAGCATATCCAGACTTCAGGAGGACAACAGCAAAAAACTGGATCAAATGCGTGCCACAGTTGATGAAAAGCTTCATGCGACTTTAGAACAAAGATTAGGTGAAAGCTTTAAGCTGGTTAGTGATAGATTAGAAATGGTGCATAAGGGCTTGGGTGAAATGCAAACCTTGGCATCGGGAGTCGGAGATCTTAAGAAGGTTTTAAGCAATGTTAAGACTAGAGGTACTTGGGGAGAAATTCAATTAGGTAATATCCTTGAGCAAGTACTTTCTCCTGAACAATATGATAAAAACGTTGCAGTTAAGAAGAATAGTAGTGAGCGAGTAGAATTCGCAGTTAAGCTTCCAGGTAGAAACAACGATGATGACTGTGTATGGCTGCCTATAGATGCAAAATTCCCTCAAGAGGATTACCAAAGACTATTAGAAGCCTTGGAACAAGCAAACCCTCAAGCCGCGGATGAAGCTGGAAAAGCTTTAGAGCTTCGCATAAAGTCATGTGCCAAGGACATTAGAGATAAATATATTGATCCACCTAATTCTACGGATTTTGCAATATTGTTTTTGCCAATTGAGAGCCTATATGCAGAAGTTCTAAGACGTCCTGGCTTATGTGAGGCTCTGCAGATGCAGTATAGGGTTGTTGTGGCAGGACCATCTACGCTGATTGCTTTGCTAAATAGTTTGCAAATGGGCTTTAGAACCCTTGCTATAGAAAGACGCTCTAGTGAGGTCTGGGGACTACTAGGCGCAGTAAAAACAGAGTTTGCAAAGTTTACAGACATATTGGATAAAACTCAAAAGAAGCTGCAGGAAGCTGGTAATACAATAGAATCTGCTGCAAGAAAATCTAGAAATATACAACGCAAGCTTAAAAATGTACAGGAGCTTTCTGTTAATGAAGCTGCCAACTTTATTGAAGAAGCAGAAGAATCCGCAGTAACTGCAGAGGAAGCAGATGCAGAATAACAAAGAGAAGGATTGACATCATTATGAGTGAATTTAACAATAACACTGAAAACTTGCTGAAACAAACAAGAGAGCTGCTTCTAGAAAACAAAAGCTTAAGCGACTCTGATATTCGGATGTACAATCCACTGGTTCTTGCTTATGTAGGTGATTCTGTATATGATACATTTATAAGAACAATATTGGTTTCGAATGGGAGCATCCAAGTAAACAAGCTCCACAAAAGATCTATAAAATTTGTATCAGCAAAAGCACAAGCTGAAATTACTGAGCAGCTATATAACATCCTTACAGAAGATGAACAAGATATAGTTCGTAGAGGTAGAAATACCAAGTCTAATTCTGTGCCAAAAAACGCGGACATGAATGATTACAGATATGCCACAGGCTTTGAAGCCTTGATAGGTTATCTATACCTTATAGGAAATACGAAGAGGCTTATGGAGATTTTTGGAATTATATCCAAAATGGAAAGATAATAACGTTTAATTTATTAATTAAGTGTTAAATATATAGAAAATTATGAGTAAAGGGTTGATTTGTATGAAGGTTAAATTGATACAGCATACACCGGAACCTGAGAAACTTATTGCAGCGGCGGCGAAGCTGTGCTATTCTCATGTAGGTGTAGAGGATATTATGGAAGGTTTGGAATCACAAAATACCGATAAGTTTCTTGGGATGCTTATGGATATAGGACATGAGAGTCCTATTGAACACGTGTCTTTTACATTTGCTGTTGAAGGCGTAAGCCGCGTACTTACACATCAATTGGTAAGGCACCGAATTGGTTGTTCTTACTCACAGCAATCTCAAAGATATGTTAAGCTTGAACAGTTTGAGTACATAATACCACCTGAAATAGAGAAAGTACCACAGGCTAAGGAATTGTTTGTAAAAGCTATGGAAGAGGATCAGAAAGCATATAATAAGATTGCTGAGGCCCTATTTAAAGAGCATTTTGATAGATTGATACTTGACGGTAAAACCGAAAAACAAGCAAAGGCTATAGCTGAAAAAACTTCAATTGAAGATGCACGCTATGTATTCCCTAATGCTTGTGAAACAAAGATTGTATTTACTATGACAGCAAGAGCCTTGATGAATTTTTTCAGGCATAGATGCTGCAACAGGGCACAATGGGAAATACGTGAAATGGTGGAGGAGATGCTGAGACAAGTCAAGGCAGTTGCACCAACACTATTTAAGAATGCCGGACCAGGCTGTATTAATGGTCCATGTCCTGAGGGTTCGATGAGCTGTGGTAAAATCACTGCCGTCAGGGAAAAATATAAAAACCTATAAAATTAAAAAAACAAAAGTTATATATAATTTCAAAAGCAAATAATCATACTAATAAGAGATTTGATGACTGATTGAATTATATTTTTACTAAAGAAAAATGCGAAGGATGATGAAAATGGCTAGAGTGAATAAAACAGGAAGACCAGGAGCAAATACAGGCAAAAAATGGGACGATAGAAGGGGTCCAAAGCAAGAAGGACCTAGAACTGAGGGTAAGGGCCCATACAAGGGAACAGATGACTCCAAAGGACCTTACAAAGGTGGAGCAACTGCCAAGGGACCCTACAAAGGCGGAGCAGCAGCAAAAGGCCCATATAAAGGACCAGCAGCAAAGGGCCCATATAGAAGGGATGAAGATACTAGACCTGCGAGATATGAAGATAGAAGAGGTCCTAGCAGAAATGTAGAGTTTGATGACGACTATGATAAGGAAGAAGACAACATCAATCTAATTGAGGGAAGACACCCTGTATTGGAAGCATTAAAATCCGGAAGAGAAATCGACAAAATATTTATACAAAAGGGTGCAAACGAGGGTTCAATAAGACAGATAATTGCTATGGCCCGTGAAAAAAACCTTTTAATAAAAGAGGTAGACAGAGTAAAGCTGGACAATTTGTCCATTACCCATAACCATCAGGGCGTTATTGCTTCGGCAGCGTTGTATAAATACTACGAGATAGAAGAAATATTAAACTTAGCTAAGGAAAAAGGTGAAGAGCCGTTTATTATTATATTGGACGAAATTACAGATAACCATAACTTAGGTTCAATAATAAGAACTGCAGAAGCTGCAGGTGTTCACGGCATAGTAATACCTAAGAGACGTTCTGTTGCTTTAACACCAATAGTAGCAAAAACTTCTGCTGGAGCTATAGAATATATGCCTGTATCAAAGGTTACAAACATTAGTCAAACCCTAGAGTACCTAAAAAAACAGGGACTATGGATTGTTGGTGCAGACATGCGTGGTGGAACTTATTATGAAAAGGATATGACTGGCCCTATAGCCTTAGTAATTGGTAGTGAAGGCGAAGGAATAGGAAGACTTATAAAGGAAAATTGCGATTTCTTGGTTAAGATTCCTATGACTGGCAGAATTGCCTCATTGAATGCAGGCGTATCAGCAGGCATAATCACTTATGATATTTTTAGACAAAGACAATTAAAATCCCTAAAGGGCGGAATACACTAGTAATAACAAAAGGCGTATGGATTTTATCCATACGCTTTTAACTTTTAGATATAATCTCCAATTAGCGGGCATAAAAGGATATATTAGTCGTTGTAGTATTTGATTCATATTATGTAAAAAATAGTTGAGAAGAGCATGAGCTACATCGTGATGTAGAGATTGTTTATACAAAAGAACTTGAAAATGCAGATACATATATTGGAGGATATACAGCATCCTTACCTTTAGATTATAATATAAAAGTTGCAACCTCTGACTGGCAGAACAACTGATAATTCTTGGATTAGAAGCTCTAAGGGCGTCTGCAAGAAAGCTTATAGAAGAAGTAATTGAAACGGAGAAAAGTATGGACAAGAAGTTTGTTGATATAAGTTCCTATAATGGGAATTTATTGGAGATTAGCTTAAGTCAAAATACATTGATAAAACTGGAAAGATTAAGGCGCAACAACGATAAAGCTTGACTACAAAAATAGGTGTAAGTTATAATGAATATGATGTAACTTTAAATAGCTGAAAACTAGGCAGTACCTGTGGGAATATTATAGAAATACAGAAGCTGCAGCTTGGGGGAGAAAAAGTGGAGTTAAATACAGAAAAAAAGTTCATTAATAATTTAGACACCATTCTGGACGAAGAGCTGGTTTTGTATGCCCATGAAGGAGATATAGCTGCCCTCGAGCACTTAATAAATAAGTATAAGAATTTTGTAAAAGCGAAGGCCAGGTCTTATTTTTTGATTGGAGCAGACAGAGAAGACATCGTGCAGGAAGGTATGATAGGCTTGTACAAAGCCATAAGAGACTTCAGAAATGATAAACTCTCTTCATTTAGAGCATTTGCGGAGCTTTGTATTACGAGGCAAATCATTACTGCAATTAAGACTGCAACTAGACAAAAACATATACCGCTTAACTCATATATATCATTAAACAAGCCTATATACGACGAAGATTCAGACAGAACCTTGCTGGATATACTCACGGCAGCCAAAATAACTGATCCTGAAGAGTTAATTATCAGTAGAGAAGAATTGCTTTCTATCGAGGCAAAAATTGGAGAAGTGTTAAGTGGTTTAGAACTTGAGGTTTTAATGTCATATTTGCAAGGTAAAAGCTATCAAGAAATTGCTTGTGACTTGGACAGGCATGTCAAATCTATCGATAATGCGCTGCAAAGAGTCAAAAGAAAATTAGAAAAATGCTTGGAATTTAAAGAAGAATAAAAGAATCCCGCAGCAGCGGGATTTGTTTTTGACACAACCTGGCAATACAAGCGTAATTGGCCCAAAATGCCAAAGAAGGCATCTTGACAAAGTATAACATAAGCATTATAATACCATAATAGTAACGGGGAAATTCCAAAGCAAATTTTATAATCTTGCCCATGTAGCTCAGTAGGTAGAGCGTCACCTTGGTAAGGTGGAGGTAGCCAGTTCGATCCTGGTCGTGGGCTCCATAAAAGAATGATACACACGGATGTGTTTTCTAAGGACTCAAGGTTATATCTCTTCAAACAACTTGGAATATAACCTGATATATATGTTATGCTAAGTGCATAACAGAAGAAGTAATAAAAAACATTTAAAATATAAAGGAGGAAAAGAGCAAATGGCAAAAGCAAAATTCGAAAGAAATAAACCCCACGTAAACATAGGAACAATAGGACACGTTGACCATGGTAAGACAACACTAACAGCAGCAATCACAACTGTACTTTCTAAATTCGGTGGAGCAACAGCAACAAGATATGACGAAATAGATAAGGCTCCAGAAGAAAAGGAAAGAGGAATCACAATCAACACAGCACACGTTGAGTATGAGACAGCAAACAGACACTATGCACACGTTGACTGCCCAGGCCACGCTGACTATGTAAAGAACATGATTACAGGCGCAGCACAAATGGACGGAGCAATACTAGTTTGTTCAGCAGCTGATGGTCCAATGCCACAAACAAGAGAGCATATACTATTATCAAAGCAAGTTGGGGTACCATACATAGTAGTATTCCTAAACAAAGTAGATATGGTAGATGACGCTGAGCTAATAGAATTAGTTGAAATGGAAGTTAGAGAACTTCTTTCAGAATATGAATTCCCAGGAGACGATACACCAATCGTTCCAGGATCAGCATTAAAAGCACTAGAGTGCGGATGCGGCAAAGAAGATTGTCAATGGTGCGTTGGAATACTTAATCTAATGAAAGCAGTAGATGAGTATATCCCAACACCAGTAAGACAAACAGATAAGCCATTCTTGATGCCTGTAGAAGACGTTTTCTCCATAACAGGAAGAGGAACAGTTGCAACAGGAAGAGTAGAAAGAGGTATTGTAAAAGTAGCAGATACAGTAGAAATCATCGGACTAAACGAAGCGCCAAGACCAGTAGTAGTAACAGGCGTAGAAATGTTCAGAAAGCTACTTGATCAAGCGCAAGCAGGAGACAACATAGGCGCACTACTAAGAGGCGTACAAAGAACAGATATTGAGAGAGGCCAAGTATTAGCTAAGCCAGGATCAATAAAGCCACATACACACTACAAAGCACAAGTATACGTTCTAACAAAAGAAGAAGGTGGAAGACACACTCCATTCTTTAACGGATACAGACCACAGTTCTACTTCAGAACAACAGATGTAACAGGTATAATTGATCTACCAGCAGGCGTAGAAATGTGCATGCCTGGAGACAATATAGAAATGGAAATAAAGCTAATCACACCGATAGCTATTGAAGAAGGACTAAGATTTGCGATTAGAGAAGGCGGAAGAACAGTTGGAGCTGGAGCAGTTGCTTCAATCATCGACGTAAAGTAATTCCGACATCAAAAAAGCATTAGACATAGTATTTTAAAGGACTAGGTTTACCCTAGTCCTTTAAAAAGTATTAAAATCCCTGTATAAGGTAATAATGATATAAACTATTGATTTTACTGATTTTGATAAGAGTTGATTAGGTACAAGGTACCAATTAATTATTGACACCATAGTAAAATTATGATAAATTTTATAAAGTAGCTTTATACTGCGATAACCATGTTTTGATATAAATGAACTGAACCGGCGGGAGGTGTAGAAGATGAGGATAAAAATCACTCTTGCATGTGGCGAGTGCAAACAAAGAAATTACAATTCTATGAAAAACAAGAAGAACAATCCTGAAAGAGTTGAAATGAACAAGTATTGCAGATTCTGCAGAAAACACACAGCACATAAAGAAACAAAATAGTCTGTGAAGGAAGTGTATAAAATGGCTGGAACTACAAGTACAAATACAAAACCAAAGACAAAAAAACTTGATGTACGCAAGTTTTACAGAGAGACTAAGTCAGAGATAAAAAAGGTAACTTGGCCTAGCAGAAGTGAGTTAATCCAGCATACAGAAGTTGTTGTGACTTCTATTATTTTAGTTGGTGCTATAATCGCATTAGCTGATTTTACATTTGGTAAGATTACAGAATTTGTTTTGGGCAAGTTGTAGTTTGTGAGGTCAAAGGCAAAATGCTAATTTGTTATTTAGATTAGCATCCTAAAGAAAGAAAAAAGGAGGAAAAGCCTTAGACAACAAACTAAGGTATATACATCTATGGAAGAAAAAGGCAGATGGTATGTTGCTCATACCTATTCTGGTTATGAAAATAAGGTTAAGGCCAACATTGAGAAGCTTGTTGAAAATAGACACATGCAAGATGTAATATTTGAAGTTAGCGTACCAATGGAAGAACAGGTTGAAATTAAAAATGGCAAGAAGAAGGTTACTCAGAAAAAGATTTTTCCTGGGTATGTCCTTATGAAAATGCTTATGACTGATGAATCTTGGTATGTAGTTCGAAATACCAGGGGAGTAACCGGTTTTGTAGGACCTGGGTCCAAGCCTGTGCCTCTAACCGATGCAGAAGTAAAATCCCTAGGTGTTGAAAAGCACACTGTCAAACTGGATGCACAGCTAGGCGACAACGTTAAAGTTGTTTCTGGACCGTTTGAAAACTTTATCGGAGTTATTCAAGAGATTAACAACGAAAAGCAAAAGGTTAAGGTATTGGTTTCTATGTTTGGTAGAGAAACTCCTGTAGAGTTGGAATTCACACAAATAGAAAGATTCTAATCTTTTTGTTTAATACACATTAATGTAGCAATTTTGAGAGGAGGTGTAATTATGGCAAAGAAAGTAATGGCAATGGTTAAACTACAAATCAATGCTGGAAAAGCAACACCAGCACCACCAATTGGTCCAGCTTTGGGTCAACACGGTGTAAACATCATGGGATTCTGTAAGGAATTCAATGAAAAAACAGCTAAGCAAGTAGGTTTAATAATTCCTGCAGTAATAACTGTTTATCAGGATAGATCATTCTCATTTATTCTTAAAACACCACCAGCATCAATACTTATAAAGAAAGCAGTTGGTATTGAAAGCGGTTCAGGTGTACCGAATAAGACAAAGGTTGGTAGTATTACAAAGGCAAAGATCAGAGAAATCGCTGAGCTTAAGATGCCTGACTTAAATGCTGCAAACATAGATACTGCTATGAGCATGGTAGCTGGTACTGCAAGAAGCATGGGCATAACTGTAGTAGAATAACTCAAATACGTGGGAGGATAACTCCGCTATTACCACAAGGAGGTTAATTAAATGTTTAGAGGAAAGAATTATCAAGAAAGCACAAAGCTTATTGATTCATTAAAGTTTTATGATGTAATGGAAGCTATGGATTTAGCTCAAAAGACTGCAAAAGCAAAGTTTGATGAATCTGTTGAAGTTCACGTAAGACTTGGTGTTGATCCAAGACACGCTGAGCAACAGGTTAGAGGAGTAGTTGTACTTCCTCATGGAACTGGTAAAACATTAAAGGTGTTAGTATTTGCTAAGGGTGATAAGGCTAAAGAAGCTGAAGCAGCTGGCGCAGATTTCGTAGGAGCAGAAGAACTTGTTGCAAAAATACAAGGTGAAAACTGGTTTGACTACGATGTAATAGTAGCTACGCCTGATATGATGGGTGTTGTTGGTAGACTTGGTAAGGTACTTGGACCAAAGGGCTTAATGCCTAATCCAAAGTCCGGTACAGTTACATTTGACTTAGACCGTGCTATTAAGGAAATTAAAGCTGGTAAGGTTGAATACAGAGTTGACAAAACAGCTATAATTCACGTTGCTATAGGTAAAGTATCCTTTGAAACAGAAAAGCTTGCAGAAAACTTTAAAACACTTATGGAAGCTGTTATAAAGGCTAAGCCATCTGCAGCAAAGGGAACATACTTGAAGAGCGTTGTAGTTACAAGTACAATGGGTCCAGCTATTAAGGTTAACCCAGCACGTGTAACTGGCTAATATTGCTATATTGACAATTGCATCTGCAACTGTTAAACTAGCATAGTGTAAAACAGAATATATACCGTAGACAGTAGGTATTGCTATTCAGCATGTAAATTTCCTACCGAGGTTTTATTTAATAAATAAAACAGCCTCTCTTTGTCTACGGAGAGGCTTTTTGTATTGAAAAGGCCTTGAAGGAAAAGTGAGCAAGAGAAATTTCTTGAAGAAGAAACTTGTATGTTTCATAACGAGGAGGTGTAAGAATGGCAAAGAATCATGATGTTAAAGCAGTTGTAGTTAACCAAGCAAAAGAAAAGCTTGAAAAAGCTAGTTCATTTGTATTAGTTGATTATAAAGGTATAAATGTTGAAGATGTAACTGAACTAAGAAGAAGATTCAGATCTGCCGGTGTTGATTACAAGGTATATAAAAATACACTTGTTAAGAGAGCTACCAGCGAAATTGGTTTAAGTGCAATTCATGAACAATTACAAGGTACTGTTGCTATTGCTTTTGGATATGAAGATGTAGTTGCTCCTGCAAAGGTGATTAACCAATTCATCAAGGATCATCCAAAGACAACTATATCAGTAAAAGCTGGTGTAGTAGAAGGCAAGGTAATGGATGCAAGTCAGATTAGAGCTCTAGGTGACTTACCGTCCAGAGAAATACTATTATCAATGTTACTTGGTGCGTTACAAGGTTCTATCAGAAACCTTGCATACACATTAGATCAAGTTAGAGAAAGAAAAGAAGCACAAGCATAAATAAATATGAAATTATAGGAGGTTACAAGAAATGGCAAGTGAAAAAACTTTAAAGTTTATTGAAGAAATAAAGGGAATGACAGTTCTTGAATTAGCAGAATTGGTAAAGGCAATCGAAGAGGAGTTTGGTGTAACAGCAGCAGCTCCTACAGCAGCAGCAGGTCCAGCAGCAGCAGCAGTAGTTGAAGAAAAGACAGAATTTGATGTAGTTCTTGCAGCTGCAGGCGCAGAGAAGATAAAGGTTATCAAGGTTGTTAGAGAATTAACTGGTCTTGGTTTGAAGGAAGCAAAGGATCTAGTAGACAATGCTCCAAACACAGTTAAAGAAGGTATCAGCAAGGCAGATGCAGAAGCAATGAAAGCTAAATTAACAGAAGTTGGCGCATCAGTAGACATAAAGTAATTAATTTTACTTACAGAGAAAGTCGTATTTATACGGCTTTCTTTTTTTTATCTAAAAATAAAACAAATAATTCAGAATTATTTACAAAATAACTTCCATTAATAAAAATAGAGTGCTATAATATCAATAAATGTCATATTTGATTACATTATCGACGTGAGGTGAATTAATATTAACTTTGAAACGACGAAAATAGTATTAGTTATAGCTCAAATATCAATATCTGTAATTACAGATTTGAAATGTTATAAAGTAAAAAATTTGATGATAGCAACCTTTATTGTAGCTGGAGCAGTTTTTAACATACTTTCTATTGATCAAAGCAATTTCTTAAATAGTATACTGGGATTATTTGCACCATTTATAGTATTAATGCCCTTATACATTTTAAAGATGCTTGGTGCAGGAGATATAAAGCTATTTTGTTCTATCGGTTTTCTGCTAGGGGGCAAGGATGTTTTATATAGCATAATGTACAGCTATTTATTTGGCTTTGTAATAGCAATATTTATAATGCTAACTCGGGGCAACTTTGCAGTTAGATTTAATAGACTCTATAATTATTTGAAATACAGTATCCTTACCACAACCTTACTACCCTATGATGACTTCAACATAGAGCCTGATGGAAGGATGCACTTTACCATACCAATTGCAATGGGAACAATGTCAGTTATCTTATTTTATAATTGAAGGTGAGAAAATGAGTGCAGTGAAACTAATAATTGCGGATGAAAACATGAACTACACAAAATGCTTGGCACAATATTTACAAGAAGATTGTGGACAAGCATTTGATGTAATTTGCTTCACACAAAGAAGTTTCTTAACAGAATATCTATTTAAAAATGAATCAGTTGATATATTGCTTATCAATCCTCAATTGTATAATGAAGAAATCAATGAAAAACATTGTAAATCTGTGATTTTGCTTGTTGATAGTGTGGATAACACTAATAAAAAATCCATATATAAATATCAAAAGGCAGATCAGATTAAGAGGCTGTTGCTGCAGGAATATGACAAAAACTCTGACCAAAGAATCAACATATTAAATAGTAGTAATAAATGCAAGCTCATTTGTGTTTATTCCGCCTCCGGAGCTGCAGGTAAAACTACAATGGCATATAATCTTGCTCTTCAGTATTCGATGAAAGCTAAAAAGGTCTTATACATCTCCTTAGAGACCTATTCCTCCCTTGACATTTTCAATGAAAATGAAGCTTCAAAAGGACTTATATACATATTGTACTTAATAAAAAACAAGCTGCCTAATATACAGATGAAACTAAACACTATGATTGCTAATGATCATAACACGAACATTAATTATATAGAACGTGAGATAAATGTTCTTGAGTATAAGGATATAAGAGTTGAAGATTTTGAACTGCTTTCAGATTTTATAAGAAATCAAACAGAGTATGAAGCAGTTATTCTAGATTTAGACAGTTCATTGAATGAGGTGGTGTTAGGAGCTTTTAAATTTAGTGACGTCATTGTAAATGTGTATAGTGATGACAAGGTCAGCAGTGCGAAACAGGAGCGCTTTGGACGGCAGATAAATAAAATAAGCAGTCTATTAGAGCAAGATATCAATAGTAAGCTCTTATGTGTCAAAAACAAATCAGAAACTGTACCTAATAGTGAGTTCGCAGGGGAGGTATTAGAAATACCATTCATACATGGGATAGGCTTAAGTCCAGGGACTTATTTTCCGGAAATGATATATTTTAATAAGGTTTATGATGTTATTGAAAATTCATGCTAGGACTAAGGAGAAATCATATGGCAGACTTGCATAAAAGCATAATAGTTGATGATATACGAAGATTGGTCCGAGAGAATTTAGACTTTAACCAGAATCTTAAAGATGAAGATATTTTATGCATGATAACTGAACTGGTTTTTGATAAATCTTCAAGAGAGTATATACAGACTGCACGCAAAAAAGAAATAATAGATTCGATATTTAACTCACTTAGAAGGTTGGACGTGTTGCAGCCCTTGTTAGAGGATGAGCGCATTACAGAAATAATGATAAATGGACCTAGGGATATATTTGTAGAAATAGAAGGAAAGATACTTAAAACGGATACCAGCTTTGAAAGCAAGGAAAAATTAGAGGATGTAATTCAATCAATCGTATCAAAAGTAAATAGAACAGTAAATGAATCCTCACCTATAGTAGATGCACGACTTGCAGATGGATCTAGGGTCAGTGTAGTGTTGCCCCCCGTAGCTTTAAATGGACCAATATTAACGATTAGAAAATTCAGTGCCAGTGCAATTACAATGGACAAGCTTATTTCTTGGGGAACTATTACAGAAGAAGCTGCAAAGCTCTTAGATGTTTTAGTCAAATCGAAATACAACATATTTATCAGTGGGGGAACAGGATCAGGAAAGACCACAATGCTAAATGTGATGGCACAATACATACCCTCCGAAGAACGCATTATTACAATTGAAGATTCTGCTGAGCTGCAGATAAATAATATAAACAATATAGCAAAATTGGAAACCAGAAATTCAAATACAGAAGGAAAAGGTGAAATCACAATAAGGGATTTAATTAGGGCATCACTTAGGATGAGGCCTGAAAGAATTATCGTCGGAGAGGTAAGAGGTGCAGAAGCACTAGATATGCTGCAAGCAATGAACACGGGTCATGACGGTTCCATATCAACAGGCCATGCCAACTCTACTATAGATATGATACATAGACTTGAGACTATGGTACTCTGCGGTGCTGTACTGCCTATTGAGGCTATAAGGCAGCAAATAGCCTCTGCCATAGATATAATGGTCCATCTTACGAGATTAAGGGACAAGACGAGAAAGATTATGGAGATAAGCGAAATAATTGGGTATAGAGATGGACAAGTATTAATGAACCCAATTTATGTGTTTCAGGAAGATGTAAGTAGCGAATCGGAAAAAGTAATAGGTAGCTTATGTACCACAGGTAATAGGCTCCAGAATATACAGAAGATAAAAATGGCTGGCTTTAAATATGAATCTTGAGGTGAGAAGTAAATGGATATCTTTGATATTGCGCTGGTTATTATTGCGGTAGTGGCAGTATTAGCTATTGTTTATGCAAAGTTGAGGCATAGTAGCAATTTAATAAAAAAAACAACCATCAAGAAAACTAAGCTGCAAAGTATGCCCAGCGATTTCATAGATTATGGCTTATACAAAATGAGGCCAATGGAGTACGTCATTGCCCTGGTAGTAGCTGCTGCAGTTTTGTTTTTCATTGGATATGTGTTTTATAGAAGTATTACATTAGCTATGATACTATCGCCTATATCATTGCTTTATCCTAAAATTAGAACAAAACAAATTATAAAAAAACGAAAAAGCGAGCTTAAGCTGCAATTTAAGGATGCACTACAATCCTTATCCTCATCCTTACATGGGGGTAAATCTTTTGAATCGGCTATGAGAAGCGCAAATGCGGATCTATTGATACAATACGAGCCTGATGCGTATATAATACAGGAATTTGATATTATTATTAGAAGATTGGAGTCCAATGAAACCATTGAAAAAGCGTTTGATGAGTTTGCAGTAAGATCAAAGATTGAAGAAATACAAAATTTTGCTGAAGTTTTAGAGATTTGCAAGCGTAGTGGAGGAAACTTAATAGCTGCTATAAAAAGCAGCACAGATATAATAGCAGACAAAATTGAGGTCCTAAACGACATAAACAGTACATTGGCAGAAAAAAAGTTAGAGCAGAATATACTATCCATCATGCCATTAGTAATGGTATTCATGCTTTCGATATCAGCAAAGGATTTTATGGAGCCTGTTTTTACAGGAGTAATAGGAAGAGTCGTAATGACAATTAGTATAGGGTTATTTGCAATAGCTTATTTTATAGCTGAAAAAATCACTAACATTGAGGTGTAGTAATGACAATTTTTCTGATTATAGAAGTTTTTGCGATACTTACTTTATATATCCTATCTAGAGGTAAATACAAGACAATACTAGAATCAGCGGAAGCGAAGAAATACAGTCTGATTGTCATAATGCCAATAGCCTTGTATATACTTGAATGCTTTAAATACAGATATGCAGGTAAGTATGATAAAAGAATATTTAAATCCCTAATCAATCTTCATGGACGTAAAAATGCAGAAAATCACAGGAGGTTGTATTATGGCAATAAGCTGGCTTTGATGATAGGTGCTCTGGTTGTATTAACATTCTTAGGTGCGGCATCGGGAAACGCAGATATAAACTACTTAGCCTTCACTCTGTTGGCACCAGTAATAGTGTTTTACATTTATGACATGGACTTGGACAGTAAAACCAAAAGGAGATATGAGTCTATTAGGGCGGACTTCCCAGATATGGTTAGTAAGCTCGTGCTTTTGGTTAATGCCGGAATGACTATAAATAGGGCGTGGGAAAAGATATGTGCAGAAACCCAAAAACAATCTCCCCTATATCAAGAACTAAGAACAACATATATTCAGATTCAAGGGGGGAAGTCAGAGGGGGAAGCCTACGAAGAATTTGCACGAAGATGCGGTGTTAGGGAAATTACAAAGTTTGTTGCGCTAATAATTCAAAATCTAAAGAAAGGCAGCGATGATACGGTACCATTGCTAAGGCTACAAGCGGAGGAATGTTGGGAGCTCAGAAAGATGAGAGCAAAACAGCTTGGGGAAGAAGCTTCGGCAAAACTTCTTATACCAATGATGATCATGTTTGTAGGAATTCTGATAATAGTAGTTTTACCGGCAGTATTGCAGCTGAATAGTCTATAAAAAGGAGGTGAGAGAATGTTTGAAGTTTTAAAGAACTTTATTAAGGATGAAGAGGGAATAAGCACTGTGGAAATCGTTGTAATTATAGCTATACTTGTTGGCATTGCTCTACTATTTAAAAACTCTATAGTAAGCTTTGTAAAAAAAATCATAACAAACTTTATTGACGCAGATGTGAATCCTAATGATATTCAGAACCAAGCGCCTCTTGCGGATTAACGACTTAGGCAAGAACAAAATTGTATAGTGAACAGCAATAAAAACCCTAGTAAGAATACTATCGATCGCATCAATAAGTTGTACATGAGATATACCTACACAAAATCAGTAGACCATCTGCTTTTGTATCATTGAAAATGTATTTTTCAAATATATAATCAGAGGAAAATGTTTTGCACTAAGCGGAGCATATCTAAAATGTTTAGTGCAAAACAAATGTGGTGCACTGTAGTTAAGATTCTAAGGGGGAATTACCTTGAAAATCATCAAGCAAAGCTGCAAGGGCAGTATTGCAGTAGAAACAGCTTTAGTAGTGCCGATTGTGATTATTACCGTTGTGCTGGTGCTTTATATAATGCTAATAATATTCCAAACAAGCTTAATGCAGATAACTGCCAATAACATAGCTGAGAGAACTGCTGCGGCATATTATAAAGATGCTAGCGTGGTCAGTGGTAGGACTTCAAAGGGCAACATAGCAAATTTGAGTTTATATAGAAGATGGATTTCTAATTCAGTGATTGAACAAAATGACTTTGAAGCTGCCGCTATGAATACATTAAATCAAAGAAGTATTCTAAAAGGTAGCGGCGATATAGATATTGGGAGCAATGGTAATTTTATTAGTCAAAAAATAACAGTAATGCTTAGCTGCACATATAATAATCCCCTGGGGAGCTTGACTAGACTTTGGGGAGGGGAGAACAAAATAACCTTAAGGGTAAGGGCGAAAGCAACCATTGATGACCCCGCTGAAGTTATTCGGAATTCAGACTTTATCATAGAAACTGCTTCGAAGCTTCCTGTTATCAGTGATTTTGAGTCCAAGTGGCAGGATATAATCCATAAGATTATTGACTATGTAGACAAACTAACTAAGGAGAAAGTGGTAGCTAATGCATAACAATAATGATCATGGTGCTATAACTATATACCTGAGTATAATATTATCTGCCGTTATTATGCTGTCGGGGGTATTGATGGATATTGTAAGAATTAGAGCTGCGGAGGTGCAAGTAAGAAGGGCTGTAGACACAGCTGCAATCTCTGCTTTGGCGGGTTATAACACTAAATTGAAGAACGACTACGGTTTATTTGCATTGCATAGCAGCGATGATGCATATTTAAACGATACAGCAGAAGATTATTTAGGGAAAAACTTGCTATCTGACATAAGGGATATAAATGAGAAGCACAAAATGTATAACTTCCTAAAAGGAATAGTTATAAACAATAAATATAAAGATGTTGATTTTATTGATTTATATGATTATAAAATTGAAAGTGTCGATGTAACACCGCTATATAACTTTACGGAAAATGAAATAGCAAGACAGCAAATCATCGAGTATATGAAGTATAGAGCCCCAGCGCAATTTACGGAAAACTTTATGGAGAAAATTGATTATGTTGCCAGTTCGGGGGGGCTTACCGCTTCATACAAACAAAAAACTGCTATAGAAAAAAAGCTCGAGAAGATTGAAAAAGCTATGAAAACACTACAGGAGCACATTGATAAGATAAATAAATTTGAAACCAAAAATTTCGATCCTTCTCCCGAATCAAATAGTCTATTAGCAATGAGTATTAAGGACATTGTTTTAACAGAGATTTACCAAAGGTGTAAAGGAGCAAATTTCGGGGATTTGGATGACACGGAGAAAGAGCAAGCTGCTGATGTTATGCTAGGAATTGAAAGTCTATATGAAGATGCTAGAGGACAATTAGAGAATGGGATGGACTTATTGAATAGTGAGTTAGAGGAGTGTTTGAACGCTGTAAAAGGTGGTATTCAAGAGCTTGGAAATATAAAAGCACTATCCAAACAAGCTAGACAGGATATAGAAGATTTAAAATCAACCTTGCGGAATCTAAAAAGTCAGATTAAGTCTGGAAAAATCGAAAACACAGAAATAATAGCTGCAATGGAAAAGGACATCCATAAGTATGAAACACTTCTTGATACTGATAATTCGCAAAGCAATTACTCGAATTTAAATAATAACATAACGGTATTAACTCAAATTCAGGCAAACTTTTCTGACCTTTCTGGCTGGGTTTCTTTAAATGCAAAGGATATAAGCGTAAGGTTTCTTAATAATTTAGAAAGCTCTTTTGGAGAAGAATCTGGTGTGGATATTATAGATCAAGGGGAGTTTGAGACATTTATTAGAAAGTTGTCATCAAATACTAAAGTGAAATCAATATATGATACAGCAAGTAAATATAAGACTTTATCCAATATATTAGAAAACAGCAAAAGCAGCAAGGGTGATGACCCTAGAAAAAGTGCGGTTGAAGCTGTAAAAAAGATTAGAAGTGAAGTGCAGGAAGCCACCTCTAAATCAAAGAAAATAGAAAATCCAAAGCTGCTTCCATCCTATATTGTAGGTGGTAGCTATCCTAATAAGATATTTAGTGAAGATTTACTAGGAGTGCAAGAACAAACCTACCATGGAGAAGAGGACATAGAGCGACTTAACGCAGATTTTAATGAAGACAGCACTTTTGTAGATGAAAGCTTTGAGTATATTATTAACTTTGCCAATGCACTTAAGGATAAAGCCTTAGATATGAGAGATGAGATTTATGTAAATGAATATATACTAAAGATTTTCAAAGATGCAGTAGAAATAAAGGACTCAAATACTGATGGAAAAAGTAAAAATACTTTTTTTGAGAAAAGTGAAGTTGAATATATAATTGGTGGAAATACAAATGAAGATATAAATAAGTACATAGTGAAAGGACAAATACTTTTAATCAGGTTTGGAATGAATACTTTGCACATATATTCTGACCCGGGGAAAAGACTGAAAGCATTGGAAATAGCCACAGCAGTAGCAGGTTTTACAGGATTTGGAATTCCAATCGCTCACAATCTTATCATGTGTGCGTGGGGCACTGCAGAAGCAGTAAATGATATTAAGGATATTTATGGTGGCAAAAGAGTACCCTTTATAAAGACAATAGAGAATTGGAAAACGGATTTGAGCCCTTCAGGTTTTGAAGCAAAGGAAGCTTTGGAAAGTAAAAGCGGGTTAATGGACTTTGATTATCATGATTACTTAAGACTTCTTTTATTGGTGAAGGATAAAGAAGTTAAAATGAATAGGATTGAAGATTTAATAGAACTTAATACAAAACTGGGCAATACAGATTTTAAACTAAATAGCTGTAATACATATGTGAAGATTAATGCTCAGATTTCTATAAGATACTGGTTTATCACAAAGCTCTTTGTACCTTCTAAGAATAAAACAATTGATGGGGACAGGCATATAATCAATGTTGAGGTTTGGAGGGGCTATTGATGGATTCTTATAAGAATAAAGGCGCTATAACAATAGAAGCAGCTATAGTTTTACCTATCTTTATTTGTGTAGTTATTAGTCTGTCAATGCTTATGAAGCTTATATATATTCATGACATAATCCAACATTCCATAGATGAGGCAGCCAATGAACTGGCTGCATATGCTTATATATATCATGTTAGTGATTTGCAGATGATTGATGACAGCATAAAGGATAATTTGCAAGGTAACTCCGATATGGCAGAAGGGCATATTGGAACTGTAGTTGATGCATTTGACACATTGGGAAATGCTTATACAGTAGGCAGCGACTTCGTAGAGGATGTAGGAGATGCAGCAGAGTCTGATATGGAATTTGGAAGTAAAGTTGATGCTATTATAGATAAAACTGGAGGGTTGCTGGCAGAGGGCGGTCAGTTGACTGAAGGAGTTATAGATACTATAAATCAACTGCAGAATGTTTTTGAGCAGGTTTGCAATGATCCGAAGAAAGAGGCGGAAAGTGTTGCGTGGATACTATCTAAAGGAATTTATAGTGATGTTAAAACTGTAATTGCAGTTCCTCTTGTCAAGTATACAGTAAGAAAGTATTTGTTTGCTGACCTCGGAGGGGACGCTGGTAAGAACTTTAATAAGTTGAATATATATCAGAACTTTGATGGCTTGGACTTTTATTCTTCAACCTTTTTTGACGGGGATGAGAACATAGATATTGTAGTAAAGTATCGAGTTGAACTACCCTTGCCTGTGAAGATATTGCCGGATATTTATATCATGCAACGAAGCACCGTAAGAGCATGGCTTAACGGAGGAGATGGAAGTAGTTTTGAAGAGACGAGTATATGGGATTTACCAAACAAGCAAAGGGGCACTAAAATTGAAGAGCTTTATGGAGGAAATCTCCCTTATGACTTTCCGATAATTGATATATATGACAATGAATCCAAGGTGGGCACTTCAATAAAGAGCATAAACCTTAATAGTAAAAGCTATCAAGATAAAGTAAACATACGTAGACTATTGAAGCAGTACGTAGACGATATTAAGAATCAAGGAACCATTAATTATAAGCAGAAAAGCTATGTTTTGGAAGGTAAAAAACTTATATTTGTAATTCCAATGGATTCAATAAATGATGTCAATGGGACTGTTCTAGAAGAGATCAAAGATTATGCTAGGAGCAATGGAATTGACATAACAATAGAAGAGCTTAAATAAGGGGGCCAGGAATGGAAGGTTATTCAATAATTCAAAGTGTTATATATACATTGATGCTGCTGATTCTCATTGCAATAGCAACAATAGATGCAAAACAAAAGGTCATTAATCAAAGGCTATTGTTTGTACTTCTGATAGGCAGTATTGCAGCTATTTATATTAATAAGGATTTAGATATTTTCAGTGCTGTAAGTGCCTCTGCGATTACATTTACAATATTAAGCCTAGTTCATTATATTTCACACAAAGCATTAGGCTTTGGAGATGTGAAGTTGTGCGCTTGCATAGCCCTATATATGGGGATACAAAAGACATTTTCTATGCTTTTTATTGCATTCATTATATGCGGGCTAGCTGCTTTGATATTATTATGTATAGGCAAATCAAATAAGCACAGAGAACTTCCATTTGCCCCCTTTGCAGCAATTGGTACTGCAGTAGTGCTTATTTTCTAAATTCAGGAGGTATATATATGGAGAGTATTATAAATGGACGTGCGGTTTCATACCAAAATAATCTTCAGCGCAGCTATATGGTAGTTAAGATACTCCAAGAGGATGTGGTTGTAGAATACCAAATTAGGATGATTCGAGAGAATCCCACAGGGCATCTGCTTTCCTTATACAAGAAACAGATTGATGAGGATATATTTTTTTTCTTTGATATAACCTCAAAAATAACACTACATCAGCTGCTTAAAAGAATAAAGCTTAATAAGCATAACTTTTTATCAATTCTCAAAAGTTTGATTCAATCAATTGCACTAGGCAAACAATATCTACTTCAAAATGGAGGATTTATCTTGCATGGTGATTATATATATATTGATCCAGCATCCTTTGAGACTTCCATTGCCTATATACCTATTGAGTCGGAAGCGGATATAAATGAAGAGGTTAAAGCGTTGATTATGGATTTGCTTATATATAAGGTTTCCTTTGAAACACCTTCTGAGGGTGACTTTGTATATGAATTGCTAAGCATGATTAAAAGCGAGAATTTTAGTACAAATCAATTAGACAAGATCATATCGAGTATTGCTCTGCAGCAGAAACAAGAAAATATTTTAAATCACTCTACAAACCACGATTTGCTGCAAAAGGGCAGTGAAACTAGAGAGAATGATGTAAAGTCCACATTAACGCAAAATCACTATATATTCATTCTAGTTCAACTATTTTTCGCGGCCTTAACAGTTTTGCTAATTAAGTATTTTTATTTTCAAGCAGAAAAACACGATGCTTCAGCCTTGTTTGGATTAGGAATTATAATAATAGCGCTAGATATTCTGTTTTCAAGATGGATTAAGATAAAATATAAATCGGACTCGATTAAAGAGCGCACATGCATAAAAACCGAAAAGTTAAATAAAGACTTGGTACCTAAAAAAAACAAATTCGTCGATAAAAACAAGAGAATTGTTGGAGTGCAAAACAAAGCGCTTCAAGAATATGCTGCTGTTAAAGAATATATAGGTCCTAAGGATTTTGAAACACAATTTATATTAGAAGCAACTCCTAAGCTGGCCTGCTTAATAGGGTGTGGAGATAATGAAATGGAGAAAATATTCATAGATAAGCCAAGCTTTGTTATTGGCAGGATAAAGTCGCAATCTGACTACGTATCTTCTAATAGTGCGGTAGGGAAGCTCCATGCAGAAATTACAAATAAAGATGGTGCCTATTTTATGAAGGATTTAAATTCTCGTAACGGAACTTTTATCAATGGAGATAGGATATTAAGCAATGTTGAACATCCTATACAAAATAACGACAGGATTGCCTTCGCAAACAGTGAGTATAAGTTTCTATGGAGCTAATTAAACAATAAGAGGGTGAAGTTTAATGAATATAAACATATTAAGTGCAACAGCCATATTTACATTAGTGCTCAATATATTGCTTACTATGTATTTATTAAAGGATAAGATTGATACAAATTCCTACAGCACAAATGACGACGAAATAAAAAACTTTGTTTTGACACCAAATGCACAAAATGAGATTGTAGCTGATGCTGGAGTTTTAGAAACTGAGATAATTTTACTTGATGATAGCTACTATGGATAAGACTAGCGGTAAGTACTTAAAAAATAAGTATAGGTTAGAAAGAAAAATTGCAGAAGGTGGTATGAGCAGTATTTACCTATGTACTAATGTAGAGCTAGGGAATAAGTGGATCGCCAAGCATATAGATATAAAGCACTCAAGCTATATTTATGAAGAGGAAATTTTAAAGAAGCTAAATCATATGAGCTTACCTAAGATAATTGACATTTGCAAGGATGACTCAGGCGTATACATCATTGAAAGTTATATAGAGGGCATATCCTTACAAAAGAAACTGGATAGTTTTGAAATGCTTAATATTGACAGGGTTATAGAATATTCATTGCAGCTATGTGAGGTTCTGATATATCTGCATAATATGAAACCCAAAGCTATAATACATAAAGATATTAAACCCTCCAATATTATAATTACTGAGTATGATAAGCTGGTATTAATAGATTTTGGAATTTCACAGGAATTAGGCGGAACAAAGACTAGCTTGAAGGCGGGTACCAATGCTTATGCATCTCCAGAACAATTGATAACTTCAGTAGGAAATGATACTAGGGGAGATATTTATAGTTTTAGCATTTTGATTCACAGGATGTTAACAGGTCAATTGCCTGGAAGCGCCGAATCTGCATATGCTCCCCGAAATTCATCAGTGTATAGGAGGCTTATAGAAATAAGTGAGAAAGGCAGCGCATTCCTGCCAGAGGAAAGATATCAAAGGGTTGAGGATATTAAAAAAGACTTGCTGATAATAAGAAATAAGGTTATATTAATGAAAGAGAGCAATAAGGTAAAGAAAAGCTTTATTTTAGGTTTGATTATTATTTTATCTATTATAGATTACATATGCTTATTTATTGGGCTAATATTTTTTAAGGGATGATTGTTAAGACCATCCCTTATATTTTGTTCAAAAAACGATATATGTTGTGAAAAAGTATTATCAATACAATATCAGTAGAGACATCTGATTTTGTATTATCAAAGATGTATTTTTTACAACATATGAACAGAGGAAAATGTTTTGCACTATTTAGATGAATATAAGAGGTTTGGTGGAAAACATATTATAAAAATGGATATTTTATTTGTTTATGCATAAATTAAATAAAATTGTGTGGATTGTCATAAAAGAACTTGACAGTCATTACTTGGTATGTTAACATTATATATTGCATCGGAGTATGCAAATTTACAAATTATGCTACAAAAATGTATATAATAGCTTAATATGGCAATATTAAAAGTAAGTATGCTTTTAATTTCATAACACCGAAAGCGATAAACTATAGCTAAGATTCAACACTATTGTTTGTAGGTTAGATAAATGCTATACATGTGCACATTCGCAGGTATGGTTTTTATTAAAAGTTTTTTGCTTTTGGCTATTTTACTTTATTTAAACTAAGGGGTGAGTGACTTTATGGTGCATCCAATATCTGTTGGCAAAACTCATAGGATGAGCTATTCAAAAATCGATGAAGTAATGGATATGCCAAATCTTATCGAAGTCCAAAAGAACTCGTATCATTGGTTCTTAAAAGAGGGCTTGCGGGAAGTATTTAATGATGTATCTCCAATTCAAGACTACACAGGAAACCTTGTGCTAGAGTTTGTAGACTATTCTTTAGACGGGAAGACCAAATACTCGGAAGAGGAATGTAAAGAAAGAGACGTTACATACTCTTCTCCTCTCAAAGTGAAAATCAGACTTATCAACAAAGGAACAAACGAAGTTAAAGAGCAGGAAGTGTTTATGGGTGATTTCCCGCTTATGACTGTGAACGGCACATTCATTATCAATGGAGCTGAAAGAGTAATCGTCAGCCAATTGGTAAGATCGCCGGGAGTCTATTATGTTGAGACCATAGATAAGACTGGTAAAGAACTGCATTCAGCCACTGTAATACCAAACAGAGGAGCATGGCTTGAATATGAGACAGATTCTAATGATGTTCTTTGGATAAGAATTGACAGAACCAGAAAGATTCCAATCACTGTATTCATTAGAGCATTGGGTTTTGGTACAGATGAAATCATCGAGAACCTGTTTGGAGAAGATGAAAGAATTAAAGCAACGCTTCAAAGGGACAACACAAAGAATGAAGAAGAAGCTTTAATTGAGGTTTACAGAAGGCTTAGACCGGGAGAGCCTCCGACTGTTGAAAGCGCAAAGTCATTGCTTGATGTTTTGTTCTTTGATGAAAAGAGATATGACTTGGCTAAGGTTGGAAGATATAAATTTAATAAGAAGCTATGCATAAGCGCAAGACTTGTAAATCAAAAATCAGCAGAAGACATAATTAATCCAGCAACTGGAGAAGTTTTAGTAGAAGCTAATGAGAAGATTTCAAGAGAGAAAGCGGCGATGGTTCAAAATGCAGGGATAAACGAAGTTGGCATATTAGTTGAGGGCAGAACTATAAAGGTTATTGGAAATAGAACTGTTAATATTAATGAATATGTAAAGTTCGATATTTCAGATTTAGGCATTAAGGAGCTTGTTAGCTTAAGGGTTATACAAGATATACTAAGTAAATTCGATTCTGAAACTGATATCAAAGAAGAAATCAAAGCAAGAATCAATGAGCTTGTTCCTAAGCATATTGTTAAAGATGATATGATTGCGTCCATAAGTTATAACCTTAATTTAGGATTTGGAATAGGACATACTGATGATATCGACCACCTTGGCAACAGAAGAATCAGGTCTGTTGGAGAATTGCTTCAAAATCAATTTAGAATTGGTTTGTCAAGAATGGAAAGAGTAGTTAAGGAAAGAATGACTATTCAAGATATTGATGTCGTAACTCCTCAGCAATTAGTAAACATAAGACCAGTTTCAGCTGCAATCAAAGAATTCTTTGGCAGCAGTCAGTTATCTCAGTTTATGGATCAGCCGAATCCTCTAGCAGAACTTACTCATAAGAGAAGATTATCTGCACTAGGACCCGGTGGTTTGTCTAGAGAGAGAGCAGGCTTCGAAGTTAGAGACGTTCACCACTCTCACTATGGCAGAATGTGTCCTATAGAGACACCAGAAGGACCAAACATTGGTCTTATTGGTTCATTAAGTACATACGCAAGGATAAATGAGTATGGCTTTATTGAAGCTCCATATAGACAGGCAACAACAAATGAAAACGGCGACAGAGTGATTACTGAAGAAATAGTATATCTAACTGCCGATGTAGAAGATGGATTTGTTGTAGCTCAAGCAAATGAGCCTTTGGACGAAGAAGGCAAGTTTATAAACAAGAGAGTTACAGCTAGAGCAAGACACGAAATTGTTATAGTTCCAAGTCCAGAGGTAGACTTTATGGACGTATCACCGAAGCAGGTTGTTTCAGTAGCTACTTCTATGATACCTTTCCTTGAGAACGATGATGCGAATAGAGCTCTAATGGGATCAAACATGCAACGTCAAGCAGTACCGCTTGTAAATCCTGAATCACCAATAGTTGGTACAGGTATGGAGCACAAAGCAGCAAGGGACTCCGGCGTAATTGTTTTGGCTAAAAGTGGTGGAACAGTAGAAAAGGCAACAGCAAATGAAATTGTAATTAAGACCGAAACCGGCGAATTAGAAAGACATAAGCTGCTTAAGTTCCTAAGATCAAACCAAGGTACTTGTATTAACCAAAAGCCTGTTGTTAAAAGAGGCGAAGTAGTTAAGAAAGGGGACGTCTTAGCAGATGGACCTTCTACACAACTTGGAGAAATTGGACTAGGAAGAAATATACTCTTAGGATTTATGACTTGGGAAGGTTATAACTACGAGGATGCTATATTAATTAGTGAAAAACTAGTTAAAGAGGATGTATTTACATCCATACACATAGAAGAATATGAATCAGAAGCAAGAGATACAAAGCTCGGACCTGAAGAAATAACTAGAGACATACCAAATGTCGGTGAAGATGCGCTTAAGGATCTAGATGAGCGCGGTGTAATTAGAATCGGAGCAGAAGTTAGATCCGGTGACATATTGGTTGGTAAGGTTACTCCAAAGGGAGAAACTGAGCTTACTGCTGAAGAAAGACTGTTGAGAGCAATTTTCGGAGAGAAAGCTAGAGAGGTAAGAGACACATCTCTAAGAGTACCTCATGGTGAATCAGGAAGAATTGTTGACGTAAAAGTATTTACAAGAGAAAATGGTGATGAACTGCCTCCAGGAGTTAATCAACTTATCAGATGTTATATAGCTCAAAAGAGAAAAATATCTGTTGGAGATAAAATGGCAGGACGCCATGGTAACAAGGGTGTTATTTCAAGGGTGCTTCCTGAAGAGGATATGCCGTTTATGCCAAATGGTACACCATTACAAATATGTTTGAATCCTCTAGGCGTTCCATCTCGTATGAATATTGGGCAAGTACTAGAAGTTCACTTGGGATTAGCTGCTAAGGCATTAGGCTGGAAGATAGCTACCCCAGTATTTGATGGTGCGAACGAAGATTCTATAATGGATACAATTGAGTCTGCAAATAAATTTATACAGGTAAAGAAAAACATAAAGATTGCTAGAGAAAAGATCATGACAGAAAAAACAGAGGGCATTGAAGAAAATTTAGCTATCGTTAATGAATTCATTAACAATGATGTTTTCAGAGTTGATGAGAATTTAGCAAAGCTTAAAGAAAAGATATTATCCTCTGATTTAGAAAATGTTGAAGCATTAGATGCAATCATTAAAATGTTTGCTGACACACCTATTGATGAAATAGACTTAAAACCAACTGGGAAAGTAGCGCTTAGAGATGGACGTACAGGAGATTACTTTGACAACACAGTTACAGTAGGCTACATGTACATTTTGAAGCTTTTACACCTTGTTGATGATAAGATCCATGCAAGATCCACCGGTCCATACTCCTTGGTTACACAACAACCACTTGGAGGTAAGGCGCAGTTCGGAGGACAAAGATTCGGGGAAATGGAAGTTTGGGCATTGGAAGCATATGGAGCTGCACATACTCTTCAAGAGATACTGACTGTTAAGTCAGATGACGTTGTAGGTAGAGTGAAGACCTATGAATCCATAGTAAAGGGCGAAAATATCCCAGAACCAGGAGTTCCAGAGTCCTTTAAGGTATTGATTAAAGAACTTCAAAGTTTGGCATTGGATGTTAAGGTGCTGACTGAAGAGAACGAAGAAATAGCTATTAAAGAATCAATAGAAGATGATGTTGAAGATCTAAGCTCCGATATAGAAACTAGGGAAGACATGAACTTCTCAAGTATTCCATTTAAGGGCGATCAGCAAGAGGCAGAGTTACTGGGAGAATTCACTGAGGAAACAGAAGAATTTGAAGACTTTGAAGGTGAACTTGAACTTGAAGAAATGCTGATACCTGAAGAAGATAATCACTTTGAAGACGAAGAATTTTAATCTTAAATAATTTAAAGATGAAGGGAGAGATAACTCCTTGTTTGAACTTAATAATTTTGAATCATTAAAAATTGGTTTGGCTTCTCCTGAGAAAATCAGAGAGTGGTCCAAGGGTGAGGTTAAAAAACCTGAGACAATAAACTACAGAACTCTAAAGCCGGAAAAGGAAGGCCTTTTCTGCGAAAAGATTTTCGGACCTACAAAGGACTGGGAGTGCCACTGCGGTAAATACAAGAGAATTAGATATAAGGGTATTGTATGCGACCGTTGCGGTGTTGAAGTTACAAAATCAAAGGTAAGAAGAGAAAGAATGGGGCACATAGAGCTTGCTGCCCCAGTTTCTCATATTTGGTATTTCAAGGGCATTCCTAGCAGAATGGGCTTGATACTGGATATGTCCCCAAGAGCTCTTGAAAAAGTACTATATTTTGCATCGTACATAGTAATTGATGCCGGTGATACTCCTCTTTCAAAAAAGCAAATGCTTACTGAAAAAGAGTTCAGAGAAAATATTGAGAAATACGGCAACAGATTTAAAGCTGGTATGGGCGCAGAAGCAGTAAAAGAGTTGCTTAATGAATTGGACTTAGAATCCATGACTAAGGAACTTAGATCAGAGCTAAAAGAAAGCTCTGGACAAAAGAGACTTAGAACTGTAAGAAGACTTGAAGTTGTTGAGGCTTTTAGAAAGTCTGGTAATTTACCTGAGTGGATGATACTAGAAGTTGTTCCAGTAATTCCGCCAGATTTAAGACCAATGGTACAGTTGGACGGAGGAAGATTTGCGACTTCCGACCTTAATGACTTGTATAGAAGAGTTATTAATAGAAACAATAGATTAAAAAGACTTCTTGATCTTGGAGCACCTGACATTATAGTAAGAAACGAAAAAAGAATGCTTCAAGAAGCTGTTGACTCTTTAATAGACAATGGTAGAAGAGGAAGACCGGTTACTGGACCAGGTAACAGACCACTTAAGTCCCTAAGTGACATGTTAAAGGGTAAGCAAGGTAGATTTAGACAAAACTTACTTGGTAAACGTGTTGACTACTCTGGACGTTCTGTTATCGTTGTTGGACCAGAGCTTAAGCTTTATCAGTGTGGTTTGCCAAATGAAATGGCACTTGAATTATTCAAGCCTTTCGTAATGAAAAGACTTGTTAATGATGGTTTAGCACATAATATTAAGAGTGCAAAGAGAATGATTGAAAGAGTTAAGCCAGAAGTTTGGGATGTACTAGAAGAAGTAATTTCTGAGCACCCAGTTCTACTTAACCGTGCACCTACACTTCACAGACTTGGTATTCAAGCATTTGAACCTGTGTTAGTACAAGGTAGGGCATTGAAGATACATCCTTTGGTATGTACTGCATATAACGCAGACTTTGATGGTGACCAGATGGCTGTGCACGTTCCTCTATCTGTTGAAGCCCAAGCAGAAGCAAGATTCTTGATGCTTTCAGCAAATAACATATTGGCACCAAAAGATGGTAAGCCAGTTGTGAGTCCGACGCAGGATATGGTTATGGGTATTTATTACCTAACTATACATGTAGAGGGTGCAAAGGGTGAAGGCAAGATATTCTCTAGCATGAACGAAATGATTATGGCTTATAACGTTGGAGAATTACATCTTCACGCTATGGTAAAGGTTAGAATCGAAAGAACAATAAACGGTGTTAAAAAGTATAAGTTGCTGGAAAATACTGTTGGAAGATTTATTATGAACGAATCCTTACCTCAGGATATTGGTTTTGTTCCTAGAGATACTGAAGACAATATGTTTGATCTTGAGGTTAATCCGAAGGATAAGGACGGCAATTTAATGCCTGTTGATAAAAAGATGTTAGGAAAAGTCGTTGATAAGTGCTTCAGAAAACATGGAAACACTGAAACAGCTATAGTTCTTGATGAAATTAAGAGACTGGGTTTCCGTTTCTCAACAAAGGGCGCTATCACAATAAGCGTAAAGGACATGGTAATTCCAGAAGCAAAGAAAGAACTTTTATCAAAGGCCGACGAAAGAGTCGACAAAATTGAAAAGATGTTCAGAAGAGGACTCATATCTAATGAAGAGCGATATGAGCAAGTTATAGAAACTTGGAAAACAACTACTGATCTTGTAACAGATGCACTGATGGCTAACTTGGATAGATTAAATCCAGTTTACCTAATGGCTACATCTGGTGCGAGAGGTAGCGTTAACCAGATGAGACAGCTAGCCGGCATGAGAGGTCTTATGGCCGATACATCCGGTCGAATCATTGAAATTCCGATTAAGGCGAACTTCCGTGAAGGCCTAGACGTATTAGAGTTTTTCACATCAACTCACGGAGCTAGAAAAGGTCTTGCGGATACAGCGCTTCGTACAGCAGACTCTGGTTACTTGACAAGACGTCTAGTAGACGTAAGCCAGGATGTTATCATCAGAGAAGACGACTGTGGTGCAGAAACAGGACTAATGGTTGTTGAAATTAAAGATGGTAACGAAGTAATAGAAAAGTTGGAAGATAGACTTGATGGAAGATATGCTATGGCAGACATCATTCATCCTAAAACCGGTGAAGTAATGGTCGGAAAGAATGAATTGATATCTGAAGTTATGTCTCGCCAGATAGTTGGATCAGGTTTAAAGAAGGTCCATATAAGAACTGTATTAACTTGCCGTTCAAGATACGGTATATGTTCAAAATGTTATGGTGTAAACCTTGCTTCTGGAGAGCCAATTCATGCAGGTGAAGCTGTTGGTATCATAGCAGCACAATCCATCGGTGAGCCAGGTACTCAATTAACAATGAGAACCTTCCACACAGGTGGTGTCGCTGGAGATGATATTACACAAGGTCTACCTAGAGTTGAAGAATTGTTTGAAGCTAGAAAGCCAAAGGGCTTGGCTATCATTTCTGAAATTGCAGGTACTGTTAAATTAGTGGATCAAAGGAAGAAAAAGGATATCATAGTAATGGGTGAAGATGGCGATTCCAGAACATACACCATTCCTTATGGATCTAGACTTAAGGTTACAGATGATGAGAAAATTGAAGCCGGTGATGAAATTACTGAAGGTTCAATAAATCCTCATGATATATTAAAGATAAAAGGCATAGGCGGAGTTCAATCATACTTGCTGCAAGAAGTGCAAAGAGTTTACAGATTGCAGGGTGTTGATATAGCTGATAAGCATATTGAAGTTATTGTACGACAAATGCTTAGAAAGATTAAGATTGAAGAATCAGGAGATACAGATTTACTGCCAGGCGGCTTGTTCGATATCTTCAAATATGAAGAAGAAAACAATATCGCTATACAACAAGGTGGTCAACCTGCGGATGGAAGCAGAACATTACTTGGTATTACCAAAGCATCACTTGCTACTGATTCATTCTTATCAGCTGCATCATTCCAAGAAACTACAAGAGTATTGACTGAAGCTGCTATAAAGGGCAAGATAGATCCTCTGGTAGGATTGAAGGAAAATGTAATAATTGGTAAGCTTATACCTGCAGGTACTGGGCTCAAGCGTTACATGGACATATCGCTTAAAGTTGTAGATGAGACATCAGAAAATGCTTGACAAAAAAATACAACAAGTGCTAAACTAATTTAGTGTAAATAAAGCTTAAAAGCTTCAAGCGCTTACTGCTTAATTTAGGGAGTGATTACATGCAAAACTTAAAAAACTCCTCAGACTTAATTATTGGACTTAAGCAAACGCTTAAAGCCATTCAAGGCGATAGGGCAGCCAAGGTGTATTTGGCAGCTGATGCTGATGGCTACATTAGAAAATCAGTAACAGATGCCTGTATACAGAAAAACTTGGAAATCATATATGTTAGTACAATGAAGGAACTTGGAGAAGCATGTGGTATTAATATCGGTGCTTCAACTGCAGCGGTTATTACAAATAACCCAGCATTATAAGTAAAATAATTAAGATACCCCTTCAAGTATGAAGGGGTATCCATATGTTTCGTACTCTTCAGGTTTATATAAACCAAAGAGTACGGGACGTTTTCACTAATTTATAAATCGCATAGCATTGACTAACTTACGCGGACTGAATAAGCACTGAGTAAGTATTTTTGTATGAGAATACCATAGGATTTATTAATTAGTTGAGCTAATAACAAACAGTTCCAAATATCATTAATCCTGTTAACAACAAATAAATAATATTTATTTGTTATTATATATAAAAATCAAAAGGAGGTGCAGCTTAATGCCAACAATTAACCAGCTTATAAGAAATGGTAGAGAAAGAGTTGAATACAAATCTACTGCTCCAGCATTAAAGGGAAGTCCACAAAAAAGAGGAGTATGTACAGTTGTAAAAACTACTACACCAAAGAAGCCAAACTCAGCTCTTAGAAAGATTGCCAGAGTTAGACTTACAAACGGTATAGAAGTATCTGGTTACATTCCAGGAATTGGACACAACTTACAGGAGCACTCTGTTGTTCTTATCAGAGGCGGTAGAGTAAAAGACCTACCAGGCGTAAGGTACCACATAATAAGAGGTACACTTGATGCCGCTGGTGTTGCTAACAGAAAGCAAAGTAGATCAAAATACGGCGCTAAGAGACCTAAGACTAAGTAATATTGTGCGAATGTAATTAACAGTTCTATTTAAGAATTGTATAAATATATATTAGCGCACAACGGCGGTCACAATGCTGCCGAGTACCGATGAGATTGAATTTTATGTTAAGGAGGGAAGTACAGTGCCAAGAAAAGGTTTTATCCCTAAGAGGGAAGTATTACCAGATCCAATATTCCAAGATAAGACTCTTACAAAGCTTATCAACAACCTAATGTATGATGGAAAGAAGGGTGTTGCCGAAAAGATCGTTTACGGCGCATTTGAAATCATTGTAGAGAAGTCTGGCAAAGAAGCTATGGAAGTTTTCCAAACAGCTATGAACAATGTTATGCCAGTACTTGAAGTTAAAGCAAGAAGAATAGGTGGAGCAACATATCAAGTTCCAATCGAAGTAAGACCTGAAAGAAGACAGGCTCTTGCAATGAGATGGTTAATTGATTATTCAAGAAAAAGAGGCGAAAGAACAATGAGAGAAAGAATCGCTGCTGAAATTCTTGATGCATCAAACAACATGGGAGCAAGCGTAAAAAAGAGAGAAGATATGCATAAAATGGCTGAAGCAAATAAGGCTTTTGCTCATTACAGATTCTAATTTAGTAGTGTGCAAGTCAGTAAATTGTATAGAAAACTGTATTTTTACGAATAATAATGAACTATTAAGTTACTTTATTTGCTATTTTAGCAACAGAAAGGAGGATAAATGTGCCTAGGCAATATCCTTTAGAAAGAACAAGAAACATTGGAATTATGGCTCACATAGACGCAGGAAAGACTACAACAACAGAGAGAGTACTGTTCTATACAGGCAAGACTTATAAGATAGGTGAAGTACACGAAGGTACTGCAACTATGGACTGGATGGAGCAAGAGCAAGAGAGAGGTATAACAATAACCTCTGCTGCTACAACTGCTGAGTGGAAAAATCATAGAATCAACATTATAGATACACCAGGTCACGTTGACTTTACAGTAGAGGTTGAAAGATCATTGCGCGTTCTTGACGGAGCAGTTGCAGTGTTCTGTGCAAAAGGCGGAGTAGAGCCTCAATCAGAAACTGTTTGGCGTCAAGCTGACAAATATAGCGTACCAAGAATGGCATATGTTAACAAAATGGACATAATGGGTGCGGATTTCTTCAAAGTAGTTTCTATGATGAAGGAAAGACTGCATGCTAATGCAGTTCCGATACAAATACCAATTGGTTCAGAAGATAAGTTTTTAGGTATGGTAGATCTTATTACCATGAAGGCATTTATTCATAAGGACGATCTTGGAAAAGAAATTGAGGAAGCTGAAATACCAGAGGATTTAAAAGCAATATCCGAAGAGTATAGAGAAAAGATGATAGAAGCAGCAGCTGAGCAAGATGAAGAATTAATGATGAAATACCTTGAGGGTGAAGCGTTAACCGAAGAAGAAATCAAGAAAGGTTTAAGACTCGGAACAATAAACGTTAAGTTAACTACTGTATTATGTGGTTCATCATATAAGAACAAGGGTGTACAGGAAATGCTCGATGCAGTAATCGCGTATATGCCATCACCACTTGATATACCTCCTATGGACGGTGTGGCTGTTGACAGCGAAGAAAAGATCGTGAGAAAAGCAGACGATAGTGAGCCTTTCTCAGCTCTAGCCTTCAAAATCATGGTTGACCCCTTCGTTGGAAAGCTTTGTTTCTTCAGAGTGTATTCCGGTAAAATAACATCAGGCTCTTATGTTTATAACTCAACAAAGGGCAAGAGAGAAAGACTTGGAAGAATCGTGCAAATGCACGCTAACCACCGTGAAGAAATCAAGGAAGTTTACACTGGAGACATAGCTGCAGCTGTTGGTCTTAAGGATACAACAACTGGTGATACATTATGTGAAGAGGATAACGCAGTTATTCTTGAATCAATGGTATTCCCAGAGCCAGTTATCAGTGTAGCTATTGAACCAAAAACAAAAGCAAGTCAAGATAAGATGGGTGTAGCGTTGCAGAAGCTTGCAGAAGAAGATCCAACTTTTAAGACATTTACAAATGAGGAAACTGGTCAGACTATTATTGCAGGTATGGGAGAACTTCATCTTGAAATAATCGTTGACAGAATGCTCAGAGAATATAAGGTAGAAGCAAACGTTGGTAGACCAATGGTTGCTTATAAAGAAACAATCAAGAAGAAAGTTAGAGTTGAAGGCAAGTTCGTACGTCAATCCGGTGGTAAGGGACAATACGGCCATGTATGGTTGGAAATGGAACCAAAAGAACCGGGAACAGGCTTCGAGTTTGTTAACAAAACTGTTGGTGGATCAGTTCCTAGAGAATATATTGCACCAACTCAAGCTGGTATTGAAGAAGCAATGAAAAATGGTGTACTAGGTGGATATCAAGTACTTGACCTTAAGGTTACATTGGTTGACGGTTCTTATCATGAGGTTGACTCCTCTGAAATGGCCTTCAAAATTGCTGGTTCAATGGCATTCAAAGATGGTATGAGAAAAGCAGATCCTGTACTACTAGAGCCAATGATGAAGGTTGAAATTACAGTACCTGAGGAATATATGGGTGATGTAATGGGAGACGTAAACTCCAGAAGAGGCAGAATAGAAGGTATGGAATCAAGAATGGGTGCGCAAGTTATCCGTTGCTTTATACCACTATCAGAAATGTTTGGTTATGCAACTGACTTGAGATCAAAAACTCAAGGTAGAGGTGTGTACTCAATGGAAATGCATCATTTTGAAGAAGTTCCAAAGAGTATTTCTGAAAAGGCTATATCAAACAAGTAATTTAATAATTAAGCAGTGGGTGGTACAATAACCGCCCTCTGCCCTTATTAATATTTCGGTTTAAATAAATCGATAATATTAAATTGTGCTATTTTAAAGATTTAATTTTAAAGGAGGAAAAGAGCAAATGGCAAAAGCAAAATTCGAAAGAAATAAACCCCACGTAAACATAGGAACAATAGGACACGTTGACCATGGTAAGACAACACTAACAGCAGCAATCACAACTGTACTTTCTAAATTCGGTGGAGCAACAGCAACAAGATATGACGAAATAGATAAGGCTCCAGAAGAAAAGGAAAGAGGAATCACAATCAACACAGCACACGTTGAGTATGAGACAGCAAACAGACACTATGCACACGTTGACTGCCCAGGCCACGCTGACTATGTAAAGAACATGATTACAGGCGCAGCACAAATGGACGGAGCAATACTAGTTTGTTCAGCAGCTGATGGTCCAATGCCACAAACAAGAGAGCATATACTATTATCAAAGCAAGTTGGGGTACCATACATAGTAGTATTCCTAAACAAAGTAGATATGGTAGATGACGCTGAGCTAATAGAATTAGTTGAAATGGAAGTTAGAGAACTTCTTTCAGAATATGAATTCCCAGGAGACGATACACCAATCGTTCCAGGATCAGCATTAAAAGCACTAGAGTGCGGATGCGGCAAAGAAGATTGTCAATGGTGCGTTGGAATACTTAATCTAATGAAAGCAGTAGATGAGTATATCCCAACACCAGTAAGACAAACAGATAAGCCATTCTTGATGCCTGTAGAAGACGTTTTCTCCATAACAGGAAGAGGAACAGTTGCAACAGGAAGAGTAGAAAGAGGTATTGTAAAAGTAGCAGATACAGTAGAAATCATCGGACTAAACGAAGCGCCAAGACCAGTAGTAGTAACAGGCGTAGAAATGTTCAGAAAGCTACTTGATCAAGCGCAAGCAGGAGACAACATAGGCGCACTACTAAGAGGCGTACAAAGAACAGATATTGAGAGAGGCCAAGTATTAGCTAAGCCAGGATCAATAAAGCCACATACACACTACAAAGCACAAGTATACGTTCTAACAAAAGAAGAAGGTGGAAGACACACTCCATTCTTTAACGGATACAGACCACAGTTCTACTTCAGAACAACAGATGTAACAGGTATAATTGATCTACCAGCAGGCGTAGAAATGTGCATGCCTGGAGACAATATAGAAATGGAAATAAAGCTAATCACACCGATAGCTATTGAAGAAGGACTAAGATTTGCGATTAGAGAAGGCGGAAGAACAGTTGGAGCTGGAGCAGTTGCTTCAATCATCGACGTAAAGTAATTCCGACATCAAAAAAGCATTAGACATAACTTTTAAAGGACTAGGTTTACCCTAGTCCTTTAGGGTTATTTTTAGCTTTATGAGGAATTTGAATTTATTTTAAAAAATATAAAAAAAACACTTGAATTATGTCCAAATATATTATAAAATATATGAGGTTGTGTAATTAGCATGTGATGATGTAAGAGGTTGCAGTGATTGCCTGCACTTATGCCATAGAGCAGGCAGATATTGGGGAATTCTTACGGAGCAATGTCCGATTTTAAACCGGGCGACCTACTGCGGCGCGAAACTGAGTTCTAGTGTGTACCATTTGGTACACATAAAAATAATTAGAACACACCCGGATGAGTGTATTGCAGTATGCGGTCGTACGTAAGCAAAATAGCGTGCGATAAAAAGGAGGGAATGAAATGGCAAAGCAAAAAATCAGAATTAGATTAAAGGCATATGATCACACTTTAATCGACCAATCAGCTGAAAAGATAGTTGAAACTGCAAAGAGAACTGGTGCAACAGTATCAGGTCCAGTACCGCTACCAACAGAAAAAGAGATCATAACAATACTAAGAGCGGTACACAAGTACAAGGATTCAAGAGAGCAGTTTGAACAAAGAACTCATAAGAGACTGATTGATATTCTTAGCCCAACGCCAAAGACAATCGACTCATTAATGAGACTCGACTTGCCAGCGGGCGTAGATATTGAAATAAAACTTTAATTGATAAAGATATGAATGTATCCTAATCGATTTAGTATGATCGCCAGAAGGTGATCCGCTGTAAATTATGGAGGTGGAACAATGAAAAGAGCAATACTTGGTAAAAAAGTCGGAATGACGCAAGTGTTTGATAGTGAAGGCAGAGCATTACCGGTAACTGTTATAGAAGCAGGTCCAAACGTTGTAGTTCAAAAGAAGACAGTTGAAAACGATGGATATGCAGCTATACAAGTTGGTTTTGTAGATGCAAAGGAAAGAAGAGTTACGAAGGCATTAAAAGGTCACTTTGGCAAAGCAAAAGTTGCAACTAAGAAGTACTTAAGAGAATTTAAACTTGAAGGTGCAGAAAGCTTTGAGATTGGACAAGAATTTAAGGCAGACGTATTCACAGTAGGAGAAAGAGTAGACGTAAGTGGTGTTTCTAAGGGTAAAGGATTCTCCGGAGCAATTAAGAGACACAACTTCCACAGAGGACCCATGTCTCACGGTTCAAAGTATCACAGAGGTGTAGGTTCCATGGGAGCGTCATCTGATCCATCAAGAACATTCAAGGGCAAAAAGCTGCCAGGTCATATGGGAGCGCAGAATGTTACAGTTCAAAACATGGAAATCGTAATGATAGATCCAGAAAAGAACGTTATATTAGTTAAAGGCGGAGTGCCTGGTATCAGAGGTTCTCTGGTTATGATAAAGAATTCCGTAAAGGCTTAATATACGTTAAGAGAAAGGAGGATGTGTTATGCCTAAAGTAGCGGTATATAACATGGATGGAAAGCAAGTTAGTGAAATGGAATTAAACGAAAATACGTTTGGTGCAAACATAAACGTAGAAGCAATGCATCAGGTAGTAAAGATGCTTCTTGCTAATAGAAGACAAGGTACTCAATCATCTCTTACAAGAGCAGAAGTAAGAGGCGGTGGCATAAAGCCATGGAGACAAAAAGGTACAGGTAGAGCTAGACATGGTAGTATAAGATCACCACAATGGAGACACGGTGGTGTTGTATTTGCTCCAAAGCCAAGATCTTACAGATATTCAGTTCCTAAGAAAATAAAGAGAATCGCTATGAAGTCAGCATTGAGCTCAAAGGTAGTTGATAATGAGATAATTGTTATTGACGAACTAAACTTTGCAGCACCAAAGACAAAACAAGCAGTTGCTATGCTTGATAATCTAAACGCTGGCAAGAAGATTCTTTTCGTTTTGGCAGAACCGAACGAAAATGTGGAAAGATCAGCTAGAAATATAGAGGGCGTGAAAATGACCCTAGTGAATACATTGAACGTATACGACATACTAAACTGCGATAAGTTCGTAATCACTAAAGAAGCTGCAGAGAAAGTTATGGAGGTGTATGCATAATGAACGCTTATGATATAGTTAGAAAACCTGTTATAACAGAAAAAAGCATGAACGAAATGGCTGATAAGAAATACACCTTTATAGTTGACGTAAATGCAAACAAGACTGAAATCAAAAAGGCAATTGAAGAAGTTTTCAAGGTTAAAGTAGATAAGGTTAATACAGTTAGAGTACTTGGCAAAATGAAGAGAATGGGCAAAACCGAAGGAAGAAAACCTAGCTACAAGAAGGCTATTATAAAGCTGACTGCTGATAGCAAGGGAATCGAGTTCTTCGAAGGTCTATAATCTGGTAGTTTGAAATGAAAGCTACTCGTTACAAGAAAAGGAGGAGAAACAATGGCTTTAAGAAAATACAAACCGACTTCTCCAGCTAGACGTTTCATGACAGTTTCAACCTTTGAAGAAATAACAAGAACTGAACCAGAAAAATCTCTGGTTGAAATATTGAAAAGTAAAGCTGGAAGAAATAATTACGGTAAAATTACTGTTAGACATCGTGGCGGCGGACATAAGAGAAAGTACAGAATCATTGATTTCAAGAGAAATAAGATGGAGATACCTGCAAAGGTAGCTACAATCGAATATGATCCAAACAGATCAGCTAACATTGCTCTTCTACACTATGTAGATGGTGAAAAGAGTTATATCATAGCTCCTCATGGATTAAAGGTTGGAGATACAGTTATCTCATCAACAACAGCAGATATTAAGGTTGGTAATTGTTTACCACTTAAGAACATCCCAGTAGGTTCTATCATACACAACATAGAGCTTAAAGCTGGTAAGGGTGCTCAACTTGTTAGATCAGCTGGAAACTCAGCCCAACTAATGGCGAAGGAAGGAAATTACGCATCAGTAAGACTTCCATCCAGTGAAGTTAGAATGGTAAGAATTGAGTGTAAGGCTACAATTGGTCAAGTTGGAAACCTAGATCATGAAAACATCAGAGTTGGTAGCGCAGGAAAGACAAGACACATGGGCTTCAGACCTACAGTTAGAGGTTCCGTAATGAATCCTGTTGATCACCCACATGGTGGTGGTGAAGGTAAATCTCCAATAGGTAGATCAGGTCCAGTTACACCTTGGGGTAAACCAACACTTGGATACAAGACAAGAAACAAGAAGAAAGCTTCTTCAAAGTTTATTGTTAAAAGAAGAAATGAAAAGTAATATAAATTTTCAAGCAGCATAAAGCGGGAAGGAGGCAAATTAATGAGCCGTTCTACAAAAAAAGGCCCTTACGTTGATGAAAAGTTATTGGCTAAAATAATTGCCATGAACGAGTCCGGAAAGAAGACAGTACTTAAGTCATGGTCAAGAAGATCAACAATATTCCCAGATATGGTTGGACATACAATTGCTGTTTACGATGGCAGAAAGCATGTTCCTGTATACTGTGTAGAAGAGATGGTTGGCCATAAATTAGGTGAGTTTTCACCAACAAGAACATTTAGAGGTCATGGTAACCACACAGAAAGATCGACATCTTTAAAATAAGATAACGATGGGTTAAGACAATCGAGTTTGGAAGGAGGTATATCCTGTGGTAGCGAAAGCACATGTTAAATATATTAGAATGTCCTCAAGAAAGGCTGATATTGTAAATGCCTTAATCAGAGGAAAGAAAATTGGAGACGCATTTGCAATACTGAGACATACTCCGAAGGCTGCTTCAATTATATTGGAAAAGCTTTTGAAATCAGCAGTAGCAAATGCTGAAAATAATCACAACATGGATGTTGACAAGTTATTTGTACAAGAGGTTTATTCGACTCAAGGACCTACTTTAAAGAGATTCAGAGCGAGAGCGCAGGGCCGCGGAGTTAGAATCCTAAAAAGAACTTGCCACATAACAATGGTAGTTGCAGAAAAACAATAAAGGAGGGAATCTTAGTGGGCCAAAAGGTAAATCCACATGGATTAAGAGTTGGAGTAATCAAGGATTGGGATACTAAATGGTATGCAAATGATAAGAAATTTGCTGATTATTTAGTTGAAGATTATAAGATAAGAGAGTTTTTGAAAGCTAAGCTTTTTATTGCTGGCGTATCAAAAATTGAAATCGAAAGAACAGCAAACAGAGTTAGAGTTAACATTCATGCAGCAAAACCAGGTATAATCATTGGTAAGGGTGGAGCAGGCATAGAAGCGCTTAGAAAGCAAGTTGAAACTATGATTGCCAACAAGAACATAAACTTAAACATTACTGAAGTAAAGGTGCCAGAAATGGACGCACAACTGGTAGCTGAGAATATAGCAGCACAGCTAGAGAAGAGAATTTCCTTCAGAAGAGCAATGAAGCAAACAATGCAAAGAACAATGAGAAGCGGCGCAAAGGGTATCAAAACTATGTGCGGTGGAAGACTTGGCGGAGCAGAAATTGCAAGAAGCGAATGGTATCGTGAAGGAACAATTCCTCTACAGACTTTAAGAGCTGATATTGATTATGGCTTTGCAGAAGCTAATACAACATACGGCAAAATAGGTGTTAAGGTCTGGATATATAAAGGGGAGGTTCTTCCAGTAGCTAAAGCTATGAAAGTAGCAGCTAAAACAGTTGTGGAAGGAGGAGAAGCATAAATGTTAATGCCAAAAAGAGTTAAGCGTCGTAAACAGATGCGAGGCAGAATGACAGGTAAAGCTACTAGAGGTAACTTTATAGCTTACGGTGAGTTCGGAATACAAGCGTTAGAACCAGCTTGGATAACAAGTAATCAAATAGAAGCAGCTAGACAGGCAATGACAAGATACACAAAAAGAGGCGGTAAGTTCTGGATTAAGATATTCCCAGATAAGCCAGTAACTGAAAAACCAGCTGAAACTCGTATGGGTTCCGGTAAAGGTTCACCAGAGCACTGGGTAGCGGTAGTTAAGCCAGGCAGAGTACTTTTTGAGGTTGCTGGAGTAAGCGAAGAAGTTGCAAGAGAGGCATTTAGACTCGCTATGCATAAGCTTCCTGTAAAGTGTAAGTTTGTTACTCGCCAAGAAACTGATGAAATGGTTGGTGATGTAAATGAAAGCTGATAAAATGCGTGATATGTCAATAAGCGAATTAGATCAAAAGTTTGTAGAGCTTAAGGGTGAACTATTCAATCTGAGATTCCAAATGGCTACTGGTCAATTGGAAAATCCAATGAGAGTTAGAGACGTTAAGAAGTCTATAGCTAGAATAAAAACCATCCTTAGAGAAAGAGAACTTAAATCAGTTCAGGCTAAGTAAGATAGGAGGTTTAAGTGATGGAATCAGTTGAAAGAAACGATAGAAAAGCCAGAATCGGTAAAGTAGTAAGCAACAAGATGGATAAGACAATTGTTGTCGCTATTGAGACTTTGGTAAGTCACCCACTATACAAGAAGTCTGTAAAGAGAACTACAAAGTTCAAAGCACATGACGAAAACAATGAGTGTAATATTGGTGATAGAGTAAAGATAATGGAAACAAGACCTCTAAGCAAAGAAAAAAGATGGAGACTTGTTGAGATATTGGAAAGAGCTAAGTAAATTCCGAAAGGAGGGTTATAAATGATACAACAAGAAAGTCGTTTAAGTGTAGCAGATAACTCTGGTGCAAAGGAATTATTGTGCATCCGTGTTATGGGCGGTTCAATGAGACGATATGCAAATATTGGTGATATAATAGTAGCGTCTGTTAAAGATGCAACACCAGGCGGTGTTGTTAAAAAGGGTGACGTTGTAAAAGCTGTTATTGTGAGAAGTGTTAAAGGTCTAAGAAGAGTTGATGGTACTTACATTAAATTCGATGACAACGCAGCAGTAATAATAAAAGATGACAAACAACCAAAGGGCACTCGTATATTTGGACCAGTAGCGAGAGAATTAAGAGATAAAGACTTCATGAAAATACTATCCCTCGCACCTGAAGTGCTTTAATAGGAGGTGGCAAATATGGAAGCTAAGAAGCTACACGTTAAAAAAGGAGATACAGTTGTTGTAATCTCTGGTAAAGATAAAGGCAAAAAAGGCAAGGTACTAGTTGCATTGCCTAAAGCAAGCAAATTAATCGTTGAAGGCATCAACATGAGTACAAAGCATAAGAAACCTACGAAGACTGTTCAACAAGGCGGTATAATTCATCAAGAATCAGCTTTGTTCAGTTCAAAGGTAATGCTTTGGTGCGATAAGTGCAAAAAAGGTGTTAGAGTTGGACATAAAATGTTAGATGATAATACTAAAGTAAGATACTGCAGAGACTGTGGAGATGTGTTTGATAAATAATCGGCTCTGAAGGGAGGTAGTAAACTTGAATAGACTTAAAGAAAAGTACTTGAATGAAGTAGCTCCTGCAATGATGCAGAAGTTCCAATATAAGAGCGTTATGGAAATACCAAAACTTGAGAAGATCGTTGTAAATATGGGTCTTGGTGATACTAAGGATAACGCAAAGGGTTTAGAGTCAGCTGTTACTGATTTAGGGATTATAACTGGGCAAAAGCCAATGGTTACAAAAGCTAAAAAATCAATAGCTGCATTTAAGGTAAGAGAAGGCATGAACATAGGTGCGAAAGTAACACTTCGTGGCAAGATAATGTATGAGTTCGCAGACAAATTGTTCAATGTGGCTCTACCAAGAGTTAGAGACTTTAGAGGCGTATCAGCAAAAGCTTTTGATGGCAGAGGCAATTACGCTTTGGGAATTAAGGAACAACTTATATTCCCAGAAATAGAATATGACAAAGTAGACAAGGTTAGAGGAATGGACATCATATTTGTAACAACAGCTAAAACAGATGAAGAAGCAAGAGAGTTACTAAGACTACTTGGTATTCCTTACGCTAACCAAACAAACCAATAGATAGGAGGGGTTATTTTGGCTAAAAAAGCTATGATTTTAAAGCAGCAAAGGACTCCAAAGTTTTCGACACAAGCATATAGTAGATGCAGATTGTGCGGAAGACCACATGCTTATCTAAGAAAGTTTGGTATATGTCGTATATGCTTCAGAGAATTGGCATATAAAGGACAGATACCTGGAGTTAAAAAGGCTAGCTGGTAATAATGGATAATAGACATCCTCATATAACAACTTATACAATAAGGGAGGTTATGGTTTAATGGTTATTTGTGATCCGATTGCTGATATGCTAACACGTATTAGGAATGCAAACACTGTCAAACATGAAAAAGTAGATATGCCAACTTCGACGATAAAGAAAGCTATAGCTAAAATACTAGTTGACGAAGGCTATATAAAAGATTTCGAAGTTCTAGAAGAAGGAACAAGAAGTAATATAAGAATCACATTAAAGTATGGTGCAAACAAGACTAAGGTTATTACAGGCCTTAAGAGAATTAGTAAGCCAGGATTAAAGGTATATGCTGATAAGGATGAAGTGCCAAAGGTACTAGGCGGTTTAGGAATTGCTATACTGTCAACATCAAAAGGCATAATGACTGACAAGACTGCCAGAAACCAAGGAATAGGCGGAGAAGTTCTAGCTTACATTTGGTAAAATCTTTTGAACAGGAGGTGCAAGAATGTCAAGAATAGGTAGATTACCAGTAGAGATTCCACAAGGCGTTGATTTTAACGTTGATGCTGAGAATCTAGTTACTGTAAAAGGTCCAAAAGGACAATTAATTCAAAAAATGCATAAAGATATGCTTATTACTATAGAAGATGGCAAAGCCATCATTAGCAGACCTAGTGATGAAAAGCTTCATAGATCATTACATGGTCTAACAAGATCTCTAGTAAACAACATGGTTGAAGGAGTATCAAAGGGCTTTGAAAAGACACTTGATATCAACGGTGTAGGTTATAGAGCAGCAAAGCAAGGCAGCAAGCTTGTGTTAACAATGGGTTATTCACATCCTGTTGAACTTGTAGATCCAGAAGGTATAACAACTGAAGTTCCAGCACCAAACAAGATCATTATTAAAGGTGCAAACAAGGAAGTAGTTGGACAACACGCTGCAAACATCAGAACTGTAAGACCACCAGAGCCATACCTAGGCAAAGGTATAAAGTACAGCACTGAAGTTATCAGACGTAAAGAAGGAAAAACAGGTAAGAAATAAAAAGGGGTGAAACAGGGTGATAACTAAAGCAAGTAAAAATGCTGCAAGACAGAAGAGACATTTAAGACTAAGAAACAAAGTGCATGGAACAGTTCAAAGACCTAGATTAAATGTATTTAGAAGCTTGAACAATATTTATGCACAAGTTATTGATGATGCATCAGGAGTAACTTTAGTATCAGCCTCAACTTTAGATAAGGAAGTCAAGGACCAAATTGGTCATGGCGGCAACAAGGAATCAGCAAAAAAAGTTGGAGAACTGATAGCAAAGAGAGCCCTTGAAAAAGGTATTAACACCGTAGTATTTGACAGAGGCGGATATATATATCATGGAAGAATTCTTGCGCTTGCAGGAGCAGCAAGAGAAGCAGGATTAGAATTCTAATCAAAGGAGGGAAATAAATGCAGCTAATAGATGCAAGCAAGCTTGATCTTAAAGAAAGAGTTGTTGCGATAAACAGAGTTGCTAAGGTTGTTAAAGGCGGTAGAAACTTTAGATTTAGTGCAATAATAGTTGTTGGAGACGGCAACGGATATATTGGCGTAGGAACTGGTAAATCAGTAGAAGTTCCAGAAGCTATAAGAAAAGGCGTAGAAGATGCAAAGAAGAACCTAGTAAAGGTTCCTATGGTTGGAACAACAATACCTCATAAGATCACTGGCACAGCTGGTGCTGGTACAGTATTGTTGATGCCTGCACCGGAAGGTACTGGCGTTATAGCTGGCGGTCCAGTTCGTGCGGTACTAGAATTAGCAGGTATAAAGGATATAGTTACAAAGTCTCTTAGATCTAATAACCCTAGAAATATGGTTAATGCTACTATACAAGGACTGTCTTCTCTTAAAACAGTAGAAGATGTAGCAAAGTTAAGAGGCAAAACAGTAGAAGAGATAAGAGGTTAAGGAGGGAACAGCCTTGGCTAAGTTAAATATAAAACTAGTTAGAAGTACTATTGGCAGAAAGCAGAATCAAATAGATACTGTTAAAGCTTTGGGACTTAAGAAAATCAACAGCGAAGTTGAACAGCAAGATACACCTCAGATCAGAGGTATGATAAATAGGGTTTCACATCTAGTTGAAGTAAAGGAAATATAACAAGGAGGTGTAGACTATGAAGTTGCACGAGCTAAGACCCGCAGAAGGTTCAACAAAGAACAAGAAGAGACTTGGAAGAGGAACAGCATCCGGCCAAGGTAAATCTGCAGGTAAAGGCCAAAAAGGTCAAAACTCCCGTTCAGGCGGTGGCGTTAGACTAGGCTTTGAAGGCGGTCAAATGCCTTTATACAGAAGACTTCCTAAGGTTGGTTTTACCAACATATGGAGAAAAGAGTATGCAGTTGTAAATCTGTCAGACTTAGATATATTCGAAGATGGCACGGTTATTACAATAGAAGCTTTAAAAGAAGCTGGATTAGTAAAAGCTATGAAGAGCGGTGTTAAGGTACTTGGTACTGGAGACATAACTAAGAGCTTAACAGTTCAAGCGAATAAGTTCAGCAAAACAGCAGCTGAGAAGATTAACGCAGCAGGAGGAAAGGTAGAGGTGATTTAGGTGTTCAACACTTTGAGAAATGCTTGGAAAATTCCTGATCTAAGAAAAAAGATTTTATTTACACTGTCCATGCTATTAGTATTTAGAGCAGGTACATATGTATCAGTACCTGGTATGAATTTAGAAGCTATAAAGCAATTGGTTACAAGCGGTGGATTACTTGGTTTCTTTGATGTAATTTCGGGTGGAGCATTCAACAATTTTTCGATATTTACCATGAGTATCACACCATATATCAATGCCTCTATCATAATGCAATTGTTGACAATTGCCATTCCTAGCCTAGAAGCATTATCAAAAGAAGGCGATGATGGTAGAAGAAAGATTGCACAGTATGTTAGATATGCAACAGTAGTTTTAGCATTAATTCAAGGTGTCGCAATAAGCTATGGCTTAAGAGGCTACCTGATTGAAACAAACTTTTGGACATATACAGTAGTAGCTCTATCCTTAACAGCAGGAACAGCGTTCCTGATGTGGTTGGGCGAACTTATTAACGAAAAGGGTATAGGAAATGGTATTTCCCTACTTATATTTGTAGGTATCGTATCAAGAATTCCACTTGGAATTAACAAACTATACCTTGCATTCCTTGATAAGTCAGTTAATATATTTACACTAATAATATTCTTAATAGTTGCCATAGGAATAATCATGGCAGTTATATACGTACAAGAAGGTCAAAGAAGAATTCCTGTACAGTATGCTAAAAGAGTAGTTGGAAGAAAGATGTACGGAGGACAAAGCACACATATACCTTTGAAGGTTAACCAAGCTGGTGTAATTCCAGTAATATTTGCGATGTCACTGCTATCCTTCCCAACACAGATTGCAAGCTTTTTCCCAAATTCAGGTTTCTACAGATTTATGACTAGATTCTTTGATTGGGGTACAATAGGACACGGATTATTGTATGCGTTGCTTATAATAGGATTCACATATTTCTATACAGCAGTTACATTCAATCCAGTGGAAGTATCTAATAATATTAAGAAATACGGCGGCTTCATACCTGGTCTTAGACCTGGCAAGCCAACAACGGATTTCATTGTAAGATCACTTAATAGAATAACATTGGTAGGGGCGATATTCCTTGCATTGATTGCAATAGTCCCAATACTTCTAATGAGCTTTACTAGTATAAAGATATACTTTGGAAGTACTTCACTTCTTATCGTAGTTGGTGTTGCTATGGACTTTATAAAACAAGTTGAAGCACAAATGGTTATGAGAAACTACCAAGGTTTCCTTAAGTAGAAGTGAGGATTGGAGATCATATAAAATGAGAATTGTATTACTGGGCTCTCCGGGGTCTGGGAAAGGTACTCAGGCCAGCAAGATTACTGCCAAGTACAACATACCACATATTTCAACCGGAGATATATTTAGAGACAATATAAAGCGCCAAACCAGCATAGGCTTAGAAGCAAGAAAGTTTATTGACAAGGGTCACCTTGTACCAGATGAACTGACACTTAAGATTGTTGAGGATCGCTTTATACAAGTTGATTGCGCAGATGGATTTTTACTGGATGGGTTTCCAAGAACTCTTTTTCAAGCAGAGGCCTTGGGACTTGAACTTCTTAAGAACGGTAACAAGCTGGATGCTGTAATCAACCTTGATGTCAGAAATGAAACAATAATTAGTCGGATGACTGGCAGGAGAGTCTGCAGCAAATGCGGCGCAACATACAATTTGACCTTTAATAAGCCAACTGTAGATAACGTTTGCGATAGCTGCGGTGGAGAGCTTATCATCAGAGATGACGATAAGTTGGAAACGGTAACAAACAGGTTAGAGGTGTATAAAACTGAAACTCAACCCTTAATAGACTTCTATAAGAACAAAGGTATTTTGATAACCGTTAATGGGGAACTTGATACCGAGGTTGTTTTTCAGAATATATGTAAAGCATTGGAGCAGTTTTAATGATAACTATTAAATCGGCTAAAGAAATAGAATTGATGCGCATTGCCGGCAGAATTGTCGGTGAAACGCATGAAAAGTTAAGAGAAATAGCTAAGCCAGGTATTACAACAAAGGAACTCGATATAATCGCAGAGGAGTTCATCAGAAAAAGTGGTGCACTGCCTGCATTTAAAGGTTACTATGGATTTCCCGCAAGTATATGTACATCTGTTAATGAACAAGTTGTACATGGGATACCAGGCCACGTAGTTCTTAAGGACGGAGACATTATAGGCATTGATATCGGAGCTATATATGAAGGCTACTATGGAGATGCCGCCAGAACTCATGGCATAGGGACAATCAGCAGCGATGCGCAGAAACTAATTAAAGTTACTCAGGAAAGCTTCTTTGCTGGCATTGAATTTGCACGAGAAGGGAATAGGTTGTCTGACATATCATATGCCATTCAACACTATGCTGAATCTCATGGATGTTCAGTTGTAAGGGACTTGGTGGGCCACGGCATCGGTAAAAAAATGCATGAAGATCCCCAAGTACCGAACTATGGAATTTCCGGAAGAGGACCTAGATTATCAGCAGGCATGGCACTTGCTATAGAGCCAATGATAAATCTAGGGAAATACGCTGTCAAAACATTAAGCGATGGATGGACAGTTGTAACCGCTGATGGAAGCCTATCAGCACATTATGAAAATACAATAATAATAACAAGAGAAGCACCTGAATTACTTACACTTTTGTAAGCAATGAAGAAGGTGAATGCATGAACAAAGCTACGATAGGACAGCTGGTCATTGCTACAGCTGGTAGGGATGCAAACAAAGAATTCATTATCACATGTATAATAAATGACCAGTATGTCTATATTTCAGATGGGGACACAAGGAAACTTGGGAACCCTAAGAAGAAGAAGCTTAAGCACCTGAAGCTGACCAAGTATATTTCAGATGAAGTAGTACAGGGACTTCAGCAAAATAATATTACAAACAGTGTGATAAGTAAATGCATTAAATCCCTTGATTCGTATCGAGAACAGGAGGTTTGATTACCCAATGTCGAAAAATGATGTAATTGAAGTAGAGGGTAAGGTTGTTGAAGCTTTACCAAATGCTACGTTTAAAGTAGAATTAGAAAATGGACATAGAATACTAGCACATATATCAGGCAAGCTTAGAATGAACTTCATTAGAATACTGCCTGGTGATAAAGTTACTATAGAACTATCGCCTTACGATTTGACAAAAGGTCGAATCACATGGCGCGGTAAATGATTAGGGAGGGTTTAAGATGAAAGTTAGACCATCAGTTAAGCCTATTTGCGAAAAATGCAAGATCATCAGAAGACACGGCAGAGTCATGGTGATATGTGAAAACCCAAAGCATAAGCAAAAGCAAGGTTAGTCACAACCAAGGTGCGGCTGCACTAGGACTTACGTCCACTAGTGGCCTTGGTTATAAAATATAAAAACTTTTACAGATCATATTGGAGGTGTAAAAACTAATGGCAAGAATTGCCGGTGTGGATTTACCAAGAGAGAAGAGAGTAGAAATTGGCCTCACATATATATTCGGTATTGGAAGAGTTTCTTCCAATAAGATTCTAGTTGAAGCTGGAATCAGTCCTGATACAAGAGTAAAGGACTTGACTGAATCAGAAGTAGGTAAGATAAGAGAAATAATCGATAGAAACCACAAGGTGGAAGGTGACCTTAAGAGAGAGATCGCTTTAAATATAAAGAGATTGATGGAAATAGGTTGCTACAGAGGTATTCGTCATAGAAGAGGTCTTCCAGTAAGAGGACAAAGAACTAAGACAAATGCAAGAACAAGAAAAGGTCCAGCACGTACAGTGGGTGCTAGAAGAAAATAGAAAAGGAGGTTTGCTTGTATGGTAGCAAAGCCAAAGGCTAAAAAAGCTAGGAAAAGAAAAGAGAGAAAAAATGTTGAAAGAGGCGCAGCACATATCCAATCAACATTTAACAATACACTAGTAACATTAACAGACCTTCATGGTAATGCGCTTTCATGGTCAAGTGCAGGCTCATTGGGCTTTAGAGGATCAAGAAAGAGTACACCATTTGCAGCTCAGATGGCTGCAGAAACAGCTGCTAAGGGAGCAATGGAGCACGGTTTGAAAAATATCGAAGTATATGTTAAGGGACCTGGATCAGGTAGAGAAGCAGCAATTAGAGCTCTACAATCTGCAGGCCTGGAAGTTAGCTTGATAAAAGATGTAACTCCAATACCTCACAATGGCTGCAGACCACCAAAACGCAGAAGAGTATAGTATAATAGGAGGTGTTGTAAGAAATGGCAAGATATACAGGTGCTGTATGCAAGCTCTGCAGAAGAGAAGGCATGAAGTTATATTTAAAGGGTGACCGTTGCTATACAGACAAGTGTGCTGTTGGTAGAAGAGCTTATGCTCCAGGTCAACATGGTCAAAGTAGAAAGAAGCCATCCGAGTACGGATTGCAATTAAGAGAGAAGCAAAAGGTTAAGAGAGTATACGGAATACTTGAAAAGCAATTCAGACTATTATTTGCAGAAGCTGATAGACAAAAGGGTGTAACAGGTGAAAACATGTTAAGACTTCTTGAGTTAAGATTAGACAATGTAGTTTATAGAATGGGTTATGGCGATTCAAGAAAAGAAGCTAGACAACTTGTTAGACATGGTCACTTTACAGTAAATGGCAAGAAGGTAGATATTCCTTCATACCAGGTTAAATTAAACGATTTAATAGCTGTAAAACCAGCAAGTAAGGCTTCAGAGAAATTTAAGGCTCTAACAGAAGGAGCTATGGCAAAGACTGCACCACAATGGCTGTCAGTTAACGCTGAAATGATGGAAGCAAGAGTAATAATTCTACCAGTAAGAGAAGATATAGATATTCCAATACAAGAACACTTAATAGTAGAGTTGTACTCAAGATAATCCGTCGTATATTTTGTTAATGAATCAGGTACCCTCGAATGTCTTATATTGTTTAAAGGCATTATGCATAAATCAACAATTACAGGTGTGTAATGCCCAGTATGGTAATTAGCTTAATAAGGAGGGTTTTAAAAGGATGATAGAAATAGAAAAGCCAAAGATTGAATGCATTGAAATGTCACCAGATTTTACCTATGGAAAGTTTATCGTAGAGCCACTTGAAAGAGGATACGGGCAAACCCTTGGTAATTCCTTAAGGCGCATTCTTCTATCGTCACTTCCAGGTGCAGCAGTTACATCCATTAAGATTGACGGCATACTCCACGAATTTTCAGCAATTCCGGGAGTAGCCGAGGATGTAATAGATTTAATACTAAATGTTAAATGCCTAGCAATAAAAATGCATGGGGATAATCCAAGGCTTATAAAAATTGACACTCAAGGTGGAAATGAAGTAAAAGCTGGCGATATCATCACAGATGCGGACGTAGAGATACTAAATCCGGATCTACATATCGTATCCCTAGGCGATAACAACAGACTGTATATGGAAATGACTGTAGAAAAGGGCAGAGGTTACGTAACTGCTGAGAAGAATAAGCAGCAGGGGCAACCTATTGGAGTAATTCCAATAGACTCAATATTTACACCAGTAAAGAAAGTTAACTATGTAGTAGAAAATACTCGCGTAGGACAGGTTACTGACTACGATAAGTTAATATTTGAGGTTTGGACCAACGGAACCACAAAGCCTGATGAAGCTATAAGTCTAGGTGCAAAGATAATGAGTGAACACTTAAAGCTGTTTATAACTCTTACTGAGCATGTTGGAAATGTTGAAATAATGGTTGAAAAGGAAGAAGACAAAAAGGAAAAGGTTCTTGAAATGACAATAGAAGAACTTGATCTCTCAGTTAGATCCTTCAATTGTTTAAAGAGAGCAGGCATCAACACTGTTGAGGAGCTTACTCAAAGAACAGAAGAAGACATGATGAAGGTAAGAAACCTCGGAAGGAAATCACTAGAAGAGGTACAGCAAAAGCTTGAAGCACTTGGTTTGAATTTAAAGCCTAGTGATGATTAATTTTTGTTAAGAAGGAGGTACTGACATGGCAGGATATAGAAAATTAGGTCGCACTAGTGACCAAAGAAGAGCGATGCTAAGAAATCTTGTTACTTCTTTCCTTGAGCACGGTAGAATACAAACAACGGGCACAAGAGCTAAGGAAACACAGAGTATAGCTGAAAAGATGATTACTCTTGGCAAAAGAGGGGACCTGCACGCAAGACGTCAGGCATTAGCATATATAACTAAAGAAGACGTTGTTAAGAAGCTGTTTGATGAAATAGCTCCAAAGTACACTGAAAGAAACGGCGGATACACTAGAATTATGAAGGTTGGCCCAAGAAGAGGCGACGCTGTGGAAATAGTTGTATTAGAATTAGTATAATAGATTTTTTAACTGGGATTAAGTTTTTACTTAGTCCTATGTTTTTATGTTGAGTTCTTATTATTTACACCGTGGAAGGCTGTAAACATCATATCTTACATTGTAAGATATGATGTTTTATACCGATCTACATAAGTATTTTCGACAATATATGAATTATGAAAAATGTTTTAGACATTCTGATTTATCAGTATGTTTTGTGCAAAACATTTAGTATATAATTAATTTAGATAAATGCATACAAATTATAGAGTAAAGAAGGAATAATATGACTAGTATCATTTCTGCACAAAATGTTGTATTTGAATATATAAGTCACGATGATAGCAAGATAACGGCATTAGACAATATTTCTCAAGAAATAAAAAAAGGAGAGTTCGTTGCTGTCTTAGGACATAATGGCTCTGGCAAGTCTACTTTGGCAAAGCACTTTAATGCACTGCTTCTTCCCACTATGGGCACGGTTTATGTGAAGGGTATGGATACCAGAAATGAAGAAAACACCTGGAATATTAGACAGACAGCAGGTATGGTATTTCAAAATCCAGATAACCAGATTGTAGCTACAGTGGTGGAAGAGGACGTTGCTTTTGGTCCTGAAAATTTGGGGGTAGAACCTCACGAAATAAGAATAAGAGTTGATGAAGCACTAAAGGCAGTTGGCATGCAGGAATATGCTAAGGATGCACCTCATTATTTGTCTGGTGGTCAGAAACAAAGAATATCCATAGCCGGAGTTTTAGCTATGAAGCCTGAATGTATGATATTTGATGAACCCACAGCAATGCTTGATCCATCAGGGCGTAAAGAAGTAATGGAAACCATTAAGAGGCTTAATAAGGAAGAAGGCATAACCATCATCCTGATAACTCACTTTATGGATGAAGCTGTGCAAGCAGATAGAGTTATAGTCATGCAGCGTGGAAATGCTATTATGCAGGGAACCCCGAAGCAGGTTTTTGTAGAAATAGACAAGCTAAAAAGCGTAGGGTTAGATGTACCACAGGTTACTGAGCTTTGCGCAAGATTGCATAAAGAGGGTATAGATATTCCCCTTGATGTGCTTACTGTTGAAGAAATGGTGGTGGAGTTATGCCGGTTGAAATAAAAAATTTAACACATGTATATATGAAAGACACTATATTTCAACATAAGGCTTTAAACGACGTAAGCCTTACTATAGAAGATGGAGAGTTTATAGGTCTTATAGGTCATACAGGGTCTGGAAAGTCAACTTTGATACAGCATCTTAATGCCCTATTAAAACCAAGCAGCGGCAATATTGTAATTGACGGAATTGATATTACAGCCAAAGGTGTTACATTAAAAAAGATACGTCAAACTGTTGGGCTGGTATTTCAATATCCAGAGCACCAACTATTTGAGGAAACAGTATATAAAGATGTAGCCTTTGGTCCAATAAATTTGGGCCTGCCAAAGGAAGAAATTGACCTACGTGTAAAAGAGGCATTGATGCTGGTTGGCTTGGATTATGACAAGCTTAAGGATGTATCTCCTTTTGAATTAAGCGGCGGTCAAAAAAGAAGAGTAGCTATTGCCGGAGTACTGGCGATGAAACCAAAGGTCTTGATATTAGACGAGCCTACAGCTGGACTTGATCCAAAGGGCAGAGATGAAATATTGGGAGAAATAAAAAGACTGCATCAGCTGCAAAAGCTGACGGTGGTATTGGTATCTCACAGTATGGAAGACATTGCGAATCTAGTTGATAGAATAGTTGTAATGAGTAAGGGTAAGATCGTATTGACAGATACACCTAGAAACGTTTTTAAGCAAGCTGAAATGCTGAAGGGCATAGGCTTGGACGTACCACAAGTAACAAATCTTGTTAATGAGCTTAATAAGAAGGGCTTAGAAATAAAAGACTGCATATCTGTTGATGAAGCTTTTGACCAGCTCATTAAATATCTAAGGAGCAATTAGTATGATTAAAGATATAACTATAGGACAGTACATGCCGGGAGAAACGGCAATACACAGATTAGACCCAAGGGTTAAGATATTAGCTACTATTGTGTATATCTCGATACTATTTTTCGTAAAGGGTTTCTTTTCTTACCTATATGTATTAGGGTACTTAGGAGCCGTAATATGGCTTTCGGAGATATCTCCTAAGACCATACTTAAAAGTTTGAAGCCTTTGGCAGTTATTATATTGCTGACATTGGTGTTTAATATATTCATGACACCAGGAGAAAAATTGCCTGGATTTGGTTTTTTACCAATTACCAAAGAGGGCTTGTACCAAGCGGGATATATGGGTTTAAGGCTGCTATTCCTGATTACAGGTGCATCCTTACTTACACTTACTACATCTCCTATTGCCCTTACTGATGGAATTGAAAAGCTGTTAAATCCTTTCAAAAAAATAGGTGTACCAGCTCATGAGTTGGCAATGATGATGACAATAGCCTTAAGATTCATACCAACATTATTAGATGAGACTGATAAGATTATGAAAGCACAAATGGCAAGAGGCGCAGATTTTGAAAGTGGAAATCTATTTAGCCGAGCTAAGGCAATGATACCACTGCTTGTACCTTTATTTATTAGTGCATTTAGAAGAGCAGAAGAACTTGCCCTTGCAATTGAAGCTAGATGTTACAGAGGTGGAGAGAATCGTACCAGGATGAAGGTGCTAAAGCTGAAAGGCATTGATTATTCAGCCAGCTTTGTAACAATACTGCTTTGTATAGCAATCATTTTTACAAGGAAGTAATGTTGCCTGTATAACGGCGAATAGACTAGTTTAAATAAATAGGAGCAGCCTATGAGAAACATAAATCTGATAATTGAATATGATGGCACAAACTATTGCGGTTGGCAATCACAAAAAAATGCAAATTCAATACAAGAAACAATTCAAACTGCCATAGAGAAAATCACTGGGGATAGGCCAAATCTTTATGGTTCAGGCAGGACTGACAAAGGAGTTCACGCCTTTGGTCAGACAGCAAATTTTTTTACTGAAAGTAAAGTAAATGCTGAGAAATTTGCATATAATTTAAATTCAGTATTACCAAAAGATATTGTGATTAAAACCTCCTGCGAAGTTGATATGGACTTTCATGCTAGATACAGCGCAGTAGGAAAGGAATATAGCTATTTGATATTAAATAGCAAGCAGCCTTCAGCACTTTATAGGAATTTGGCTTATCATATAAATTACTGTGAAAAGTTGAATATAGATGAAATGGTTTCAGCAAGTAAGGCGTTTGTGGGAACCCATGATTTCAGTGCATTTATGGCAAAAGGCAGTAGCATTAAAGATGCCATCCGCACGATAGATGAAGTAGTGATAACACAAGATGGCGAATTTCTAAAGCTGATTTTTCGTGGTAATGGATTTCTATATAATATGGTAAGAATAATATCCGGTACGCTTCTCTTTGTAGGAGTTGGAAAGATTAATTCCAAAGACATTTTGGAAATAATAAATTCAAAGAATAGAATTCAAGCAGGCATGACTTTACCTGCTCATGGATTATATTTGGAAAAGGTCTTGTATTAAAGGTTGACACACGTGGCACAATGTATTAAAATAGATATGTTGTAAAATATGATCCACTGCCCCGGATCATTAATATAATGTAACAAAAAAAGCAGCATTTAATTGTAAATTATGCACCGATTGTGGGATTGAGTGGATAAGTAAAATTAAGTGCATAATGAAACAAATCGAGGAGGGTAAAAAATGAATTCATACATGGCAAAGCCTAATGAAATAGAAAGAAAATGGTACGTTGTTGACGCAAATGGCAAGGTACTTGGTAGACTTGCAAGTGAAGTTGCGAGCATATTAAGAGGAAAGAATAAGCCTATATACACACCACACGTTGACACAGGTGACCACGTAATTATATTAAACGCAGATAAGGTTGTTCTTACTGGTAAGAAGCTTGACCAAAAGATGTTTAGAAGACACTCATTGTATCCAGGCGGACTTAAGGAAACACCTTACAGAAAGATTATGGCTTCAAAACCTGAATTAGCAGTATATGAAGCAGTAAAAGGTATGCTTCCTAAAAACAGCTTAGGCAGACAAATGCTTAAGAAGTTAAGGGTTTACAAGGGTACAGAACACGAGCATCAAGCTCAACAACCAGAAGTATTAGAGCTTAACATATAATTGAGAGGAGGACATTACTGTGGCTAAATTACAATATTTCGGTACTGGCAGAAGAAAGAGCTCTGTTGCAAGAGTTAGACTTATTCCAGGTGAAGGAAGAATAATAATAAATAAAAGAGATATGGATACTTACTTCGGTTTAGAAACATTAAAGCTTATCGTTAGACAACCATTGGTTTTAACTGATACTTTGTCAAAATACGATGTAATTGCAAATGTTCATGGCGGAGGCTATACAGGTCAAGCTGGAGCTATCAGACATGGTATTTCTAGATCACTTCTTGAGGTAGATGGTGGATTAAGAGGCGTACTTAAGAAAGCAGGCTTCTTAACAAGAGACCCAAGAATGAAGGAAAGAAAGAAGTACGGCTTAAAGAAAGCAAGAAGAGCACCACAATTTTCAAAGAGATAATTTGCTTACAAGAGAGAGGATATGTATTTTATATATCGTCTCTTTTTTTTATAAGCATATTTTTAAATAGTAAAACAATTTGTTATAATATAAGTAATATCTCGATAAAAAGTGACAAAGAAATTTATTCTAATTGAAAATATAGCACCATAAATTTTACAAAATTTAAGTGAAGAAAAGAATTAAACCAAAGAATAACCTACAAAGGGGGTAAGAGCAGTGGAAAAACTTGATAATAACGGTATAAAGTTTAAAAGTATAAGCTTGCCACGACTAAATAATCTTAAGCCTAATATTGAATCCACAGCCATCAAACTAATGGAGGAAGCTGGGGAATTAGCGCAGCTTATCGGAAAGTTTAGATGTCTGAATGGTGAAAAGCACGAGATGGAAGAAAAAGAAGTCATTGAAAAGATGTGCGAAGAGCTTTTAGATGTGGCTCAAGTGGCTGTATCTATGATGTTTGTATTAGAGGAAACCTATGATGTTGATATAGAAGAAAAAGTGCAGCAGCATATACAAAAGCTTATAAAGAAGAAATATATACAGGAATAAACAGTAATAAGAGCATAAAGGAGCATGAAACATTGATACTAATGATAGATAATTATGATTCCTTTACATATAACCTTGTCCAATACCTGCAGATGCTTAAGCAAGAACTTGTGGTACGTCGAAACGATGCTATTACCTTGCAGGAAATTGAAGATTTGAAACCAGATATAATTGTCATATCTCCTGGTCCTTGCAGTCCTGATAAAGCAGGAATATCCTTATCCATAGTTGATGCTTATAAAGGTAAAATACCTATTTTAGGAATTTGTTTGGGTCACCAGACTATAGGTCAAGCCTTTGGTGCAAAGGTGGTAAAAGCAATGGAACCGGTGCATGGGAAGGTCCATGATGTGGCTCATAATGATACAGGTGTATTCAAAGGTCTTAACAATCCATTGAAAGTGACAAGATATCACTCTCTCGTTTTGGAAAGAGCGACATTGCCATCCTGCTTGGAAGTGACCGCAGAAACAAGTGCAGGAGAGATAATGGGGATTAGACATAAGGAGTATGCCATTGAAGGCGTACAATTCCATCCTGAGGCTTTCCTAACAGAACAAGGACTGGATCTATTAAACAATTTTATTGAGGCATACATTTAGATTAACTGCAAAATAGGCATATATACATAAAATCAGTAGAAGCACCAATCTTTGTATTATCAAGGAAGGATTTTTCGCAACATATAAACAGATGAAAATGTTTTATTCAAAACATATTGAAGGGATGGCAGGTTTGATAATTGAGAAGATAAATACTACATATACAGCCTTTGAACTGTTTCATGCAATTCAAGATGAACCATATAGCTTCCTTTTAGACAGCAGTATGGAAAGTGAGAAGCTTGGACGATACACCTTTATGGGTTGCAGCCCTTTTTTAGTTTTCAAAAGTAAAAATCAGAATATTACCATTGAAGAAAATAATGTTATCAGAAGTTTGATAGCAAACCCCTTTGATATACTTAAGGAGCTAATGGAAAAGTACAAGGCAGAAGACCGAAGTAATATACCATTCCTTGGCGGTGCAGTAGGCTATTTTGCTTATGATATGTGCCACAATGTAGAGAAACTGCCTAGGTCAGCGGTAGATGATGTTAAGATACCAGACTGTTGCTTCGGGTTTTATGACAGTATAATTGCTATAGACCATTATAGGAAAGACACCTATATTATCTCAAATGGAATTAATGAAAAGCCTGGAAATTTAGTGGAAGAACTCAAAAGTAAGTTAGGCAATATAACAGCACTTAGTCTTGAAAACAAGCAAGGAGCGGCATGCAGTGAAATACAATCCAACTTCTCTAAGGAAGACTATTTAAAAGCTGTTCAAAGAGTAAAGGATTATATAAGAACTGGTGACATTTATCAAGCAAATCTTACCCAACGGTTTAAATGCAATACGGAAGAGTCACCTTTTAGTATATATAGCAGACTCAGGCGGCTAAATCCAGCACCTTTTGCTTGTTATATGAATTTTGGAGAGGGACACATATTAAGCAGTTCTCCTGAGCGCTTTTTAAAGATACGGGAGAATATGATTGAAACTAGACCAATTAAGGGAACTAGACCTAGAGGTAGGACTGCTGAAGAGGACAAAGCAAACAAAGCTGAACTGTTATCCAGTGAAAAGGATAAAAGTGAGCTTCTTATGATAGTGGATTTAGAAAGAAATGATTTAGGTAAGGTTTCAAAAACCGGTACAGTAAAGGTACCTGAGCTTTTTTACCCTGAAGAATATGCAACGGTGCACCATCTTGTTGCTACGGTAACAGGAGAAATGCAAGACGATATAAATTCTATAGATGTTATAAAAGCAGCTTTTCCGGGAGGATCAATTACGGGCGCACCGAAAATTCGTGCTATGGAAATAATCGATGAATTAGAACCGACGCAGCGCAATATATACACGGGAAGTATTGGATACTTAGGCTTCAATGGCAGCATAGATTTAAACATCGCAATAAGGACAATTGTGATGAAAGAGGGTACAGCCTTTTTCCAAGCTGGCGGGGGGATTGTTTGGGATTCTAATCCTGAGCTGGAATATGAGGAAACACTACATAAGGCAAAGGCTCTATTTAGAACCTTAAGAAATGAGCTATAGGTGATGCAATGTATATATACTATAATGATAAATTAACCAAAGAGCAATGTATTAGTCCCATTAGCCAAGGATTTCAATTTGGCTATGGCGTATTTGAGACCATTTTGATCAGCAAGGGTGTACCTTGCTTTGTGGACATGCATCATAACCGACTTGCTGCTGGCTGCAGCAGGCTTGGACTGGAGTTAAAGCTTGATATTGGAACAATAAATACCCAAGCTATAAGGCTGTCGCAAGCATGCAATATTACTGAAGGAAGACTTAAGGTAATTTGCTTTAGGGATATAGAGGCTGACGCCACTATAATGACATTATCCCACTATAAGCTGGAAGAGGGATATATACAAAATGGTATTAGTTTAGGAAGCAGCAGTATTATGCGGAATCCTCACTCGCCTATAAGTTATATAAAATCTCTTAACTATACAGAAAACTTACTTGCTAAAGCGGAAATTAAATCTCAGGGCTATGATGAGGCTTTGTTTCTAAACGTTTATGGTAAGATATGTGAGGGAGCAGTTTCTAATGTATTCTGGATAAAACAAAGTGTTATATATACTCCTGAGATAAGCTGCGGCATATTAGAGGGTATAATCCGTAAACAGGTATTAGATATTTGCAGGATTCTAGGGCTTAGACTAGAGGAAGGCAGCTATAACTTATCAGAGCTGTTGTCAGCAGATGAGGTGTTTATTACAAACTCCTTGATGGGTATAATGCCTGTCTATAGGATGGATAATACTACTTATAATATTTCTGAATATAAAATTTCAAAAGAAATTGATTATGAATATAGAAAGCTTATTGTTCTGGAAGAACAAATGCACCGATGACAATTTAGTTATATACTGCAAAAATAAATATAGATGAAGAGGTAAAAGCAAATGGATAAAGAAAAAATCGAAAGAGCAGTACGAGATATATTAGAAGCAATAGGAGAAGACCCTGATAGAGAAGGCCTTAAAGATACACCTGCAAGAATAGCCAGGATGTATGAAGAAATATTTGCAGGCATAAATGAAAATCCTAAAGACCATTTAAAGATTTACTTTCAAGAAGAGAAATATGAAGAGCTTGTTTTGGTAAAGGATATTCCGTTTTACTCTACCTGTGAGCACCATTTAGTGCCCTTTTTTGGGAAAGCCCATGTAGCATACTTGCCAAAGGGTGGCAGACTTTGTGGTCTTAGCAAGCTAGCAAGAATTGTGGATACAGTTGCAAAGAGACCCCAGCTGCAGGAGAGAATAACGGCTACTGTAGCAGACTCCCTAATGGAAGCGCTTAGTCCTTATGGTGTAGTAGTAGTGGTAGAAGCAGAACATATGTGCATGACAATGAGAGGAATCAAAAAGCCGGGTTCTCAAACCGTAACTTCCGCAGTAAGAGGATTCTTCAATAAGGATGTTGCAGCAAGAGCAGAGGTTATGTCCTTAATAAACAGTGGGAGATAGCAGGAGATAGATTATGAGAAATGTTTTACTTAATATGCATAGAAAGTCCCCTGTACAGGCAGGGAATTTCACATTTGACTTTGGTAAAAGAACTTACATAATGGGAATACTAAATGTAACACCGGATTCTTTTTCAGATGGAGGAGACTTTGTTGATATTGAAGCCGCTGTACAGCATGCAAAGCAGATGGTTGCAGATGGGGCTGATATCATCGATATTGGCGGAGAATCTACAAGGCCGGGCTTTGCTGAGGTTAGCATGGAGCAAGAGCTAGAAAGAGTTATACCTGTAATAGAGAGGTTAGTCAAGGAAATTGATGTTCCAATATCCATAGATACATATAAGGCGGCTGTCGCTGATAAAGCAATTAATGCCGGTGCGGTAATAATTAACGATATTTGGGGAATGCAGAAGGATCCTAAGATGCCTGAAATAGCTGCAAAACATCAAGTGCCGGTTATTATAATGCACAACCAAAATGGTACAGAATATAGCCGTGACATCATGGTGGAAATCTGTATTTTTCTTAGACACTCAATTGACTTAGGACTTAGGGCAGGTATAAGGCTTGAAAATATGATACTAGATCCCGGAATTGGATTTGGCAAAACAGCAGAGCAAAATGTTATAGTTATGGCAAGAATGGGAGAGCTGAATGATTTGGGTTGTTCTATTCTATTAGGGACATCAAGAAAGTCTTTTATAGGGAAGATACTAGATTTAGTTCCTAAAGAAAGAGTAGAAGGGACAGTTGCAACTACCGTTATGGGAATAATGCAAGGCGCGGACATAATAAGGGTTCATGATATAAAAGAGAATCTAAGAGCAGCAAAGGTTACAGATGCTGTTGTGAGAGGATGGAAAAACAATGGATAAGATATTAATGAAAAACTTGAGCTTTTATGGATATCATGGTGTGATGCCTGAGGAAAATAAACTGGGACAAAAGTTTGCTGTGGATGCAGTACTGCATGTTGATTTAGAAGAAGCATGCAATAGTGATAGTGTATTTGATACAGTAAGCTATGCTGAGGTTTATGAAATAATACAATATCATGTGACCATAAAGCAATATAAGCTAATTGAAGCTTTGGCTGAGAGTATAGCAAGAGAGATATTGCAAAAACATAGAAAAGTACAAGAAATAGAAATTACAATAAAGAAACCTGAAGCTCCTGTTAACGGAATTTTTGATTATTTTGGGGTAGAAATCAGGAGAAAAAGAAATGCCTAAGGCTTATTTAGGTATTGGCGGCAATATAGGAGATGTCAAAGAAAATATTGAAGAAGCATTGCTGCAACTTCAAGAGGGGAATTCATTGAATTTGCAAAAGGTATCTTCATATTATGAAACTGCCCCTGTAGGTTATGAACAGCAGGAGTGGTTTTTGAATATTGTCGTGGAGGTAGAGACTGAACTAACACCATATGAGCTTCTTTCACATTGCAATAAAGTAGAACATCAATTAAAAAGAGAAAGACTTATCAGATGGGGACCGAGGACAATTGATATTGATATTCTTCTATATGAAGGCTATGAAAGCAATGATGAAAAGCTTACACTACCTCACCCAAGGATGCAAGAGAGAGCTTTTGTGATGATACCTCTGCAAGAAATAGCCCCGGATTTAATTATTAATAGTAATAGCATTAAGGAAATCTCAAATAACATTAAGAATCAGGAGATAAGGAAGCTGACAAATGATTAAAATTGCTGCTATTCACGGAAGTCCAAGAAAAGATCAAAATAGCGATACCTTACTTAAAGCAGTTTTGGAAGGGATGAAGCTTGATGAGGATCAAGTAAAGCATATTTTTACGGCAACGGCAAATGTCAAGCCTTGTACCGCCTGCAATGCCTGTTTAAAGCATCCAGGCTGCGTTATAAAGGATGATATGCAGGAAGCGTATAAAATACTTGATGAGGCTGATATAGTGATTACAACCACTCCTGTATATTTTCATAGTGTAACCGCACAGTTAAAGACGTTTATAGATAGAACTCAAGCAGTATGGGGAAGTAAGTATGTACTGGAAAGCACTATAATTAGTAGGAAGCGGCGATTAGGCTTTGCCATATGTACAGGGGGGCCACCAGAGGAAAAGAGTTATTTTGAATGTACCCTAAAGGTACTGGATATATTTCACAAATGTATCAATGCTAAGCTTATTGGCAATTTGAATGTGGCAGATGTGGACAATGAACATGTAAGAATGCGGGAGGATGTGCTAGAACAGGCACGCCAAGAGGGAAAAAAGCTAATAGAAATGTATAGAAACATTTAGGGGTCGCTTCGTATAGCGACCCTTTAAAATTTATGTTATAAATTATAGGGCCATGCATATTGCGTCATTGGTTTAAATATCAATAAAATGAATACTTAAATGGGGTGATGCAATTGAAGATTTACATAGTAAATATGAAGCAAATGTCGCGTTTATTCTATAGAATAATGCTGCTATTAATATTTGCGGCAACTTTCTTTTATGCGTCCCAGGATGCGATAAAGACGGCGTCTATTCCAATAAAGAATATGGTTGTAATTATTGACGCCGGTCATGGGGGCAGGGACAATGGTGCAATTGGAATTAGCGGCACTGAGGAAGATGGCATTAATGTAAAGATAGCATTAAAGCTTAGAAGATTAATTGAACAGGCGGGCGGTGTAGCTCTGATGATTAGAGAGGATGACACTGGTTTATATGATGCAACTAAAAGAAAAGGCAGAAAATTAGAGGACCTGCAAAATAGAATGAAAATGCTTAGTAATAGTCAAGCCGATGTATCAATCAGCATACACTTAAACAGCTTTCCTCAAAGTCAATACTATGGCGCACAGACCTTCTATAAGGAAGGGGATGACTATAGCAGAAAGCTGGCAGAATATATACAGGCAGAAATGCTTTCAGTTATGGATAGAGGAAATGACAGGAAAATCAAGCCCAAAAGTGATCTCTATATCTTTAAGGGCAATAATATACCAGGGGCACTGGTAGAATGCGGTTTTCTTTCTAACCCGGAGGAAGAGCACCTATTAATGCAAGACCAATATCAAGAACGCCTAGCTTGGTCAATATTTTCGGGAATTGTGAAGTATTTCGAAGAAGAAAGTCGAAACAAATAATATCATTTGGTATACGTGGATGAATGTGGCAAATAATTATATAGTTAATTCTTTATGATAAGATTGGTTGGCGGATATTTATCATCCAAAAGCATTCCAAATGAAAATTTTCAAACATTATAGAAAGTAAATATAAATATTAAGCTATATTACTTATAAAGACCTTTGGTAAACACTGAAGGTCTTTATCTTGTTACGCTGCTATTTCCATAATTGAATATTTGAGATATCCATGCATTGACAGAAAATTTAACCTTAATACGTTCATAATTAACGTACCCATTGGCGATGAGTAAGGTAAGCACAATATGTGCATCTTGTATATAGTTTTTATTTGGAGATTCTTCTTGACAAGGCAGGTTTCTAGGTATAAAATAAAATTGTTAACCTAAGTTAACTTTTGAATTGCGACTATTACCTGTATTTAATGGAGGGTAAAGTGAATAATAACGAATCAATGGAAATGTATCTAGAGACAGTTTACATATTGGAATGTAACCACGGTCATGCACATGGGGTAGAGATCGCAAAACGTCTAGGTGTTTCAAAACCAAGTGTAACAAAGGCGATCAGATATCTTAAAGACCAAGAGTTTGTTAATATGCAAAAGTATGGAACGATTACATTAACTGAAAAAGGCAGAGAACTATCTGAGAAAATATATAATAATCATCACTTAATAGAACGATTTCTTGAGCATTCGCTTCAATTATCGTCAGAGCAAGCTAGTATCAATGCATGTAAAATAGAACATGTTCTGAGTGATGACATGTTAGATGCTATTAAAAACTATTTGAAGAAGAACAATATTGATGTGTAGAAGATAGAAGATGTAGACTTTGGGGGGATAGATGTGGATAACACGTTCAGTAGTAAAATAATATTACCAACCAATCAAAGGATAGAAAGATGTGGTAGTGGAGTGACGAGCTTGGCAAAGGCACAGACTGGCAAAGAGTACATTATTAAAGAAGTTAAGACCAATGATGAAGAGCTTAAGAACTTTCTATTTACACTAGGATGTTACGAAGGTGAAACAGTGACAGTGCTATCAGTTCTTAGTGAAACTTATGCTATTTCTGTAAAAGATGCAAGATATAGTATTGATAAGGATTTAGCTGAAGCTATATTCGTTTAAATATTTTTTTGGTGACAAAGTTAACTTAGGTTAACTTTGATATATAAATTTATAAATTTTATGAAGCTACTAAACATAACAAGTTAGCCTGAGCTAACAAATATCATGTTTAATATGGAGGGATCTTATGAGAGTGGCACTTACGGGAAATCCGAATAGTGGAAAAACGACTTTATTTAATGCAATAACAGGTAGAATTGAGCAGGTAGGTAACTGGGCAGGTGTAACGATTGAAAAGAAGGAAGGGGAAATTAAGAAGAGTCTTATTAAGGGAAATACTGATATGATAGCAGTTGACCTTCCTGGAGCATATTCAATGTCCCCTTTTACTTCGGAGGAAAATATTACAAGGGATTTCGTTAAAAACGAAAATCCAGATGTAATTATTAACATTGTTGATGCGACGAACTTAAGCAGAAGTTTATTTTTTACAACTCAGCTTCTTGAGCTTGGAATACCAGTCGTCGTAGCACTTAATAAGAGTGATTTAAACAAGAAAAAAAGGACAACCATCAATGTAGCGGCATTGTCTCAAAGACTAGGGTGTCCTGTTGTGGAAACGGTAGCGACTGTCGGAAGCTATAGTGGTTTAGAAAAACTGATTTCTACTGTAGTAGATGCCAGAGGCAATAAGCAACAAGCGCCTTATGATGCTTCAGCAGTTAATATGGCTGATAGAAGTGCAGTTGAAGTTTCTGATAAAAAACGATATGAACTTGTAAAAGGCATTGTTTTAGAAGTTGAACATAGAAAAGTAAACAGCAATCGTCAAACCACGCAGGATGCAGTTGACAGAATTGTAGCACATAAATGGCTTGGCATTCCAATCTTTGCAGTGGTGATGTGGGCAGTATTTTCAATTTCACAGACTCATTTAGGACCGCTCTTTGCTGATACCCTTGTTGGCTGGATAGATGGATTCAATGGCTGGGCTGGGGGATTGCTTGGAGAAGGGGTATCCCCTGTGCTTAAAGCCATTCTTTTGGATGGTATTATAGGGGGAGTTGGAGCTGTTGTAGGCTTCCTGCCGCTTATTATGGTATTATTCTTCTTGCTGGCATTGCTTGATGATTGTGGATATATGGCACGTGTTGCTGTAGTTTGGGATCGTTTCTTCAAGCGAGTAGGTTTATCAGGTAAATCAATTATACCTATGATAATTGGTACAGGATGCAGTATTCCAGGTGTTATGGCAACGAGAACAATTAAAAACGAAAGGCAAAGAAGAACAACTGCAATGTTAACAACTTTTATGCCTTGTGGAGCGAAGCTGCCTGTTATCGCATTATTTGCCGGTGTATTCTTTAATGATGCAGCATGGGTAGGAACTACTATGTACTTCATAGGTATTGCAATTATCATTTTGGGAGCCCTTATTGTAGTAAGAATTACCGGTGAACAAAATGCAAGATCATTCTTCATTATGGAGCTGCCGGAATATAAAATCCCAAGTATTAAGTTAGCTACAATAGCTATGTTATCCAGAGCAAAATCATATATAGTAAAAGCAAGTACTATTATTCTTCTGTCTAATGTAACAGTACAAATCATGCAAACATTTAACTGGCAATTCCAAGTAGTTGCTGAAGGTGCTGAAAGTACCAGTATTCTAGCTAGTATCGCATCTCCATTTGCTATTTTATTAGTACCTTTGGGATTTGGTGTATGGCAATTGGCTGCAGCAGCGATTACTGGTTTTATTGCAAAAGAGAACGTAGTCGGTACACTAGCAGTGGTATACTCAATTACGAACTTTATAGATACGGATGAGCTTGCTCTGGTTGGCGGGGCATCAGATGTTGCAGGTATAATGGGCTTAAGCACTGTAGCTGCACTAGCTTACCTAATGTTTAACCTATTTACACCACCGTGCTTTGCTGCAATTGGTGCTATGAATGCCGAGTTGGAGAGTAAAAAGTGGCTGGGTGGCGCTATTTCATTCCAATTAGGTATGGGTTATACTGTGGCATTTATCACATATCAAGTAGGAACGTTGATTACAACTGGTGCTTTGGGCAGTGGTTTCTTACCAGGCCTAATTGCTGTAATGGCAATGAGCGGCTTTGTTATATACCTTATGAGAAAAGGCAGCCCAAAATCAACTATAAATAAAACATTAAATGTGTAGGAGAAAATTATGGCTAATATAATTGTTATATTTATTATTCTTGCAATAATAACAGGTGCTATAACTAAAGTTATTATTGAAAAACGAAGTGGTGCCAAGTGTATTGGTTGTCCCCACGGCAAATCAGGCAGTAGTAGTTGCGACTGTAAGGATTAGAAGTAACAAATGCACACGACGCACATGGAACAGATCGCGCAATTTTTACACCTCAAGGAAGATAGTAAGTAATAGAGCCTGCTACTTGATAATATCCAGTAGCAGGCTTTTATCATTCTAATCTGCATATTTGAAATTCACGAAATATTAACCAGCAGTTCAATATTTCTCTTAAGCTCATCAGTAAGAATTCTTTTTGATGGTATTGTATTTTAAAGTTAGGCGGCAAATAATATGTTTTTTTAGTTAGTGATTGATAAAAGTTGACTCATAAATGTATTGAAATGGGGTGAAGGCAAATTGTATAAGAGAAACGATGAAAATAAATTAAACAAGAGCGCTCTGATGATATATAAGATTTTTCAAGATGATCCATTAGGTAGCTATAGTGTTGACGATATCATAGAAATAGCTGGTAAAGATTACTACGAAATGAGTCAAAGAACTATATTTAGGGCAATTGAAAAATTGGATAATCTACGAAAGATATACTGTGCTGGAACAATGAAAGGGCATCGGAAATTTCAGCTTTCTAACACCGGTTGTCTGGATCTAATATGTAATCATTGCGGAACTAAGGTTACAATGAAAACCATGCTGAAAAGTCAACTAGCAGCAGAAATCTACGAAGGATATAAATTTAATATTTTAGGCTTTACAGCAGAATACTATGGCACTTGTAGCTGTACAAATCATAAAGAAAGGAATAGATGCTCAGATTGAACTAGTATCATTCCTTTTTTTATATGAAAGATGTAGTTTATATAAACAGGTAGTACCCTTCATGAATTCCTAACAAAAAAAACATCACTTGGAGTATATTTAGCGGTATAGTAAAGTATTTCGAGTATGAGGCGAAGGTTGAGGTGCAACAGAAAGCGGGGAAATAGAATTTATCTAAAAAGATCAACATAGCTTTTTTCTAAATTGTTTATTGTTCTTTTTCCCCAAGACTCAATAGGCTAGTTAGTGCAAAGTAAAAAAGATTAATTTAACAACTTGAATAATTCTGTTAATTATGATATTATGAGTTAAACGTTTAATTAAAACGTTTAACTCATTAATTTTGACTTAAGGAATTGATATATGAAATTAACTATAAAGGACATAGCTAGGTTAGCGGAAGTATCTACAGCAACAGTTTCTATGATACTTAATAACAAGGATGGAAGTATCGGAGCAATAACTAGAGAAAAGGTTCTAAGAATTGTGAAAGAGAATAATTATATACCAAACACAATGGCAAGAAGTCTTGTTACCAAACAGACTAAAACTATCGGCTTGGTTATTCCTGACATAGCTAATCCCTTTTTTCCTGAGTTAGCTAGAGGTGCTGAGGATAAAGCCAGTGAAGCTGGCTATAGTATAATTTATTGCAATACTGATGATGATCTTGAAAAGGAAGAAAAGTATATAAATATGTTAGCTGAGAAAATGGTTGATGGGATTGTATTTACCCATTCTGCTAAGCGAACTGGAGGATTATCACCCATTGATAGAGGCACTATACCAGTAATATTGATTGACAGAGATTTGGAAAGCAGCAATGTTAAAGGTAAAGTTCTAGTTGATAATTTAGAGGGAGCATACAAAGGAGTTAAGCATCTTATAGATAAAGGCTATAAAAAAATTGCATTTATTACAGGAGCCCTTACTTCTAATACAGCAAAAGATAGACTTGTAGGTTATAAAAAAGCTTTAGAGGAAAATGGGCTTGAATACAATGTTAACTATGTTAAAGAAGGTCAGTACAAAACTGAGTGGGGCTTGACTGCAATAAAACAACTGCTGGAAGAAGGTATAAGCTTTGACGCAGTTTTTTGCGGTAATGATTTAATAGCAATAAGTGTTATAAAAGCATTGAAGAACAAAGGCTATAAAATTCCTACAGATATCGCTGTAGTGGGATTTGACGACATATATATGGCTAGCGTTGTTGAACCGGGGCTTACAACTGTAAAGCAGCCAAATTATGAAATGGGATATAAGGCAGTAGAACTGCTTATAGAAGTATTAGAAAAGCCTGAAAAAGAAATTGAATTAAAAAAGATTATTTTGGATACAGAGCTTATTATAAGAAGCTCAACATAATTTTTTTATGCTTTAGTTAAACGTTTAAGTAGTTGATATTAGACATATCATTGTGAAGGGGAGATTTCATGATTACAGTAGTTGGAAGTCTTAATATGGATTTGGTGACTTATACAGGCAGGATGCCTGTGATTGGTGAAACGATCATAGGTAAGAGCTTTAGACAGATACCTGGAGGTAAAGGAGCTAACCAAGCTGATGCAATTGCAAAGCTTGGAGCAAAGGTTAGAATGATTGGCTGTGTAGGCTGCGACGATATGGGCAACACCTTATTGGAATCATTAAATAACGATGGGGTGGATATTACACTAGTCAAAAAAGTAGAGGGTGTTTCTACGGGAATAGCTTCAATAACAGTAGATTCTGCAGCAAATAATTGTATTATAGTAGTTTCTGGCGCAAACAATATGCTGACGGTAGAGGATATCAATGCATCCTATGATGTGATACAAGACTCTGAAGTAGTGGTGGCGCAACTAGAAGTACCAATAGAATCCGTAAAAACTGCTCTTAAGATCGCGAAACAACTGGGTAAGCTGACAATATTAAATCCCGCTCCAGCTGTACCCCTAGAGGATGAGTTCCTGGCTAATGTTGATATTTTAGTGCCTAATGATACTGAACTTGAGATATTAAGTGGAATCCAAGTTAAGGATGAAGCTGATTTGATAATAGCAGCAAAGGTACTTATGGATAAAGGCGTAAGGGAGCTAGTTGTAACGCTAGGCAGCAAAGGTGCTATGCATATAAATAAGTCAGGACTTAAAATTTATCCTGCACATCAAGTTTCTGCGGCAGATACAACTGCAGCTGGAGATAGCTTTATTGGCGCAGTAGCAGTAGCAATTAATGAAGGAAAATCTCTTGATGAGGCAATATATTTTGCTACAGCAGTTGGTGCTATCACTGTAACAAGAGAGGGAGCACAAAGCTCATTACCACTTAGAGAAGAGGTAGAGGCTTTTATTAGTAATATCAAACAATAAAGAACTTTATTTTTTATGGAGGACATTATATGAAAAAGGGAGTCTTATTAAACTCTGAAATCTCTTATGCTATTTCAAAGCTTGGCCATGGGGACAGCATTGTTATTGGGGATAGTGGTCTACCGATTCCAGACAGCTGCAAAAGGATTGATTTAGCTGTCAGTAAAGGAATTCCAGGGTTTTTGGATGTATTAGATGCAGTCCTAGCAGAGCATAGGGTAGAAGAAATTGTGCTAGCTAAAGAAACGAAGCAAATTAGCCCTGATATATATCAGGGAATAATAAGCAGAATTAGTGAACTTGAAAGTACAGAAAACTATAAGGTTAGATTCACAGAGGTTACACATGAGGATTTCAAGATAATGAACAAGGATTCAAAAGCAATTATTCGTACCGGAGAATGTACACCCTATGCCAATATTCTTTTAAAATCCGGTGTTGTATTTTAAGAAAACCATACTGCAAATGCAGCTTAATATATGATGTTTCTTCAGATTATTTAGAGGAGCAGGAGAAACAGATATAAACTAAGCTTTACTACGTTTATGGAGGGGTGCAAGTGAGTGATTCAATAATCCAAATGAAGGGCGTTACAAAGGAGTTTCCAGGAGTAAAGGCTCTGAAATCAGTTGATTTGAATATATACAAAGGCAAGATAATGGCACTTCTTGGGGAAAATGGCGCAGGTAAATCTACATTAATGAAAATTCTCACAGGAGTTTACGAAAAGACATCCGGCGAAATAGTTCTAAATGGTGAACAGGTACAAATCAAAAATACCAGAGAAGCTCAAAATATGGGGATTGCAATAATTCATCAGGAGTTAAACCTAATATCAAATCTTTCCATCGGAGAAAACATTTTTTTAGGTAGAGAGCCTATTAACAGTTTTGGAAAGATCGAGTGGGGCAAGTTGTATGTGGCTGCAAAGAAAGTAATGGATAGATTAGGTATTACAGAAAGTCCAAAGACTTTAGTAAGAGAACTAAGTATAGGTAAGCAGCAAATGGTTGAAATTGCTAAGGCACTTTCTCTTAATGCTCAGGTAATTGTGATGGATGAACCAACTGGCGCTTTGACGGATAAAGAAACGGACAGCTTGTTCAGAGTTATTAGAGAGCTTAAATCTGAGGGAAGAAGTATCGTTTATATTTCTCATAGACTTAAGGAGATATTCCAAATATGTGATGATGTTACTATTTTGAGAGATGGGCAGTTTATTGCTGAACATCCTATAGATGAAATAGATGAAGACAAAATAATCGAACTGATGGTTGGCAGAAAGCTAAGCGAACAATATCCTCGTATTAGCTGTCAGACCGGTGAAACTTTATTGGAGGTCAAGAACATAACAAACTCCTATGTAAAAGACATCAGTTTTTCAATAAGCAGTGGCGAAATCGTAGGGATAGCGGGATTGATGGGCTCTGGTAGAACAGAGTTGGCTCGTACCTTGTATGGTGTATATGGAAAGGATAGTGGGGAAATTATTATTCAAGGCAAAGCTGTTAATATAAAATCCCCCGGACAGGCCATTCAAAAAGGCATATCCTATGTATCTGAGGATCGTAAGGGCAATGGTGTAGTGCTCGGTTTAAATATCAAGGAAAATATCAGTTTATCAGTATTGCAAAAGCTATCGGGCTTATTTGGAATAATTGATAAGAAAAAGGAAGAGAACGCTGCCTTGGACTCAATTCGAGGTATGTCAATCAAAACCTCAGGAGTTAAGCAGCTTGTAAAGAACCTAAGCGGGGGTAATCAGCAGAAAGTGTCGCTTTCGAAGAGTCTTATGACTAATCCTAAGATCCTGATATTAGATGAGCCTACTCGTGGGGTAGATGTAGGGGCTAAGAAGGAAATCTATGATATCATAAATCAGTTTAAGAAGGCTGGAATGAGTATAATAATGATATCCTCAGAAATACCAGAAATATTGGGTATGAGTGATCGAATCATGGTAATGCACGAAGGCAGGATTACTGGGTGCCTAGAGCATGAGAAAGCAAATCAAGAGAGCATTATGCGCCTGGCTGTAGGTCAAAGGGAGGTAACAAAGTGAAGAAAGCCTTGAAAGAATTTTTTATCAAAAATAAGTCCTTAGTTGTTTTAGTGATATTTTGTGTTATTGTTTCAATAATCAATCCGAGGTTCTTAACTGTAAGTAATATATTAAATATTTTGAGACAGACTTCCATAAATTCCGTTATTGCTGTGGGTATGACCTTTGTAATATTGACAGGTGGTATTGATTTGTCAGTAGGTTCTATATTGGCTATATCCGGTGCAGTAGCAGCTGCCATGATAGCTCAAGGAAACAATGCATTTCTAGCAGTAATCGCTGCTTTGGCAATAGGCGCAGCCTTGGGAGCTTTTAATGGATTAATTATTAGTAAGGGTAAGATCCAACCCTTTATCGCAACTTTAGGAGTTATGACACTGGTTAGAGGATATACCTTAGTTTTCACCGATGGAAAGCCGATCAGTGCAGGAAGCTCTGAAGCAGCTTCAGCGTTTTCGAATATTGGAGCAGGTTACTTCATAGGAATTCCACTACCAATTTATATTATGGTATTAGTATTTGGACTAGCTTATTATATTTTGAGGCATACAAGAACAGGCAGGTATGTGTATTCCCTGGGATGCAATGAGGAAGCTACAATATATTCAGGTATTAATACCGATCGCATTAAGGTTTTGGTTTATACAATATCAGGATTTTTAGCAGCCTTGGCTGGAATTATCATAACTGCAAGGTTATCATCAGCTCAACCCCAGGCGGGTGGAGGATATGAATTAGACGCTATTGCGGCTGTAGTATTGGGAGGCACCAGTTTAGCCGGTGGTGTAGGCGGTATATTTGGTACATTAATAGGTGCATTGATAATTGGAGTACTAAACAATTCACTGAATCTTATGGACGTATCCTCATATTATCAACTGCTGCTGAAAGGACTTGTAATACTTATAGCAGTTTTATTGGATCGTAAGCAAAAGAAGTAAATCTGAATTTAATGTGCGAAATTTATTGCACATAAATTATAAACAAATTAATGGAGGGGTTTAAATGAAAAAGGTATTAGTAATTGCACTAGTAGTAATTATGGTAGCAAGTCTGTTTGTAGGTTGCACACCAAAAGCTACAACAACACCAGAACCACAGAAGGAAGAAGCTAAGAAAATCGGTTTAGTAATCTCAACACTTAACAATCCATTCTTCGTTTCCTTGAAGGACGGAGCTGAAGCAAAAGCTAAAGAGCTTGGTTATGAACTTGTAGTATTAGATTCACAAAATGACCCTGCAAAGGAAATGTCAAATGTAGAAGACTTAATAACAAAAAATGTAGCTCTTATACTAATTAATCCTACTGACTCCGATGCAGTTGGAAACGCTGTAAAAGCAGCTAATGACAAGAAGATACCAGTTATCACATTAGACCGTGGTGCAAACTCAGGTGAAGTTGTTGCACATATAGCTTCTGATAACGTTGCAGGCGGAAAAATGGCTGGCGAATATGTTATTGAGAAGCTAGGCGGCAAAGGTAAAGTAGTAGAATTAGAAGGAATTGCTGGTACTTCTGCAGCAAGAGATAGAGGTCAGGGCTTCAATGACGCAATAAAAACATCAACAATAGAAGTAGTTGCAAAACAAACTGCAGATTTTGACAGAACTAAGGGTCTATCTGTAATGGAAAACATACTTCAAGCACAACCAGAAATAAACGCAGTATTTGCTCACAATGATGAAATGGCTTTAGGAGCACTTCAAGCTATAAAAGCATCAGGTAAGACAATTATGGTTGTTGGCTTTGACGCTAATGATGATGCTGTAAAATCAGTAAATGCTGGTGAAATGGCTGCTACAGTGGCTCAACAGCCTGCTAAAATTGGTTCATTAGGTGTAGAAAATGCCGTGAAGGTAATAAAGGGTGAAACTATCGAGAAGTCTATCCCAGTAGATCTTCAACTTGTAACAAAGTAATAGATAATACTAATATTGAAACACAAATTAATGCCTTGCTCTAAATGAGTAAGGCATTAATTTATTCATCTGTTATATTGGCTTGCCTAAGTATTTTGTAGTAGACCTAATTATAGTATATACTAAATAGAATAGTTGATATTTATATAATCTTAGATGAAATGCATATATATAGAAGGGAAGGGATATTTATGGAAAAACATAAGATTGCAGACGATTTATACTTGTTTAGAAGCAGCGTTCCAAATGTACCCATTACATTCAATCAATATCTAATTCTAGGTGAGAAGCCTATGCTTCTACAAACAGGCAGCTTTCAGCAGGCTGAAGAACTAGTATCTTTGCTTAAGGAGATACTAGGAGAGCAAAAGCTGGAATATGTCTTTGTGTCCCACTTTGAATCTGACGAATGCGGCGGACTAGGCATCATATTGGAACAATACCCAAGCGCAAAGACTATATGTTCGCAAGTGACGGCAAGGCAGTTTGCTGGCTTTGGGTTAGCATATGATGTCATTGTAGAATCACATGGCGATATACTAGAAACAGAAGATTATAAGTTTGAGTTCATTAGCTATCCGTCAGAAATGCATATGTGGGAAGGCCTGCTGGCATTTGAAGCAAAACGAGGCATAATATTCAGCAGCGACCTTTTAATAAGGATGGATAAGATAAATGAAATTACTGCAAAGGTAGATTTCGTAGAGGAGATTAATAAAATTACGCAGCAACAGGGGATCCCAGCAACGGCATATGGGGAAATTCAAAAAAACTTATTAAAGTTGTCCTTAACAAGCATAGCACCGGGGCATGGACCTTTTCTTATATAGTGAATATTTGTGTTAGTCAAAAAAATATCAATAAATCGAGGCTAATATGTGAAACACTTGATTATTAAATATTTTGTACTATAATAGATATATTGCATAGTATTATACATGAATTCAATAAAATAATATGCATTGCAAGCATTAACTGTACTACTAATTATGGGGGTTCTATTAAAATGAGAATAATAATAATAGGTGCAGGCAAGGTAGGATATTATCTTGCAGAAAGCCTATGTAAAGAAAATCATGTAACTATAGTAGATAGAAATGACGCTGCATTAAAAAGAGCAGAGGAGCAGCTAGAGGTTTTGTGTATAAAAGGAAATGGTGTTAGCGCAAATGTACTTCTAGAAGCAGGTATTAAGCATGCAGATCTTATTATTGCAGTTACTAGCACCGATGAAGTAAATATGTTGTGCTGTCTTACAGGTAAGAAGCTTGGTGCAGCAAAGACTATTGCAAGAGTGAGAGACCCTGAATATGCTCAAGAGCTCTCTCTACTTAAGGAAGAACTTGATATAGATATGGTAATAAACCCAGAGCAGGCAACTGCTGATGAAATTGCACGCAGCATGAACCTTTCATCTGCTATGAATCTTGAAAGCTTTGCAAAAGGCAGAGTCAAGCTGATAGAAATAAATGTAACTGAGGACATGCCTATTGCCGGTATGAGAATTAGGGATATCCCAAACAAATATTCATCTCAGATATTAATTGGAGTGATTGTTAGAGATGATGATGTAATAATACCAGAAGGTGAAAACATTATTGAGCCTGGCGATAGTATTTACGTAATTGGTAAATCATCTAATATTTATAATTTCGGCAAGCTGGTTAACAAATCACATGTAAAATTGAGAAACGTAATGATCATGGGTGGCGGCAGGATCGCTATATATTTAGCCAATCAGTTAATTGAAATGGATATGAAAGTAAAGATATTAGAGATAGATAAAGAAAAATGCATTGAACTTTCTGAGATGTTGCCTGACTCTCTAATAATAAATGGAGATGGTTCAGAAGAAGAGCTACTGCAATCTGAAAATATAGGTGATATGGATGCTTTTATTTCAATGACTGGAATAGACGAAGAAAATATCATGGCTGCATTGATTGCAAAACAAAATGGAGCAAAAAGAATAATTGCAAAGATAAGCAGATTAAACTATCTAAATGTAGCAAAGAACTTGGGTGTAGACAGTGTTATAAGTCCGAAGCTGATTACCTCCAATCGTATACTCACTTACTTAAAGCGTGACAATATTGAAACCTTATACAGGATTATAGAAGGTAAGGCTGAAATTATTGAGTTTATTGCGACAAAGAATAGTAAAGTATTAAATATAAAAATCAAAGATTTAATCCTTCCCCATGATGTCATCGTTGCAACTATTGTAAGGAGAAATGAGATCGTAATTCCCCATGGAGAAGATATCATCCATGAAGGGGATCGTGTAATTGTAATTGCAAGAAACAGAAATATTAAGAAATTAAATGATATTTTAGTTAATGCAGCAGGGGGAAGACCTAATGAACTTTAGATTGGTTTTAAAAAGTATAGGCATACTGCTGATATGTGAAGCAATTTCAATGATACCATCCTTGATAGTATCATTGATTTATCCAGAGAGTAATGAGCTATCCTTTATATACACAATGCTAATAATTTTGTGTATAGCAGTGCCTTTAGTATTTATAAAAACTAGAACGAAGAATATGTATGCAAGAGACGGTTTTGCTATCGTTGCATTCAGCTGGATTCTTATGTCTTTTTTTGGGTCTTTGCCCTTTGTTTTTAGTGGATCAATACCATCATTAATAGATGCCTTCTTCGAAGCAAGCTCTGGATTTACGACGACTGGAGCTAGTATTTTGACAAATGTGGAGGCTCTTTCAAAGGATATTCTGTTTTGGAGAAGCTTTACTCATTGGATTGGAGGCATGGGGGTTATAGTTTTAACTCTAGCTATTTTACCTTCCTTGGGAGCAAGAGGAATTCAAATGATGAAAGCAGAATCCCCAGGCTTAAATCCTGGTAAGCTTGTGCCAAAAGTAGGGGAAACAGCTAAAATACTATATGGAATTTATATATTAATAACTATAATAGAGATTGTTCTTTTGGTAATAGCCGGGATGCCAGTATTTGATTCTTTTATTCATACTTTTGGAACTGTTGGAACAGGAGGTTTCTCTAGTATGGGTCTCAGTGTTGGGGCTTATAACAATGTGTATGCAGAGATAATAATTACTGTATTTACATTTATCTGCGGAGCCAATTTCGCTTTGTATTATTACATGCTAAAGGGAGACCTAAGGGCACCTTTTAAGGATGATGAATTCAAATTTTACTTTGGAGTTGTTGCAGTAGCGATTATACTGATAACTCTAGATATAAATGCCCATATATTTCATAACATATGGGAGTCCTTACGGCATTCATCATTTCAAGTTGTTACTATTATAAGTACAACAGGGTATGCTACTACTGACACAGAAAAATGGAGCATGTTCAGCAAGATTATTCTATTTATTTTAATGTTTATAGGAGGCTGTGCCGGTTCTACCAGTGGTGCAATTAAAAACATCAGAATTCTTTTATTGTTTAAAGTAATGAAAAGAGAGCTATTGCAGATTATTCATCCAAGAGCAGTATATTCAGTTAGAATTGGGAAAAAAGCTGTGGATGAAAAAACAATAGCAGAAGTGCTTGGATTTTTCTTTATGTACATTATCGCATATATTGTGGGTGTACTAGTAGTTTCTTTAGATAATTTGGATTGGAGTACGACTTTTTCCTCTGTTGCAGCAACCTTGGGCAACGTAGGTCCTGGCTTCGGATTTGTGGGTGCCATGGGCAATTATTCTAGCTTATCTGATCTTAGCAAGTTTACATTGTCTATTCTAATGATAATTGGTAGATTGGAAATTTATCCGATTTTGCTTTTAGGAATACCTTCTTTTTGGAAGCGTGTAAGCATATAGCATTTTGAGGTAATATATATTAAACTAAAAACTCGGACTAAACTCCGAGTTTTTAAATATTTTTGATGAATGATTGGAGCAAAATAGATGTTAAATCTCAACTTTAAGGACAGAAGCTTTTATAATAAAATGCTCGCCATAGCAGTTCCGATTATACTGCAAAACCTAATGTCCTCTTTGCTTAATATGGTAGGTACTGTAATGGTAGGGGCTTTAGGGGAGGCACAGATAGCGGCAGTAGGGCTTGCAAATCAGGTATTTTTTGTATTCTTTCTGCTTATATATGGGATTAATAGCGGCTGCGGCATTTTTATTGCACAATATTGGGGAAGCAAGGATGAGGACAATATAAGAAGAACCGTAGGCCTGTCAGTGGTTGTAGGAGTAGTGGTAGGATTGCTTTTTACCGTCGTAGCACTATATCTGCCAAGACAAATAATGCAGCTATTTACTGTAGATAATGCAGTTATTGAATACGGAATAATTTATATGCGCTATGTTTCCATAGGTTATGTTCTTACCTCATTAAGTATTGCTTATAGCTTTGCAGCCAGGAATATCGGAGATGTAAGGGTACCTATGGTAATAACCGCTGTATCTCTAATAATTAATGGAGTGCTTAATTTTATACTGATATTCGGATATTTGGGTTTACCTAGGTTGGGAGTTGCGGGAGCTGCAATTGCCACGGTATTAGCAAGGCTGATAGAAGCAGCGTCACTTGTGTATTGGGTATACGTAGTACGCAAGAATAAGGTGATTACACCAGGTATAAAAGATATTAAAAGACTTAATGCAAAGTATATTAAAAATATACTTATAACTGCCATACCAGTAATACTGAATGATGTATTTTGGGCTTTAGGAATGACAATGTACAGTGCAGCCTATGCGAGGATAGGAACCACTGCCATAGCTGCTATACAGATTGCTAATACCGCACAAAACATTTTCATAGTAATTTCTATAGGGCTTGCAAGCTCTTGTGCAGTAATGTTAGGTAACGAAATAGGTTCGGGGGATAAAGAAAAGGCAATATTGTATGCCAAGAGATTTTTGATCATAGGTACTTTGGTCGGATTGCTGCTGGGCTTAATTCTCATATTGATATCACCTATTGTACTGATGCTGTTTAGAAACACACAAGCGGTTCAGCAGTTGGCGAAATTGATCATGATGATAATGGGGATTTTCCTGTGGTGCAGATTTATGAATGGCATATTGGTTGTGGGTGTTTTAAGAAGTGGAGGAGATACAACCTTCTCTATGATATTGGAAACCTGCAGCGTTTGGCTGGTGGGAGTGCCGCTGGCATTTGCAGGTGCACTGTGGTGGCATCTTCCTGTGCATGTAGTGTATACACTCATATGCCTGGAGGAATTGGTTAAAGCATATTTTGGTATAAAAAGAGTGAAGTCCAACAAATGGGTTAGAGATGTGAGATAAAAATAGGTTGAAATCTATATTAGATTTCAACCTATTTTATCCTTATATGACTCTATTGCAAATCATTTCAAAATACGGATTATGACTTGTTTTGCTTGAAAATTCTTTGCTGAATTCAATATTATTGTATACATTCAAACCATTTTCTCGATTTGAACGTGTGTTCTTGATTTCAACGTTTGATTTTTTTATATCATTATCTTTAATCATCATACTGCTGATAAAATTCATAATAACTACCTCCCTTGCCGTAATGCTTTTGGTTAAACTTTGTGTTGTACTTGCTTTCATTCTATACCCATCCTTCATTCTATTTATTATCTTATAAAGCTTTTCATCATTTCCATCTGCAATTTATTACTATTCTTTCCTAGATTATTTTTGACGTATTCCAAGGATTCATATATTGAATATGCATTATCCCTGTTTACGACAGGCTCATTTGATGCGCCAGCTATCTTGCGTTCTTTGCGGTCTTCATATATATTTACTATACTCATTAAATTCATGCTATTACCTCCTTATTAAAACAAACTACTTTACAACTCTTACAAACGTACACCCTTAAAAACAATACTCATATTTATCTCCTCCTGCTATTTATTTACAATAAAAAAGACCATGGATTATCCATGATCTTGTGTAAACGCCTCATTAGCCGTCAATGCAGGCTAAAATAGGGCAATAAAAAAGTCACGGATATTTAGCCCGTGACGAATTGTTCGAATCAATAGTTATAAAAACATATTAAAACACAGTCTCGGGCCGTGATTTGAAATATTTAATTTTTGAACTGTTTTAAGTATCAACATTTTCACGACCTCCTACGTTATTTTTATTGTGCTTAGCACTACCTTTAAAATATACCATGAGGACCATAATATTACAATTACAGTAGCATTACAAGTATTTTACAGATTTGTTACAAAGTAACAATACTTGAGGTACTATAGATTTTTCCCAATCATGGTTATTATATTCAAAAGAGTAAAGCTTATTACACTTTTATAAAATAATTTATTATTGGCGCTTGTGCTATAGAATATTTGCTTTCTATATTACTAGTGTATAATAAAAGGAATCTAATAACACTATAAAAAATACTTTAAACCTTTTGTTACATTCTGAAGACTTTCACGTCTTAAATCATGAAGGAGGTGAGCTATTGGACAATGAATTTTTAAAAGCCTATGACCTGTACTATGATGCTATATATCGATATATATATGCAAAAGTAGGATCAAAATGGGATGCTGAGGATATTGTAGGTGAGGTGTTTAGAAAAGCATTTGAACATTTTGAGTCTATTAGAAGCCATAGAAAGGCATGGTTGTTTACTATTGCACGTAATTCTATTAATGATTTTTATAGAAGGAGTAAGTTTACAACCGTAGAGCTTAAGGATGAATTTTACGCTGACAGCCCATCCTTTGAGGATGAATTATTAAAGTATGATGAATTTGATTGTCTAAAAAGGTCCTTAGTACACCTGAATGATGAAGAACTCGATTTAATAGCAATGCGGTATTTTTCTGATTTGAGGTATGAGGAAATTGCAAGAGTTAAAGGAAAGCAGAGTGATTACTTAAGGGTTAAAGCCAGCAGAACCATAAAGAAGATTGGAATCATGGTTAAGAAGTGCTTGGAGGGTTAGATATGAATGAAAAAGACGTAGAGGAAATGTTAGAGAGATTTGGAAAGACCATTGAGGTTAATGAAGAGAATAAAAAGAAACTTAGGAAGGTATTTGAGGCAAAAAAGAATACTGGAGCTGGATTCTATAAAAAGTATATTTCCGCAGCTTGTATAGCCTTATTGTTAATTACTGCGGCCTATTCCATATGGTTTGCACCGATAAATAAGGTCCAGGCTGATGCCTTAAGGGTGCAGAATTATATGACTTATATGGAGGTTGAGGGCAACTATGACTTATCTGTTGCTGAGTACAAGGGCATATTATACATACCTAATGTACAAGAAGGCATATTTAGATTTGATGGCGAAAAAGAAACAAAAATATATACAGGCAAAGTAAGCTTAGTCAAGATATCACCAAATGGAAGCAAATTGGTATTTTATGAGGAAGGAAATATTGGAATTCTTGATTTGGGATCCTCAAAGAGTAGGATATTACTTCAAAGTGATAGCAAAACTACTTATGAATCACCTTCTTGGTTCGGTGAAAATGCAATTTTATATACAAAGCATGCACTTCAAGATCCGGCCTCATCTTATTATGATTTGAACAATGCAGAAATTTATAAGCTTAATCTAGATAAATTGGAGCAGACTAAAATAACTGAAGGAATCAATGCTACCTATATTGCGAGTAAAAACGCTCTACTTTTCCAAAAGAGAGAAAATATTATAGTTATGAGTCTAGAAGATAATATCGAAAAAGTAATTGATCAGGGGGAGCAGCCAGTTGCTTCACCGGAAGGGAAAGAAATAGCTTATACAAAGCTTCACATTGCCCAAGAAAGTATAAGAAACAACATAATGATAGAAAAGGTGCTGCAAAACCTATGGGTAGCAGATGGGGTGGGCTACGGCAGAAAAACAATGATAACTACTAATATAATATTAGAGGATATAAATCAGGAGGAGTGGCTTAAGAATCTCAAACCCAGTGAAGAACTGCAGATTTTATCATTAGCAGGAAGGTATTGTTACCTATATCCAACTTGGAGCAGTGATTCAAAAGCTATATATACCCTTAGGCGGAATTATTCTAACAATGATGCAGTAGTAGTAAAAATTGAATTGGGAAAAGAGGAATTGTCTGCTAAAAATATTGTAGTGAGATATCTTCAGTCAATAATATTTAAGGATGAGGATTATCAAAGCAGCCTTATTGCAGTCGAAATGAAAGTTATAGATGAATTGAAAAGCAATAAGCTTGTTAACTTTAAAATCATTAAAGTGGGCAAAGAAGGGCTTTATGACTTTGTCGATGCTGAATTGAACTTTGAGGCAGCTGGAAGGATACAAAATCATATTTCACAGGTTAGGTTCTATCTTTCTAAGGAAAAAGGACAATATTATATCATCAACTTGAAAAAACTGTAAAAAAAGGTAATGCCAATTGGCATTACCTTTTTTCATACTATGCTTTATATTGCTCCAGGTATTCATCGTAGCTCATTCTCTTATCAATCATACTTGTTGGAGTTATTTCAATAATTCTATTTGCTATAGTCTGTATAAACTGGTGGTCATGAGATGTAAATAATATATTGCTGCTATATGACTGCAACCCATTATTTACAGCTGTGATGGATTCCAAATCCAAGTGATTGGTTGGCTGCTCCATTACCAGTACATTGGCGCTGCTTAACATCATACGTGAAAGCATGCATCTTACTCTTTCTCCTCCAGAAAGTACATTCACTTGTTTAAGTGCTTCTTCTCCGGAGAATAGCATCCTGCCCAAGAAACCTCTGACATAGGTTTCTGTTTGGTCAACAGAATATTGACGCATCCAATCTACCAAGCTTAACTTACAATCATTGAAGAACTCATTATTATCCTTAGGGAAGAATGCCTTTGTTATAGTTACGCCCCACTTAAAGCTTCCACTGTCGGGTTCCATTTCACCCATAAGAATCTTAAATAATGTATTATCAACCAATTCGTTTTCGCTTACAAAAGCAATTTTATCACCCTTGCTTACAGTGAAGCTGACATTATCAAGAACCTTCTCGCCATTAATCGTTTTTGTAAGTCCTTCAACAAATAATATGTCGTTGCCCACTTCTCTTTCTGGCTTAAAACCAACGAAAGGATATTTTCTGTTTGAGGGCTGAATATCATCAAGGGTTATCTTATCCAGCAGCTTCTTACGAGATGTAGCCTGCTTGGATTTTGATGCATTGGCACTAAACCTAGCGATAAACTCTTGCAGCTGTTTAATCTTATCTTCTTTTTTCTTATTTTGATCTCTCATCATTACAAGAGCTAACTGGCTGGATTCATACCAGAAATCATAATTGCCTACGTATAACTTGATTTTACCAAAGTCAACGTCTGCCATATGAGTACATACCTTATTCAAGAAATGTCTATCGTGGGATACAACGATAACGATACCCTCAAACTCGATTAAGAACTCTTCCAACCAAGCGATAGACTTAATGTCTAAGTGGTTGGTCGGCTCATCCAGTATCAGAACGCCTGGCTTGCCAAACAATGCTTGGGCAAGAAGTACCTTTACCTTTTCTGAACCGCTTAAGTCTCCCATAAGGCTTTCATGCAGCTCGGTGCCTATGCCAAGACCTTGAAGAAGCATTGATGCTTCTGATTCAGCTTCCCAACCATTAAGCTCAGAGAATTCGCCTTCCAATTCTGAAGCCTTAATACCATCTTCATCTGTGAAATCAACCTTTGCATACAGCTCGTCTTTTTCCTTCATTATTTCATAAAGTCTGGGATTACCCATTATAACTGTTTGTATTACTTGATTTGCATCATATTCATAATGGTCCTGCTTAAGTACTGAAACTCTCATTCCGGGAAGTACACTTACTTCTCCAGTGTTTGGCTCCAGCTCACCTGATAGTATATTCAGGAATGTACTCTTACCTGCGCCATTGGCGCCAATTACACCATAACAATTGCCTGGTGTAAATTTTAAATTTACGTCATCAAAAAGTTTTCTTTCGCCATATCTTAAGCTTACTTTAGTAACTGTTATCACTTTATTACCTTCCTCTATCTAAAATTACACAATCCTTCTTATTATAGCATATTCATTAATTCTTTTCATCAAAAAACTATAATTCAATATATTAACAAATTGCCTTATAGCAAATGGAATCAGATAGATGTAGTAATCAGAGTTTAATTGTAAAAATTTTTGTTTTAATTAGAATATAAACACTTATTTATTTCACGATTTTTACATTGACAAAAAAATGTTGAAGTATTACCATATAGTTGTAAGAAGCAAATTTATTACATATATTTTGAGGAGGGTTACAATGAAAAAGTTTAAAGTATTAGCACTAGTTATGGTTTTAGTTTTAGCAGTAGGCATGTTAGCTGCTTGTGGTCCAAAAACAGAGCCTGTAACAACACCAGAACCAACACCAGCACCAGTGGTAGAGCCAACACCAGCACCAGCTGAACCAGTTGGAATGAAGGATGGCGTTTACAATGCAGCTCAAGACAACTTTGATGACCGTGGTTGGAAAGCTACTGTTGACGTAGAAGTTAAGGACGGCAAAATTGCTAACGTTAAGTTTGACTATGTTAACAAAGACGGTGCATTAAAGTCACAAGATGCTGGTTATAAAGCAGCTATGGAACCAGTAGCAAAGACATATCCAGAGAAAGCATTTGCTGAGTTACAAGCAGCATTAGTAGAAAAGCAAGATGTAACAGCAGTTACAGCAGTAGCTGGTGCAACAACATCAAGCAATGACTTCATAGCACTTGTTAAGATTGCTTTAGAGCAAGCAAAGTAGAATACACAATAAAGTAATAAATTTAAATTGATAAAAAGGCAAGCCTTAAGGGTTTGCCTTTTTTTTATGCCATTATTAATATGGAATAGTGTATTTAATCGACCATGTTTTTTGCAATATATTAAAAAAAATATGGATATATTAAAATTGTTTAGTACATAATTTGCATATTGACAAATGTGAAAAAAAGTTCTAATATTGAGATTACAAATTAAATTAAGATTTTGAATTGTTGTACAAGCTTTAACATGTAATGCCTTTGAAACAAGACATCCTGCTGAAATTCGTTACAATGCTCAGAAAAACAATTGGTGCATTAATATGATTTTTCACTTTGATTATTAAAAAGACTTCACATGTTTTCAAGTGTTGCACAAGCGCTTTATAATAAGAGCGCAAAGCATGAATATTAGTTCACAAGTTGTTATATTAATTAGTATGTATGGATTGTTCAAATCCTAACATAAATGGAAAATTGAAAGAGGGGGAATTGATGTGAAAAGGAAACTATCTCTATTATTAGCTCTAGTTATGGTATTTTCAATCATCGCTGTGGGTTGCAGCGGCGCTCCAGCTACATCTAATGGTGAACCAAAAGAAGACGTTATAAAGATAGGGGTATTTGAGCCTCTAACTGGTGCAAACGCTGCTGGTGGAGCATTGGAAATCGAAGGCATCAAGCTTGCTAACGAAATGTATCCAACAGTTCTAGGTAAAAAGGTTGAATTAGTTATACTAGACAACAAGTCAGATAAAGTTGAAGCAGCGAATGCAGCAACAAGACTTGTAGACCAAGATAAGGTATCAGTAGTACTAGGAAGCTGGGGCAGTGGTCTTTCAATAGCAGCTGGCGCAGTTTACAAAGAAGCTGGAGTACCTGCTATAGGAACTTCTTGCACAAATCCATTGGTTACATTAAATAACGATTACTATTTCAGAGTATGCTTTATAGATCCTTTCCAAGGAAATGTAATGGCAAACTATGCTTTCAATCAAGTTAAAGTTAAAAAGGTAGCATTTATCATTGAAAAGTCAAATGACTATTCAGTAGGTTTGGCTAAGTTCTTCCAAGATACATTTAAAGAACTTACAGGAGATCAAAATGCAATAGTATACACAGGTTACTACAATACAGGAGACCAAGACTTTACAGCTCAGTTAACTGGTATAAAGGAATCTGGAGCAGAAGCAATATTTGCACCTGGTAACTTTACAGAATCAGCTTTAATCATGAAACAAGCAAAAGAATTAGGTCTTACACTTCCAATACTTGGTGGCGATACTTGGGAAACACCAGAAGTTATTGACATAGCTGGCGGAGCAGCAGAAGGAGTTGTATTCTCAACATTCTTTGATGCAAACGCTAAGCTTACAGGCGAAACAAGCAAATTCTTAGAAGCATATAGCAAAAAGTACGGAAAAGAACCAGCAGCAGTTACAGCGCTAGGTTATGATGCTTATATATTAGCATTAGATGCGATAACAAGAGCAGGAAATGCTGAACCACAAGCAATCAGAGATGCACTTGCAAAAACTGTAGACTTCCCTGGAGCAGCTGGTACAGTTACACTTGACGTTAATGGCGATGCTGTAAAATCAGCAGTTATAAAGACTGTTAAAGATGGCAAGTTCACATACCTAACAACAGTAGAACCAATAAAAAAATAATAACCTCTAACTGACATCAAATGGAGAGTAGACTTTCATATGAAAGTCTACTCTAATTTATAGAACATATATTATACTAGGACGAACAAACAGGATTTGGAGGAAAGTTTATGAGTTTTCAAATATTCTTACAACATTTAGTTAATGGAATTTCACTTGGCAGCTTATACGCACTTTTAGCTATAGGCTATACTATGGTTTATGGGATTTTAAGGCTTATCAATTTTGCTCACGGAGATATATTTATGTTGGCAACTTATATTGCTTTTTACAGTATAACAACTTTTTTACTTCCTTGGTGGGCAGCTTTTTTAATCGCAATTATTCTTACTAGCGTATTTGGAATTATTCTGGAAAGAGCAGCATACAGACCTCTTAGAAGTTCACCTAGAATTTCTATAATGATATCTGCTATCGGTGCTTCTTTCTTAATAGAGAATTTAGGTATTTTGATTTTTGGTGGTAGACCAAAGGCATTTCCAATTGCTCCAATATTTTCTCACGTAGTAGTAATAGGAGATGTTTCGATTTCTGTTGTTACAATGATAATACCAATAGTTGCAGCTATTGCACTTATAATATTAAATTATATTATCAATAAGACAAAGACAGGCATGGCAATGAGAGCAGTATCAAAGGATTATGATGCTGCGAAATTAATGGGTATAAATATCAATTACATCATATCCTTTACCTTCGCCGCAGGTTCAGCAATGGCCGCAATCGGCGGTATACTATGGGGGCTTAGATATCCACAGCTTATTCCTTTAATGGGGATAATGCCAGGTCTTAAGTGCTTTATAGCAGCGGTTATCGGAGGTATCGGAAACATTAAAGGTGCGGTTCTAGGAGGCTTTATATTAGGAATTGGTGAAATTGCCATCGTAGCATCCTCGCCAGCTTTATCCGGATACAGAGATGCATTCGCATTTGTACTTTTAATTGTAATCCTATTATTTAAACCAACTGGCCTACTAGGTCAAAATTCAGCAGAGAAGGTGTAGAGTATGATGAGAAAGAAAGTTATTCAATCCTTAATATCCATAGCAGCTGTAATTGTTCTGCTGATTGTTCTTAATAGCTTTTTGAGTTCGTTTCAGACAAGAATATTCAATCTTTGCGGTATTTATGTAATATTGGCCATTAGTATGAACTTGATTAACGGGTTTGTAGGATTATTTTCCTTGGGACATGCAGGATTTATGGCAGTAGGAGCTTATACAAGTGCTTTACTGACAATGTCTGTGCAGACAAAGGAAATGAACTTTTTCCTTGAACCAATAGCACCATGGTTATTAAATATACATCTGCCATTTCCTATAGCTATTATAATTGGGGGATTGATGGCAGCACTAGCTGGTGCAATAATTGGAGCGCCGGTATTAAGACTAAACGATGACTACTTGGCTATTGCGACGTTAGGTTTTAGTGAAATCATAAGAGTTATATTTACAAATACTCAAAGCTTAACCAATGGAGCTTTAGGTTTAAATGGTCTTCCTAACATAGGTATTACCGGCAAATCAGGGGAAGCTTACTGGTGGATTTGGGGCATCGTAATATTTACAGTAGTATTTATGGTAATGCTTATAAACAGTACCTACGGTAGAGCTTTTAAAGCAATAAGAGAAGACGAAATAGCTGCTGAAGCTATGGGAATAAATCTTTTCAAGCATAAAATGATGGCTTTTGTTATTGGTTCATTCTTTGCAGGCGTTGGTGGTGCGTTACTTGGACACCTTATGGGAACCATAGATCCGCTACTATTTAGATACCTGCTAACCTTCAACATCGTACTAATTGTTGTTCTTGGAGGAATAGGAAGTATAACAGGCAGCGTTATTTCAGCAATTGTTGTTACAATCGCTATGGAAGTACTAAGAGTACTTGATGGCGCCATGCATATAGGACCATTGGTAATCAATGGAATACCTGGAACACGTATGGTCGTATTCTCCATATTGCTGATGGTAGTAATACTTTTCTACCAAAGAGGGCTTATGGGCAACAAGGAATTCTCCCTTGATTGGTTCAAGAAAATAAAGTCACCATTTAAAACAAAAAAAGCATAGTTTAGCTGAAGGATGTGAGAAAGTGGCTCTTTTAAAAACTGATAAATTGACAATAAAGTTCGGAGGTCTTACAGCTGTGTCTGGCCTTGATTTAGTAATAAATGAAAATGAGATAATTGGACTTATTGGTCCTAACGGAGCGGGTAAAACAACCAGTTTTAATATGATAACTGGGGTTTATACTCCAACCTCAGGAAGTGTAGTTTTTGAGGGTAAGAATATTACAGGTTTGAAGACTCATGAGATAACTAAACTGGGGATCGCACGTACTTTTCAAAATATAAGACTTTTCGGAGAACTGACTGTTTTGGAAAATGTACTAATAGCCAATCACATGCGTTTTGGCACTAATTTGTTTGCTGCCATTGCTAAAACCCCTAGCTATTTGAAGAAAGAAAAGCAGATCCACGAAAAATCAATTGGGTTATTGAAGGCGTTGGGTTTGGATGACCTAAAAGATGAAATATCCTCAAACCTGCCTTATGGAAAACAAAGAAGATTAGAAATTGCCAGAGCATTGGCTACGGATCCTAAGCTCTTAATACTAGATGAACCTGCAGCGGGTATGAACCCTCAAGAATCTATTGAGCTTATGGAGTTTGTTAGAGAAATAAGAGATACTTACAAAGTATCAATATTGATGATTGAACATCATATGGCAGTAGTTATGGGCATATGCGATAGAATATATGTTTTGGATTATGGAGTTAAGATTGCAGATGGTTTGCCTCATGAAATTCAAAACAATAAAAAAGTTATCGAAGCTTACCTGGGGGTGGATTAATGTTAACGATTAAAGATTTACATGTACATTATGGAGGAATCCACGCACTAACTGGAGTAAGTATGGAGATCCCCGAAAATAAGATAGTAACTCTAATAGGTGCAAATGGTGCAGGTAAAAGCTCCACATTAAAAAGTATAATGGGCTTGGCAAAAGCATCAAATGGCAGTATTAAGTTTAATGGTGAAGAAATTACGGGTAGACCGACTACACAAATAGTATCAAAGGGAATCGTTCTGGTACCTGAAGGTAGAAGAATTTTTCCTAATATGACTGTAGAAGAAAATCTTTTCTTAGGGGCTTATACTAGAAAAGATAAAGCTGGAATAGCTAAAGATATGACTTGGGTTTATGAGCTTTTCCCTAGACTAAAGGAAAGAATTTGGCAAAAGGGCGGGACTTTATCCGGTGGAGAGCAGCAGATGCTTGCAGTAGCAAGAGGCTTGATGACGAAACCTAAATTGATGATGATGGATGAGCCATCTCTAGGTCTTGCACCACTAATTATAAAAGATATATTTAGCATCATTAAGGAAATAAACAAAAACGGTGTTACAATATTACTAATTGAGCAAAATGCAAAAGCAGCGCTTGAAGTAGCAGACTATGGCTATGTTCTAGAAACAGGTGGCATAGTATTGGAGGGACCAGGTAAAGAGCTATTGGTTAACGATGATGTTAAAAAAGCTTACTTAGGTGAGCATAAATAAAAATTACTTTATTGGAAAAAACATCTTTCTTTTGAAAGGTGTTTTTTCTTTTATATAGAAGCGTTGTATCATATACATATAGGGTGTTAGGATGGTGTCTTATGCAGGGCTTGATTGGTGCGGAGTTGCTTAAAGTGTTAAAAGAGTGGTGTAAAAATCATCTCGTTATTTTGGGTAGATTGTTGACTGGCTTTAAAGCGATATTGGTTTCGTATTTGGCAGGCTCACTTAAACCATATATTTTGTTTGGTGATAAAAAGTATTCTCATTATTAACTTAGTATTTCTTCAAAATGTAGATTGACATGTTATTAACTTAACATTAGAATAATATATGGAAGTATAGGAAATATATATGAAAATTTATTATTTAGGAGGAAGTTTATGAAAAAACTAATTGCGACGCTTGTGGCTACAACCTTAGTTTTGTCTACCTTAGGTATGACAGTATCGGCTGAAGACACAAAAACAAAACCAATGGGTATTTATCCTGATGTTGTAGCTAGTGCTTCGTGTAATCTTACAACTGAAAAAGAATTACAGAACTCCATGGGAGCAAAAGGAACATGGATTACAACAATTGGCGGCGATGTTACTGTTCCAAATAATCTTGTATGGACTGGCGACGTTAGAAAAGAGGGTGGTACAGCACCAGCTAGAAAACTTGGTTTATACTATCACTCATCACCAAACATTGGTGGCGAACAGTTATTTACATTAAAAGTACCTAATTTGATTGTTAATGCTGAAAATGCAAACCTTTCTTATGGAACACTTGATGGCAATGTATTTGTACAAGCTAAGGGCTTTAAGCTCACTAATTGTACTATCACAGGTCAATTGAGATTTATGACACAAGAGCAATATAATACTGCAACGTTTAATGATGTTATGATTAAGGGTGATGTTATTGTAGAAAACGTCAAACTTTCAAGTGCACTAAAACCACAAACTATCACAAACTACGGTAAGTACAGTGATGCTGCTACAAGCGGCGACATGATAAAAACTGCTGTTACTTTCAAAGATGGCAAACCTCATGATCTTTTGATAGATGTTATGGGTCCTGCATACTTCATGAAACCAGGCATTTTATCTTCAGGCGGACAAGGAAACTGGGGTAAAATTGCTTATTCAAAAGCAGGTCAATATGGTCCAATGGTAAAACCTTCTGCTGACAGAACAGCAGACACAATATTCGCTTGGGATAAACAAATATCAACTTTGATTGCTGCTGTTAAAACAGCTAAGTTTGATTTGAGCAAATTCCCAACTAATGCAAACGATAAACTTGACTTCAATTTAATGCTTGATGGTAAGTATAAGGCTTATACAAAAGATGGAGCTATTGATGGAACAATGCTTAAAGGTGCAGAAAGATCTGCAGCTGTAAAAGTTGACGCTCTCACAAGCTGTTCAGTTGGTGTAGGCAAATATCTGAAATTAGCTGATAGCATAATTAAAACTGGAACTAAGTAATTAATTTTAGTAATCAATAGTCTTGACACTCACAAGCTGAGCGTCAAGACTATTTTTATGTAGATTTAAAGTGATAGGACTATCTTGAATTGCCTATAAAGTATTATCCGAGACGATGCAAGCCCTGATTTTAATTATATTTACAGGCAATCTCATGGTGTACAGACTAAGAGTGACATTTTAGAGTACAAAGATATTTATACACATGTTTCCCTTGAATTGGGCAAAAAATAGAAACAAGAGAGGACAATTTAAATTTGACCTCTCTTGATTAGATCTGAGTAAGGGAGTTTTGGACATATTAATGAATAGGGAAGTACGCTGCGTCAAAGGATTAAGCCTTAACCCATTAACCTTACTTACCGAAGTATCTCTTCAACATACCAGCAAAAGCCGCACCATGTCTAGCTTCATCTTTGCACATTTCATGTACTGTATCGTGAATTGCATCGTAGTTAAGCTTCTTTGCCAAAGTTGCAAGATCTTTCTTGCCTTGGCAAGCGCCATGCTCTGCGTCAACTCTCATTTCAAGATTTCTCTTAGTATCTGGCAAAACAACTTCACCAAGAAGCTCAGCGAATTTCGCAGCATGTTCTGCCTCTTCGAAAGCTATTCTTTTATAAGCTTCTGCTACTTCAGGAAGACCTTCTCTATCAGCTTGACGGCTCATAGCCAAGTACATACCAACCTCTGTGCATTCGCCTACAAAGTTCATTCTTAGGCTATCTATAATTTCCTGCTCGACGCCTTTTGCAACACCTATTCTGTGTTCATCAGCCCAAGCTAGAGTATCATCGCTTTTTTCATTAAACTTTCCCTTTGCTGCCTTGCACACTGGGCAATTATCAGGTGCCTCCATGCCTTCGTGAACATAACCGCATATTGAACATACAAACTTTTTCATATTAAACTCCTCCTAAAATTTATCGTTTTGTAAAGTTAAATGAAAATTGAGGACCTGCCACACTTTCTGGTACAATG